>Ga0326597_10011644_pt1 | contig 11637 bp, 10 predicted proteins | sample RVTome_12_FD_203789 | JGI IMG/M metagenome (GOLD analysis project Ga0326597, IMG submission 203789) | Soil microbial communities from uranium-contaminated site in the Upper Colorado River Basin, Wyoming, United States - RVT100D185 | ecosystem: Environmental > Terrestrial > Soil > Contaminated >...
TGTTCGTGATCGGCCTCTTCTTCCAGGTCGACTTCACGGCGAACGCGCTCTGGGTGGCTGGCGTGCTGGCCCTCGGGACGATCGGCTTCGTCGCGCTCGGCACGCTCTTCAGCGGGATCACCGCTGGGACGCGGATGGGAGAGACCCTCCTCCCGGTGCTCCTATTCCCGCTCCTGGTCCCGCTCGTCTTCTTCGGCGCGTCGTCCACGGCGACCCTTCTCGAAGGCTTTCCTCCCGCCGCGGTGTATGACAATTTGAGGCTGCTCGCGGCCTTTGCGCTTATCGCGCTCACCGCCGGCATGGTCCTTTTCCGGTTCATCGTGGAGGAGTGATGACGCTCGCGACGCAGCGGAAGGGCGCCTTAGTCCTCGGAGCCCTCGGGATTGGGCTCACCCTGCTCTTTCACTACATGGTCTTCTTCACGGTCTCGACCGAGGCGACGCTCGGGATCGTCCAGCGCATTTTCTACGTCCACGTGCCGTCCGCCTGGGTCGCGTTCCTCGCGTTCGGGATTGTCGCGCTTTCCGGAGCGGTCTACCTCTGGATCGGAGATGAGCGGCTGGACCAGATCGGCCGAGCGGCGGCGGAGGGCGGGCTTGCCTTCACGACGATCGTGCTCCTCACCGGGCCGCTCTGGGCGCGCCTCTCGTGGGGCACGTGGTGGACCTGGGAGCCGAGGCTCACGTTTACGCTCCTACTCTGGTTCATCTACGTCGGATATTTCATGGTGCGGAACGCCACCGCGAGCCCGGAACAGGGGCGCAGGTACGCGGCCGTGGTCGGCATCGTGGGGGCGCTCAACATTCCGCTCATCCACGTGAGCGTGATCTGGTTCCGCTCGCTCCACCCCGAGCCGGTGGTGCTGAACGCCGCGGAAGGGCCGAGCCTCCCCGGCGACATGCTCGCGACGCTCATGATCGCTCTCGCGGCGTGGACTGCCCTCTTCTTCTCGTTTTTCTTGCTGCGCTACAGCGTGCTCAAGCTCGAGGCCCGCGAGGAGGAACGGAGCGGGTCTTCGGTCTCCGGCCAAGGACTCGCGGTACGATGAAGAGCTTCTTCACGTTGGCCCGACGGCCCCGCGCCAGCGAATTGCTCGCGCCCGCCCTGCTCACCCTTTTCGTGCTTGCCGCGCTCGCGGGTCCCGTTTGGGCTCAGGCCCCGCAGACGTCGCCCCTCGAGATGCGGCACTTCTGGCACGTGTTCATCGCCTATGCGATCGCCTGGGTGCTGATCGGCGGGTGGCTCTTCACAATCGTAAGGCGGCTCCGGAAGGTCGAAGAGCGGCTTCGGTAGGTTGCGGGGCCGCCGGGGATCCGGCCGGCGCGCGCCTCAACCCCGGCTTTCGCCGAACATCCAGCCGGCGCGCGCCTCAACCCCGGCTTTCGCCGAACATCCAGCCCCGCCGAATAGCGCGGGGCTCCTCGACCGAGATGAAGGCGTCGCGGTCCACGGTCTCGACCTCTCGCACGACGGCTGGGATCTGACGCCGCCGCACGACGGTGAGGATTACGTCAACCGGTCCCTGACGCCCCTCTCCGAGGATCTCGGTCACTCCGTGGCCCGCCGCGCGGAGCGCGGCGGCCACCTTCTTGCCCGTGCCCATGTCCCGGCAAAACACGCGAATCGTCGCGAGTCCCAGGGCGAGCTTCCCCTCGATCCAGAGGCCCGCGAGCGTGCCCGAGGCGAAGCCCGTCGTATAGCCGAGGACATGCCAGACGGAGTTGAGGTTTTGCACGGCAGTGCCCACCGCGAGCAGCCAGATGAGCGACTCGAAGAATCCGATGATGGGCACGACGGCCCGCGCGTCCCGCATGGTGAGGAGCATGCGCGTGGTCGCGAGGGAGACGTCGCAGATGCGAAGGAGGAAGATGATGACCGGGCCGAGCGGGCCCGCGAAGAGCTCGGTCATCATGGAATGGGTGTGCCGGCGTCCGTGGGGTGCCCCTGCTCGCCCTCGGCCTGCGCGCAGATCTCCAGGACCCGATTCGTCGCGTCGAGGACGGCGAGGACGACTCCCCGCACGACGTCGTCGTCCGGCGCCTCGCACGCGCCGATCAGATCGTACCGCCGGCCATTGGTGTTCCCCCGAAGCGCCACGATGATCACGAACGTGTCGAACGCGCGGACTACCTTCGCGCCCCGAAACTCGACCTTCAGAATGCCCTGGGTCACCTTCTCGATCGCCTGGAGGGTCGCGGCAGCTCCGGCGATGAGGCGTCCTTCGCGCGTCGCGGTGCCCTCGGACTCTCCCGGCACGAACGACCCGTGCCCCCACTCGACCTCGACGCGGATCCGGCACTTCGAGTCGGGAGTCGTCTCGCTCCGGACCGAGTGAAAGCGGACCCGACGAGTGGAATTGTTGGGAGATACGATCATTCGGGGCCTCTCCGGGACCACGGGTAGAGCCGTTTCCCCGCACCGAACCCGCTCCGGCCCATCGAGGTTCCTGAGGTGCTCCGCGAGGCCGGCCCACGCTGACATTCCTATGACCCGCGCCGACTTCCACCTTCGTCGAGGAGCCCCCGACACCCGACCCCTTTCGCTTTATGTTCGGGTTCGGTACTTTCGGTCCGGAACGGGGTCGTAGGCGGGGCGAGAACGAAAAATCGGGCGTGCGCCGGCGGCGACCGGGGCTGTCCCGCGCGTGGCCGAAAGCGGCCGAAGGGGAGACACATGCAGATGGCGACCGTCGAGTTGAGCGAACAGAAAAAGAAGGATCTCGCTTCGGCCCTAACCCACATCGAGCGCTCTTTCGGAAAGGGCGCGATCATGCGCATGATCGACGGTGCGCGCATCCATATCGAAGCGATCTCCACCGGGGCGCTCAACCTCGACGCCGCGATCGGGATCGGTGGGATCCCGAAGGGACGGATCTCCGAGATCTACGGTCCCGAATCGTCCGGGAAAACGACCCTCTGCCTGCACGTGATCGCGAACGCACAGAGAAAGGGCGGCGTGGCCGCGTTCATCGACGCCGAACACGCGCTCGACATCACGTACGCGAGGAAGCTGGGCGTGAACGTGGACGATCTCCTGGTTTCGCAGCCTGACACCGGAGAGCAGGCGCTCGAAATCGCCGAAGTCCTGATTCGCTCGAACGCGGTGGACGTCGTGGTGGTGGACTCGGTGGCCGCGCTCGTGCCCAGGGCCGAGATCGAGGGCGAGATGGGGGACACCCACGTGGGCCTCCAAGCGCGGCTCATGAGCCAGGCGCTCAGGAAGCTCACGGGAGCGGTGAGCCGGTCCAACACGGCGGTCGTCTTCACGAACCAGATCCGCGAGAAGGTGGGCGTCATGTTCGGGAATCCCGAGACGACGTCGGGTGGGCGGGCCCTCAAGTTCTACGCGTCGCTCCGGATGGACATCCGGCGCATCGGCGCAATCAAAGACGGGCAAGATCTCGTCGGCAATCGCACCCGGGTGAAGGTCGTGAAGAACAAGTGCGCGCCGCCGTTCAAACAGGCCGAATTCGACATCATGTACGACGAGGGGATCTCCCACACCGCGCTGCTGATCGATCTCGGCTCCGAGCTCGACATCGTCCAGAAGTCGGGGGCCTGGTACTCCTACGGCGATCTCCGCCTGGGACAGGGGAAGGAGAACGCTCGGCAGTTCCTCGTGGAAAACCCGGACGTGATGGACGAGGTCGACCGGACGCTCCGAGGAGCGCTCGGGCTCCGCGGAATGTCGTTCGACCCGGACGCCGCCGGCGAGGCGGATGTAGAGCCGGCCGGACAGGTCAGCTAACCGCACCCCATGAAGGCAGCGGAAATTCGCCGGCGCTTCCTGGAGTATTTCAGGAAGCGCGGCCATCAGGTGCTCCCGAGCTCATCGCTGGTCCCCGGGGACGATCCTACGCTCCTCTTCACGAACGCCGGGATGGTGCAGTTCAAGAAGGTGTTCCTCGGTGTCGAAAAGGCGCCCGGCCCGCGCGCGGCCACCGCTCAGAAGTGTGTGCGGGCCGGTGGGAAGCACAACGACCTGGAGCAGGTAGGGATTACGGCGCGGCACCACACGTTCTTCGAGATGCTCGGCAACTTTTCTTTCGGGGACTACTTCAAGCGCGACGCGATTTCGTTCGCCTGGGAGCTCCTTACCGTGGAGCTCGGCCTCGAGCCCGAGCGGCTCTCCGCGACCGTACACCATTCCGATGACGAAGCGTTCGCCCTTTGGAGGGACTTGGTCGGCTTGCCCGAGCACCGGATCTTCCGGCTAGGGGACAAGGACAACTTCTGGCAGATGGCGGATACGGGTCCATGCGGCCCCTGCTCTGAGCTGCACTACGACCTGCGTTCGAGCGGTGCTGGGAGGCTATCGGGCCTGGAGGAATTCGAGGCTCTGTGTGATGCGGAGGAGATCATCGAGTTCTGGAACCTCGTCTTCATGCAGTTCGATCGGAACGCGCAAGGAGGGCTGACTCCGCTCCCTGCCCCCTCGATCGACACGGGAGCGGGCCTTGAACGTATGGCTGCGATCCTCCAGGGCGTCCGGACGAACTACGCGACGGATGTCTTTTTGCCCCTCCTCGAACGGGTCGCCGATGCGGTGGGTCAAGCCTACGAGCCCGAGAGCGAGAGGGGTGTCAGCTACCGGGTGCTCGCGGACCACGCACGAACCGTCGCATTCCTGCTCGCGGATGGTGTGCTCCCCTCGAACGAGGGGAGGGGCTACGTGCTGCGACGGATTCTTCGGCGCGGAGTCCGGCACGCCTGGCTTCTCGGCAAACGCGAGCCCGTCCTAGTTAAAGTCGTGGATGAAGTAATCCAGCAGATGTCTCCTGTTTATAATGAGTTATCAAGTAGGAAGGATCAGGTTCTCGCGATGACGCGGCAGGAGGAGGAGCGCTTCCTCGCCACGATCGAAGGCGGGATGGAGCGGTTCGACGAGCTGGCGCCCGCCGGGCCCGCCGCGAAGGGACGTCCGGCATCCGGAACGGCGCCCACGATCCCCGGGTCCGAGGTCTTCCGACTCTACGATACGTTCGGATTCCCTCTCGACCTGACGGAGGTCATGGCTCGCGAGCGCGGGTATGCCGTGGACTCAGAGGGTTTTGAGCGGGCTCTTGAAGAGCAGCGGACGCGAAGCCGCACCTTCGAGCTCATGGCGCGGGCCGAAGGCCACGCCAAGGTGAGTGTGGATCCGGGGGACTGGCGAGTCCTCCAACCCGGCGTGGACCAGCGATGGGTCGGGTGGGAGAGGCGGTCTACCGCCACCGCAGCCCTCGCGGTCGCGGAGGCCAACGAGAAGACCGGCTTCGTCCTCAGAGACAATCCGTTCTACGCGGAGGCCGGGGGCCAGGTGTCGGACCGCGGCGTGCTCGAAGGTGAGGGCTGGAGCGCGCCGATCGACGACGTACGGAAGACCGCACTCGGGACGGCTGTCTTCGGGAAGGTCCAGGGTGAGCTGCCTGCTGCCGGGTCCCACGACGGCCGGGCCGAGCTGGTCGTGAGCGCGCGCGTCGACGAAGACGCGCGACACGATACTGAGAGGAATCACACCGCCACGCACCTTTTGCACGCGGCCCTTCGTAAGGTGCTCGGTTCCCACGTGACGCAGAGGGGCTCGCTCGTGGCTCCCGACCGACTCCGCTTCGACTTCTCCCACCCCGCGCCACTCACTCCGGGGCAGGTCGAAGAGGTCGAGCGGGAGGTGAACGCCGCGATCTGGAGCGACCACCCGGTTCGTTGGTCGATCACGACCAGGGAAGCCGCGCAAGCTCGAGGAGCCATGGCCCTCTTCGGCGAGAAGTACGGAGCGGAGGTGAGGGTGGTGGAGGTCCCGGGGGTGAGTCTCGAGCTCTGCGGAGGCAACCACCTCCGCCACACGGGCGAAGCGGGCCTCTTCGTGATCCTCCGGGAGAGTGGCGTGGCGGGAGGCGTCCGGCGGATCGAAGCCCTCACCGGCCCCGGAGCCTATCGGCACCTTCGATCGTATGAGTCGGAGCTCCAGTCGGTCGCCGACAAGCTCAAGTCCAACAAGGGCATCGTCACCGAGCGGGTCGATGCGCTCCTCCGGGAGCGGGAGAGTCTGGAGGGCCTCCTTCGCGACCTTCGGCAGGGCGGCGGCTGTGCCGAGACGGCCGTGCACGAGGCGGAGGTCGCGGTGTCCGGAGCCAGCTCCGTGCACTACCGCGCCGTTCGTATGAAAGTCCGGGACGCGGAGGACGCTCGTGTGTTCGGCGACACGTTCCGCGCCCGTGAGTCGAGCTCCGTTGCCACGGTCGCCGCCGAGTCCCCCGACGGAGAAGTGAGCCTCTTCGTATTCGTGACGGATGACCTGGTCGGGCGCGGCATTCGGGCGGGCACGCTGGTGAAGGACATCGCCGCCGTGACCGGCGGCCGGGGGGGCGGGAAGCCGCACATGGCGCAGGGAGGCGTCGAAGACGCGAGCCGCCTGGACGATGCCCTCCGAGCGGGAGAGGGAGTTCTCCGCCAGCTGCTGGGGGTTTGACGGGGTGGCCGGGGCGGCGTCCGGCGGGACGTCGGGGCCACCGGCCGAGCTCCTCGATTGGGTGCGCCGGTACGCGGACGCTCCGTCCGAAGGGCACCTGGACGAGCTCCTCGCTGGTGTGCGCCGTGCGCTTCGCCACTCCCTGGCCCACCCTGGTCGCGACCGCGAGGGGGCGTTTTCGCTCCTCGCCGCGGACGGTCTCCTGACCCTCGCGGTCCAACGCCTCGCGGACGCTGACGACCCTGAGACCGGCCTTCGGGCTCTCGTCGCGGCTCTGGCCGCCGACGCCGCGGCGGAACCTTCCGTCACGGGGGAAGCTTCCGCCCGCGGCGACAATGCGCTCACGGGGGGTGGGAGGGCGTGAGCGATGCGGGCAGGACCGGCTCGCTCACCGATCTGCACTCTCATCTCGTGCCAGGCGTCGACGACGGCGCGACGAACCTGGACGACGCCCTCGAGGGCATCGAGAGGATGGTGACTCAGGGGTTCGGTGCCGCGGTGACGACCCCTCATCTGGACGCTGGCCTCACACGCGACCCCGAGGGGTTCGCAGCCTTCCTTGCCCAGGTCGACGAGTCCTTCGAGAACTTGTGCATCGCGGCGGACCGCCGGTTCCCGGGGTTCGTGCTTCGGCGGGGCCACGAGATCCGACTGGACCGCCCCGACCCGGATCTGAGCGACGCCCGCGTCCGGCTCGGCGGGTCCGACGCGGTCCTCGTCGAGTGGCCCGCGTTCCAAATTCCGCCGGAGACGCCCGCCGTCCTGAGGGGTCTCATGGCCCAGGGCGTCCGGCCGGTGCTCGCCCACCCCGAGCGGTACCGCGGCCACGACGCTGACTTGGGCCTGGCCGCGAGGTGGCGTCAAGCGGGGACGCTTCTCCAGGTGAACTTCGGGTCGCTTGCTGGTCGCTACGGGCCTTCGATCCGGGCGACGGCGTTCCGGCTTCTCGAGCTCGGCTTGGCGGACTGCCTCTCGAGCGACTTCCACGGTCGGCCGCATCTGGAGCTCTATGCGGATGAGGCGAGAGGGCTCTTCGAGCTGGCCGGTGCGTCGGGAAGCTGGGAGATCCTGACGATGGAAAACCCGCGTCGGATCTTGATCGGGGAAGACGTGCTCGAGGTGCCGCCCCTCGACTTCGGTGGTCGGGGGCTCATGGAACGCATCCGGTCCTTCTTCGACAGATGACCCTCCCGCGCATCCCCCCGCCCGTGGAGTGGATCGCCCGGACCCTCGAAGAGGCAGGGTTCGAGACCTGGGCCGTGGGGGGGGCCGTGCGGGATCACCTGCTGTCGGTTCCCTCGGAGGACTGGGATCTCGCGACGCGCGCGCGTCCGGAGGACGTGCAGCGCCTCTTCCGACGCACCATCCCCGTAGGCGTGGACCACGGCACGGTCGGCGTGCTCGCGCGCGGGGGCACGCTCTACGAAGTCACGACATTCCGGCGGGACGTCGAGCCTCTCGGACGTCGCGCGATCGTCGAGTTCGCGGACACGCTCGACGAAGACCTGGCGCGTCGCGACTTCACGATCAACGCGGTAGCGCTCCATCCGCTCCGCGGGGAAGTCCACGACCCGTTCGACGGCCGGGGGGATCTCGCGCGGCGGGTGCTCCGAACCGTTGGTCGCCCCGAAGACCGCTTCCGCGAGGACTACCTTCGGATCCTGAGAGCCCTTCGCTTCGGGGGCGCACTGGGGCTTCGCATCGAGGCCGAGACCTGGAAGGCACTCACGGCGGCGGTCCCAAAAATGGGGCTCCTCTCCCCAGAACGGATTCGCGAAGAGCTGGAGAAGATCCTGGGCGGGGAGAGCCCTCCCTCGAAATCGCTCGGGCTCTACGCCGCGTCGGGAGTGCTCGCCTTCCTCTACCCGGAGATCGAAGCCCTGAGAGGTGTGCCGAGAGACGAGCGCGGGGAGTGGTTCGCGCACTCCCTCCGGGTGGTCGACCAAATCTCCGCGAAACGGGCCGATCTCCGCTGGGCGGCTCTCCTCCACGGGCTCGGGGAAGCGGGCCCGTTGGGTGCCAATGACCCGGACATGGATGCCGACGGAGGAATCCGAGCGCTCCGGCGCTCGGCGGCGGTGCTTGAGCGGCTGCGGTCCTCGCACGCGCGGATCCGCGACGTGGCCGGTCTCGTGCGCTGGGTGGCGTACCCGCCCGCCCGGGACGCGAGCGACGCCGCGCTCCGACGCTGGCTCTCGTCGACCGGCCGCGGGTCGCTCGCGGGTCTACTTCGACTTTGGGCCGCCTCCGCCCGGCCCGACGAGGCATTCGGCGGGCCCTGGACCAAGGCTGGGCTCGTCACCGCGGCCCGGCGCCTTCGCGGGCTCGCGCGCTCAGGTGTGCCCCTGGGCGTCGGAGAGCTCGCGTTTTCGGGTAGGGATCTGATCCGGATGGGGTACAAGCCCGGACCTCGTTTCGGCGAGGTGCTCGAACACCTGCTCGATCGCGTCCTCGACGACCCCTCCATGAACGAACCTCATCGGCTGGCGGACGAGGCGGAGCTTTGGATGTCCGCGAGGGAGTCCCATTGACGGACGAGCTCGAGCTCTTCGGGGGCGGCGCGCCCCGGGGGAAGGAGGGCCCGCGCTCCGCCCCAGCCAGCGGCGGGACCCCGAAGCGGGGTGCTCCGCTCGCGGCACGCATGCGCCCTCGCACCCTGGCCGACCTTCGGGGCCATGAGAACCTCGTCGGGCCGGGGAAGCCCATCCGTCGGATGCTCGAAGGCGGGAGCCTATCGAGCTGCATTCTCTGGGGCCCTCCGGGGAGCGGGAAGACCACTCTCGCGAGGCTCCTCGCCGAGCGCGCGGACGCCACGTTCGTCGCATTCTCCGCCGTCACGGAAGGAGTGGCGCGAGTTCGCGAGGTGATCGCAGAGGCGCAGACTCGCCTCACCGCCACGGGCCGGCGGACCATCCTCTTCTGCGACGAGATCCACCGCTTCAACAAAGCCCAGCAGGACGCTTTCCTCCCCTACGTCGAGGACGGCACGATCGTGCTGGTCGGGGCCACGACGGAGAACCCGTCATTCGAGGTGATTCGCCCGCTCCTCTCGCGGGCGCCCGTTTTCATCTTGGAGCCGCTGCGGGTCTCGGACCTCGCCACGATCCTGACCGACGCCCTCACGGACGTCGAGCGAGGGCTCGGCGCGCTGCGCCTCCAAATGGATGACGACGCTCTCTCGCTCGTCGCGGAAAGCGCGGACGGGGACGCGCGGAGAGCCCTCGGGGCGCTCGAGGCGGCCGCCGCGATCGTGGGGGAGGGTGGGCGAATGGACGTGGCGGTCGCGCGGGAGGCCTTGCAGCAGCGATTCGCGGTCTACGACAAGACGGGCGAAGAGCACTACAACGTGATCTCGGCGCTCCACAAGGCTGTGCGCGGAAGCGACCCGCAGGGCGCCCTCTACTGGCTCGCGCGCATGATCCGAGGGGGAGAAGACCCCCTCTACTTGGCCAGGCGCCTCGTCCGGATGTCGATCGAGGACATCGGCCTCGCCGACCCTACGGCCCTCTCCGTCTCAGTCGGGGCGTGGCAGGCCTACCACTTCCTCGGGTCCCCAGAGGGCGAGCTCGCCTTGGCCGAAGCCGCGGTGTTCCTCGCGACGGCTCCGAAGTCGAACCGGGTCTACCGGGCTTGGGGGGCGGCGCTCGCCGCGGCCGAGGAGACCGCCTCGGCTCCAGTGCCCAAGCACATTCGGAACGCCCCGACGCCGGAGATGCGGGAGTGGGGATACGGGCGAGGCTACCGGTACGACCCGGATGAGCCGCAGGGCCTCGCGCGGCAGCGCTACCTTCCGGACGTGTTGATTGGGAGGACGTTCTACGAGCCCGGGACCTCCGGCTTCGAGCAGCGGATCGCCGAGCGCCTCGCGAGCTGGGAGCGGCTGAGGTCCACTGAAGGGTCGTCCGCGCAGGAGGGACCGGCTGGTGAAGACCCGAACGGACACGATCGACCACCTCGGGTGTAGGGTCGAGGTAGTCCGCACCGCAACCAGGAGGCCCAGCCATACCGACTCAGCTTCTGGACATGAGGCGCCCCGTGGACCGGGCGGTGCTCGTGGGGGCCCCCCCGCGAACGCTCGATGAACGCATGGTCCAGGAGCACATTGAAGAGCTCACGCGACTCACCACGACCGCCGGCGGGGAAGTCGTCGGCACCCTGATTCAGCGGCTCGACACGCCGAATCCCCACACCTACATCGGAAGCGGCAAGGTCGAAGAGCTGAAGGCGCTCGTCGAAGCGAGCGACGCCAACCTCGCGATCTTCGACGAAGACCTGAAGCCGGACCAGGCGCAGAACCTCGAGCGCTCGCTCGGCGTTCGTGTGATGGATCGGTCGGAGCTCATTCTGGACATCTTCGCGTTCCGGGCCCGGAGCCGCGAGGCGAAGCTCCAGGTCGAGCTCGCGCAGCTCGAGTACTTGCTCCCCCGCCTCGCACGCATGTGGTCCCACCTCTCCCGCATCCGGGGCGGCATCGGGCTGCGGGGTCCCGGCGAAACTCAGCTCGAGACCGACCGGCGTCTCGTGAGCCGCAGGATCTCCGAGCTGAGGAGAAAGCTCGTGGGCCTGGCCGCGGCTCGGGCCACCCAGCGAAAGGGCCGCCGCCGCGAGTACCGGGTCGCGCTCGTGGGCTACACGAACGCTGGGAAGTCTTCGGTGCTCCGGGGCCTCTCGGGCGATGAGCGGGTCTTCGTCGAAGACCGCCTGTTCGCAACCCTGGACTCCGCCACGCGGCTCGTGGACCTGGGCGCGGGAGCGTCTGCGCTCGTCACGGACACCGTGGGATTCATTCGCAAGCTTCCGCACCACCTTGTGGCCTCGTTTCGGTCCACGCTGGAGGAAGCGGGCGAAGCGGACCTCCTCGTGCACGTCGTCGACGCCTCCCATCCCGACTGGGAGGAGCACCGCCGCGTCGTGGACGAGGTCCTCCACGCTCTTGGGCTCTCCTCGCGCCCCCAGGTTCTGTTCTTCAACAAGGTGGACCGGATTCCGCACGGCGATGAGGAGGCGATGCGCACGCGCGTCCGCGAGCTTGGCGAAGCCCCGGCGGTGTTCGGCTCGGCGGCGGAACCCGACGGCCTCGCGGCACTGGTGGAGGCGCTGCGCGACCGGGTCCGGAACCGGCATCCGCGGGTGACCGTCGACTTGCCGGTGGAAGACGGCGCGCTGCTCGCCGCGGTGCACCGGGAA
>Ga0326597_10011645_pt1 | contig 11636 bp, 9 predicted proteins | sample RVTome_12_FD_203789 | JGI IMG/M metagenome (GOLD analysis project Ga0326597, IMG submission 203789) | Soil microbial communities from uranium-contaminated site in the Upper Colorado River Basin, Wyoming, United States - RVT100D185 | ecosystem: Environmental > Terrestrial > Soil > Contaminated >...
TTGGCGGAAGAAATTCGCCGCCGCGAGCTGGCTAAGAGCCGAATCGGCCTTGTTAGCATGCGCGGCATGGCCTATGGCCACGTGACCGAGCTTCAGCGGCTCTTTCCTGACGCCGAGTTCGTCGAGTTCGGCCCGCAATTCGGCCGCATTCGGCGAGTGAGGAGCGAAGAGGAGCTGATCTACCTGCGCCGAAGCGGCTACCTCACCGACTTGGCTTGCGAAGCGCTTGAAGAACACTTACGAGCCGGTCTGACGGAGCAAGATGTTTTGGCGATCGTCTACGGTGCTTACATCAAGAACGGCGGCGATCCGGGCATCCACTTCATCGCGACGACGAACATGAACAAGCCCGATCGCTTCGTCCCGTGGCAGCGGCAAACTCCAAGAGTGCTCGATAGAGGCAGCGTCGTCATCACCGAACTGACGGTCAGCTACTGGGGCTACTCGACACAGATTCACCGCCCCTTCGCCATCGGCAAAGAGCCTACGCCGCTCTACCGAAAACTCTTCGACAGCGCGTTTCAGTGCTACGAGAACGTCCGGAAAATATGCAAGCCCGGCACCACCAGCGAACAGATCATCGCAGCATCAGGCGTCATCGAAGAAAATGGCTTCACCACTTACGATAGCGTCTTTCACGGCGAAGCCGGAAAGTTCCCCGAGCTTGGCACGCGTAGCGCCGCACATCCGGTGGAATCGTGGACCCTGCAAGAAAACATGGTCCACGTGATCCAGCCGAATCCGATCACCAAAGACTTCAAGGCCGGGCTGCAATTGGGGGCCGCCGTCATCGTCAAGCCCGAAGGCGGCGAGCAGCTCCACAACTATCCGTTCAAGTTTCCCATCTGTGGGTAAATCAGCGCTGGAAAACCAGCAGCGGGCAAACCGGGGAAAGCGTAACGAGGTATATCGGAGTGGCGGCAAACGCAAAGTGTTTGATGAAGCTCCACGGGCTTACGCCCGTGGTATCTTTAATTTCTTTGGCGGAATCCGCCGAAGCACTCACCCTCCTTCGCTCTTCGAGCTACGGAGGGTCCGTCCGACGCATTCATCCCCGGGCTTACGCCCAGGGTCTTCTGCGTAGGCGGATAAAAGTTTGAGAGCCAATAGAATTCGTCTCGTCTCCTAAATTTCGGTTAGAGAGGATTTCCACTTCACCAAAATGAAACATTCACTCCGATGGCCGATTCTCGACGGGATCTTGATTGCCGCCGGTTCCTTAATGTCAGTCTTCGTTCTAGCCGGAGATCCGCTTTCGCTTAAGCCCGCAGAGACCCCAGAGAGGCGTCTGCAAGACTTAAAGCAGCTCACCTTCGGCGGGCAGAACGCGGAAGCGTACTTTTCTTTCGACGGCACAAAAATCATCTTCCAATCCACCCGGCAGCCGTATGGGTGCGATCAGATTTTCAGCATGAACGTAGACGGTGGCGACGTAAGACTTCTAAACAACGGCAAGGGCCGGACGACCTGTGGATTTTTCTTTCCCGACGGCAAGCGGTTTATCTACGCCTCCACCCATTTGTCCGGCGATGGCTGTCCCCCGGCGCCGGACCGAAGCCAGGGCTATGTCTGGCCAATCTACTCGTCTTATGAAATCTTTAGCGCCAACCTTGACGGCTCCGGCCTCAAGCGCTTGACGAAAAATCCCGGCTACGATGCCGAAGGAACCCTGTCGCTCGATGGAAAGAAAATCGTTTTCACCTCCATGCGGGCTCGCGACCTGGACATCTACACGATGAACGCCGACGGCAGCGGGACGAAGAGACTGACGACTGAGAAAGGATATGACGGGGGGCCTTTTTTCTCCTGGGACGGCAAAACCATCGTCTATCGCGCTTACCATCCGAAGACCAAAGACGAGTTGAGGGAATACGAAGCCCTCCTCAAGCAGAACCTGATCAAGCCGACGCGCGCGGAAATCTACGCGATGTCCGCCGATGGGTCCAACAAACGGCAATTAACCAACAACGGCGCGGCCAACTGGGCCCCCTTCCTGCACCCCAACAACCGGCAGATTATCTTTTCCTCAAATTTGCACGACCCCGAGCGGCGGAGCTTTTCCCTTTATTCGATCAACGTCGATGGCACCGGCATGGAGCGAATTACCCACGGCGCCCGCTTCGACAGTTTCCCGATGTTTTCGCGGGACGGCAAGAAACTGGTCTTCGCATCCACTAGAAACGCCAAGGAGCCGCGGGAGTTCAACATCTTTATTGCCGATTGGGTCCCGTAGCGGGCCGGCTTCGGTCTCGGTTGTCATCGTTGGCGCACACCGTGGTAGTGGTTCATTTTTTGATTTCAACACCGCATCGATGTAGGGGCAGGCCTACGTGCCTGCCCTCCGAACGGGCAACCACATAGGGTTGCCCCTACAAATTTTGGTGAAACTGAACCAGTACGTGCGCCGCCGAAGGTGATGACAACCGCGGCTTTTTTCAGTAAAGTTTGAAGTCCGGCAAGACCCGGGTCACTCAGCAAAGGGCCGGTTAAGTTTTAATCCCGGAGGTATCCCGTTTGGAAACCGCAGCGCGCGAATTTCAAATCATGGTGAAAACGATCGGGGCGATCTGCAACCTCGACTGCCACTACTGCTATTACCTCAAAAAGGAAGACCTCTACCCCAAAGGCACGAACTTTCGCCTGAGCGACGAAACCCTAGAGCGGTACATAGCCCAACATATTCAGGCGACGCCGAAGGAGATCGTCAGCTTTTCCTGGCACGGCGGCGAGCCAACGCTGCTCGGCGTTGAATTCTTCCGCAAGGCTGTCGACTTTCAGAAAAAACACCTTCCTGAAGGCAAGAGACTCATCAACGGCATCCAGACCAACGGCACGACGATCGACGAGGAGTGGTGCGAGTTTCTCGCCAAAGAGAACTTTTATATCGGCCTGAGTCTCGACGGCCCGCGGGAGCTGCACGATCATTACCGCGTGACCAAAGGCCAAAAGCCGACCCACAAGCAAGTCGTCCAGGCTTTTCATACGCTTCGAAAAGCCAATGTGCATGTCGACCTCCTCTGCGTGGTCCACGACGTCAACGTCAAGCATCCGACGCAAGTGTACCGCTATTTCAAGGAGATCGGCGGCCAGTATCTCCAGTTCCTTCCTCTCGTAGAGCCGAATAACGACACGCCGGGATCGATTCACCCGCGCTCCGTCCCCGCCGCCGCCTACGGCGAGTTTCTCTGCGTGATCTTCGATGAGTGGCTGCGCAGCGACATCGGCAAGATTTCCATCCAGCTCTTCGACGAGTCCGTCCGCCCGTTCTTAGGCATGGAGCACGCGCTGTGCATCTATCGCGAGACCTGCGGCGACGTGCCAGTGATCGAGCACAACGGCGATTTCTATTCCTGCGACCACTACGTGGTGCCGGAATACAAGATCGGCAATATTTACGAGCAGACGCTGGCGGCAATGGTCGAGGATCCGCGGCAGCGGGAATTCGGCGAAAGAAAGTGGACGAGCCTGCCGCGTTACTGCCGGGAGTGCGAAGTGTTAAGCATGTGCAACGGCGGCTGCCCGAAAGACCGCCTGATCAAGACGCCCGACGGAGAGGCGGGATTGAATTACCTTTGCGCCGGGCTGAAACGTTTCTTCACCCACAGCAAGCCGTATTTCAAAAAGTTCGCCGAGCTGGCGGAGGCAGGCGAGCCGACGGAAAAGCTCATGCAGATTGTCCGCGAGGCCGACGCAAAGACTTCGGTGCGCCAGGCCGGCCGCAACGATCCCTGCCCCTGCGGCAGCGGCAGGAAATACAAACGGTGCTGCGGCGGGGCGAGACCTGCGGTCTGATTTTGATCCGACCGATCGGTCGGATCCGTCGGATCGGTCCGATCGCCGTCGCCCTTCGTCCCGGTTGACTGACCCCAGCCAAGGAGCCACCCATGACCCTCTACGACGACATGATGCAAGGCGCCATCGACGTCCATTGCCATATCGACTTCGAATTCTCCGCCAAAGAACGCAAGCGCGAGCCGGAGTTTGCCTGGCTGCCCAGGGCCGAGGCTATGGGCATGCGCGGCGTCGTGTTGAAATCACACTGGTGGCCGACGGCCAACGTGGTGCCATACATTTTATCTTCGGTGCAGACGAAAGTCGCTCTGTGGTCCAGCGTCACGTTGAATATCACCGCCGGCGGCCCTAACCCCTGCATCGTGGAGGCCTGCGCCGAGCTGGGCGGCAAGATGGTTTTTCTGCCGACCTGGAGCGCGCGCAACGATGTCGAGCGCAAAGGCTTCAGCAGCCGATTCAAGTCGTACTACAAGAGCCACGCTCAGTTGGAGAACCCGAATTACTACTTTCTCGACGACAAGGGGAAACTCATCGCCCGCGGCCGGGAAATCATCGAAGCTTGCAAGGCCCATGATCTCACTCTGGGCATGGGACATGTCTCGTGGCAGGAATCCCTCGCCTTCATCGAAGCGGCGCGGGAGATGAAATACAGCCACAGAATCGTCGTCAACCACGTGCAAAGCCACATGATCGCTATGCCCGTGGACGCAATGAAGCGCGCCGCGGAAATGGGCGCGTTCCTCGAAGCCTGCTGGAACGCCCTGGCGCCGGGGCGCATGGACTCGCCGGAGCTGGTCAAGCAGTTTCGCGAAGTCGGCCTGCGCCAGATCGTCGTGAGCACGGATTATTTCCGCCCCTACAGTCCGAATCCGGCGGAGCTATTCCGCATGTATCTCGGCATGCTGCACGAAGGCGGCTTGAGCATAGAGGAAGTGAGACAGGTTGCCGGCGCCAATCCGGCAAGGCTCATGGGACTGGAATAGCTCCGCGGCTTTAGCGCGGATGCTTTTGTTTGCCTTCATCCACTGGTGGCAAGTGGCAGCGGCGCGATGAGAAAACCGCGCTTCGCCAGCGCGCGTTCCCACAACGGCGCCCAACGGCTGCACAAACCGCAGGCGCCGTCGTAAAGCACCCATCCCTTTGGCTCACTCTCACCGAGTGGTTTCATAGATCAGGCGTCAGTCTTGGCGTGGTCAGCCCCCGCATACCATTTGATTCGTATCACACGCAATCGTCCTCGACGATCCTTACATACAAAGGTTGCGCTCGGAAGGGGGTAGAGACGAAAGCGCTCATGGCCGGTGGCCGGTGAAGAATTTTTTAGTTGTAAGATTTTAGTGTTGAGTTATATAAAGAACCATAAGGGGTGTTTCGATGAGTTATATTTCTGGACAATCAAATCCAGACAACTCCTGAATAACGGCTTTTCATAGTTCCACGAGCTGAGGAACATTCAAGAACTGAGAACTTTTCATCGATTGCTGAATGCTGACAACAAACGAAGCTCGCTCGCACCTGAACGAGAAGACGATAAGGAGAAATGAACAATGGCAAAATCAAGAACACAACTACCCAAATCGCCGACCGGCATTCAGGGGCTGGACGAAATCACCGGCGGCGGATTGCCCAAAGGCCGACCGACGCTGGTCTGCGGCGGCGCGGGCTGTGGGAAGACTCTCCTCGCCATGGAATTTCTGGTGCGGGGCGCGAGGCAGTTCAACGAGCCGGGCGTCTTTATGGCCTTCGAAGAGACCGCCAAAGAACTGACCCAAAACGTCGCCTCGCTCGGTTTCGACTTGAAAGGCCTGATCGCGCGCAAGAAGGTCGTGCTGGATTTTGTCTACATCGAGCGCAGCGAAATCGAGGAGACCGGCGAATACGATCTGGAAGGTTTGTTTATCCGCCTCGGGCAAGTCATAGACTCTATCGGCGCCAAGCGCGTCGTGCTGGATACCGTCGAGTCACTCTTCTCCGGCTTGCCCAACCCGCTCATCCTGCGCGCCGAACTGCGGCGCCTCTTCCGTTGGTTGAAAGCCAAAGGCGTGACAGCGATCATCACCGGCGAATGCGGTGAAAAGTCAATGACGCGCCATGGGTTGGAAGAGTACGTCTCCGATTGCGTCATCGAGCTCGACCATCGCGTGAGCGAACAGGTCGCTTCGCGTCGGTTGCGCGTGGTCAAGTATCGCGGCTCGACGCACGGCACGAATCAGTATCCATTTCTGATTGACGAAAACGGTTTTTCGGTGCTGCCTGTCACGTCGCTCGGCTTGCAACATACCGCCTCCACCAAGCGCATTCCCACCGGCGTTGCGCGCCTCGACGCGATGTTAGGCGGCGCGGGTTATTTTCGCGGCAGTAGCGTCCTCGTCTCCGGCACGGCTGGCACCGGCAAGACTAGTCTCGCCGCGCACTTTGCCGATGCCGCCTGCCGTCGCGGCGAGCGCGCCTTCTATTTTGCCTTCGAGGAATCTCCCAGTCAGATCATGCGCAACATGCGTTCCGTCGGGATTGACCTGCAACCGTGGGTGCAGAAAGGTCGGTTGCAGTTTCAGGCGACCCGCTCCACGTTTGCGGGCTTGGAAATGCACCTGACGACGATGCGCAAAATGGTCAATGCCTTCAAGCCGCAGGTCGTGATTGTGGATCCGTTGAACAGTTTCGCCATCGGGGGCAATGATACCGAAGTCAAAGCGATGTTGATGCGGCTGGTGGACTTCCTGAAGATGAATAAGATCACCGGCTTTTTCACCAATTTAACTTCGGACGGCAGCCCGCTGGAGCGAACCGACGTTGCCATTTCGTCCCTGATTGACACCTGGCTGGTATTGCGCGACATCGAGATCGGCGGCGAGCGCAATCGGGGCTTGTACATTCTGAAATCGCGCGGTATGGCGCACTCGAACCAGGTTCGCGAGTTCCTGCTGACCGATCACGGCGTGGAATTGCGCGATGTGTACGTCGGTCCGGGTGGCATGTTGACCGGCTCGGTGCGGATGGCGCAAGAGGCGCAGGAACAAGCCGCGCAGACAGCGCGCCAGCGGGATACTGAGCGCAGACAACCCGAACTGGAACGCAAGCGCAAGACGATCGAAGCGTAGATCGCCGCCATGCGCGCCGAGTTTGAGGCGCACGAAGCCGAGACGTTGAACATCATCGCGCAAGAACAAGTGCGGGAAGCGCAACTGGCGCACGGCGACCAAATCCTGGGGATCCCGACCCTGGTGCGGAAACTGCCGGTGCCCGTGCGCAAGATCATCGGCGATCTCTCCAACACCGAGCGCGTGCTGATCGGGTTGGATCTGCTGCCGCGAGAATAGCTAGGATATCATGACGAAAAAGAAAGTGCGCGATGCGACTCAAGGGTTTGAACGTTCGTTGGTCAGTCCGCGGAAAAAACACTTTGCCTTACGCTTATATATCACCGGCACGACGCCGCAATCCGTGCGCGCCGTCGCCAACGTCAAAAAAATCTGCGAGGAACACATCAAAGGGCACTATGAATTGGAGGTGATTGACCTGTATCAACAGCCGCAACTGGCGCAGAGCGAGCAGATCATCGCGACGCCGACACTCATTAAAAAGTTACCGCTCCCACTGCGCCGCATCATCGGCGATCTCTCCAACACCGAGCGCGTGCTGACCGGGCTGAATTTGCAGTAGAAGGCCTGATTGCGGATTTTAGATTTCGGATTTTGCTTTTCAATCCGCAATCTGCAATGGAGGTTGTGATGGACAAAGAAGCGATGAAACACCCCGTTGCTTCCATCAAGACCGCCAAGAAACCCAAGTAACTGCAATTGGAGTTTCAATCCGAAATCCGAAATATAGTGTTGCCATGCCGAAGAAACCTGTAAGGACACAAAGACAACTCCGCACCGAAAACAAAGACCTGCGCGCGCGGCTGGCGGAAGCCGAAGAGGCTCTTCACGCCATCCGCAGCGGCCAGGTGGATGCGCTCATCGTCTCGGACGAGGGCGGCGAGCAGGTTTTTACGCTCAAGGGCGCAGATCGTGTTTACCGGATGCTGATCGAGGATATGAACGAAGGCGCGCTGACGCTGACAGCGGAGGGTTTGATTCTGTACGCCAATCGGCGCTTTGCCGAAATGCTCACCACGCCGCTTGAAAAGATAATCGGTTCCACCATCCACACCTGGATTGTGCCTGATAGCCATTGGATTCTTCAGACGCTGCTGCGAAAAGGCGGAGATGAGAATCGCCGCGGAGAACTGGCTCTTACCGCCAGCGACGGAACGCAGGTGCCGGTCTATCTGTCGGTGAATCACCTGTCCATGGACGGGTTGCCCAATTCCTTCTGCCTGGTGGCAACCGATCTGACCGAGCAGAAGAAACGCAACGAGGCGATTGTCGCCGCCGAAACGTTGGCGCGCTTGATTCTGGAGCAAGCCGCCGAAGCGATTGTGGTGTGCGACGAAACCGGGCGGATCATCCGCGCGAGCAAGACGGCGCAGGCGATGTGCGGCGAGATCCCGCTCGGACAGCCATTCGAGCGCGTCTTTCCTTTGCAACGCACAGATGGCGCGGCATTCTCTCTGGCTGAGACAATGAATTCAGGCGATGGGCAGAGGATAGAGACCGGGCTGGAAGGCAATGGGCAGGCGCTTTACCTGCTGGTCAGCGTCGGGTCGCTGGTGGGCACACAAAACAAGACACTCGGCAGTGTGATCACGCTTACCGACATTACGGCAAACAAGCTGGCGGAGGATGGGCTGCGGGCGCAAAACATGGAGCTGCAAATCCTTCATGAAACCAGCCAGACGATTTTAACCTCGCGCAATATTCAGAACATGGCCGCGAGCATACTCGACAAAGCCATCGCCGTCAGTCACTGTGACCTCGGTGTCATCCGTCTCCTGGATCGGACCTCCATGACGCTTGATTTGGTTGCCAGCCACGGGTACCGGGATCCGAAGAATCTGCAGCAGCATCGCAGACACCTGGATGATGGGACCACGGGAATGCTCCTGCGAATTTTCGCTCGCAAAGAGACAGTCGTGGTGGAAAGGGTCCAGGACGAACCCGGCTTGCCGATCTTTAAGAGAGAAGGAGCACAATCGCTCATCCTGATTCCCGTGCTTGCCGAGCATGATCTGCTCGGAGGCTTGCAACTCGGAAGCCGCACGCCGCGAAAGTTCGACCCTCACCTGATCAATCTTCTCGAAACGCTAGGAAGCAATTTCGGAATTGCCGTTCAAAAATACAGGCTCTTGGAAGAAACGCTCGCAACCCAGGCTCAGTTGCGCGCTTTGTCGCGCCGGTTGGTGAAGACCCAGGAGAGCGAGCGCCACTATCTCGCCCGCGAGCTCCACGACGAGATTGGGTCTCTGCTGACAGGGCTCAAACTCACTCTGGGAATGCCCGCCGCCTCAGGAACCGATCAGATCGACGCTAGAACGGCGGCGGCGTATACGATTATCGACGAAGCGCTGGTCAAGACGCGTTCCCTCTCTCATAGCCTGCGGCCGCCGATGCTCGACGATCTCGGACTGCTACCCGCCCTGTCCTGGCATATAAAAGAGTTTACCGCGCGCGCCAACGTGCAGGTAAACTTCCAGCACCACGACTTGCAAGGACGCTTCCCCGAAGAGGTTGAGATCGCCGCCTACCGCATTGTCCAAGAGGCTCTGACCAATATCGCGCGCCACGCTCAGGTCCACGAGGCAACCGTAACGTTATGGGCCGATCAGAGTGGGCTCGGCATAGAAATTTCTGACCAGGGCGCGGGGTTTGAGCAGACAGCAACCCTGGCGAATGCTTCCGGCGTAGGTCTCGCCGGCATGCGCGAGCGGGTCGCTTCATTGGGCGGCAGCCTAACAATAACATCAGCGCCCGGCACCGGCACGAGCGTCATGGTAGAACTGCCGCTGGCTACAGGCGAGAAAACAGTACGCAGCGAGCAGTAAGCAGGAAAAGGACAGAACGCAGCAGGATGCGTCGATACAAGAATTTAACAGTTTCCCAATGCTTACTGCCGACTGGATGAACGCTAATGGCTGAGAGATCAAAACCGATTACCATCCTTTTAGCCGACGATCACCCGGTGGTCCGCCAGGGCCTGCGGGCGCTACTCGAGGCGCAAGCGGATCTTCAGGTCATCGGCGAGACGGGAGACGGCCTGGAGGGGCTTCATTTGGTAAAGCAGCTCAATCCCGACATCCTGGTGGCCGATATAACCATGCCCGGCCTTAATGGGCTAGATTTAACGCGGCAGATAACTCAGCTTTCATCTCATACTCGGGTTATTATCCTTTCCATGCACGGCACTGAAGCCTTTGTCGCAGAAGCGCTAAAAAATGGCGCCGCCGCCTATGTTCTCAAGGATTCGACGCCAACCGACCTGATCCAGGCGGTGTACGAGGTGGCCGCGGGCAAGCGCTTCTTGAGTCCCAAAGTCGCCCAGCCGGCCATCGATCTTTACGTCGAGACGAGCAGACAAAGGCCTGGGGGGATCCATGCCAACCTCACCGACCGCGAACGCGAGGTCTTCCAGCTTGTGGTCGAGGGGCACAACAATGCGCAAATCGCCACCCGTCTGTTCATCAGCCCGCGTACCGTCGAGATACACCGGCGCACGATGATGCAAAAGCTCGGAGTGAAAAGCCAAATGGAGCTGCTCGCCTATGCCGTCAAACGCGGGATCATTTCCGTCGATGAACCGCTCGACGATCAGCCAAAGAAAAAATAGCCAAAGCTAAAGACGCGCTAAAAAAATTAGGCTCAAGACTCCCCCGTCTCATCGCTCGAACGACCGTGGAGCCCCACGGGCAAACTCGTGGCACCTTCCACTACGCCCGTCGGGCGGAATCCTGAGCCAGAGCCCCCGGGCCAAGGCCGGGGCTCGAGTCGAAGGGTCGAATCCTGAGAAAACCGGTCCAGAGACAAGCTCCTGATCGCTGGGAACCGCTCAAGTCACCCCACTACCCATACCCCGCTTCATTCCCCGCCAAATGCGGGATTCCATCCTTCAGATTAAGTAGCACTACGTATTTACGGTGTCTCAATAAAACCGGACAATAACATCAATTGAATGGACTCGTGTGCCTTGCTGACGCGTCCAGTCAAACGACCAGGGGAAAAACGAGACCCGAGGCGAGTGAATGTAGTAGGGGCAGGCCGGAGCCTGTCCTGAGTCAGTCGAAGGATGCCTGCCCTCCGAACGGGCAACCACATAGGGTTGCCCCGACAAATTTTGGCAAAACTGAACCACTACTGCGATGTCGCTCTGCCTGTCGTCTGTGGTCGGACGGATCATATGAGTGCATCTCAAGCCGGTCCAGGCATTTGAGTGGGTTCCATGAATGCTATACGCATCCTGATTGTGAGCGCGACTGACTTGATCGAGGAATTCGCCCATGCGCACGGCGTTCATCTCGCCACAAAGCATCCAATCCAGGGCACCCTGGAGCGGACTGACCGCGCCGTAGACATACACGAATTGCCATTCATAGCCATTAAGCATGACCGGGCGCCAGGGCAGAGGCGGCCGCATGGCGCTGGAAGGGGTGGGCGGCGAACGCGATGTGTTGCGGCTGGAGTTCCCGCTCGCCTAATTCGGAAACGCACGGACCTATGATGAATCAACCGCTACTATTAATAGTCGATGACGAAGCCGGGGTCAGGCAGTCGCTTCAGATGGTCTTTAACAAGAATTTTCGCGTTCTGGAGGCGAAGTCCGCCGCTGAAACCCTGCAGATGGTCGCCGATGAGGGGCCGGACGTCGTGTTGCTGGACATTGTGATGCCGGGCGAAGATGGCCTCGCGGTGCTCAAGCAAATAAAGTCGATTCAGCCGGAGTGCCAGATTATTATGCTGACCGGCCTT
>Ga0326597_10011646_pt1 | contig 11636 bp, 11 predicted proteins | sample RVTome_12_FD_203789 | JGI IMG/M metagenome (GOLD analysis project Ga0326597, IMG submission 203789) | Soil microbial communities from uranium-contaminated site in the Upper Colorado River Basin, Wyoming, United States - RVT100D185 | ecosystem: Environmental > Terrestrial > Soil > Contaminated >...
GCGAGGTGTCGGTTGCGTGCCTCCGCTTCCTTGCGCCGGCCCTGGAACAGGCCGCAATCGACCAGCAGGCGTTCATCGCCCACCTGCAGGATGTGGCAGGAGCCGGTAACCGTGCGCACGCCGCCCACGAAATGCCAGGTGACTTTGGCCATGATGCAATCCCCTCTCGCTTACCTGAACCTAGACCGCAGCAGGCACGGGCACAAGGCCCAAGGACCCGGACGCGAGACCCGGCCACGGCGGTTGCATCCCCTGCAGAGTATCCTCGGCGGCAGTGAAGGACCCGGCAAAGCGGCCGACCTGATCCGCGCTTATGCGGCGGGATGAATCATGCCGGTAAACCAGCCGAAGAAGATCGCCCAAACGAAGGACCAGATCTTCGTCGCGGCCTTCGGGGGTCGGCTCGTGCGAGGCATTTTCCAGGGCGCGTGCGCTTTCATCGCCAGACCGCACGACGCCGGGCCGAGCTCCTTAAAGGAACGACCGACCAGGCTCTACACCCCGCACTGCTCCCTTGGGTCAGGTGCTCCGGCAGGCATAATTTCGCCCACTTCACACGTCTAAAGGCTTCAGCCCCGGGTCCGTGGCTCCGATATCTCAAATATTGAAGGGCAACCAGGAGCGTGACCGATGCGAGGTGCTTTGCTGGTAGTTACCGCCTTATACGGATTCAGCGGCTGGGTTCTCGGCAGCGTTGCCAGTACGCCCGAGCGTGCCGTCGGGGAACCGTCTTTGCCACCGTCCACCCAGGGACCGGCCTTCGCAGGCTCGGTCAGCGGCGCGGCACTGTCCCGGGCCCTGGCGCAGAGTGCGGCGCCGGCGCCGGCCCCCCAAACGCGGGAAAGTGCTGATGCTCAGCCGCGCACGGTTCATTCACAAAGCGTGAAAAAGGTCGAGTCTGGGACTTGCGCTAGCGCAAGACTCCGCCAGAGGTCGCGGCCGGCCAGGAGTACTCCGGCGCCCTTAGGGTCTTGACGCCAACCGGCTGTTCTTCTCACGCCGGCACGGAGTTGCCGTCGCTCTCTACAGGGCGCTGCCGGGCGCGAGGTTCATTATCTCCTGGATTCTCCCCTGCAACGGTTCGTTGAGTCTGGGTCCGAGCACGGTCACTACTCGAGCGGCGGCATAGGAGCCAAGTTTGCCCGCCTGGGCAAGCGAGAGGCCGTGGGTAAGTCCGTAGAGGACGCCCCCGGCAAACAGGTCTCCGGCGCCGTTGGTGTCTATGGCCCGAACCGTAAATGGTGGGATGTGCCCCTGCTCCTTACCGCGCGCGTAGTAGGCGCCATCTGCCCCCGCGGTCATGAACACGGTCGGTCCCCATGACGCAATTTCCGCACAAGCTTGCGCTCTATCCGGGTTGGCCGTGAGCATTCGAGCCTCTTCTTCGTTGCAGAAGACCAGATCCACGGAAAACTGGGACAAGTTTCGAAAGTCCTCGGCCGATCGCTTTACGCAGAACGGGTCACTGTACGTGTACGCTACCGGCACGCCGTGGTGGCGCGCGAGATCCACGGCTTTTTGCGAAGCGCGTCTGGGGCCCGGTGAGTCCCAGAGGTACCCTTCAATGTAGACATATCCGGACTCCTTGATGCTGGCCGGCTGGATGTCGTCCTCGTCCAGTTCGATGGATGCGGCCAGGCAGGTCTGCATGGTCCGGTCGGCGTCCGGAGTGATCATCACCAGGCAGGTGCCCGTCGCGCCATGTCCGCGCGGCACCGTAGACTGGATGCCCACTTCCGTAAGTGCCTTCTGAAAGAAACGGCCATGCTCGTCATCACCCACTTTGCCGGCATAATAGGCACGGCCGCCGAAGTTGGCCAGGCCGACCGTGGTGTTGCACGCCGACCCGCCGGGGGACGTCTGCGACGGACGGCCGGAAAGAAGTGCCAGAAGTTCCTTCTGAGCTCGGGCGGTCACCAGGGTCATGACGCCCTTATTCAAACCGTGGAGCGCGAGAAACTCGGCGTCGACCTGGACCTGGATATCGACCAGGGCGTTTCCGACTCCATATACATCGTAGCGCACCATTTTGGTCTTCGCGGTCACCTTTCCGGCGTTATCGGGTGTGCATCAGAGGCCACGATACACCACGGCAGGCGCGGCAACCAGTGTTAATTGGCGCCGCGCCGCGGCGTCTCCCAGGGGACGGTGTGTACGCATTACGACGCCCGTTGATCGGCACCGCAGGAATCACGGCAGGGCGAGCGCCTGAAGGGGGACCGGCTGACCGATGTTTGGATCCAGGCGCAGATTCAGAGGATTGTGGGTCTCGATGCCGGGAAGCGTCCTGGCCGACTCCAACGCGAATGCACCTGGAGGTTCTTCGACAGCGTCCGCCGTACGCATCGGCACCGTACCATGCGCGCTCATCGCAGCGACCTTGGAGCGATTCACTATTCGGATCCGAGACGACGCAGGCGCTCCAGACGTTCAGATTCGTTAGCCACAAGGTAGGGATCCGAAGAGAGACAGTCGTGAGCCCTGCGGCAAAAGGACCGCGCTTCGTCCGAATGCCCCTGCGCCAAAAGGCATTCGGCGATTTCTTCGAAGACGAAGCCGTCGGGCTCGGCGCCGCTCTCTTCGATCTGTTTTAGAATGGCCATCTGTGCGGTCAGAGCTTCCTCGACCTTACCCAGATGCCGTTGAGCTTTGGCCACGCACCAGCGGGCAATACGCACTTCGTCCTGCTGGCCTTGTGCGATTCGGAACGCAAGTGCCGATTCGAACAAGGTCAGCGCGGAATCTTACTTGCGCTGGTCGAAATAGGCCCAATCCATGTTGTTTTGCAGACTTCCCAGCCATCGCACGGCCTTCGGATCGCTGGACGTTTCGGCGATCCGGACGGTTTTTATGTTCCAACCCATTTGCTCATCGGTCGGTGCCACGATGGCCAGCATGTGCGCGGCGTCAATCGCAAAAAAATCCAGCTTGTTCGAATTCGCGAGGTCCCACGCCTCACGGAAAAGAGGTGCCGCCTCTGCGGCCCGGCCGGACGAATTGAGCGTGCGTCCCCGCTCCAGGAGGTAACGCACCCGGGGCCTTGGACCGAGATTCGCAAGCATGGGCTTGACTTCGTCGAGAAGATGGTGTGCGGAATCGAACTGTCGCTCTAGGCCAAGCGATCGCGCAAGCTGCGTCAGGAGTTCCGCGTGGTAGCCCGGGTCGTCCGAAGATTCGGCCGCAGGCAGCAGGGCGCGGAACTTCTGCTCGGTGGCCCCGGGATCTTTGTAGTTCCAGAGCGAGTCGAAATCGGGCAACCGAGCCGAAGCCGGTGTACCCAAGGTCAAAATCCAGATAAGAGTGAACAGCGCTCGAGTCATACGTTTCCATCCGGCGAAGTCACTCCGTGGGGCCTTCATTCATTGAGAACGGCTCGTCGAGAAATCTTGGAATTAACGCCCTTGCGGGCAAGGCCTGAGGCGAGACGTCTCAAGCGACCGCGGCGCCTCCCTGCTTGAATCAGGCCGGCGCATCGTCGTGCTCCGAATCCGGGCTGAACTCCTGAAACACGTACCAGGACTCTCGACCTGGCTTGGTACCGCGGTCGAGGTAAATTTCGAAGATCCGCTCATCCTCCGTACGGATCCGATAATAGTTGCGGTGCTTGCGCGTGCGCCAGTTGCGCCGGGTCGCGGCCAAAGAGAAGCCCCAGTCGGACCATGCGTGAAGGATCTCGACCACCTGGAAATTCCGGCCCTGCCACACGAAGGACTTAGGCTGCCGAACGGTGCCCTCCATCACCACATCGATGCGATCGTCTATGAAGCGAGACATGGGCAAAGCCTCCGGGTACTAAGTACGCTCGTCCATTTCCACGGGCAAGGCGGGCATGGGCCGGCCTGGAAACCGGTTCGAGCGGCCGAGTAACCTCCCACAGACTGGCGCGCCCACCGGTCCGCAGGAAGCCCTAATCCTGGTCGGGTCTTGGCGACGAAACCTCGACTGGCCCTGCCTGCTTGCCTGAAATCCCCCTTAAAGGCCGGCTTATCCCAGGGCTATCCTGAATAAGGGAGGAGGGCCACTCCGGGGCCCCGTTGTGCGTTCGATGGGCCTTTTACCGTCCTGCCCGGGACGTCGCCTAATGAGATCCGCTGCAACAGTGGGCCACGCGTCGAAGCGCAAGACGTCTCATAGCGCTCTCCCTCTCCACCTTTGGGTACCTGCTCCTTTGGCGCGCAAGCGGGCCTTTTTTACAGCACAGCCCCCGGCCGTCCGCTGACCGACGTCATGCGCGACCGCCGTTCAGCAGCGACGCTCCTCCCTGGAATCGGGGGTGGGTACGCCTGGTTTTTCGGTCATGAGCCGTTCCGTTCCTTGATCCCGGAGGGGTTCCGTGTATCGGGTCACCCATTAGCAGCGCCCCTGCCCAATGTGGCCTGGCTCCGGCGGTCCCACGCTCGGTGCGCCTTCTCGATCCCTAGGCCCGGGGGGCTTTTTGCGCTTTCGGTCGCCTGGGGGACCGCTTGCCGGTCGCTTTGCGTGGGCTTCCTGCCTGCGACCTGGGCGACGCGCGTCTGACGGCCACGCAGCCACAGGGGAAGGAGTCGGCAAGCGAGATGCACAGCGTGCCCACGTTGGAGGCGTTTGTTGCATAGTACACCTTCTGGGCTTCCCGGCGGCGCTCCACCAGCCCGGCGACGGTCAACGTCTGCAGGTGCCGGGAAATGGTGGGCTGGGACAACGCAAAGAACTTTACGATTTCACCGACGGTGCGTCGCTTGCCCTCGAGCATAAGCAGAATGCGCAGGCGGGTGGGGTCGGCCAGGGCGCGCAGAGTCGACGACAGGTCGGCCGTGACGCGCGGGGTTTTTCGGGACGATGTCATATAGCAACCTCCGCATATGCTCATATGGCACCAGCGCCATATGCGCACGTGTTATAGTGCGTATATAGGCATATAGGCATGCCGTGGTGGCGCCGCAAGCGGTTTCTTGTGCGCGGCGGAGATCTTACCGGTAGCCGACCAGGTGGCTCGAAACGCGCCAGTACCCGTAATGGCCGTCGGCATCCCGGGGGCGGACCTGCTCAATGACGAATCGTACCCGGTGGGGGCCTGAGGGGAAATGATCGGAGAGGTCGAGAACCTGAGGATAAACGAGGTCCCCCGGGCACCACCCGCTTCGAGCGTAGTCGGAGGACCAGCTGCCGTCGGACCAGCGGCGGCAGTATGGGTTGCGATGGCGAAAATCCTGGCAGTCGTCGCGCCAGGGGCGGTAGCGGTACACTACCTGTCCATCGACGGAAATCACGTTATCCTTGCTCACGAACTCGTCGGCATCGCGGCCGTCCGTGCAGTGTCCCGAAACGTAGTAGTGCAGCATGACACGGGAGAGCCCGGGGGGTACCTCGACGTCTCCCCTGATTCCGCCCGATGCCATGAGGTCGGCGGTAGCCGACTCGACGTACGCCAACGGGGCGCACCAAACGGGAACGAGCGTGTCGGTCGACGGAGCGTAGGTCAGTGCGACGGAAACGGTCCAGGCTGGACTTACCCAGGTGTCCAGGAATACCTTGAAGGTGCAAGGGCCACGCAAGAGGGCTGCCAGGTGGGAGACGTCCGCATCATATTCGGTCGCCCCGCCGTAGGCCGTGATGAACTTGACGATCTCGATATCGGGGAGGCCGTTTACGGCGAGCCGCACATCGCCCGCACGGTCCCACTTGTCGTGCACATCCGATTCGTCGCGAGGGACGGGTGACACCGAGACGTGTGCTGTCACCCTCACGGCGCCGACCACATCGGGCAAGGTCACGGTGCGCACGATCACCCGGCCATTGTCCACGATCGTCACGGCGGAGGAATCGTGCCAAGCCGACCCACCCGGGGAAAATTGAATGGGCTCGGCACCGAAGATTTCGATGCTAATGGGGAGTTCTCGATCGGCTGTGCCGAGAGTAGCGACCGGAATGGCGGCAAGGAGGAAAACAAGCATAGGTCCCAGCATTCCTGGTAATGCTCCAGGGTCCGCGCCAACGCGGTGTCGCGTGTTGATGGACGATTCCGTGGACCGCATCTTGATCAATCCGCCCACGTGATCAGCCAGTAGTTCTTCTTCCCCTTGCGTAGCACAAGATAGCGGTCGTGCAGTCGGGCGCTACGGTCGATCGGTGAGGCGGAGTCTTCGACTTTCCGGTTATTGATGAACACGCCGCCCCCCTGGATAAGGCGCCGTGCTTCCCCCTTGGAGCCGGTCATCCCGCTCCAGACGGCGAGATCCACGGCCGTGAAGGGTGAACGAGCATCGTTGACCGCCGCTAGATCGATAGACGGAACATCCACGAACACGTCCGCCAGTTCCGTAGGCGTGAGATCACTCAGGTTCCCGCCGAACAGGGCTTTCGTGGCGGCGATGGCGCGCAGTCGCCCGGTCTCGCCATGCACTCGGCGGGTGAGATCGTCGGCAAGCGCCGCCTGCCCCAGCCGCTCATGGGGCGCCGCCGCATGGGCGCGCGTAAGCTCATCGATTTCTTCCGCACTCATCAGGGTGAGGTACTTCAGGTAACGATCCACATCAGCATCGGAGACGTTGATCCAGTATTGATAAAAGCGATAGGGTGACGTCATATCCTCGTCCAGCCAGATGTTGCCCGACTCGCTCTTACCGAACTTCTGGCCGTCGGAGCGGGTCACCAGGGGTGTGACAAGGCCATAGGCCTGTTCGCCGCGCAGGCGCCCGATCAGCTCGATTCCAGCCGTGATGTTCCCCCACTGATCGCTCCCCCCCATCTGCAAACGGCATCCCCGGGTATCGAAAAGGTGGAGGAAATCATAGGCCTGCATGAGCATGTAGGAAAATTCGGTGTACGAGATCCCCTCCGCACCCTCCTGGGAGCGGTCGAGCCGCAGCTTCACCGATTCCTTGGCCAGCATCTGGTTGACGGTGTAGTACTTGCCCACGTTGCGCAGAAAGTCCAAAAAGGAGATCCGGCCGAGCCACTCGAGATTGTTGAGCAACTTGGCGCCCCGCGGACCGGCGAAGTCGAGAAACTGTCCGAGCTGCGCCTGGATCCCGGCCACATTGGCCCCCAGGTCGGACTCGGAAAGGAACGTACGTTCGTCGGTGCGGCCACTGGGATCTCCGATCATCCCCGTGCCTCCGCCGAGAACGGCCACAGGGCGTCCGCCCGCCCTTTGAAGGTGGACAAGTGCCATGATCTGAACCAAAGACCCGATGTGCAGGCTGCGTGCGGTGGGATCAAAGCCGATGTACCCGACGGGCGCATCGGCTTCCGCCACGTATCGATCTGCATCCCGCGTCGCATCCTGAAGCAGGCCCCGCCAGCGAAGCTCGGTGCAAAGGTCGGCCAACGGCGGTATCTCCCCGGTTTTCGGCAGGATCCTCCTATCCGGCCGTTCGGAATCAGATCATACTACGGCCGCCTTGCCGAAGGTCAACCGCAATTGTGTCCGACCTTGGGCGGCGAGCCGGGAAACGCCAGCCCGGTTGAACCGGGCGGGCTCCAGAGCGGCAGGAGTTGGACTTGCGGTGTGCGCCCCCGTGGCCGATACTTACAGTGTATGGCGCTACAGCGCAAACCGCAGGCGGACGTACGTCCTGCCCGTTCGCCAGGGCCGGGACACGAATCGCGCATCACGGAGCTGACCGAGGCCAATCGCCGCCTCAAGCGCAAGATATTCGATTTATATACGCTTTTTGAAATCAGTCGCAACCTCTCGGGTCTTTTGGAGATTGATCGACTGCTGGACCACTTGCTCCTCACGGCGATTGGACAGCTGGGGATCGGCTCGGCGACGGTGATCATCGATAGGGAGGTGACAGATCCGGATCTAACCCTTTGGCGATCGAAAGGTCTCATCCCCCCCAAGGGGATTCGCGTGCGCATTGTGAAGGCGGGAGGAATGCTCAGGCGACTCGAGTCGGTGCGTATGCCTCTTCTGCGCGATCACATTGAACTCTTGCCCACGGCCGACGAGCAGGATAGAAGCATGCTCCGGATGTTCGAAGCGGTCATGGTGTGTCCCATGTTGCTGAAAGAGCAGCTCAGGGGCATCCTGATCGTATCCCGCCGCCTGTCGGGCAGCTCCTTCAGCGAGAATGACAAGGAATTTCTCAGCATCCTCATCAACCACTTCACGGTGGCCGTGGACAATGCGCGACTCTATGAGAGCGAGAAGGCCGCCCACCTCAGGCTCCGGGAGGCGCAGTCGCAGCTTCTCCATTCGGAGAAGCTTGCCGCCATGGGGCGCCTTTCGGCCACCATTGCCCATGAAGTCAACAATCCCCTGGGAATCATCAAGAACTATCTTCACCTGATGCGCTCGGGCGGGCAATCCCGCCCTTCGGACACGGAAAACCTGAAAATCGTCTCCGAAGAGGTGGACCGCATAGCCGACATCGTGCGTCGATTGCTCGATTTCCACCGCCCGGCCGTGCCGGGTGTTCAGGATCTTGATTTGTGGCAGGTGATCGACGACTGTCTGAAGCTGATGCGCCAGTCTCACCACAGTCGGCACGTGGAGGTCATTCTCCCTCGGACGCGCGAGCTCGCCCCCGTCCGGGCGAACGGGGAGGAGTTGAAGCAGGTCTTTTTGAACCTCTTCATGAACGCCCTGGATGCCATGGCGGAGGGGGGCCAACTGACCGTCAACGTGTTGCGCAGGCGCACTTCGCTTTTGGCCCAGGTCGCCGATACGGGATCCGGGGTGTCACCGGAGCATATGCCCCGGCTCTTTGAGCCGTTCTTTACGACGAAACAGGAGGGTCAGGGTACCGGCCTCGGGCTGTATGTCTGCTACGGCATCATCAAGCGATACGGCGGACGCCTAAGTGTCCGCAATCGACCTGAGGGAGGCACCCTGTTTAATGTCCGTCTGCCCCTGAGGACTGTGTCGTGAATATCCCGTTACCGAGCATCATGGTTGTGGATGATGAGGTGCGCATGTGCGAAAGTCTGGATCGGCTCCTGACGGCGGAGGGGTACCGAGTGGTCACGTTCGCAGACGGCGGAGAGGCTCTCCTGGCCCTGAGTGGGACGGAGAATTTCGACTGCGTAGTCACGGATCTAAAAATGCCTGGCACGGACGGCATGCATATCCTCAGACAGGCGCGCGACCGCGACCCGCTGGCACCTGTCATCCTGATGACCGGATATGCTTCCCTCGAATCCGCGGTAGAGGCGGTCAATCAGGGCGCCTACGAGTATCTGCTCAAACCCATTGAGTTCCCGGAACTGAAACAGGCGATTGCCCGCGGTCTCGCCCAACGACACTCGGATCAAAATCGGCGGGACCTCCTCGCCCGGCTCGAGCGGCAGAATCGCCTTCTGCGCGAGCGACTCAAGGAGCAGCGCGCGTTACACAAGGTAGGGATCTCGGTGTCCTCGGCACGCCCGCTTTCCGATGTACTGGAGCAGCTTTTGCACGGTGCGGCAAGCGTCACCGGTGCGGAGCAGGGTTCGATCATGCTCATCGACGAGACCGCCCGCGAGTTGACGATCCGTGCGGCTATCGGACTCCCCACCGAGGTGATTCACGCGACCCGCATGAAGCTCTCGGAAGGGATCTCGGGGTATGTGGCGCGCACCGGGGAAGGGGTGCGGGTGGCCGATGTCGCCGCTGATCCTCGTTTCGCAAAGACTCCGCACCCGCGTTACGAGTCGAAGTCGTTTCTTTCGGTGCCCCTGAAGATCGCGGACCGTATCCTTGGCGTTCTCAGCCTTTCCAGCAAACGCGGCGGCGGAGACTTCCGCCCCCGCGATCTCCGCGTGCTCTCGATCTTCGCCGCCCAGGCAGCGGCCTTGATCGACGATGCCCACCACTTCGAAGTTACCCGCCGCCAGCTCCAGGAGCAGCGTGTGCTGTTTCATATCGCGCGCGAAGTGGCCACTGCTCAGCGGTTCGAAGATGTCGCCTCGGCGATTTACACGTCGCTGGCCGAGATCCTTCCACTCGATGCCGGCCTGTGGCTTGGGTGGAACGAGGTCCGGAACATCTTACACTACCGCTTCGTGAAAGGCGACGGTCTGAGCGAAACGGCCTGGGCGGGCTTCGAATTGTCTCTGGAGCCGGGCACCTGGCAGGACGAGTCAGCGTTCGGGGCCTTGCTCCGAAAGTCTCTGACGACCTTTCAGGCCTGGCCCGAAGGGCTGCACGCCGTCCAGATCCTGCCGATCCGTTCGGAAGTGCGCCCGCGCGGCGCGCTCGTCCTGGGGTCGCAGCGCACGGAGACGTTGACGCCCCAGCAAACTCAGATTGCCGCCATCGCCGCATCCCAGGCCGCCGCCGTCTACGAACGCCAGCAGGATGCCCTCAACACGACCCGCATCACCACCATGGGCAACATGATTTCGGAGATCGCGCATGACCTCAGAAAGCCACTCACCAATCTCAAAGGATCGCTGCAACTACTGCAGCAACGGCATCCTGAGTTCGCGGGGGAGGAACCCTTCTACGCTTCGGCCGAGCAGGAAATTCACCATCTCAACGATCTGGTTCGCGAACTCGTGGAGTTCTCCAACCCTGTGCGCTATCCCCTCGACCGCGTCGCCCTGCAGGGTCCCCTGCAGCGCGCCCTGAAGCTGATCAAAGCCGAAGCCGACCGTGTGGGCGTGACCGTGAACACCGATTTCGCACCGCATCCCATCAATGTCCGCGGCCAGGATGGTGAAATCGTCCAGGCCCTGCTCAATGTGCTGCACAATGCCGTGGACAGCATGACCGGCGGGGGCACCCTGACCGTGCGCAGCTTTGTCGGTCGTCCCCAGGGCCAAAAAGAGAACTATGCCGCCATCGCTATCAAGGACACCGGGCCGGGCATTGCGGCGACCGAGCACGCGCGCATATTTGCCCGTCACTTCACAACGAAGGCGACCGGGAGCGGCCTTGGTCTCGCCATCGTTGAACGTATCCTACAGGCACACAATGGTTTCGTAGAGTTGGAAAGTGCACCTGGGAAGGGTACGGAGTTCACGCTCTTCTTCCCGCTGGCCGTATAATCCTCTCCTTTTGACCTTGTTCCTGCAAATCATTGCTCATTGATTGCAATATTCTGCCGATATCAGGGATGAAATCGGAGAGTCCGACATGGAATCGAATCCGTTGAAAATCCTGGTTATCGATGACGACCCAAAGGTCCCCTGGATCCTTTCCGAGGGGCTGAAGGAATTTGAAGTCCTCTCGGCCCGCGACGGGGCCGAGGGGATCAACGCCACCCGCGAGTCGCGACCGCAACTCGTCCTGCTCGACATCAAAATGCCGGGCATGGACGGACTCGAAGTGCTCAGTAAGATCAAAGAGATCAACGCCGGGCAGGAAGTCATCATGCTCTCCGGGCACGGCGACACGCAGCACATCGTGGAGTCCATCCGGCTGGGGGCCTCCGAATTCATCAACAAGCCCTTCGACGTGCGCGAGGTGGAAATCCACATTCGCAAGGTGCTCGAGCGCAGCCTGCTCAAGGAAGAAAACCAGAAGATGAAGCAGCGCCTCAGCATGTACGAGGCGCAGAGCAAACTGGTGGGCGATACGCCGCGCATGCGTGAACTCGTCAGTCTCGTCGAGCAGGTGGCCGACTCCGAGCTGGCGGTGCTGATCCGCGGTGAATCGGGAACCGGGAAGGAGATCGTCGCGCGCATGGTGCACGCGCTCTCAAGCCGTGCCGAACATGAATTCGTAA
>Ga0326597_10011647_pt1 | contig 11636 bp, 9 predicted proteins | sample RVTome_12_FD_203789 | JGI IMG/M metagenome (GOLD analysis project Ga0326597, IMG submission 203789) | Soil microbial communities from uranium-contaminated site in the Upper Colorado River Basin, Wyoming, United States - RVT100D185 | ecosystem: Environmental > Terrestrial > Soil > Contaminated >...
TGCCGTGAACGCGCCCCCCCCGGCGGGCGCGGCGGGGTTCGCCCTTTTCGAGCAGGGCGCGCGGGGGATGGGATTCGGCGGCGCCTTCACCGCGCAGGCCTCCGACCCTTCGGCCATCTTCCACAACGCGGCGGGGATCGCCTTCCTGCGCGGGAAGCAACTCTACGTCGGCGGCACCCTCGTGGCGCCATCCACGACGTTCGAGGGCGCGAACCCGTTCCCCGGCGCGGGGGTGACCGAAAAGAGCGATGCGGGCCTGCTCGTGCCACCGTCCGCGTACTACACGCATCAGCTCGCCCCAGACCTCGTGGCCGGGATCGGCGTCAACGTGCCGTTCGGGCTCCGGTCCCGCTGGGCCAACCCGGACACGTACAGCGGCCGCTTCATCTCGCAGTCGGCCGAGCTGAGCGGCTTTTCCATCAACCCCACCCTCGCCTTCAAGCTCGCGGACCGGCTGGCGGTGGGCGCCGGGCTCGACGTGCGCCTCTCCTCGGTCACGCTGGAGCGCCGTGTCCCGCTGGTCAGCCCGTTCACGCAGAGGGTGCTGGACGCCGCGGACCTCCGCCTGGAGAGCGGCACCGCGACCGGGATCGGCTTCAACGTCGGCGTGCTGGCCAAGATCTCGGACAGCACGTCGGTGGGCGTGGCGTACCGGCACAAGGTGAAGGTGGAGTACGACGGCTCGGCGACCTTCTCGGCGCGGGCGACCGGCAACACGCAGCTCGACGCGGTAATCGCCTCCGGGCTGCCGGCGGGCGCCCAGTCGGTGACCACCGCGATCACCTTTCCCGCGCTCGTCTCCGCGGGGCTGGCGCAGCGCTTTGGTGCGTGGACGTTCGAAGTGGACGTGAACTGGTACCAGTGGTCGACGTTCGATCGCCTGCCCATCACGTTCGTGGACCGCCCCGACCTCAGCGAGGTCATCGTGGAGGAGTACGGCGACTCGTTCCAGTACCGCTTCGGGTTGGAGCGCGAGCTGACCGAGGCCTTCACGGTGCGCGGCGGCTACTTCTGGGACGAGACGCCGTCGCCGCCCGCTTCGATGTCCCCGCTCCTGCCCGACTCCAATCGGCACGGCATCGCGCTCGGCGGCTCCTGGACGTCCGGCCGCCTGCGCCTGGACGCCGGGAGCTGGCTCGTCCTTTCGTCGCAGCGCTCCACCGCGGGCGTCAACCGGGACCTTTACGAGGGCTCCTACAAGGGGCGGGCGTTCACGCTCGGCGTTTCCCTCGGCTATGGCTTCTGAGCCGGTCCAACCCAGGGGGAAGACCATGACACGACACGTCCGTCTCGCCGGGGCATGCGCATTGGCCGCGCTGTGCGCCCTTTTCCCCGCCGCGCCGCCCGGCCGAGCCCAGGCCACTCCGCCCGCGGGCGCGATCAGCTTCACGGCCTACTACTCGATCGGCGACAGCTTGGCCGCGGGGTACGTCAACAACTCGCTGGTGGAGACGCACCAGGTGAACTCCGTGCCGGCGCTGATCGCGCGCCAGGCCGGAGTCGCGGACTTCCAGCAGCCGCTCGTCTCGGAGCCGGGGATCCCGGCGGAATACACGCTCACCCGGCTCGTGCCCACGCCGACGGTCGAGCCGAAGGCGCCCACCGCCGGCACGCCGAAGAACCCGGGCCTGGGGCGGGCGTACAACAACCTGGGCGTGCCCGCGGCCGCCCTGGTCGACGCCCTGACCCGGACCAGCGACGCGGGCGGCTTCCACGACCTGATCCTGCGGGGGCGCGGGACGCAGGTGGCCCAGGCCGTGGCCGCCCGCCCGAGCTTCGTGACGGTGTGGATCGGCAACTACGACGTGCTCGGTGCGGTGATCCGCGGCCGGGCGGTCGAGGGAGTGACCGTGACTCCCGCCGCCACCTTCCGCACCGCCTTCCAGCAACTCATCAACGCGCTTCGCGCCACCGGGGCGCGGATCGTGGCCGCCAACCTCCCCGACGTGACCGCGATCCCCTACGTGACCACGCTTTCGCGCGTCGTGGTCAACCCGGCCACGGGCCAACCGCTGGTCATCAACGGCCAGCAGGTCCCCCTGCTGGGGCCGGACGGACCGCTGCCCCCCGGCACCTTCGTGACGCTGGCCGCGGGCACGCTCCTGGCGCAGGGCCACGGCATTCCCACCGTGGCCGGCGGCCGCGGCACGCCGCTGCCGGACGAGGTGATCCTCGACCCGGGCGAGGTGTCGTTCCTCCGCGACCGCGTCAACGCCAACAACGCGGCCATCGCCGAGATCTGCCTGGCCGCGGGCATTCCCGTGGTCGACGTGAGCGCGTTCTACCGGGCGGTCCTGTCCGGCGGCTACGTCGTGGGGGGTGTCGTCCTGCGCAACACGTTCCTCACGGGTGGGCTCATCAGCCTGGACGGCGTGCACCCGACCGACCTGGGCTACGCGATCCTGGCCAACGAATGGATCCGCGTGATCAACCAGGGCGGCGGCGACCTCGAGCCCGTGGACCTCGGACCGTTCACCGGTATTGTCGGCCCGTAGACATTTTCGGGGGGTCATGCGCGTTCCCGGACCCCCCCGAAATGTCTAGGCCAGCAGGCGTTCGATCCGGTGGCGGACGTCGTCCGGCATCTGGGGCCGCTTGGACTCGCGGCACAGCCGCGCGAGGGACTCCAGGTCCCGGCGCAGGTCGCCGCAGGGCGAGCACTCGCGCAGGTGGTGCTCGATGGCGGCGCAATCGCCCTCGTCGAGCTGGCCCTCCGCGTGGTCCGTCAACCGTCGATAGAGATCGCTGCACTTCATGACACGCGCGCCCCTCCCTTGAAGTGCTCGCCGAGCAGCGAGCGCAGCCGCAGGCGCGCCCGGTGCAGGTGCACTCGTACGGCTCCGGGTTCGAGATCGAGCAGGGAGGCCACCTCCTCGGTGGGCAACCCCTCCATCTCCCGCAGGGAGAACACGGCGCGCTGCTGCGGGGTCAGGCGCGCGAGGGCCTCGTCGAGCGCGCGACGCGTCTCCTCGCCGAAGAGGATCTGGTCGGGCGGCCGCGACCAGGCCGGCACTTGTGCGAAGCGCTCGTCCTCGCCGGCCGTGCCCGGGGAATCTTCGTCGGGCAGGGGGAACTGCCGGCCCCGGTGGCGCAGGAGGTCGATGGCCTTGTTGTACACGATGCGATGCAGCCAGGTGCCGAGGCTCGACTCCCCGCGGAAGTCGCCCACGCGCTGCAGCGCGGTGGCGAAAGCCTCCTGCACGGCGTCGCCGGCCAGGTCGGGATCGCGGGTCACGCGCAAGGCCAGGGCATAGAGTCGGTCGCCGTGCTCGACGAGGGCCTGGGAGAGCGCCTCGCGGTGCGCCGGGGCGACCGGCTCGGCCACGCTCAGCTCGTGGCGGGGGCGGCTTCGCCCTGCGTCGTCTGGTGTGCGTCCAGCGCGGCCCTGAGCTCGTCCTTCGGCCGGAAGCCGACGTGCTGATCGACCACCTGCCCACCCCGGAAGAGGAGCAGGGTCGGGATCGAGAGGATGGCGTACTTGCTCGCCACCTCGGGGCTCTCGTCCACGTTGAGCTTCACCACCTTGACGCGGCCCGCGTATTCGTCGGCGAGCGCGTCGATCACCGGGGCCAGCTTTCGGCAGGGAGGGCACCACTCGGCCCAGAAGTCCACCAGGACCAGCTCGGAAGCCTGGAGCACCTCGACGTTCCAATCGGCGTCACCCACCACGTGAACGTTCTGATTCAAGGACTTAGCCCTCCCGGCCTGCGCGTGGCAGGCCACACGGCCTTGGACGCGGAGCCTTCCCCTACGTTACAGCGTCCCGGGGCAGCGCGCCCATCTTCTCCAGCAGCGCCGTGAACTCGGCCGCTCCCGCCACGATGTGGTGCGGACGGTAGGGGTAGCGCGGCAGGTCCTCGGCACGGCTCACGCCGGAGAGGACGAGCACGGTTTCCAGGCCGGACTGGATTCCCGCGATGATGTCGGTGTCCATGTTGTCGCCCACGATCAGCGTCTCCTCGGAGTGGGCCTGCATGTAGCGCAACGCCGCCCGCATCATGAACGCGTTCGGCTTGCCCACGTAGAACGGCCGCTGGCCCGTGATCTTCTCGATCGGCGCGGCCAGGGCGCCGCAGCTCGGGCGGCCCTCCGGCCCGGACACGTCGGGGTTGGTGGCCACGAAGCGCGCCCCGCGGCGGATGAGGGTCACCGCGCGCCGGATCATGTCGAAGCTGTAGGAGCGCGTCTCGCCGAGCACCACGAAATCGGCGTCCGTGTCCGTGAGGATGAAGCCGACCTGGTACAGCGCGTGGACGAGCGCGCCCTCTCCGATCACGAAGGCCTTGCGCCGGTCTCCGGCTTGGTCGTTCAGGAACTCGGCCGTGGCGATGGCCGAGGTGTAGAAGTGCTTGACCGGGACGTCCGCGTCGATGCCGGCGGCCCGGAAGCGGTCGCGCAGGTCGGCGGGCGTCTGCGACGGGTAGTTCGTCATGAACAGGAAGGGGAGCCGGTCGGCGGAGGCCACCAGCCGCGCGACCAGCTCGCGCGCGCCGGGCAGGACGGTGTCGTCCTGCAGGACGACACCGTCGATGTCGACGATGAGGGCCTTCATGCCACCGCGGGCGCCCGTAACTCCACGGTCTCGCCCGGCTCCGGCACGTGGGCGGTGAACCCGCGCTCCTTTTGGAGCCGTGCGGCCAGGGCCATGGCCGCCTCTTCCTCGCCGTGGGTGAGGAACACTCTCAGGGGCGGGCGGTCGACGGCGGCCAGCCAGCGCAGCAGCTCACCCGGGTCGGCATGGCCGGACAGGCCCCGTAGCTCCCTCACTTCGGCCAGCACCGGCACCTCGCTCTTGTGGATGCGCACCGTGCGCGCGCCCTCGAGCAGCGCGCGGCCCAGCGTGCCCGGCCCCTGGTGGCCGGTGATGAGCAGCGTGTTCTGCGCGTGGGGCAGCCGCACCCGGCAGTGGTGCAGGATCCGGCCGCCCGTCAGCATGCCGCTCGAGGACAGGATGACCGCGGGGCCCTTCACGTCGTTGAGCTTCTCGGACTCGACGCGCGAGCGGTGCAACTGCACCCATTTGTTGTAGAGGATGCTGCGCCCGGCCAGCCCCGCCATCTCGGACCGCAGCGACTCCGGGAAGCGGCTGTAGATGCGGGTGGCTTCGATGGCCATGGGGCTGTCGAGGTGCACGGGGAACGGCCGCATCCGCCCCTCCGTCACCAGCCGGTCCATCAGGTAGATCATCTGCTGGGCCCGTCCCACGGCGAAGGCCGGCACCACCAGCACCCCGCCGCGCGCGAACGTGCGCTCCAGGACGCCCTGGAGCTGGTCGAGGAGGGGCACGGTTGCGTGCGAGCGGTTGCCGTACGTGCTCTCCATCACGATGTAGTCGGCGGCGGGCGCCGGCTCCGGATCGCGCGCCACGATGGTGTCGAACCGGCCCACGTCTCCGCTGAACAGCACGCGCGTCGCGTGGCCGTTTTCCCGCACGGCCACGTCCACCGACGCGGCGCCGAGCAGGTGGCCGGCGTCGCGGAAAGCGAAGGACATCTCCGGGGAGAGCCGTCGTGCCTGCCCGAGCGGCACGGGCTCGAACCGCTCGAGGCAGGCCTCCACGTCGGCGGCGTCGAAGAGGGGCAGGGCGGGTTTGTGCCGGGTCAGGCCCTTGCGGTTGAGGTAGGCCGCGTCTTCCTCCTGCAGGTGCGCCGCGTCCTTCAGCAACACCTCGGCCAGGTCGCGGCTGGCCGGCGTGCAGTAGATCGGGCCGCGAAAGCCCTGCTTGACCAGCCGCGGCACGCGGCCGGTGTGGTCGAGGTGGGCGTGGGTGAGCACCAGCCACCGCACGAGGGCGGGATCGGACACCGGCGGGGCCCAGTTGCGCTCGCGCACCGCGCGCTCGCCCTGGAACATCCCGCAGTCCACCATGAGCCGCGAATCGCCGGCCGCGAGCAGGTACTGCGAGCCGGTGACGGTGCGCGCCGCGCCCAGGAAGGTGAGCCGGGCCATCAGCCCAGCATCTTCCTCAGGACCGTGGGCAGGATCCCGCCGTTGCGGTAGTAGTTGAGCTCGACGGGCGTGTCGAGGCGCGCCGCCACCTCGAACGTCGTGCCGCCGCCGTCGGGCCGTTCCACCTCGACCTCGAGGTGCTGCCGGGGGGCGAGGTCGGTCGAGAGGCCACGGATGGTGAGCCGCTCGGTGCCGGTGAGGCCCAGCGTCTCGGCGGATTCCCCGGGCCGGAACTGCAGGGGCAGCACGCCCATGCCCACCAGGTTCGAGCGGTGGATGCGCTCGTAGCTCTCCGCGATCACGGCGCGCACGCCCAGCAGCAGCGTGCCCTTGGCCGCCCAGTCGCGCGACGAGCCGCTCCCGTACTCCTTGCCCGCGACCACCACCAGCGGCGTACCCTCGCGCCGATAGCGCTCCGCGGCTTCGTAGATGTCCATCCGCTCGCCGGAGGGCACGTGCACGGTCACGCCGCCCTCGACGCCGGGGACCATCAGGTTCTTGAGCCGGATGTTCGCGAACGTGCCGCGCACCATCACGCGGTCGTTCCCTCGGCGCGAGCCGTACGAGTTGAAGTCGGCGCGCGGGACGCCTTTCGACTGGAGGTAGCGCCCGGCCGGGCTCTTCTCCGCGATGTCGCCGGCGGGGGAGATGTGGTCGGTGGTCACCGAGTCCCCGAGCACGGCCAGCACCCGGGCCCCCACGATGTCCGCAGGGGGGCGCGCGTGGAGGGTGAGGCCCTGGAAGAACGGCGGCTCCTGGATGTAGGTCGAGTCCTCGCGGAACTCGTAGAGGTCGCCCTCCGGCACCCGTACCGCGTTCCAGGTCGGGTTCCCCTCGAACACGTTCGCGTACGTGCGCGCGAACATCGCTCCGCCGACCGTAGCCTCCAGCTCGGCGATCTCGGACTGGCTTGGCCACACCTCCGCGAGCATCACCGGCTTGCCGTCACGGTCGTGGCCGAGCGGCTCGCGCACGAGGTCGCGGTCCACGGTGCCGGCCAGGGCATAGGCGACGACGAGCGGGGGCGAGGCCAGGTAGTTGGCCTTCACGTCGGGGTTGATCCGTCCCTCGAAGTTGCGGTTGCCGGAGAGCACGGAGGCCGCGACCAGCCGGTGCTCCTGCACCGCGCGCGAGACCACCTCGGGCAGGGGCCCGCTGTTGCCGATGCAGGTGGTGCATCCGTACCCGACCACGTGGAAGCCGAGCGCCTCGAGGTCGGGCAGGAGCCCCGACTCCCGCAGGTACTCGGTGACGACCTTCGATCCCGGGGCCAGGCTGGTCTTCACGTACGGCGGCACCTTCATCCCGCGCTGGACCGCCTTGCGCGCGAGCAGCCCGGCTCCGATCATCACGGACGGGTTCGACGTGTTCGTGCAGCTCGTGATGGCCGCGATCACGACGCCGCCGTGGCCGAGCTCGGCCCGGCCGCCGCGGATCTCCACCGTCGCCCGGCGCCGCAAGTCGTCCCCGTCCAGGCCGAAGCCGCGCTCCTTGACCGGCGCGGTCAGCGACTGCCGGAAGGCGTCCTTCATGCGCGCGAGCGGCACGCGGTCCTGCGGCCGCTTGGGCCCGGCGAGGCTCGGCTCGACGGTGCCCAGGTCCAGCTCCAGCGTCTCCGTGAAGAGCGGGTCCGGCGTGCCGGCCGTGCGGAACAGCCCCTGCTCCTTGGTGTACCGCTCGACCAGGTCCACGAGCGCCGCCTCCCGCCCCGTGCGCCGCATGTACGCCAGGGTCTCCTGGTCCACCGGGAAGAAGCCGCACGTAGCGCCGTACTCCGGGGCCATGTTGGCGATCGTGGCGCGGTCCGCCAGCGACATCTGCTCGAGACCGGGGCCGTAGAACTCCACGAACTTCTCGACCACGCCTTTCTTGCGCAGGATCTGGGTCACGGTCAGGACGAGGTCGGTGGCGGTCACGCCCTCGGCGAGCCGCCCCGTCATCCGGAAGCCCACCACCTGCGGCGTGACCATGTAGAGCGGCTGGCCCAGCATCGCGGCCTCCGCCTCGATGCCGCCCACACCCCAGCCCAGCACCCCGAGGCCGTTGATCATCGTGGTGTGCGAGTCGGTCCCCACGAGCGTATCCGGGAACGCCGTGGTCCCCCCGTCCTCGGGGCGCGTGGAGACCACGCGGGCGAGGTACTCGAGGTTCACCTGGTGGACGATGCCGGTCGCGGGCGGCACTACACGAAAATTGGCAAATGCTTCTTGCCCCCAGCGCAGGAACTCGTAGCGCTCGCGGTTGCGGCCGAACTCGATCTCCGCGTTGCGCTGCAGCGCCTCGGCCGACCCGAAGACGTCCACCTGGACCGAGTGGTCCACCACGAGGTCCACGGGCACGAGCGGGTTGATGCGGCGCGGGTCACCGCCCAGGCGCTTCACCGCCGCGCGCATCGAGGCCAGGTCCACCACCGCCGGCACGCCGGTGAAGTCCTGCAGGATGACGCGGCCGGGCATGAACGGCAGCTCGATCTGGGCCGGGTTCAGGGCCTGCCAGGCCCCCAGGTGCCGCACGTCGGCTTCCGTGACGAGCTCCCCGTCGAGGTTGCGTAGCACCGACTCGAGGAGGACCTTGATCGAGAAGGGCAGCCGTTCCAGGCCGGCGGCCACGCCCTCCTTCTCCAGCGCGCGGAGCCGGTGGATCTGGACGGGACCCTGGGCGGTCTGCAGGGCCCCGCGGGCGCCGAACACGTCGCGTTTCATCGTCTTTCTCCCATGTGTCCCGCTTCGCTTCGCGTCTCCGCTTCGATGAGGGCGGACCCTCGGAGTCATCCTCGGGTCCGCCGCAGGGGGAAACGCTTCGCTTCGCGGGACAGACGCCCGGACATCCGATCCTCCCCCATGTGTCCCGCTTCGCTTCGCGTCTCCTCTTCGATGAGGGCGGACCCTCGGAGTCATCCTCGGGCCGCCGCAGGGGGAAACGCTTCGCTTCGCGGGACAGACGCCCGCACATCCGAGTGTATCCGAACTCGCTTTTTCCATTGCGCACCGCAAGCGGTCGGTGGTAGTGTGCGCGAGAACCACTTCCCCTGGCGCAACTCTACCGTCGGGCGCGCGTATGCCCGGGGAGCGGGGACGGACGTCTGCTCGCCGGGCCCCTGAAGCATGCCGACCGAAGAGGAGCTGGACTCCCACATTACCGAGCTGGCGAGGATCGGCCGCGTCCGCGATTTCTCGCCCGCCAGCTTCGACCAGGCTCTGCTCGCCGTCTCTCCCGGCGTCGCCCGCGGCCACGTGCTCCGGCGCCTTCTGCTCGAATGGACGGGAGTCGGGGTCAGCGAGCCGGAAGCGCCCGAGATCTGGGAGCGCGTGCTTGCGCTCCAGGGCCAGCTCCGCGAGGTGCTCGGCCCGCCCGTGTCGCTGCAGACGGCGCTGCTGCACGAGTTCCACAGCCGTCTCGGCCTCCTCCGCGAGCCGCGCCTGCTCGCCGAGCGGGACCTCTCGACCCTGCGGGTCAGCGCCATCACCGATCCCCTCACCGGCCTCTACAACCGCCGGTTCATGGTGGATCACCTCAGTCGCGAGCTGAGCCGGGCCGAGCGGCTCGGCGGCGTCGTTTCACTGCTCTTCATGGACCTGCAGGGATTCAAGGCCATCAACGACCGGCTCGGCCATCCCGTCGGCGACGGCGTCCTCATCAAGACCGCGAACCTGATCCGCGACTCGTTGCGCATGATCGACGCGGGCTGCCGGTACGGCGGCGACGAGTTCGTGGCCGTGCTGCCCAACACGGACATGGTCAACAGCCTGGCCATCGCGGAACGAATCCGCCATCGGGTGGCCCAGATCCGCCTGCCCCGCCGCGCCGACGTCAAGGTCGGGCTGCACTACGGTGTCGCCAGCTATCCCACGGATGGGCGCACGCTCGACTTCCTCATCAAGATGGGCGACCTCCGGCTCTACCAATGCCGCCAGCAGTACTCCAAGAAGCCGGCCGGCCACCCCGGGCGGCGCCACCCGCGCTTCGCGGTGCAGGGCCTGACCCTGAAGCTCAACGGCGGCCGCGTCCGGCGCCAGCGCGCCCTCGAGGTGCGCGACATCGGCTTTGGCGGGCTGGCCTTCGTGAACAACACGGGCCGGCAGCCACGGCACCTGGAGGGCGAGCTGGCCCAGCTGTTCAGCTCCGACGTGCATCACGTCTCCATGCGCCCGATCAGCGTCGTGCCGCTTCCGGACGGCCGCACGCGCGTGGGCTGCGCCTTCGACCATTGAGCGTGGACCTGCGTGGACCGGCCTCCACCGGCCTGCTGCTGCTGGCCGTGCTGACCTCCCTCGCGATCGCGCCGGGCCCGACCGCCCCGAAGCTGGCCGCGGTGGGCATGGGGGCGGTGCTCTTCCGCGGCCTGTTCGCGCTGGGCGCGCCGCGGCGCGCCTTGCAGGAGTTCGCGGAGCCTCTCGACCTGCTGATCGGGTTCGCGGTCGTGCTGATGGCGATGGCACTCACGGGCGGCATACGCAGCGGCTTCGCGGTTCTCCTCTTCGTGGACCTGCTCCTGGCGCGTGCCTGCCTCGGGGCGTCCGCCTCGCGGTTCTTCGCCCTGATCACGCTCCTGGGCCTGGGTTCCCTGGCCGGGCTGGCGGGGCCGCTGGCCGCGTCCGAGGGCGGGCATCTGGCCCTGGCCGCGCGCGTCTTGTGGCCACTGCCCACGCTGCTGGCCATGGAGGTCGGGCTGCCCGGACCGCCCGATGCGCCTTCGCACGAGGCGCCGGCCGGCCGCATGCAGGCCACCCACGTGGCCGCCCCGCGCGAGGCCGCGCCGGCACGCCCACCGGTGCGCCGCATGGGCGGCGCCGCCGACGCGTGGGGCGCCGTGACGCACGACCTGAAGTCGCCGCTGAGTGTGATCCGCGTGTACGCCGACCTGATCGCCGAGCAGGCGGCCCGCGGCGAGCCGGCCCGGCCCGACCACCTGCGCAACCTCGCGGACGAGATCGACCTCATGGAGACGCTGCTGGCCGGCGCGGCGCCGCGGGCGGAGGCGGCGTCCGCGGCCGGCGGGCGGGCCGCGCCCGCGCGCGCCGAGCTGGTGCGGATACTCGGCGCCCTGGCCGAGTCCTACCGTCTGGCCCACGCGGACCGGCTGCGGGTCGAGTTCGTGGCGGAGCGGGCCGAGGTGCCGGTGGCCGCGGATCCCGTGCACCTGCAGCGCGTGTTCCGCAACCTGCTGGACAACGCGGTCAAGTTCACGCCACCGGGCGGGCGTGTCCGCGTCCGCGTCGGCACGGACGGCGCCCATGCGCTGGTCACCATCAGCGACACCGGCGTGGGCATGACGCCCGAGGAACGCGCCCGCGCCTTCGAGTACGCGTTCCGCGGCCAGGCCGCGCTCGGGGTCGAGGGCCGGGGCCTCGGCCTGGGCGTCTCGCGCGAGCTGGTCGAGCTCAGCGGCGGCACCATCGCCCTCTCCAGCGAGCAGGGCCAGGGCTCGGACGTGACGGTCCGCCTGCCCCTGGGCGCGGGCGGCACCCGGTGAGAGGCCGTCCATGACCGGGCTGCGCAGCGGTGCGGTGCGTGGGGCCCGGATCGTGGTGGTCGACGACGATCCGGACGTCGTGCGCGCGGTCACGGCCGTGCTCGAGGGCGGTGGCTACCGAGTGGAAGGAGCGCGCGACCAGCTCGAGGCCCTGCGCGCGGTGCTCGAGGACCCGCCGGCGCTGGTGGTGCAGGACGTGAACATGACCGGCCTC
>Ga0326597_10011648_pt1 | contig 11635 bp, 9 predicted proteins | sample RVTome_12_FD_203789 | JGI IMG/M metagenome (GOLD analysis project Ga0326597, IMG submission 203789) | Soil microbial communities from uranium-contaminated site in the Upper Colorado River Basin, Wyoming, United States - RVT100D185 | ecosystem: Environmental > Terrestrial > Soil > Contaminated >...
ATGGCCTCTGCGTCGGGGGGCAGGTCCGTTGCCCCTGGCACCACGCCATCTTCGATCTCACCACAGGCGAAGCGGTCGGCGCACCCGCCCTCAACCCGGTCCGCGTCTACGAGCCCACCGAGCGTGACGGCCGGGTCTATGTGACCGGGCCGGTCGATGCACCCATTCCGGAGCGCAGACCACCGGTGACACCGGCAACGGTCGTGATCGTCGGCTCCGGTGCAGCAGGTGCCGCCGCCGCCGAGACACTTCGCCGTCTCGGTTACTCCAACCCGATCACCCTCATCGGCGAGGAGCCGCCGATCGATCGGCCCAACGTCTCCAAGGACTATCTGGCCGGGACCGCCCCCGAGGAGTGGATGCCGCTTCGTACCCCGGGCTTCTACCAGGAGCAGGACATCCAGCTCGTCACCGCCACGAACGTCACCGGGATCGATCGGGATGCGATGAGCGTCACCCTGGAGGACGGGCGCGAGTTGGAGTATGGGGCCCTGCTCCTGGCACCCGGCGCCGAGCCGCGACGACTCCCCATCCCCGGCGCCGATCAGCCACATGTCCACTATCTGCGCACGGTGGAGGACAGCCGCTCCATCATCTCTGCCCTCGACGACACGGCCGATGCGATCGTCGTCGGGGCCGGGTTCATCGGGCTCGAGGTGGCGGCGTCACTCCGGCAGCGCGAGATCGGCGTCACCGTGGTCGCCCCCGAGGAGGTTCCCCTCGTCCCTGTCATCGGCGACACTCTCGGCGGCTTCGTGCAGATGCTCCACGAGGAGCACGGCGTGACGTTCCGTCTCGGGCAAACCGTGTCGGAGATCCGGTCCGACCAGGTGGTACTCGATGACGGGACCACCCTGCCCGCAGACCTTGTTGTGATCGGTGCCGGTGTGATCCCTCGCACGGGTTTGGCCGAGGAGGCCGGACTCGACGTCGACAACGGGGTCGTGGTCGACGACCGTCTCCGAACCAGCGATCCAAACATATGGGCGGCAGGCGACGTTGCCATGTACCCCGATCAGAACGCGGGCCAGGTCCGGATCGAGCACTGGGTACTGGCGCAGCGACAGGGGCAGGCCGCGGCCCGGAACATCCTGGGCCACGATGTTCCTTTCAGGGACCCGCCCTTCTTCTGGAGCCAGCACTACGACATCCCGATCAACGTCACCGGTCACGCCAAGGATTGGGACGAGGAGATCGTCCGCGGCGACCCGGCCCGACACGATGTCATGGTCGGATACCGGAAGGATGGGAGGATCGAGGCGGTGGCCTCGATCTTTCGCGACCTGGAGTCGCTCCAAGCCGAGCATGCCCTGGCCGGCCAAGACCAACTCGCCCTGGAGCAGCTGTTCTCCGAGAGCTGAGGCCGTGAACGGCGCCGGTCAGCCCCGCCTCGCCTCAGGCGAGGAGGGGGTGTCTTGTCCCGCTGCGCAGCAGGGGACCCTGCGACGGTGGCTCGGGCGAGGGGTGCAGCCCGTCCTCACCACCCGGACCATCCCACCTTCGTTAGCTTCTGGTCGAGCAGCCAGCACAACCCGAGCCTCGAGAAAGGTGCTTCGACGACCATGACCAATTCACGGCCAGATGACCCACTTGTCGATGACGACGCCATACCGGAAGCGCCGATGAGGATCGAACGGGACGTGGTGATTCCCATGGACGACGGGATCCTGCTCCGAGCCGACGTCTTCATCCCGATCGATGAGGGGAGCTACCCGGTGCTCCTCAGCTACGGGCCCTACGGGAAGGGTCTCGCCTTCCAGGACGGCTACCAGCCGCAATGGGACTATATGGTCGACGCATATCCCGAGGTCGCCCGAGGGACCAGCAACCGGCATCAGAACTGGGAGGTCGTCGACCCGGAGAGGTGGGTGCCGGACGGGTATGTGTGTGTTCGCGTCGACTCGCGCGGCACCGGTCGCTCGCCGGGATATGTGGACGTCTGGTCGAAACGTGAGGCGCTCGACCTCTACGAATGCATCGAATGGGCCGCCACACAGGCATGGAGCAACGGCCGCATCGGGCTGGCCGGAATCTCCTACTATGCCATGAACCAATATCAGGTGGCCGCCCTCCAGCCCCCACATCTCGCCGCCATCTGCCCCTGGGAAGGTGCCTCCGACTGGTACCGGGAGCTCTCCCGCCACGGGGGCATCCTCTGCCAGTTCGCGGCAGACTGGTATCCACGCCAGGTCGAGAACGTGCAACACGGCGTGGGCGAACGTGGCTTCACCAGCGCGGTCACCGGTGAGCTCGTCTCCGGCCCGGAGACAGAAGCTCCCCAGGTTCTGGCGAGGCGACGTGCCGATCTGGGTCGGGAGGTCCAGAGCCGGGTCGTGCTCGACCACTGGTATGCCGAGCGCAACCCCGACTGGTCACGGGTGACCACACCCATGCTCTCTGCTGCCAACTGGGGAGGCCAGGGCCTGCACCTCCGGGGCAATATCGAGGCGTTCATCCAAGCGGCTTCGAGCGAGAAATGGCTCGAGGTGCACGGGGATGCACACTGGGTCGACTTCTACACCGACCGGGGTGTGGCCCTGCAAAAGCGCTTCTTCGATCACTACCTGAAGCGGGAGGACAACGGATGGGACCGCGAGCCCAGGGTCCAGCTGCGGATTCGCCATGTCGACGGCTCGTTCACGGATCGCACCGAGGACGAGTGGCCCCTGGCCCGGACGATCTGGACCCGCTACCACCTCACCGCCGACAGAGGTTTGGCCACCACCGAGCAACCCTCCCCCTCCTCCTTCGTGTACGACGCTGCCGGGGAGGGGATCACCTTCACAACCCCGCCATTGCCCGATGCAGTGGAGGTGACCGGGCCGATGGCGGCGACCCTGTTCATCTCGTCCGCAACCGTCGATGCCGACCTCTTCCTAGTGGTGCGGGTCTTCGATCGGGACGACGAGGAGGTCACCTTCATGGGAGCCCTCGACCCGAACACCCCGATCGCACAGGGATGGCTGCGAGCCTCCCACCGGGCGATCGACCCGGAGAGGAGCCTCCCCTACCGGCCCTACCATCCCCACACCGAGATCGAGCCCCTGGTCCCCGGGCAGGTCCACGAGTTGGAGGTCGAGATCTGGCCCACATCGGTCGTGATCCCCGCCGGCTACCGGCTGGCCATGACCATCCGGGGCAACGATTACAGATACGACGGAGAGCTGTCCGAGTTCGCCCGACGGTTCCACTATGCCGGACGGGGGGTGGGCCCGTTCAAACACGGCGACCCCGAAGACCGGCCCGCCGAGATATTCGCCGGCGAAGTGACCGTCCACGTCGGGGGTCCAACCGACTCCCACCTCCTCGTCCCGATCGTTCCTCGAGGTCAATGATGCGATCATTGGGCGCCAATACGTCGTTCGGTTCCCCCAGGGGCGAAAGACCCGGGGATGTTTCGCGATCCACCCGTTCGGGGACGGGGGCGCGATCGGTAACTTCAATGCATCTGATGATCTAGGAGAGAGCGCTTGCCGCATCTTTACGACTTCTCGGCCACCGACGGGTCGGACCGGGACCTGCTCGGGGGCAAGGGAGCCGGTCTGGCCCGAATGACCTCGCTCGGGTTGCCGGTGCCACCCGGATTCACCATCACCACCGACGTGTCCCGCGCCGCCATGGTCGCCGGCGCGATCCCCGAGGATCTGTGGCCGGAGGTGGACGCCGCCGTGGCTCGACTGGAAGGGGCCACCGAGCGGACCTTCGGGTCGGGGCCGGTGCCCTTGTTGCTATCGGTCCGGTCGGGTGCCAAGTTCTCGATGCCGGGAATGATGGACACCGTTCTCAACCTGGGGATCAACGACGAAGTGGTCAAGGCGATGATCGCCTGGTCCGGCGACCCTCACTTCGGTTGGGATGCCTACCGACGATTCGTCCAGATGTACGGCGACGTGGTTCTCGGCGTCGACGAGCGCCTCTTCCAGGAGGTGCTGACCGAGCTACGGGCTGCCCGCGGCGTCGAGGACGACTCGGCGCTCACCGCGGAGGACCTCGAGACCGCGACCAGGCGATTCCGTGAGATCGTCGAACGGGAACGCCCCGGCGAGCTTCCCGGGGACCCGATGCAACAGCTCCGAGGTGCCATCACCGCGGTCTTCGAGTCGTGGAACACGAAACGAGCGATCGAGTACCGGCGGATAAACGCCATTCCGGATGACCTGGGGACCGCGGCCAGCGTGCAAATGATGGTGTTCGGTGACCTGGGCGAAGACTCGGGCACCGGGGTCTGCTTCACCCGCGACCCGAGCACCGGGGAGAAGGTGATCTACGGCGACTACCTGCCCCAAGCCCAAGGCGAGGACGTCGTGGCCGGCATCCGCAACGCCCTGACCCTCGACCAGCTCGCCGGGCTCCATCCCGAATGCCACAGCCAGCTCATCGAGATCATGGATGGCCTCGAAACCCACTACCGCGACATGTGCGACATCGAGTTCACCATCGAGAAGGACAGGCTCTACATCCTCCAGACCCGGGCCGGCAAGAGAACCGCGGCGGCGGCGGTGAAGATGGCGGTGGCCATGGTGGGCGAGGGCCTCATCGACGAGAAGACAGCGGTGACTCGGGTCGAGCCGGACTCCCTCGAGCAGCTGCACCGGCCCCGCATCGCCGACCGGGTCAGGCGCTCGTCGGCGATGGCCGGGGGTGTCGCCGCCTCTCCGGGGGCAGCCACCGGGGCCGTGGTGTTCTCCTCGGACGAGGCCGTGGAGGAGGCCCGCAAAGGGGTAAAAGTGATACTGGTGCGGCCCGAGACCACGCCGGACGACATCCACGGCATGGCGGCCGCGGTCGGCATACTCACCAGCCAGGGCGGGAAGACCTCGCACGCCGCGGTCGTGGCCAGGGGCATGGGAAAGCCGGCCGTGACCGGGGCAGCGGAGCTGCTCGTCGACGTGGATGCCGGAATCGCGTCCAGCAGCAGCGCCGACATCCACCGCGGCGACGTGATCACGATCGACGGGACATCGGGGGCCGTTTACCAGGGAGAGATCGAGCTCATGCCCCCGGAAGTGCCTGCGGAGCTGGCCGATCTCCTGGAATGGGCGGACGAGTTCCGTCGGCTCGGGGTCCGGGCCAATGCCGACACCGCCGAGGACGCCGCCCTCTCCCGAAGCCGGGGGGCAGAGGGCATCGGACTGGCCCGGACCGAGCACATGTTCATGGGCCCACGGCTGGCCATCGTGCAGAGAGTGATCCTCTCCACCGACCCAGGGGAACGGGAACAAGCCCTCGCCGACCTGGAGAAACAACAGATCGGGGACTTCGAGAGCCTGCTCGAGGCGATGGACGGGCTCCCTGTGGTGATCAGACTTCTCGACCCGCCTCTCCATGAGTTCCTGCCCTCCCGATTCGAGCTGGAGCGCGAGATGCTGCGACGGGTTCGCGCCGGGCGGCCCATCGACGATCTTCAGGTGATGTCGGACCAGGTGGCCCGGTGGGAGGAGGACAACCCGATGCTCGGTCTACGCGGGGTTCGACTCGGTCTCATGCTCACCGAGCTCTACCGCATGCAGGCCCGCGCCGCCACCACGGCGCTCACCCATCGCCTCCAGGCGGGGGGCGACCCGCATCTGGAGATCATGATCCCCCTGGTCTCCGCGGCCGAGGAGCTGATCCGGATGCGGGAGATGATCGAAGAGGAGGTCCGGAAGGCAACCGCCGGTTCGGGAGTCGAGCTCGACATCCCGATCGGGACCATGATCGAGCTCCCCCGAGCCGCTCTCACTGCAGGCGAGATCGCGGCCGTAGCCGATTTCTTCTCCTTCGGGACCAACGACCTGACCCAGATGACCTACGGGTTGAGTCGTGACGACGCCGAAGGGAAATTTCTCCGGGACTATCTGGAGCAGGGCATCTTCAGCGCGGACCCGTTTCAAACCCTCGACCGCGCCGGTGTGGGGCGTTTGGTCAGAGTGGCGACCATGGAAGGGCGCGAAGCCAACCAGGATCTCGTCGTGGGTCTCTGCGGAGAGCACGGCGGCGACCCCGATTCGATCTATTTCGTCCACGACCTTGGGCTGGACTATGTCTCGTGCAGCCCGCCCCGGGTGGAAGGAGCGCGGCTGGCCGCGGCGCAGGCTGCCCTGAAGACGACCCGGGGCGACGTCTGATCAGCGGATCACGTCGACCAGGGCGGGCACGCCCTCGCCACTGATCGCAGTGGTCACCAAGACCGGCGCCTCGGAGCCGCCCAGCCTCTCGAGCAGGGCGCGCTGCACGGTTTCCACCCCGGGCCTGTCCCCCTTGTTCACGACGAAGACATCGGTGATCTCCACGATGCCGGCCTTGTCCGCCTGGATCTGATCTCCCCAGCCGGGGCCTAGGACGAGGACGACCAGGTCGACATGGTCCATCACCTCGACTTCGGATTGGCCGACACCTACCGTCTCCACGAGCACGATGTCGAAGCCGGAACGGGCCAGAACGGCGATAGTGGGGCTTGCGGCAGGAGACAGCCCTCCAAGATGACCGCGCGAGGCCATGGATCGGACGTAGACGCCGGGGTCGTCGACGTGATCCTGCATGCGGACCCGGTCCCCGAGCAGGGCGCCACCGGTGATGGGGCTGGAGGGGTCGACGGCCAGGACCGCCACAGTGTCTCCCCTCGACCTCAGGTCGGAGACCATGGCATTGACCAGAGTCGACTTCCCCGCCCCCGGCGGCCCGGTGACGCCGACACGTCGAACCGGTGCAACCTCCTCGATGAGGGCAGCCACCACCGTCTCGCTGAAAGGATCTCTGGCCTCGATGGCGGTGATGAGCCGGGCCAGAGCCCGTCGGTCACCGCTTCGCACTCGCTCGGCCAGATCGCTGTCGCTCATCGGGCGACAGGTTAAGGAAGCCGCAACCGGTCAGAGGGCGGGGAGCTCGATGCCGTTGTGGACGTGTCGGTCGTCGAGGCTGGGAGCGTCGGCGCTTGCGTTGACCTCTTCCACGCCCGGGACCCGGTCCATGAGGATGCGCTCTATCCCGGCCTTGAGGGTCATCATCGAAAGCGGGCAACCGCCGCAGGCGCCCACCATCTGGAGGTTCACCGTTCCGCCCTCGGTCCCGAGCAACACCAAGTCGCCCCCATCGGCCTGGATGGCGGGGCGGATGTAGTCGAGTGTCTCTCTCAGCTTGTCCAGGTCGATGTGACTGGCTGATCTGACAGTGCTCGAGATGGTCACCGGTGTTGTGTCTGACATCGTGTTTGACAACCCTTGCCTGGTCGGGGATGTTCCGGATTGTACCGCACGTCCCCCCAACCTCAGAGAGGCTGGTAGGGAAGACCGGGGGGCACGTAGCGATCGAGGACCGGGGCCACCACCACCAGTCGACCTTCCTCCCACTTGAATTTCCAGGCACCCGGGTCGGGCACATCGAGCGCGACGCCGTCGAGGGTGACGCCGAGGACCGAGTCGGTGGAGATACTCACCGAATCGGCGCCGATGATCAGACCTACCGCCACCTGTTCGGGGAGGAACTCGGAACCGGGCACCGGGGTCAGGCCGCCGTAGTAATGGGCGAGAATCTCGGCGTACCGCGCCCCCCGCTCCGCCATGGCCTGTGCCCCGAACTGCGACATCCCGATCAGATGCCCCCAACCCGCTCCTTCCACCACGTAGTAGGGGTCGACGTGGGCGTCGCCGCCGGTGTTGCGGACACGCACCTCCCGTCTGATCGAGTACTCGGGGCTGAGAATCGTCGTGGGATATGTCCTCCCCTCCGGAGTCGTGGCGGGAAGACGCTCAGGCATGATCGATGCAGCCCCGTTGATCCTCGCCCGTAGCGCCCAAGTGTCCATCGACACGGTGCCGGTGTCGGAGACGATGTCGATCATCCACGGGCCCTCCCCGTTCTCGGTGGTCCTGGTCGTGACCAACCGGACCCGACCACCGGCGACGTCCGCCTCACGGAGGAGGCGTTCCATGAGATAGGCGGGGAGCTCCCACGACCAGCTGACAAAAGGGCTCTCCTCACCCGGGGAAGGCACTCCTACCAGATAGGGCGCCGGGGCCGAGCCGGGCCAGACGTCCTCGATGTTCCGGGTCCGGCCCCCGGTGGTGGAGGAGTAGTAGGCCCGGGCGGGCTCACCGTTGTAGACCAGGATCTCGCCGGAGGTGCGGGCCACCGCCTCCCGCCAGCGGTCCCCCTCCTCACCGAGCACCGCTTCGACCCCGGCATACACCTGACACGCAGCCGTGGCGCATATGTCGTAGCCGATCCTTCGTCCGGTCTCGGACCGACCCTCGATCAGGGTCCAGGCCAGATAGGTGCGGGCGGCAACGACCTGGGCGGCCAACGCCTCGGCATCCCAGTTGAACGGGACTTCCCTGATTCCCTCCAGGTACGTGTCCAGCTCTGTCAGCTCCACCACGGCCACCCCATCCGACTCGGCGGTGATCCGGAAAGGCCCCCGGTAGCGCCGCCCGTTCATCTCGAGGTGTCCGTCACCGGCGACGGAGACCTCAACGGTGGAGCCCTCGGGGTGGGCACCCCAGGCGGGTGGGGCGAGCACAACCACCAGCGACATGGCCGCAAGCAGGGCTCGGCGGAGCATCACGCCCTCTCGATTCTCGCTCCCAGCGCCTGGAGCCGTTCGGGGAGCTCCTCGTATCCCCTGTCGATGTGGCCCGCCTCGCCCACCTCGGTGATCCCCTCGGCACGGAGACCGGCCAGCACCAGGGCCGCCCCGGCCCGGATGTCGGGGGCCAGCACCGGGCAGCCCGACAGCTTCTCGACGCCCCGGATGATGGCGTGCTGCGCCTCGGTGGTGATATCTGCTCCCATACGGGCCAGCTCGCCCACATAGCGGAAACGTGAGTCGTAGAGGTTCTCGGTGATCACCGAGGTCCCGCTGGCCAAGGAGAGCAGAGCCACCATCTGCGGGTGCATGTCGGTGTGGAACCCGGGGAAGGGAAGGGTGGCGAAGTCGACCGGCGTGGGGCGCTCCGGCCCGCGGACCCGGAGCCAATCGTTGCCTCGCTCCACGTCACATCCCGCCTCCTCCAGCTTCCTCAACTCCATGCGGAGGTGCTCAGGCGTGCACCCGGTGACGGTGACATCGCCACCGGTGATGGCGGCAGCGGTGGCGTAGGTGCCCGCTTCCAAACGATCGGGCACCACATGATGTTCGGCGGGCGAGAGCTTCTCCACCCCGCGGATGGTCACCAGCGAGGTCCCACCCCCGGTGATCTGCGCCCCCATCTGGGTGAGCTGGGCGACCAGGTCCTCGATCTCGGGCTCGCGGGCGGCGTTGACGATCACAGTCTCCCCTTCGGCGAGCACACCGGCGAACAGCATGTTCTCGGTGGCCCCGACCGAGGGGAATGGGAGCTCGACCTCGGTCCCTTTCAGGGAGCCGTCGACCCGGCCGACCAACTCGCCATGGACCAGCTCGAAGTCGACGCCCATTGCCTCCAGACCGTGGAGATGCATGTCGATCGGTCTCGCCCCGAGGTCGTCGCCTCCCGGGAGTGCGACCCGGGCCTCGCCACATCTGGCCAGGAGCGGTCCCAGCACGACGATCGATGCCCGCATCTGACGTACCAGCTCGATCGGCGCCTCGGGAGCGAGTTGTTCGGGGACCACCACCCACAGCTCGTGATCGCTCTGCTCCACGTGGCACCCGGTGTGCTCCAGCACCTCGCACATGAGCCTCACATCGAGAATCGAGGGGACATTGGTGAGACGATGCCGGCCGGGGGCGAGAAGCGCTGAGACCATCTCCTTGAGGACGGCGTTCTTCGCCCCTCTGACGCCGACGGTGCCCCGGAGACGCGCTCCGCCCTCGACAACGACCTTGGACATTCAGGCGAATGTAGTTAGGTGTGGCGCCAACCCCATGTAGGGATGGGACGTCTCGCTACCCTGCCGGCGGAGATGAGAATCGCACTCGGCGCCGACCACGCCGGATATTCCCTGAAGGAACACCTCTCGACGTGGCTCGCCGAGTCAGGTCATGCGGTGTACGACCTGGGCACCCATTCGGCCGAACCGGTCGACTATCCGGATTACGCGGCCGCGGTGGCCCAGGCGGTCCTGGACGGCCGCGCCGATCGGGGGGTCATCATCTGTGGATCGGGGGCGGGGGCGGCGATAGCCGCAAACAAGCTCCAGGGGATCAGGGCCTCGGTCGCCCACGACACTTACACCGCTCATCAGATGGTGGAGCACGACGACGTGAACGTGCTCAGTCTCGGCTCCCGGGTCATCGGTGAGGCGCTGGCCGAGGAGCTGGTCATCACCTTCCTCGCCGCGCGTTTCTCGCGGGAGGACCGTCACGTGCGACGCTTGGACAAGATCAGGTCGATGGAGGCCTGATCGGGCTCAATTGGACGCTGACCGGGTCAGCGCTACCAGCGCATTGAGGCCCTCTGTGCCAATCTCGCCTGACACCCGGCCCAGATTGGTGTTCTCTCCGTCGAGCACCACGTAGAACGGGGTGCCTGCCATCCCGTAGTTGGCCGCCACTGTCCCGATCTGGTCGTCCATGATCGACGGGGAGGTCCAGCCCTCCTCCTCGAGCCAGTCCTGAGGCGGCCAGTTGGTGAGGCTGCGGTCGGTGGACGTGACCACCGAGATCAGCTCCACGTCATCGGGGAGGTTGCCGGCGTCGACCCAGTCCTGGACCACGGGGACCTCGTTCTGGCAGTGAGGGCACCAATGGGCGAGGAACAGGATGATTTTGGGATTCCCGTTGGGCTCTATCGAAACCGGGTTGCCGTTCCAGTCGGCCCCGGTGACGCTGGGGGCGGTGAGGCCGATGGCCACGTCCTGGGTGCCGGCGGCATAGACGGGGAGCGGGTCTCCCGCCACGGTCGGGTCACCGAACCCAATGCTCTCGTCGATCTGGGGCTCGCTGGCGATCGAGGCGGCGAGGGCGACGACCAGCCCGAGGCCGACCACGCCTCCGACTATCCACCACAAGGTGGCCTTGCCCTTGGCGTCCTTGGCTCCGGACTTGGCCTTTGCCTTTTGGGTCATTCGTCGACTTTCGTGTAGTAGGCGAGCAAGACGGCGATCACGATAAACCCGGCGCCGGCCATAAAGGGGAGGTCCATGAAGCCGAACATCTCGATGCTTCGGGCCGAGCAGGGGTTGAGGGGGTCGCACGACCCACCTTCGAGGCTGGGAAAGAATTGGACCACGTTGTGGTAGATGGAGATGACGAGGCCGATCAGTGCGACGGGGACGGCATAGAACTTGACCGCGACCTCGCGCCGGATGGCCCCGACCAGCAGGATGATCGCCAGTGGGTACATGGCGATCCGCTGGAACCAGCAGAGACGGCAAGGGACGTAATGGAACAGCTCGGAGTACATGAGCGAGCCGACGGTGGCCACAAGGGCCACCACCCATGCCAGCCACACCGCCTTGATGCCGAGCAGGGTTGCTGCCTCAGGGCCCTTGACCACCCGATAGACGAGCAGACCCACCGCACCGAGCAGGGCGACCAAGGTGAGGATGGCGAAGAAGTTGTTGAAGAAGAGGATGGTCTGAGCGGACATTTTGCCTTTCCTGCCTGGCAGTCCCGACCGGATTCGAACCGGCGTTTCCGGCTTGAAAGGCCGGCGTCCTAGGCCACTGGACGACGGGACCTCGCGGACATGGTGAGGTTAACGGCTCGTGGGGCTAGCCCTTACCTGAGGTTGCC
>Ga0326597_10011649_pt1 | contig 11635 bp, 12 predicted proteins | sample RVTome_12_FD_203789 | JGI IMG/M metagenome (GOLD analysis project Ga0326597, IMG submission 203789) | Soil microbial communities from uranium-contaminated site in the Upper Colorado River Basin, Wyoming, United States - RVT100D185 | ecosystem: Environmental > Terrestrial > Soil > Contaminated >...
AGAAGGGAGCGTCGCGCCGCTGGACGGCGTCCCCTACCGCTTCAGCCGCACGCCGGCCCACGTCCGCCTGCCGGCGCCCGCCCTCGGCGAGCACAGCAGCGACGTACTGGGCCACTTTCTCAATCTCAGCGCCGCCGAGGTCGCCGCCCTACTCGCCGTCGACTAGGCCTGCAAGACTGCGTCGCAGCGCAGACGACGTGTCGATACGGCCGCGCTCTGCGCCTGCTCGCCGCCGACTAGGCCTGCAAGCCGGGTCGCAGCATAAGAGTCGTGTCGATCGGCGGCGCTCTGCGCCTGCTCGCCGCCGGCTAGGTCTAGTTGCCATCAGCGTTGTTTACAGGCGCGAGGCCGGCGGCGGGCGGCGCCGCCCCGGCCTCGCGAGCGTTCCAGGCGAACTGGCGGCTGCCGCGCGATTTCGGGCCGCCGATGATGACGTTGAGGAGGCTCGGCCTGCCGGAGTCGAGCGCCTGGCGCAGGGCCGCCGCGAGCTCCGCCGGCGTCTCGACGTAGAAGCCGAGGCCGCCGAAAGCCTCGATCACCTTCTCGTAGCGGGCGTTGGGCACGAAGGCGCCGGGCGACAGGTGCTCGGGCCCGAGCTCGCTCTGGCCGCCGTAGACGCCGTCGTTGTTGAAGACGATGAAGATGATCGGCAGGTTGTGGCGGCAGGCGACCTCGACCTCCATGCCGCTGAAGCCGAAGGCGGAGTCGCCCTCCACGGCAACGACGCGCTGGCCCGGATTGACGACCTGGGCGGCGATCGCGAAGGCGGGTCCGACGCCCATCGTGCCCCAGGTGCCGGCGTCGAGGCGGTGGCGCGGCAGGTAGTTGTTCAACACCTGGCGACCGATATCCATCGTGCTCGCGCCCTCGCTGACGATCATCGCGTCCCGCGGCAGGGCGTCGCGGATCTCGCGCAGGGCGCGGTAGTAGCCCATCGGCACGGCCTCGTCGCTCATCGAGGCCTCGTTCGAGGCGGCGTTCGCGGCGCCCTTCTGCGCCAGGCCGGTGCGCCAGGTCGTCTCCAGCGGGTACTGCCAGGGGTTCGCGGCGAGAGCGGCGTTGAGCTGGCCGGTTACGGCTTTCGCGTCGCCAACCAGGGCGACCTCGGTCGGGACGTTCATGCCGACTTCCTCAGGCTGGATGTCGAGCTGGATAACGCGGACCCCTTCGCGGAAGCGTGGCGGCAGGCCGAAGTGCATGATCCAGTTGAGACGGGCGCCGATCAGGCAGATCAGGTCCGCGCCCTGCAGGGCCTGGCTCCGCGCCGCGGCGACGGAGAGCGGGTGGTCGTCCGGGAGCATGCCCTTGCCCATGGGCGAGGTGATGAAGGGGAGCTGCGTCGTCTCGATGAACCGGCGCACCTCGTCCTCGGCGCGGGCGTAGGCGGCGCCCTTGCCGACGATCACGAGGGGCTGCTCGGCGCTCCGCAGCGCCGCGAGCGCCGCCTCGACGCTCGCCGGGTCGGCGAAGGAGCGCGGCGGCTCGGCGACGCGCGGCGGCAGGCGCAGGCCGTCCTCTTCGACTCTGGCGGTGATTACGTCCGCCGTGAGCTCGAGATAGGCGGGCCCCGGGCGGCCGTAGAAGGAGGTTCTCAGCGCCTGCTCGATAAAGTAAGGCAGACGAGCCGCCGAATCCGGCCGAGCGGCGTACTTGACGAAAGGCCTGGCCGCTTCGAGCTGCGGCGCCTCTTGAAACGCGCCCATGCTCATCTGGTAGCTGTCGTTGGCGCCGCTGAGGAGGAGCATCGGCCAGCAGTTGACGCGGGCGTTGCCGAGGCCGGAGAGGGCGTTGGTCATGCCGGGGCCGGAGACCGAGAGGCAGACGCCGGGCCGCCCCGTGAGGTAGCCGACGGCGCCGGCGGCGTAGGCGGCCGTCTGCTCATGGCGCATGCCGATGAACCTGATCCCCTCGCGGAGCATCGCTTCGGCGACGTTCTGGACCGGGATGCCGACGATGCCGAAGGCGTACTCGACGCCGTGGCGCTTGAGGCAGCGCGCGATCAGGGTAGCGCCGTCAATCTCGGCCACGGTTCGCGCCTCCCTGGTTTCGAGTGCGAGCCGCGCGGCTCGGCGCCCGAATTATAGAGCATGGCCCGCTGCTCTTAGCCGGCGCGCGCGGGTCAGGTCAATCAGGCGAGCCGGGCGGCGGAGGCGGCGACGGTGCCGATAGGTACCAGCTGAGCAGAGTCCAGATGAAGCCGCCCCAGGCCGCCACGCCGCCGACGAGCATCGCGGTCACGGCGATCGCGGCCGGCAGGAAGATGAGGCAGACGATTCCGAAAAGGAAGACGGCAGCGCCGACAAGGCTGAGGCGGAGGCCGGGATTGTGGGCGCTTCTCACCCAGCCAGCTTACCAGGCGCGCGAAGCCAGGCCGAGGCTGGACGAGCCGGGCGGCGGCGCGACTAACGAGAGAAGGCGTTCTCAGTCGAGGCTGAAGGGCGGGTACCGGTCGGTCAGGCCGTAGTTGTAGGCGTTGATCCGGGTGCTCCAGCGGGTGACGCCTACGGCGAACGCGTAGAGGCCGGCCGGGAACGACCCGGTGAAGAGGATCGCGAACTTGGCAATGAAGATGACGAGGAAGACGACGAGGCCGAGAAAGATCAGGACGATGAGATGGGGGATGAGCAAGGCAAACCTGATCACCGGGCCGAAGAGAGGGAAGTTGAGCAGTCGCGAGGACTGCTCCGGGTAGTCGATCTCGAGGACGAGAGGGTAGCCCTCGGCGGCCTCGGTGCTGAATGCCGGGTACTTGTCGTAGAGGCTCGACAGATAGCCGCCCATATTCGCGTTCCACCGCAGGTAGCCGACGACGAGGTCATACATGCCTCGGGGATAGCGGCCCGTGAAGAGGATGGCGAAGGTGGCGATGAAGTAGAGGAGGCCGGCGACCATGCTGAAGAGGTAGAGGATCATGAAGTGGGGAATGAGAAGTACTGCGCGAATTACGAGGCCGATTCCGAGAGGAAAGTTAGTCAGGCGCGACTGGCTCTCGGGCCGCTCGATCTCCAAGCGCACTGGGTAGGTGGCCGGAAGCGGGCTCGAAGCGATCGGTTCCGTCGTCATCTCTTGCCTCCACTCAGAACAAAGCGAATCTCGACGACGTGACTATGCTGGCGGCGGCAGGAAATGTCAAGGCGCCATAGCGGTTGCGCCCGAGGTGCTGAGGCCGACCCCGCCCTTCAGGCGAGCTCGTAACGCGGCGGCTCCTCCCACTCCTCGGCCGGCGGGCTCTCCTGGCGGAGAAGCGCGCGTTGGCGGTCCTCCTCGCGGTACGCGTCCGCCCATCGGATCACGTCCTGACGCGCGTGCTCCTCCTCCATGGCCTCGGCTGCTTCCGCCGGCGCCCGTTGGCGAGGGCGGCCGGCGAAGGCGCGGACCCGGCCTTCGTGCTCGAGCTTTTCGAGGTGACTGCGAACGTTCAGGTCGGCGGCGCGCCGCAAGCGCCGGTCCGTGTCCGCGTAGATGCGCTCCATGATCTGCCAGCTCGTGCGCTCGCCGCCTTCGGCGAGCAGGGCGAGGATCTGGCGCTCCCGCTCCAACCGGTGCTCGAGGTAAGCGTCGATGTAGGACGCGGGCGACTCGATCACGGGGCCGTGGCCGGGGCAGATGACGCGCAGGTTGGGCAGGGCGCGCAGCCGCTCGAGGCTCCGCAGGTAGGCGCCGAGGTCGCTCACCGTGGTCGGCGTCGAGCCGAGAATCGTGTCGCCGGTGAGCAGCACGCCCTCGCTCTCGAGGTAGTAGCAGGCGGAGTCGGCGCTGTGGCCGGGCGTCGCGATCGCCTGGACACTGAGGCCGCCCGCGACCTCGATCGCGGCACCGTCCTCGACGAGATGGACCCCCGCCGGCGGTAGCCGCTCACGGAGCAGCGCCTCGCTCCCTGCCAGGGCGTAAACCTCGGCGGCGAACTCGTCGTGGAGCCAGCGCAGGTTGGCGCTGTGGTCGGCGTGATGATGGGTGACGGCGCTGAGGGCGATTTCCGCCTTCTCGGTTGCCGCGAGGTAGCCACGCAGCATCCAGCGGTAGCGCTCGAGGTCCTCACCGGAGTCGATCGTCAGCACCTGCCCTCGGCCGACGAGGTAGATCGTCGTGAAATCGGGATGCAAAGGGCTCGGATCGGGCACCTGGACGGCGCGGACGCTGGGCGCAACCTGCATGGCCCGTCCATTCTAGCGGCAGCGGCATCCGAACGAGAGCGGAGTCCTGGTCGAGACGACAGGAGCGAGGAGGACGACTACGAGGTCGAGGCAGCCGCGGCGGCGGAAGGGCCGCGCGCCTCTGCCGGCGAGCAGCAGGAAGCGTTAGAATTGAGGCGATGGCGACGTCAGGGTCGAGCGGCGGCGACAAGCGGCTGGCCAAGGCCGCGGTCGAGGCGATCGATGAAGCGATCGATGGCCTTCGCGCCTGCCGTCAGCACCTGAACGAGATCAAGACCTCGCAGCTGCTGCGCGCGATCCATCTCAAGCTCGGCCACGTCGCGCTTGCACTCGACCTGGAGATGGATGGTGAGACGGCGAAGGCGGACGCGGCGCTGCGCCTCGCCGAAGGGCGACTCGGAGGCAGCCAGGGCGGCATCGAGCCGGCTCCCGACCCGCACGGCTTTCCCGATTGGCCAAAAGACGACCACTAAGGCGCTAGCGAACCTGAGCTAGCGGTGCCAGAACTGCCACCAGGAGCGGCCGGCCGCCGTCTCAGGCGCGGGCGTGCCGTGATCCATCGCCGCGCTGTGGTCGTGCTCGGCCTCGGCCTTGAGGATTGCTACCGGGTCCTCGCTGAAGTCGCGCTCGCAGCCGACCGCGCAGAAGTAATAGGTCTCGCCCTCGTGCTCCACCTTGGCGGCGGCCGTGGCCGGGTCGATGTCCATGTGGCAGACGACGTCGTGAACGGTCTCGCTGATCATGCGCTACCTCCCTTTCGAGTCAGAGTACGGCCGGCCCGGGCCGGGGGCAACAGCGTTGACTCCGACGGACGGCGGGCTAGACGCTGTTGAGCTCCGGGATCAGGTCGAAGTACTGGTTCAGGGAGGTGAACTCGTTGAGGAAGATGAGGATGCCGACGGCGACGACGACCGCGCCGGCACCGACCTCGAGCACCGGCAGGAGGTTGCGGAAGCGCCGCAGGCCGGAAGTGACGCTGGCCAGGGCGTAGCCGGTGATGAGGAAGGGCACGCCAAGGCCAGCCGAGTAGGCGAGCAGCAGATACGTCCCCTGGTGGACGGTGGACGAGGCGGCCGCGAGGGCAATGATCGCGCCGAGGACGGGGCCGATGCATGGCGTCCAGGCGATGGCGAAGGTGCTGCCGAAGCCGACGGAGCGGGCATAGCTCAGCGCCGTCGAGCGGGTCGCTACCAGGACGGTCGTGGCGGCGCCACCGCCGGCCGGGCCGGCACCGGCGCCCGCGAGAACGGGCTGCGGCGGCGGCGTGTTCGTATCGCCGATCTGATAGGTGCGGTAGAGCCAGGGGATCCGGATCACGCCCATGAGGTTGAGCCCGAGGACGACCAGGAAGACGCCGGCGATCCGCTCCAGCGCCGGCAGGTTGTCGCTGATCACGCTCCCCAGGAGGCCGACGGAAGCGCCGATCACGGTAAAGACGATGCCGAAGCCGAGGACGAAGGCGAAGGCGTGCGACACCGTCTCGCGCCGGCGCGGCGCCACGCTCGGGTCGCTGCTGACGCCGGTGAGGTGGGCGATGTAGGCGGGCACGAGCGGCAGAACGCAGGGCGAGAGGAAGGAGATAACCCCCGCCGCGAAGGCGAAAACGATGCCGAACGGGCCCGTGAGGTAGTCGACCCAGCCCTCAGTGATCACCTATGCATGATAGCAGCGCGCCGCGGGGAATCCGTGACCGCGGTCACAAGCGAAGCGGAGAATCCGCCTAGCAGGGCAGGCCGGGCGATGGCCGTCGGCACTGGCAGGCGCTACACTCCAGTTGTCTATGGCAGCAAAGTCGCGCCCGCCGTTCGAGGAGCTCTACCAGCAGCTCGAGGAGAAGGTCGGCCGCCTCGAGCAGGGCGGGCTCAGCCTCGACGACTCCCTCACTACCTATGAGGAGGCGGTGGGCCTCGCCCAGCGCTGCCAGCAGCTCCTCGATCGAGCTGAACTGCGGATCACCCGCCTCAAGGAATCGATCCACGGCGGCGAGTCCTACGGCGAGGACGAAGACGAGGAGGGCGAGGAGGCGTGAAGCTGCGCGCCGATTTCCACAGCCACAGCAACTACTCGCGCGACTCCGTCATCGGGCCGCAGGCGTTCATCGACCGCTGTGTCCGCAAGGGCGTCAACTGCATCGCCGTCACCGACCACAACGAGATCGAGGGCGCCTTCGTCATCGAGAAGCTCGCCCCGTTCAAGGTGATCATCGGTGAGGAGGTAAAGACCTCCGAGGGCGAGATCATCGGCCTCTTCCTCAAGGAGCTGGTGCCGCGCGACCTCTCGCCGGAGGAGACGATCGGCGCCATCCATGAGCAGGGCGGCCTCGCCGTGATACCGCACCCCTACGACATCTTCCGCCGCTCAGTGATCAAGCCAGACGCCCTGGAGCGGGTCAAGGAGCAGGTGGACGCGATCGAGGGCTTCAACTGCCGCAACATCCTCGGCCGCCACGACGAGCGGGCTCGGGATCTCGCCCGCGGCGTCGGCAAGCCATTTACGCTCGGCACGGACGCCCACTCGCCCTGGGAGCTCGGCGGCGCCAGCCTCGAGCTGGAATCCTTCGAGACGCCAGCGGAGCTCCTCCAGGCCCTGCCCGAGGGCCGCATCGTCGGCGGCCGCTCGCTGCCCATGGTCCACTGGATCAGCACCTACGCCAAGATCCGCTGGCGACTCGGTCTGCGGCCGACCTACGTCTCGCCGCCGCGGGCGGCGCATCGTTAGAATGCTGCGCGTCGGCTGGTTCGCCACCGGCCGCGGTCAGACGTCGCCGAAGCTGCTGACAGCCGCGCTCGACGCCATTGAGGGCGGCCTGGACGCCGAAATCGCTTTCGTGTTCTCCAACCAGGAGCCAGGCGACTCCGAGAACGGCGATGCTTTCTTCGACCTTGTCCGTGGTGCCGGCATCCCCCTGATCACGCTTTCGGACCTGAAGTTCCGGCGCGCTACAGGCAGCAAGATCGCGCGCAAGGGTGAGCCCCTCCCCGCCTGGCGCCATGACTACGACGCCAGCGTCGCCGAGCTCCTGGCTCCCCACCACTTCGACCTGGGCGTGATGGCGGGCTACTTGCTGATCATCACGGAGGCCCTCTACGACCGCTGGCCGGTGCTCAACCTCCACCCGGCGCTGCCCGGTGGACCCATCGGCCTCGTGCAGGACGTGGTCTGGCAGCTAATCGGCGAAGGCGCAACGGAAAGCGGCGTGCTGATGTTCCTCGCAAACGGCGACCTCGACCGCGGGTCGGCGATCACCTACTCGCGCTATTCCCTGCGCGGCGGCGATATCGAGCCGTTGTGGGCGACCCATGGCAAGCGCCCGCTGGAAGAGTTACGCGCGGAGGGCGACACGAACCCGCTGTTCCAGGCGGTCCGCGTCCGGGGCATCGCCCGTGAGCTGCCGCTTGTGGTCGAGACGGTGCGGGCTTTCGCCGAGGGGCGTATGCGCATCGAGCGTCTCGGCTCGGCGTTTCAGGTGCTAGACGCCGCCGGCAAGCCGTTGGAGGCCTACGACTTGACGGATAAGGTCGAGCCCGCGGTGCGAGCGGCTGAGAGCCAGCGGGAGGTTGGTATCTAGGGTCGTCCGTGCCTGTCGAGACGAGCCCGGGCTACTGGCTAACGCCCCTGGCGGCATTAGTAACGCGGTAACCCTTGCTGCCACGCAGTGGCCTAGTGACCGACGACGGCGAGGATGATGATCGCGCCGCTCGTGGCGATGAGGATGCTGCCGAGGATGTTCGTGGCGCCGCCGAGGCCGAAGAGCGAGAAGACGACGCCGCCGACGAAGGCGCCGATCAGGCCGAGGAGCAGGTTGCCGACGAGGCCGCGGCGGCTGCGCATGATCGAGCTGGCGAGCCAGCCGGCGGCGAGGCCGACGACGATCCAGGTGACGAGCTCGGCAACTTCGATAGTCACGGCAGCACCCTACGGGATCAGCGCCGCGAGCGCAACGATAGCTACAGCGCCAGCTTGAACCAAACGAGCTCCCAGCGCCGGACGGTCGAGCGGCCGACCTCGCTGAAGCCGAGGGCCTCATAGAAGGCGACGGCCGCCTGCTGCTCGGTGGTCGTGTCGAGGAGCAAGGCCTCGTAGCCATTGGCGCGGGCCCAGGCGATCGCGGCATCGACGAGCCTGCGGCCGATACCGCGGCGCTGCCGCTCGGGCGCAACGAGCAGCCAGTGAACCCGAGCGGCTCTGATCGATCGATCGATGAAGGCAGGCTCCGGCACGCCAAACGGCGCCCCGATGGCGGCGACGGCGAGCATGCCAATTACCGCATCGCCATCGGACGTCGGCTCGACGGCTACCCAGAAGGCCTCGTAGTTGTCTGGTATGCGCTCCAGCTCCGTCGGGATCGAAGCTGGGCCGACGTAAACCCGACCGGCGGGCGGTGTGCGCGCGTACAGCCATTCGATAGGGCCCTGGTCGGCTGGCTCGTAGGGACGGATATAAGCATCGGCCATGATTAATGTGTCGGCTCTCGATGCGACAAATCGCTAAACCAGGGGCCTCGATCTGGAGCGGCAGCCTTTGCCCCACGCTAGTGGTGGTCGAGGCGCTCTAGAGGCGCGAAGGAGAGAAGGAGCTTCTTGACGCCGAACTCGCCCTTGAAGGCGACCGTGACCTCCTGATCGGCGCCCGAGGCCGTGGCCGCTGCCGTTACGACGATCCCCTCGCCGAAACGGGCGTGGCGGACGTGCTCGCCGGCCGCGAACAGGGCGGCGAGGGCGCGCGGCTGCGGCTCGTCTGACCAGACGCGCTCGTGATGTCCTTCAGGCACGTGAGAGCCCTGGTTGGATGGAAAGCGCTCAGGATGTGCCTGCGGACCATGAGAACCTTCGCTTGATTGAAAACGCTCAGGATGTGCCTGCGGCCCATGAGAACCTTCGCTTGGGCGGCCTGAGGCGACGGAGGCGGCGGTGGACCAGGCGGGCTGGCGCTGGCGCGCCGTCGGCCGCCGGTAAGCGCCCTCGACGTTCTGCTGCGCCTGGTGGACGAGCTCCGGCGGCAGGTCTTTGAGGAAGCGCGAGGGCGGGTTGTGGCTGCCCTGGCCCATGAGGGCACGACGGAAGGCGCGCAGGAGGTAGAGACGATCCTTCGCCCGCGTCAGGCCCACGTAGCAGAGGCGGCGCTCCTCCTCCATCTGGGCCGGGTCGTCGAAGGAGCGGATGTGAGGCAGGAGGCCCTCCTCCATGCCGACGATCATCACGACGGGGAACTCGAGGCCTTTAGCGGCGTGAAGCGTTATCAGGGTGACGGCGTCGATCTTCTCGTCGTACTCGTCGGTGTCCGACATGAGGGCGACGTCCTCGATGAAGCGCATCAGGGCTTGCTCCGGCTCGAGCTCGTCGAACTGGGCGGCGACGTTGCGCAGCTCCTGGACGTTCTCCCAGCGCTCGTCGCCGTCGACCGGGAACTGGTCGGTCAGGTAGTCGCGGTAGCGCGTCCGCTCAATGACCAGCGTCAGGAGGCGGGAAACGGTCAGCACCGGCGCCTCGGCGATGAGCTCGTTGAGGAGGGAGAGGAAACCGAGGAGCGCCGCCTTCGCCGGCGTCGCGAACGGGCTCTCGACCGGCGCATCGAGGATCGATAGCAGCCGTGGCGGCTGGGCTTCGGAGTCGCGGGGAGCCTCGCCGGATCCGGCGAGCATCTGGAGGGCCGTGTAGGCCGGCACCCCTAGCGATTGGGCCCAGGCGCTGAGCTCCTGCTGCGTCCGGTCGCCGATCCGCCGCGAGGGGACGTTGAGGACGCGGCCGAGGCTGATCGAGTCGAAGGGGTTGAGGACGAGGCGCAGGTAGGCGAGGAGGTCCTTGATCTCGCGCCGCTCGTAGAAGCGGGTGCCGCCGACGAGGCGGTAGGGCAGACGCTCGGCGACGAATCGCTCCTCCAGAGCGCGCGACTGGGCGTTGGTGCGGTACATGACGGCAACGTCGCCGAGGTGGCTGCCCTCGCGCGCCATACGACGCACCTCACCGGCGACGAAGGCGGCCTCCTCCTCCTCGTTGTAGGCCTCGTAGACGACGATCGGATCGCCGCGGCCCTTCTCGGTCCAGAGGCTCTGCTCCTTGCGCTCGCGGTTGGCGGCGATGATCCGCTGGGCGGCATCGAGGATGGTCTGGGTGGAGCGGTAGTTCTGCTCGAGACGGACGACGCGCGTCTTTGGGTAATCGCGCTCGAAGTTGAGGATGTTGCGGATGTCGGCGGAGCGCCAGGAGTAGATCGACTGGTCCGGGTCGCCGACGACGCAGATGTTGGCGGCGGGCGGCGGCGCCAAGAGACGAGCGAGGACGTATTGGGCGACGTTCGTGTCCTGGAACTCGTCGACGAGGACGTGCTCGTAGCGCTCCTGATAGCGGTCGCGGATCGCCTCGACATCGCGCAGGAGCGTGACCGTCTTGACGAGGATGTCGTCGAAGTCGAGAGCGGCGTTCTCCGCCAGGAGCGCCTCGTAGCGGCTGAAGACGCGGGCGACGACCTCCTCGAAGTAGCTGCTCACGCCCTCGGCGAAGGCGGTGGGCGTCGCCAGCTCGCTCTTCGCGCGCGAGATCACGGAGAGGATCGCCCGCGGCGCGTGCTGACGCGGGTCCAGGCTGAGCTCGGCCGTTATGCGCTTGATCAGCGCCATCTGGTCGGAGTCGTCGTAGATCACGAAGGCGTGGGGGACGCCGATCTGCTCGCCGTCGACGCGGAGGATGCGGGCGCAGACGGCGTGAAACGTCCCGAGGGTGATGCCGCGAGCGAGGCTGCCGAGCAGCGCCTCGACCCGGTCGCGCAACTCGCGCGCCGCCTTGTTCGTGAAGGTCACGGCCATGACCCGGCCCGGCGCCACGCCGCCCTCGTCGATCAGGTGGGCGATGCGGTGGGCGATGACGCGCGTCTTGCCGCTCCCCGGCCCGGCAAGGATCAGCAGCGGCCCCTCACCGTGGGTGACGGCCGCGTGCTGTTCCGGGTTCAGGCCTTCGAGAATGGACATGGAGTTACGCCTGATTCTAGCACGTACGTACGTTCTGCCCGAACTGATCCGAAGACGAACCGTGCTCCAGCCAGCCGGACGGCCGTCGCCGCCCTGCATGCTAGAATCTAAGCGGTGGTTTACGACAGGAAGGTCCCATGACAGCATTCCTCATCGGCTGGCCGGGCGGTAGCCTCGAATCGACGCTCCAGCTCGGCGGCCTCCTCCTCCTCGCCTACGTCCTCGTCCTCTGGCTCAGCGGCATCGTCTGGGTCTATCGCGACGTGCGCACGCGCACGGCCGACGAGGGCTCGCAGTGGATCGCCGTGCTCCTCGTCGCCGTCTTCAACCTGCCGGGGCTGATTGTCTACCTCGTCATTCGCCCCCAGGCGACGATCGCCGACGCTTACGAGCGCTCGCTCGAGGCGGAGGCGATCCTCCACGAGCTCCAGCTCGCCGCGAACAGCTGCCAGAGCTGCCGCCGGCCGATCGAGGATGACTTTCGCGTCTGCCCCCACTGCCGCACAACGCTGCGCGA
>Ga0326597_10011650_pt1 | contig 11635 bp, 9 predicted proteins | sample RVTome_12_FD_203789 | JGI IMG/M metagenome (GOLD analysis project Ga0326597, IMG submission 203789) | Soil microbial communities from uranium-contaminated site in the Upper Colorado River Basin, Wyoming, United States - RVT100D185 | ecosystem: Environmental > Terrestrial > Soil > Contaminated >...
TCGACGGCGTCGTCATCGGCTGGGTCGCCGAGTTCAAGCTCGACGACATGGATCTCTTCCACTCCGAGCGCATCGACCAGCCGTACGCCTGGTCCGGGACGCAGAACCCGGAGATCGACAGGCTCCTGGAGACGCTGAGCCGTACGGTGGACCGCGAGGACGCGAAGGCCGTGTGGGCCGAGTACCAGGCCGTGCTCGCCCAGGAGCAGCCCTACACGTTCTTCTACTTTCCGGACCGCCTGGACGGCATCAACAACCGGGTGATGGATCTGGTGATGGACGCGCGCGGCGAGTGGGTGAGCGTGCGGCACTGGTACCTGGATCCGGCGAGCCGCCGCTGACGCGGTGACCAAGTACATCGCTCGGCGCCTGCTGAGCGCCATCCCGCTCGTCATCGGCATCGCGACGATCGTCTTCTTCGCGGTGAACCTGGCGCCGGGCGATCCCACGGCCCGCTTTCTGTCGCCGGGAATGAGCCAGGCCGTCATCGACCAGATGCGGACCAACTTCGGCCTCGACCAGCCGGTGTACGTGCGCTACGTGAAGTGGCTCGGCGCGATGTTCACGGGCGACTTCGGCTACTCGTTCTCGCACAACAGACAGGTCCTCGCGGTGCTGCGGGACTTTCTGCCCAACACGCTGATCCTGTCGGCATCGGCGCTCCTGGTCGCGTTCGTCCTGGGGGTGCTGCTCGGGACGATCCAGGCGGTGCGGCAGTACTCGGCGCTCGACTCCGGGCTGAGCGTCGTGCTGCTGTTCTTCTACTCGATGCCGTCGTTCTGGCTCGCGCTCATGCTGATCCTCACGCTCAGCCTCTTCGCACGGAACGTGTGGGAGCTGCCGATCTGGTTTCCGGCGTCGGGGATGGTGTCGACCGACTTCGAGTTCCTCCCCCTCGGAGCGCAGCTGCGGGACCGCTTCATGCACCTGGTGCTGCCGACGCTCTCGCTGGCGCTCGTGCTGACCGCGGGCATCGCGCGCTACATGCGTGGGAGCATGCTCGAGGTCATCCGGCAGGACTACGTGCGCACCGCTCGCGCGAAGGGACTCGCCGAGCACGTCGTGGTCTTCAAGCACGCGCTGCGCAACGCGCTGATCCCGATCATCACGCTCGTCGGGCTCTACGTCCCGGTGCTGTTCAGCGGCACGGTCTTCATCGAGTACGTCTTCGCCTGGCCGGGCATGGGTCGCGCGATCTACGACGCCATCCTGCTGCGTGACTATCCCCTGGTGATGGCGGGCAGCTTCTTCTTCGCCGTGATGGTCGTCGTCGCGAACCTCATCGCGGACGTGCTGTACGCGGTGGTCGATCCGCGGATCCGGTATGAGTAGAGCGCTATCGGCGTTCTTGCCGGGCCTGCCGCAGCTCCTCGCCGGACGCTGGGGAGCGGGAGCCACGGCCCTGCTCCTGTGGGCGGGCTCCCTGGCGATCGTCGCGACGCGCCCGAGCCGTGTGGGGGCGGCGCTCACCGGCTCCTGGGACGAGCAGCTGGCGGTGGCGACGCTCTTCTCCGCGCTCGTGGGCGCGTGGATGTGGTCGTGGCGCGACGTCGCCGCCGAGCACGAGGTGAAGCGCGTGGGCGTGAGCCAGTGGGAGCTGGCCGTGCGCGCCTTCTCGAAGAACCGCACGGCCGTCGCGGGCCTCATCGTCATCGTCGCGCTCTACGCCGTCGCGCTGCTTACGCCGCTCGTCGCGCCCTACGATCCCGTGTTCCAGGGCGATCTCATCATCGAGCGCCTGACCGGTCTCTCGGCCGCGCATCCCCTGGGCACGGACCAGTTCGCGCGCGACGTGCTCTCGCGGCTCCTCTACGGCGCGCGCATCTCGCTCCTGATCGGGTTCGTGGCGGTGGGCATCAGCGTCACCATCGGCACCCTGCTGGGTGCCATCGCCGGCTTCATCGGCGGCGTCGTCGACGGCGTCATCATGCGCTTCGTCGACATGGTGATCTCGTTCCCCCGGCTGGTGCTGCTCATCACGATCATCGCGCTCTTCCAGCCGTCGATCTTCCTGATCATCGCGGTGCTGGGTCTCACGCTGTGGCCGGGCACCGCGCGTATCGTGCGGGGCGAGGTGCTGAGCCTGCGGGAACGGGAGTTCGTGCAGGCGGCCACCGCGCTCGGCTTCTCCAAGGCGCGCATCATTCTGCGCCATCTCATCCCGAACGCGCTGGGGCCCGTCATCGTCGCCGCGACCCTGGGGATCGGGAACACGATCGTGCTCGAGGCGGGCCTCTCGTTCCTCGGCCTCGGCGTGCAGCCGCCCACCGCGTCGTGGGGCACGATGGTCGCTGACGGTCGCAACGTGCTGCTCAACGCGTGGTGGCTATCGACGTTTCCGGGCTTCGCGATCGTCTTCACGGTGCTGTCGTTCAACCTGGTAGGGGACGGGCTGCGGGACGCGCTCGACCCGAGGCTGCGGCGATGAGCGACGTTCGGGCGCCCCTTCTCTCGGTGCGTGACCTGCGCACCTGGTTCTTTACCGATCAGGGTGTGGCGAAGGCGGTCGACGGCATCTCGTTCGACATCCGGGAGGGCGAGACGCTGGGCATCGTCGGCGAGTCGGGGTGCGGCAAGACGGTAACCTCGTTGTCGCTGCTCGGCCTGCTCCCGCAGCCACCGGCGCGCATCATGGAGGGCAGCTCGGTGCGGTTGCGCGGCGAAGAGCTGATCGGAGTGGGGGAGCGACGCATGCGCGCGCTCCGCGGCAACGAGATCTCGATGATCTTCCAGGAGCCGATGAGCTCGCTGAACCCGGTCTACACGGTGGGCGACCAGATCGCCGAGGCGCTGCGCCTGCACCGGGGAATGGACCGCAAGGAGGCGCGAGCGGAGGTCGTACGTCTCCTGGCCGAAGTCGGCATCTCGGAGCCGAAGCGCCGCATCGATGAGTACCCGCACCAGCTCTCTGGCGGCATGCGCCAGCGGGTGATGATCGCCATGGCGCTGTCGTGCGAGCCGAAGCTGCTCATCGCCGACGAGCCGACCACGGCGCTGGACGTGACGATCCAGGCGCAGATCCTGGAGCTGCTGGCTGAGCTGCGGAAGAAGCATGGCATGGCGGTGCTGCTCATCACGCACGACCTGGGCGTCGTCGCCGAGGTCTGCGACCGGGTGGTGGTGATGTACGCGGGCCAGGTGGTCGAGACGGGAAGCGTCTACGAGATCTTCGCCGAGCCGGCGCATCCCTATACGAGGGGGCTCCTGGACTCGCTGCCCTCGGTCGAGGAGCCGGGACGGAGACTCGACTCGATTCCGGGCACGGTGCCCAACCCTGTGGACTGGCCCACGGGCTGCCGCTTCCGCGCGCGCTGCTCGCTCGCCGCCGAGGGCTGCGAGCGGCCTCAGGAGCTGATCCAGCTGGCCGGAGCGGGCCGGGCCGCGCGCTGCCGGCGGGTGGACGCCAGCCTCGTCTCGGGGGTGGCCGCGCCGTGAGCGCCGCCACCGGGGGGGTCGCGGGCCGCCGCGCGCACGCCATCGATCGCGAAGCGCCTCCGCTGCTCAGCGTCCGCGGCCTCGAGAAGCACTTCCCGCTCCGACGGGGAGCGCTGGGGCGCGCCGTCGAGCACGTGAAGGCCGTCGACGGCGTGAGCTTCGGGCTCTGGCGCGGCGAGACCTTGGGTCTCGTGGGCGAGTCGGGGTGCGGCAAGTCGACCACGGGAAGGGCGGTGCTCCGCCTCCTGGAGCCGACCGCGGGCGAGGTGCACTTCGACGGCATGGACGTGCGCGCGCTGGACCGCGAGCGGCTGCGGGCGTTCCGTCGGCGCGCGCAGTTCGTCTTCCAGGACCCGTTCGGCTCGCTCAACCCGAGGCTCTCGGTCGGCGCGATGCTGGAGGAGGTCCTCCAGGTCCACGGTCTCGGCGGCCCCAACCGCCGGGACCGGGCGGTCGAGCTCCTCGAGCTGGTGGGGCTGAGGGCCGAGCACATCGACCGGTATCCGCACGAGTTCAGCGGCGGCCAGCGGCAACGGCTCGGCGTGGCGCGCGCGCTCTCCGTGGAGCCGGACTTCCTCGTTCTCGACGAGCCCGTGAGCGCGCTGGACGTGTCGGTCCAGGCTCAGGTGGTGAACCTGCTCGAGGACCTGCAGGCGGGGCTGGGGCTGACCTACCTGTTCATCGCCCACGACTTGGCGTTGGTCGAGCACGTCAGCGACCGCGTGGCCGTCATGTACCTGGGGCGCATCGTGGAGATCGCCGCCGCGGCGGACCTGTATAAGGAGCCGCGGCATCCCTATACGCGGGCGCTCCTCTCTGCGGTGCCGCGTCCGGACCCGGTGGGGCGTGAGGGGCGGGAGCGGATCGTCCTCGAGGGGGACGTGCCGAGCGCGGTCGATCCGCCCTCGGGGTGTCCCTTCCACCCCCGGTGTCCCCATCCCGCCAAGGACGATGCGTGCCGGAGCCTTCGTCCGCCCCTGGAAGGCGATCCCGGGGGCCACTCCGCGGCGTGTCATCATTGGCGTGAAGCGGCCCAAATCGGGACTTGACACGTTTCAGGGGGGTACCCATGTTGCGTCCCTCGCGTCCACACGCCCTTCTGCGGTTGCCGCTGCGGAAGGGCTTCTGTCACGAAAACACAAGAACTTCCGCGGGAGGTCCCCCTTGGCGATGCACCTTTACGCTCTGCTCCTCCAGATTCCGGGAGTGGACGCTCCCGCGCTCACTTGGCGGGAGCAATTGTCGCAGAACTGGGATGCGACGGGCTGGATGCGTTACCCGCTGGCCTTCTGCCTCGGCCTCGGACTGATCGTCATCGCGTTCAAGTTCGTCTCGTTGACTGCCAAGTCCGCGAAGACGCGCAAGATTCTCAAGGAGGTCGACGAGCTCCTGGTGCAGCAGCGCATCAAGGAAGCTCTCGAGCTCACCCGTGACACCGACTCCCCGGCCGCGAAGATCCTCAACGCCGGCCTCGAGCGTCACGACGAGGGCACCGAGCGCGTCATGAAGGCGATCGAGAACCAGGGTCTCATCGAGATGAGCAAGCTCGAGAGCTGGCTGGTGGTCCTCGCGACGCTGACCAACATCGCGCCGCTGCTCGGCTTCCTCGGAACCGTGATCGGCATGATTCTCGCCTTCCAGTCCATCGAGGCTGCGGGCGAGGTCGAGGCGACGCTGGTGGCGGGCGGCATCAAGGTCGCGCTACTCACGACCGCCGCCGGTCTCATCATCGCGATCCCGGTGTCCATCTTCCACAACTACTTCGTGGCCAAAATCGACAGCCTCGTCATCGACATGGAGGAGTCGGCGCAGAAGATGGTCGACACGCTCCACGCCATCGAGATGGGCCGCTCGGGCTGACCCCGGCGGAATTCCTGCAAGGCGAAAGGGCCACCCCGGCGGGGTGGCCCTTTTCTCATGGTATATGGAGTGCGACCCGGGTTATAGTGAGGCTATGACCGCACGCATCTCCCTCTTCCTGGCCGCGACCGTGGCGCTGGTCGGCACGTCCGTCCAGGTCGAGGAGTGTCCGGAGCGGATGCGTGTCGCGACGGACAGCGCGCGCTCGGAGCTGGCCGCGGGACGCTACTGGCACGCGGCCACCATGCTCAGGTCCGAGGGTGCAGCCGAGGGCCGGCCGGCCGACGTGCTGCTGCTGGCGCGCGCCGAGGCGGGCTGGGAGGACTGGGCAGCCGTCCGGGAGCTCCTGGACGGCGCCGGCTGGCTCGCGGACGAGGACGGCGGGGCGGGGCTGTACCTCCTCGGGCGCGCGCTCGAGGCCGACGAGGCGTGGCTCGCGTCTGCCGATGCGCTGGGACGCTACGTGGCGTTGGCGTCCGCCGACGCGAGCCGGCGGACCGCCGCGCTCGCCCGACGGGCGCGGGCGCTCTGGCACGCGCGCGAGCACACCGAGGCGCTCGGCACCCTCGACGCGCTCTCGCCCTCGCCCTCGGTGCGGAGCTGGCTCGCGGTGGATCTCGCCCTGGAGGCGGTCGAGGAGGGCGACACGGCGGGCGTCCGGGCGCTGCTCCCACGCGTCGCGGACACCCGCGCCGCCGCCGTGGTGTGGCGGACGCAGGCAGACGCGACACTGGCCGCGGGCGACTCGGCGGGCGCTGCCGATGCGTATCGCGCGTTGTTCGACCGGAGCGAGGGCACGCGACGGGGCGACGTCGCCGTCGAGCTCGGCCGCCTGCGCCTCGCGGCCGGGGACACGGCGGGCGGCCGCTCGCTCCTGCTGGACGGACTCCGTGCGGCGAGCGGGGCGGAGCGCACGAGGGCCGCCGCGGCGCTCGCCGACCTGGGCGGCTTCGAGCTCGAGGTGACGCTCGATCTCGCGCGCATCCTCGACCGTGCCGGAGACGGCGCACGGGCGCTGCGAGCCTACGACCGCTCCCAGGGACTGGCCGACGCGGAGGGGGCCGCGCTGCCGGAGGGCGCTCGCCTGGAGCGGGCCCGCATCATGTCGACCGTGGGGCAGCGACAGGAGGAGGCGCTCGAGGAGTTCCGGGCGATCCGCGAGACGACCACGAGCGAGCGGATTGGGGCGCGCAATCTGGAGGTGTGGCGCGGGCTGCGCTCCCGTCAGGGAATGGACGCCCAGGTCAGGACGCTGCGCGGGTGGCTCGTGGCGGAGCATCCGGGGAGTGCGGAGGCCATCGAGGTGGTGTGGGGCGAGGGCACCGGGGCGGAGGGCCGCGGTCAGTTCGACGTCGCCCTGGCCCGGTACGCGTTCATTGCCGAGAACGCGCGCACGTCGGCGCGCGCCGGTGAGTCCCGCATGCGCTCGGGTCAGATCCACCTCAGGCGCGACGACCTTGCCGCCGCGGCCGAGGTGTTCGAGACCTACCTGACCGACTTCCCGGACGGGCGCCGATGGCAGGAGGCCGCCTACTGGGCCGGCCGGACGCGCCTGGAGCTCGGCGACAGCGTGCAGGGACGAACCCACCTCGGCCGTGCGGTGCGCGAGCAGCCCGTCGAGTACTACGCTGTCGTGGCGGCCGATCTGCTCGGCGTTCCCTACGTGCTCGATGTCCCCGAGGGCGAGGGTCCGGCCGAGCCGATGTGGCTCACGGTGGGGCTGGCGCGTCTCGATGCGCTCATGGAGTCGGGGCTGGACCGTGGCGCCGCCGCCGAGGTCGCGGCCATGAAGTCGGCCGCCGAGGGCTCCAGGCCCGCGACGCTCCGCCTGGCGGAGGGGCTCATCGAACGCGGCCTGACGATCGACGGCATCAACCTGGGGTGGGCCCTGCTGGACGCCGCGGGCGGCTGGGACCGTCACCTCCTGCGCGTGACCTTCCCGTTCCCGTACCGCGAGCTCGTGCGGCGCGAGGCCGAGGAGTGGGGCGTCGACCCTCTGATCCTGGCGGCGATCATCCGCCAGGAGTCGGCGTTCAAGTCCGACATCGTGAGTCGCACCGGCGCGATCGGCCTCATGCAGGTCATGCCGCCCACGGGCGCACAGTTGGCCAGGGCGCACGGCCCGCGCCCGTTCACCGAGGGCGCGCTCACGCGGCCCGAGGTGAACCTCCACCTCGGCGCCGCGTTCTTCGTGGAGATGAGCGCGCGCTACGACGACGACCTGCCCCTGGTGCTGTCGGCGTACAACGCCGGCCCGACGCGCGCGAACCGCTGGCGCAGCTATCCCGAGGCGTCCGATCCGCTGCGCTTCACCGAGCGCATCCCGCTCGACGAGACGCGCGGATACGTGAAGAGCGTCCGCCGGAATCTGGGTCTGTACCGGGTCCTCTACGGCGACGACTGAGGGTCGCTGGCAGCGCGATGGCACCCTGCGTCGCGTCGTTTCGCCAACTCCGTCCGGGACTGCTTGCGCGTGTCGCGAGCGTGTCCCTAAGGTGGAACGAAAGCCGCGCGATGCGCGGCCTCGCTTATCCAGAGTCGGAGGTAGCGGCATGAAGGGGACCGTGAAGTGGTTCAACGACTCGAAGGGATACGGTTTCATCCGGCAGAGCGAAGGTGAGGACGTGTTCGTTCACTTCACCGCCATCCAAGCCGATGGCTTCAGGACGCTCGCCGAGGGCGAGCAGGTGGAGTACGAGCTCCAAGAATCGGAGCGGGGCCGTCAGGCGGCGAACGTAGTGAAGGCCTGACCGCTTCCCTCCAGCAGGTCCCTGACGGGCCCGGCGGCGACATCAGCCGTCGGGCCCGCGTCCTTGCCAATCCGAGCCGCCAGAGCCCTTGGAGATTCCTCCGAAGAGTGCCCCCAGGATCTTCCTGATCGACGCATACGCGCTGATCTATCGCTCATACTTCGCGTTCATCAGTCGGCCGCTCACCAACTCCGCGGGCGAGAACACTTCGGCGCCGTTCGGGTTCACGCGATTCCTGCTCGACATTCGTGAGAAGTTCGAGCCCGACTATCTCGCCGTCGTCTTCGACGCGGGCGTCTCGTTCCGCGACCAGGAGTACCCCGAGTACAAGGCCACGCGCGAGAAGATGCCCGACGACCTGCGCGCGAGCCTCGGGCACATCCGTGCCATCGTCGAGGCCTTCAACGATCCGGTCGTGGAGCTGGACGGGTACGAGGCCGACGACGTCATCGGCACCCTGGCCGCGAAAGCGTGCGAGGCCGGCCTCGAGGCTGTCATCGTCTCGGGCGACAAGGACTTCTACCAGCTGGTGGGTCCCGGTGTGCACCTGCTCAATCCCGGCCGCGGTGGCGCGACCGGCGTGGCCGCCGAGTGGGTCGACGAGACGAACGCCGCGGAGAAGTTCGGGATCCCTCCGTCGCAGGTCGCCGACTACCTCGCGCTGGTGGGTGACTCCTCGGACAACATCCCGGGCGCGAAGGGAGTGGGGCCGAAGACGGCGCTCAAACTGCTGGAGCAGCACGCGAGCGTCGAGGAGCTGCTCGAGCACGCCGAGGACGTCGAGCCGGCGCGGGCCTCGAAGTCGCTTCAGGAGAACGCCGATGCCGTACGCCTGTCGAAGCGGCTCGTGACGATCATGACCGACCTCGACATCGATCTCGACCTCGAGGCGCTCGAGGTCGGCCATCCCAACAACGAGGCCCTCAGGGACATCTTCGTCGAGCTCGAGTTCCGCACGCTGGCGGAGAAGTACGCGGCGGCGGCGCAGGTGGCGGGGTCAGGAGCCGGGGCTGCGGTCGAGGTGACGCGGGCGGCCAACGCCGACTACGTGGTCGTCGATACGCTCGACGCCGTCGCCGAGGTCGTCGCGGCCGTGAGGGCGGCGGGGCGCGTGGCGATCGCGGCCGACGCCTCGGCGCGCGATCCGTTGAGGGGCGACCTGGTCGGGCTCGGGCTCGCGGTCGAGGCCGGCCGGGCCTGGTACCTCCCGTTCGGCCACCTTCAGCCTTTCGAGCTCACGTTCGAGGACGAGGAGCAGGGCGAGGTTAGGAACCTGCCTGCGCTCGGGCACCGGATCATGGCGGACCTGAAGGCTCTGCTCGAGGACGACGGGGTCGACAAGATCGGGCACGACCTCAAGCGCACGGCCCTGGCGCTGTCGCGGGCCGGCGTGACCCTCCGCGGCATGGCGTTCGACGCGATGGTCGCGAGCTATGTGCTCGACCCCGGCAGACGCGGCCACTCGTTGTCGGAGCTCTCCATGGAGCTCTTCACGCACAAGCCGGTCAAGTTCGCCGACGTCGTCGGAACCGGGCGCGTGGCGATCGGGTTCGCGGAGGTGCCCGTCGAACGAGCCCGGGACTACCTGGCCGAGGCGGCGGACCTGGCGCTGCGCCTCGCCGGGCGCTTCGACGTCCAGCTCGGCGAAGCCGGGCTCGGCGACCTCATGACGGAGCTCGAGATGCCGCTCATCCCCGTGCTCACGCGCATGGAGCTGGCCGGGATCGCCATCGACGAGGAGTTCTTCCGCCGCATGAGGGCGAAGCTCAAGGCCGAGCTCGATCTCATCCAGGACGAGATCTTCAAGATCGCCGGCGGGGACTTCAATCTGAACTCGACGCCTCAGCTCCGGCAGGTCCTCTTCGAGAAGCTGGATCTGCCCGTCATCAAGAAGACCAAGACCGGCCCCTCGACCGACGCCGCGGTGCTCGAGGAGCTCGCCGCGATGGGCCACGACGTCCCGCGGCTCATGATGGAGTACCGGGAGCTCGAGAAGCTCCGCTCGACCTACGTGGACGCGCTCCCCCAACTCGTGAACCCGCGGACAGGCCGCCTCCACACCAGCTTCAACCAGACCGTGGCGGCCACCGGTCGGCTCTCCTCGAGCGATCCCAACCTGCAGAACATCCCCATCCGCACCGACATCGGCCGCCAGATCCGAAAGGGCTTCGTGGCCGACGCCGGCTCGGTCTTCCTCGCGGTCGACTACTCGCAGATCGAGCTGCGTGTCATGGCCCACTTTTCGGGGGACCCCGCGTTCGTGACCGCGTTCACCCAGGGGATCGACGTCCACAAGCAGACCGCGTCCGTCATCTTCGACATGCCAGTGGACGAGGTCACCGCCGACATGCGGGGCAGGGCCAAGACCGTGAACTTCGCCACCCTCTATGGTCAGGGACCCTTCTCGCTCGCACGCCAGCTCGGCATCTCACGCGAGGAGGCGCGCGACTTCATCGACACCTACTTCGAGCGCTTCGGCGGCGTGCGCGACTTCCTCGACGCTCAGGTCGAGATGGCCAAGGAGCAGGGGTACGTCGAGACGCTCATGGGCAGGCGCCGCTACGTCCCCGAGCTCAAGTCCGGCAACTGGAGCATGCGCCAGTTCGGTGAGCGCGTGGCGCAGAACACGCCCATCCAGGGAACCGCAGCCGACCTCATGAAGAAGGCGATGATCGACGTGCAGGCCGCGCTCGACGAGGCGGGCACCGGAGCCATGATGCTCCTCCAGGTGCACGACGAGCTGCTGCTCGAGGTTCCCGAGGGCGAGGTCGACGCCGTACGCGACATCGTCGTGGCGAAGATGGAGGGCGCGGTCGAGCTGAAGGTCCCGCTCGTGGCCGAGTGGGGGGTGGGCAGGAACTGGTACGAGTGCAAGGGCTGAGCTGGGGAGCTGTCCCGCGTTTCAGCTGAAACGCGCCGCCGTCACGTCGTCCCCTTCCGCCATCCAAGCGCCCCGCGTCGCGGTGCATTGTCCGATGTCGTCAGCGTCCCGGGCCGGTCGGCCCGGGCAGGTTGAAACCCCTATCGGAGGGAGCACCATGAGTCGGTCCGTCAACAAGATCACCCTGATCGGAAACGTCGGGCGTGACCCGGACATCCAGGAGACCAAGAGCGGGGTCAAGGTCGCCCACTTCTCCATTGCGACGAACCGTCGCCTCGCGGCCGGGTCGGACGAGGAGGAGCGCACCGACTGGCACCGCCTGACGCTCTGGAGCAAGCAGGCCCAGTTCGCCGAGGACGTCATCCGGACCGGCGACCGCATCTACATCGAGGGACGACTCGAGTACGACTCCTACGAGCGCGACGGTGTCGTCATCCCCACGGCCGAAATCCACGTGAACGAGGTCCTGCTCCTGGCGAAGAAGGGCCAGGCGGGCCGCGGCGAGATGGAGGAGGCGGCGTAGGCAGACCGGCTGAGCGTGGCCTGCGCGGCCGAGGAACACCACATCAGTGCTCGGACACGTTGACCGGACCCTCCGGGGCTGGCATCGTTCACTTGACTGGCAATCGGACGTGGTGTCTCCACCACGGCAACGGAAGGCCCGGGGGCGCTGGCTCCCGGGCCTCTCCCGTTACAGCCACCCCCTGAA
>Ga0326597_10011651_pt1 | contig 11634 bp, 8 predicted proteins | sample RVTome_12_FD_203789 | JGI IMG/M metagenome (GOLD analysis project Ga0326597, IMG submission 203789) | Soil microbial communities from uranium-contaminated site in the Upper Colorado River Basin, Wyoming, United States - RVT100D185 | ecosystem: Environmental > Terrestrial > Soil > Contaminated >...
CGCCGACGGGAAGAAGAACCAGCCGGACCCGGGCAGCAGAGTGGCGAAAGTTCCGTACATGGAAAAGGCCGTCATGGTGTGTCCGGAAGGAAAGGAGTAGCGATCGGGCGGCTGCACCAGGCAGGAGATATCCTGCCACGATTCGCAGGGTCTGGGCCTTCTGGTCAGCTTTTTCAGGCTCGCAAAAAGGGAGATCGTCAGCACCACCACCACCGCGGCGGCAGCCACCGCCAGCCGTTCCCGAACCTGTCCGAACAACAGCAGCACCACGCCGACCACCCCCCACAGGGAGCCGTCGCCCAACCGGCTGGCCAGCTTGAAGAGGTTGGTCAACCAGGGGTAATGACGCAGGGAACTGACCTGTCTGACCAGAACTGCTTCGCAGGCGGTGAAACGCCGGACGAAACCTGTGCGATCTTCCTTGAGCAGGCAGGTGTGGTTCATTTCCGCCTCCTTTCGTTGCACAGCCCCAATTTTGCGGGGTCGATTGCTTCACCTTGCCCGGATCACGCATGCCCCGGGCCGATCCTGTATGAAGGCTACCGGGCTCTCGTTAGCCGTTGGTTAAATAGCGGTCAGATCTCGATAAGAACCTCTTTCAGCCCTTGCCGGCGCGCCGGTCGACGAAAATGACGCTGCCTTCGGTTTTTTTGGCCCGCCGCTTGACCTCGCTGGCCACGGTCGCGATGTCGTGGCAGGAGGAAAACTGGCGACCGGACGAACTGACCGCCCCGATGGAAAGCCCGAGCAGGGGGTAAAACACCCGCTCGCCACCCCGGTTTTCACCCCAGATACCCCGATTGCCACGGTCTTCCGGATTATAATGAGAAACGATATCCTGATCGAACCGGGTCAGGATTCTCTGGCACCGTTCCATCCAGTCCATACTCTGAAAGATCACCATGTAATCGTCGCCGCCGATATGGCCGACGAAATCCTGTTGTCCGTCCACCTCCTCGGTCAGCAACTGGGCCACAAAACGAATCACCTGGTCGCCGCGACCGTAGCCGTAGTAATCGTTGAAGGGCTTGAAATTGTCGAGATCACAGTAGCAGGCGGCGAATTCAACCTTCCGTTTCAAAAGATCCTCGAGGTGCTCGTTGATCGGCACATTGCCCGGCAAAAGGGTAAGGGGATTGGCGTAGCGGGCGTGGCGGATCTGCAGATCGGTCATCTCCCGCAGCAGTCCCATGATCGTCCCGGTGCCGACATAGGCCCCCTGATCGACGATGATGAAATCCTCGGTGCTCTGCACCTGGTCGCCCTCGGTGATGATCTGGCTGAGTCGTTCGATGGGCAGGGTCTTTTCGATGATCAGGGGCGCACCGTCCATGAACTTGACGATCGGCTCCCGGCCGTAGAGGTCCCGGCCATAACGGCTGCCGACGATATCCATGAATTTGCTGCGGTGAACGATGCCGACGGGAACCCCTCCTTCGGCCACCACCGGCAGAGAACGGAGTCCTGCCATGGAGGTGAACTGGTCCCCCACATCGTTGACCCGCAAGTGCGGCTCGACAGCCGGCACCGACTGCACCAGGCAGGCCACCGTTTTGGAGCGGCTCCTGTAAAACCCGGCGTTTCCCCCGTCGCCGGAGGCTGGTTTAGAGGCCAGGAAAACCTTCACCGGCGAAGGACTCGGCCGGGCGAAATGATAGCCTTGCCCCAGGGTAACCCCGAGGGCTTGCACCACCCGGTGTTCCTCTTCGGTTTCGACCCCTTCGGCGATGGTCAGGCAGTCGAGTTCATCGGCAATCTCCTGCAGGGAGCGGATGAACTGGCTTTTGTGAAAGTCGGCGTCGATCCCTTGGATGAAGTGACGGTCGAACTTGACGAAGTTGGGCTTGAGCTCCGACCACAGGCGGAGCCCCGAGTAACCGGCGCCCAGATCGTCAAGGGCCACGGCAAACCCCATCTCCCGGTAGTGGTCGATCCCCTGGCGGGTGACCTCGAAATCGTCAACGGGACAATGTTCCGTCAGCTCGATCACTACCTGCTGCGGGCTCAGGCCGTGTTCCAGCAGAAACTGCCGGGTGAACCCCGAACGGAAATCGGGCTGCAGCAGGGTACTCGGGCTGACGTTGAGAAACAGCTTGCCGGAAAGCCGCAGGGCGGCGAAGGTACGGATATTGACCCCCCGGCAGAGCAGGTCGAGGTCCACCAGCCGGCCGCAGCGGGAAGCGACGGAAAAAAGGCTGGCAGGGGAATGAAGGGGACTGTCCGAGGGCCCGCGAATCAACGCTTCGTAACCGACGATACCGCCCCGCTTCATATCGACGATCGGCTGAAACCAGGCGGTGAGCCGGCGATGCAGCAAAATGTCATGCAGGGTTTCGGTCAGCATGTTCGGATCGTACTCCACAGCGATTTCCGGGTAAAGCGAGGGACAGGTAATGCTCACGAATCTGCTCCATGATACGGGTCCAATTCTGGTTCTCGGCAAAGATCCTCGCCTTGCGCCCCATCTCTCGAAGCAACTCGGGTCGGGTCGCCAGTCCGGCAACGGCCAGGGCCAGGGGCCGCGCGGCGATCTCCCTGACCAGGCAACCGGTCTGGCCGTCGACAAGCACATCTTTCGGACCGGAAACATCAAAACCGACAACGGGCAGCCCCGAGGCCATGGCCTCGAGCATGACGTTGCCAAAGGTATCGGTCAGCGACGGAAAGACCATCAGGTCCCCAGCCGCCAGCATGTTTGCCAGGTCGTCCCCCTTCCGGTAGCCGGCGAAAACCGCTTTTGGGCCGGCCGCGGCTTCCAGTCGCGGCCGGAGGGGACCATCACCGATGACCAGCAGCCGGCAAGGAGCTTCGACGGGCAGTTGAAGCCAGGCGGCGAGCAGGGCATCGAGGTTCTTTTCCGCCGCCAGCCGGCCCAGATAAACCACCACGATCTCGTCGGGAGCGAAACCGAGGGAACGACGCAGTTCCTCGCTGCGACGTCCCGGATGGAACAGCCGGCTGTCCACTCCCCTTCCCCACAGGTCGACATTGCGGAATCCCCGCTCTTCCAGCAGGCCCTTTATGGACGGAGTCGGACAGAAGGTGGCCAGGGTCGCATTGTGAAACCACCGCAGATATCGCCAGACGGACGGGGTCAGCAGACCAGCCCGGTACTGGGCGAAATATTGCGGAAAATTGGTGTGATACGAACTCACCGTCGGCAGCCGAAGGGCCGCCGAAGCCCGCAAGGCCGCCCAGCCGAGGGGCCCTTCGGTGGCGATGTGCAGCAACTGGCTGCCGAACCCCTGCAGCCGCCGGCGAATCCCGCGCGGCGACGCCAGGGGCAGGACGATTTCCCGGTAAAAGGGCAGGCGGATGCCACGCAATTCTTCGCGGAAAACCCCGGGCCTCTGCGGGCCGAAAGGTTCGGGGTAACGGGGCACGATCAACTGCACCTCGTCGCCGCGATCGAGACAATGGCCGACCAGCTTGTCAAGAGTGCGGGAGACGCCGTTTATCTGCGGAAAATAGGTTTCGGAAACGATGGTCAGGCGCAGAGACATGTTCCCCCGTTCTCCTCGATCGGCAAGCGAAAACCCGATTAATTCTTCACCACGAAGGACACGAAGAGCACGAAGAAAACCGTTTACAAACATTATGTTACAGGATGCTTTCTATTGTTTTCCCCTTCGTGTCCTTCGTGCCCTTCGTGGTCATGGCTTTTGATTTCAGCATTTATGACTCATCTACTTATAGTGGATAACCAGCATCGAGTATTTACCCCGACATTTAATGGGAAGCCGGTTAGGTGCCTGTTAGCAAGGCATGTGATCTCTGTCAGGGGGATCGGGAGAAGCCTGCCACCAGCGGCGAAGCGGCAGGAAAAACAGGGCCTGGCCGAGAGCCAGCAGCAGGGGCGCCGCCAGCGCCCAGACAGCCAGGGCCCGCAGGTTGGCCAGCCAGAAATGCCGGCCGAGGACCAGCGGGCCCTGATCGAGGGACTGGCGCCAGAGTTCCCCCGCCGGGATGCCGGAAGGGTCGAATAACTGCTGTCCGCCGATGAAGAAGGGAACCAGCAAAGCCACCTGCAAGGGATAACAGGCATAGTTGGCGGTCTGCACCGCCACGGGATTCAATTTCAGGCGCCAGGCCAACAGGGCGCAGATCAGGGTGGTGCCCCAGACCAGCGGCGCCACCCCCACGGTCAGGCCGAGGGCCAGGCTGAATGCGAGCCGTCCCGGCGTCACCCCCTGCCGCAGCAGCCCGCGCACCAATTCGACCGGCCGGCGCCAGGACAGGCGGGACTGTTTATTCACAAGGTCAGGTCCATTCAGATGCGGTCATGCCGAACGAAAAAGAACAGGCTGGCACCCGTCACCTCGCTGCGACCGAAAAGGAGGAACATGGCCAGCCAGCCTGCCTGCAGGGCCAGCAGCACCGCGGGATGCCAGAGAGCCGCCAGCCCGACCGACAGATCGGGCAAGGCGGCGACGGCCGGAAATTGAATCGTCAGCCAGGCCGCATAGGGCAACAGCAGCAGGCCCATGATCTGATAGGCCGACAGGTTGCCGCCGCCCCGGTGGTCGGCACGGAGCGTTTCGGAAAACACCCGCCAGCCCTGGGTTACCAGGCTGGCCAGCAGAAAGGCGCTGCCGTAGTACCCGGAAAGGAACAGGGCCGTCGAAACCAGTCCGGTCACGCAGTAGAGCACCGCGGTCAGGGCCTGGACAGGCACGACCTGTTCCCCTTCAAGACCGGAGGCATAGGCGATCTTCTTGGTTTCGCCGTTAAAAACGAAATGACAGCGGCGAAAGATTTTGCCCGTTAGCGACCCGCAGTTCCGTAGCGGCTTGCCGTAGCAGCAGCCGTAACTGATGCAGGCCAGCCGGCCGATCCCCTCGCCGAAGGCATAGCCGACGGCCAGCGCCGCGAGGGTCGGCACCACCGGCAGCGGCCGACCGACCAGGTCCGGCAGCCAGGCGTTGAGCCCGACGACGATCCAGGGCGCCAGCACGAAGCCGACAAAGACCGCGCCCCCCACGGTGAAGGTGTGACGTTTGCCCTCGACCAGCCGGGCCACCCAGCGGGCGGCGGGCAGGCAACCGGCCAGCAGCAGGCAAGCCAGCGCCACCATGGCGCCACGGGAGATTCCCAGGCTGCCCAGCAGGCAGAACATGACCGCCAGGGCAGCCAGGTTGGCGCTGGCGGTCAGAACTCCGTACCAGGTCAGGTTAGTTCCCTGCCAGCTTTCCGAAGACCGGTTGTAGGCCGGCAACGTGGCCCAGACCTGCCATTGACGGTCCGGAAGGTGCCGGAACCCCCAGTACAGCAGCAGACCGCATCCCAGGGCGAGACCGAGCAGAAACAGCATGTTGATCATTTGTTCTCCTTTCATTGGTGCTTTTGCTCCCTCACCCAGCGGGGGAGGGCTGGGGAGGGGGCGATGAATTCCCCTGATTTCCCCCCTCCCAACCTCCCCCCTCCGGGGGGAGGAGAAAGTTGCCTGGCTAGCTTCAGATGGGTCGGCGTGCCCCGATCCCCGACGCCGAAGTAATTTTTAAACCCCCGTAGCGATCAACGATCTCACCTGCACGTCGGTCTCCACCAGGGGCCGGCCGAAACCGCTGCAAAAACGGCTGACGACGTCGCTGCGCTGTTGATTGTTCAACAGGTCTTCGGCAAAACGCACCCTTTCCGGCTGAAAGATCAGCACGTCGGTGCTGCTGCCGGGGCGATAGAGGCTTTTCGGACAGCCGGCGCGGACAAACAACCCCCGCGCTACCGGCACCGGATCGTCGTAACCCTGCTCGCTGTAACACTGCACGATCTCGCCGATCATCAGCGCCACGATCTCGACCATGGCCACCAGGCCGACGCCGGTCCCTCCCGGCACATCGGTGTCGATCACCGTCACCACCCGGCGGTTCTTGGAATAGGGCGTGACCTGACGGACGATGGCGGCGGGGTTGCAGGAGTGAAAGGTCCCATCGATTTCATAGATATCGACCACCTCGCCGCTGACCGGCACATGGTTGTAATGATATTTGTCCGGAGTGAGCCGAAAGATGGCGAAATCACCGTCGGCAAAAGCCTGTCGCCACTCCGGCCCTTCGCCGAGCAGTTCATCCAATTCGAAAAACTTGCCTTTCAGGAAGAGTTGCCGCTGCTGACTGAAGGAGCCGGTCAACACCCGGGCGTCGGCCGGGGAAACAACGGTTCCGGGCCCGTCGGTCAAGGGCCGGCACTCCCAGTAGCGGATCTTGCGCTCGAATACCTTGCGGGCCGTATCGAGCCGCTCCGGGGGATCGAGACACTCGCCGAGATCGACTCCGCATTCCTGGAGAAAACGGTCGTTGCCGAGCAACCGGCGGCCGAGAGCCAGGTCGTAATTGAGCAGGGCCAGAAGCTGCGTGCTGCGCCTGCCGGTCAGGGCCCGAAAGAGAAAAGGGGCGTTTTCGCGAAGGGGGGAATAAACCAGTTGAATCAGGCGATCGCCGAACAGAGCTTCGCTCTTTATGGTCCCGCTGCTCCGGTCAACATACTGATGCGGCTGTGGCATGGACGCTGTGCTCCTCTCGCAAATCGTCGGCGGCCCGCTGGCTGTCGCGGTACACCGAAAGCAGAACCAGGCCGATCACCTGGCCGAGGGTTTCGGACGGCAGCCGTTCGGCCAGCAAATCGCGCCGCACCTCCTGCAGAAAGCCGGTGGCCGACCGCCCTTGCAGTATCCGATCGAGGGCCTCGCGCAATCGGCCGTCACCGGCCTGTTCCCGATCCAATCGGGCGAAATCCCCGGTCAAGATGTCCAATCCTTCGCCGAAGTGGACCTGTCGCAGATCGTCACGGTAATAGGCTTCCGCCGCGCCATTGAACTCCGCGGCCGGCACCTTCATCGGGTTGCGTTCGCCGAGGGTGCCGAGGATGCCGCGCCGCAGCTTGGCGGCCGCACCGTAATGTTCCGGGGCCTCCAGGCGCAGGCGCAGATCATTGAGCGTTTCGCCAAGGTTGAGATTCTCGATCAGATCGGCGCCATCCTCGAACAGGGTTTTCAGCAGTCCCTTGCGGTATTCAGCCACGGGAACCCGCAGATAGCCTGGATAGCGGCGGCTGGCCCGGATTCCACCGGTGCGCTTGAGAATGCGCCGCAACAGCAGGTTGCGGCTGTTCTTGGCCACGAAAAAGGTCGGAATGCCGAGGGCCGCGCCGAAAAACATCTGCCGCCGTTCACTCTCGATGAAGGGATTGTCCGGGATGTGCCGGGGGGTCAGCCGTCCCTGGGCCATGTACTTAAAAGCCAGGGCGGTGATCAGGGCCTGCAGGTCGGTGGCCCGTCCCATGTCTTCCCGGTAGTCGGCGAACAGGCTGTAGTGCCGGGCCTCGAAACCGGTAAATCCCATGGCGGAGAACTCACGCAACTTAACCAGGGAGTAGAGGGACATGCGCTGGTCGAACACCCCCATTTCGGCCAGATCCTGTTTGAGTCGATCATGGTTGCCAGACCGGCCGTCCCAGGCCGGGCTCTCATAGGTGCTCAACAGCCAGGCGGGATAGTCGATCAGGCGGAAATCCTCGACATAATCCCCTTTGAGGCGAAACAGGCCGGAAAACAGCCGGTCGAACCAGGGGGGCCCGAAGGGCGTCACCGAATGGCCGCAAATCGAGAGACTGGCTTTCTTCCGCCAGCGCCGCCAGAGCATGCGCAGGTGGGTGTAGTCGAGTTCGTGAGCGAGAAAACCCAGCGCCTGTTCCGGATGAAAATCGGCAAAACCGAGTCGCTGGGGAGCCGCGCTGTAGGTGCCGACAAACAGCGGCAGGAAATGCTCACTGATTTTTACCGCCAGGTCGCCGACATATTTCTCCTCGGCCGCACCGTAGCCCGGCAGGTCTCCGGCCCGGCAGGCGGTGAGCAATCGGCTGCCGAGACTGATGTGAGTGCCGTTGTTGGCCAGGCTGGTGTTCGAAACGTTGGGCAGAACCACCAGGTTGTTGGCGATGATGCCGGCCTCGCGGAGCTTGGCGACGGCGGTGAGCTGACTGCGGCTGAGCACCTGGTGGCAGAGATGCATGTAGCGGTGTTTGTCCTCGCCACGATCCCATCCGGAAAGGCATGGGCTCATGAACAACTCCCGGTACAGCGCGTCGGGGATCAGTTCGTTGAGGGCTTTCTGCCGCCGCGGCGGCTGGGGCGCCGAATAGATCAGGGCCCGCTGGCCCGTGGCGGCCAGGGCGAAATGGTCGTTGGCATACTGCACCAGCAACTGGGTCAGGACAAAACGCTTGGCCGCCTCATCCGCCGCCGCCCGGCCAAGCCCCCGCCCGGGATGAAGAGGAATGACATGAAAGGAAAAGGTCTCCGGCGAGGTATTGTCGTTGAGAAAATGCTGCATCAGGCTCCGTCCGAATCGGTGGAGGTACCCCGGCAGTTGCGGTCCCTTTTCCAGCACGTCGGCCAGCGCCAGCTTGACCAGATAACTGATCGGCAGGCGAAGCTGATCCTCGCCGTCCGGCCCGGCCTCGACGAACCTGCCGCGATCGGAGCGCAATCCCTGCTCCGGAGCGGATTTGTCCGCCAGCAGGTCGCGCCGGAACACCTGGTCGGCCAGGGAACCGAGCAGGCGCCGGGGAAATCGCACCCAGCTGTTTTCCCAGATCTGCTCGCCGTTGCCGGCCACAAAGCCCTCAAGGGCGGTCATCAATCGCACCGGGCTGTCGCCGGTGCGGGCGCGGCGGGCGATCTGGGCATAATAGCTGGAGTTTTCGATGGCCTGCGGGAGATCGACCGTTTCCCGGCGCCCGGCCACCGCGGCCTGCAGTTCCATCTCCGAACCGGCGGTGATGTCGTTGCCGCAGAAAGGCAGCGTGGCGCCCGGGGTTCCCCCGCCAAAGCCGAGGGCGGAAAAGATCCGCCGCAGGTCGGGCGACTGATCCTCCTGCCGGGCAACCAGATGAAGAGCCGTTCCCTGCCCCTGACGTTCCATGTTCATGTCTCCTTATCAATCGCCCGTCACTGTCCGTCCCGACATGCTGCGGCCTACTGCCGGGCGATGCGTTTGCGCAGAGTTTCACACTCCCGGTCCAGGTCGTCGAACGCCCGCCGCCAGCGACGGTCGCCGATACGCACCCCTGGCCGGTACCCTCTGGAGCCATCGGCCAAAAAGGAAAACCGCCGCTGCAAAATCGTCAAAATCGAAGATTCCACCACTTTCATCACTTGGCTCCTTTCGAAAGTTCAGTCATTAGTCCCTGGTCCCAAGTCCCAAGTCCCAAGTCCCAAGTCCCAAGTCCCTGGTCCCAAGTCCCTGGTCCCAAGTCCCTAGTCCCTAGTCCCTAGTCCCTAGTCCCTAGTCCCTAGTCCCTGGTCCCAAGTCCAAGGTCCCAAACAGTCACTCACTCATCACTCATCACTCATCACTCACTCACTCACTCATCACTCATCACTCATCACTCATCACTCATCACTCATCACTCATCACGGCTTTTATCACGCACAAAGCGCTTGCCCAGCCAGGCTCTGGTAATGGAGATACGCTTGGGCGCCCTTTTTGCCGAGGTAGCGTTCCAGGGTTTTCGTTTCGGTCAGGGTCAGGTCGACCAGGATCAGGCCGTCCAGCACGTCGCTGAATTCCCGGTCGACATTGAAGGCCAGCAGCTGGCCGCCGAGATTGAGATAGTGGCGCAGCAGCACCGGAATGCCTTTCTGTTCGATCTCGATATCGGCCACGAAGGCCGCCACCTCGTCGATGTTGGAGCAGAAGGTCTGGGCCAGGTGCCCCTTGCAGCCCTTGACCCGCACCTTTTTGATCGCCAGGGGAACCCGTGGCTTGACCATGCGGGCCAATTGGGGCAACTGCAGGGAATGGCGCACGGAGCCGGCGATCAGTTGCCGGGACATGTCGCTGTAGTCGCGGCTGATGCTGACCGGGCCGAACAGGGTCCGATACTGGGGATTGGCCACCACGAAACGGCCGATGCCCTTCCACAGCAGCAGCAGGGGCGCGTAGGAACGCTGGTATTCGCAGCGGATGAAACTGCGTCCCAGTTCCAGGGCAGGGCCGAGGCGTTCGAACAGCTTGCTGCGAAACTTGAACAGGGTGCTGGTATAGAGGCCGGTCTTGCCCAGATCGGCGAGAATGCGGTCGCTACGTCCCAGCCGGTAAGCACCGGCGACTTCCCGTCGATCCCGGTGCCAGAGAAAAATGTGCAGGTAGTGGCGGTCGAAACGGTCCAGGTCGAAGGGGCGGCCGGTCCCTTCGCCGACGGCCCGGAAGGTAACTTCGCGCAACCGGCCGATTTCCAGCAACAGATAGGGAATCTGGGTCGCCTCGGCCTGCCAGACCTGCATGGGTCCGCTTTCGGCCAACATCTGAGTACCGGGCAGGCGGGCCAGTTCCTCGGCGAGCAGTTCCGGATCCTGGGTGGCGATCACCCGGGCCGGGTCGTCGGCGGAACCCTCCGCCTGTTCGACTTTCGAGGCCGATTCCTGCAAGGACCGGGGGCCCCTGCGGAGCAGGTAGGTATGCAATCGCAGATAGTCGGTCAACTCCTGGTCCGAAGCGAACCGGCTCAATTGCTTTGGTGCCAGCAGGGCGCCGATCCGCATCGGCAGCTCCCTGCCCCGCTTGTTGAGCAGTTCCCTGGCCAGCAGGGCGGTGCGCATCCGGGGGTGAAGCCAGCCGGCAACCTGGAACAGCAGACTGTTGCGACCGGGCAGGAATACCGGCAACACCGGGGCCCCGCTGCGCCGCACGATGCGCCCCAGGGTGGTGCTCCAGGCAGGATCGGCCACCGCCCGATGGGAAGGTTGAAAATGGGACACTTCACCGGCCGGGAAAACCAGCAACAGACCTCCCTTTTCAAGCCAGCGCAGGCTGTCCCGCAGCGGGGCCAGGTTGCTCCTGGCCGCCCGGGGGCCGCCAAAGGGATCGACGGCGATCACCATGTCCCGCAATTGAGGGATGCGCGCCAGCAGATAGTTGGCCATCACCTTGACATCGGGACGGATGCGCCGCAGCATGGCCAGCAGCATCAGGCCTTCGACGGCGCCGAAAGGATGGTTGGCGATCACCACCAGGGACCCGGTGGCCGGGATGCGGGCCAAACCGGCGGCATCGACCTGACAGGTCACCCCGAGGGCGGCCAGGGCGCCGGCAGCGAATTCTTCCGGCGGGGCCTCTTCGGCAAGGGTAGAATAGATTTCGCGGCAGCGTTTCAGGCCGAGCAGCCTTTCCAGGGGCGGACCGGCCATGGCCGTCAGCAGCCGTTGCAGCGGAGGGGCCCCTTCAGGGCAGGCAAGACGAAAGAGATCGGCGGGCGATGAGCTTTCAGACATGGCAACCATCCTTTGACTGGGGCAATACTTTCCGGTTGACGTTGCCAAGGATGTATCGTGTCTCTGTTAGGCAGGGGTTAAGGCAGCATTAAGTCTTCGTGACCCGATTCCTTAACATCCCACTAACATTAGGCTGTCAGTGTGCGATGTGTCGGGCGCGTCAAAGGCATTTCCACGCCACAAGTTTTTGCGACGCCATCAACCGTCCTGATTACCACTGATCTTCCGCTGAATATCTCATGGCTCCCTCACCCAGCGGGGGAGGGTTGGGGAGGGGGCATATTTTCAGGCGCCCCCCCTCCTAACCTCCCCCCTCCGGGGGAAGGAACAATGCATGGCGGAAGATTGGTGCTTATCAGTTCAAC
>Ga0326597_10011652_pt1 | contig 11634 bp, 9 predicted proteins | sample RVTome_12_FD_203789 | JGI IMG/M metagenome (GOLD analysis project Ga0326597, IMG submission 203789) | Soil microbial communities from uranium-contaminated site in the Upper Colorado River Basin, Wyoming, United States - RVT100D185 | ecosystem: Environmental > Terrestrial > Soil > Contaminated >...
CGAGGATTCGGCTCATCGGCCGGGAATATAGAAGTCGCGCCGCGAGCCGGACGTCACTGCGCGCTAACCGCGGGAATCTCGACCGTGAAGGTGCTCCCGGCACCTGGCGCGGTGTCGGCCTTCACGGAGCCGCCAACATCGGTGAGCAAGCGGCGCACGACCGAGAGGCCCAGACCCGTGCCGACCGGCTTCGTCGTGTGGAAGTCGTTGAACGCGAGTTTGAGCTCCTGCCGCGTCATTCCGCGTCCGGTATCGGCGACCGTGAACCGAACGCGATGCTCAGGCCCGGTGCCGACCGGCTCGGCCGAGATGGTGACCGTGCCCGGCTTGCCTTCCAGTGCGTCGACGGCGTTCGAGACGAGATTGTCGAGTATCCGGTGCAACGCCACGGGATCGGCGCGAACGCCTGGCAGGGTGTCGGGCACGCGCACTTCGACTGTGACGCCACTCAATCCCTGGGCCAGCTGAAGGACGATGGCTCGCGGGTCGGCTGTTCCGCGCGCCACCGCCGGCGAGAGACGGGCGTACGTACGAGCCAGGTCATCGAGATATGCCACGCCCGACTCGAGCGTCTCGCGTCGCTCGGCGTAGATGCCGGGCAGCGCCGCCGGATCCTTCTCGGCGGTTTGCCCAAGATGGCGCAGCACATTCCGGATCGGGGCGAGTCCGTTCTTGATGTCGTGATTCACCTGACGGGCGAGGTCGCCGGTGGCCGCCGCGCGCTCCGCCTCGCGAAGCCGCCCAACGCTCGTCCGCAGCCGGCCGGAGAGCGCGTCGAGCGTGCGTTCGAGCACGCCCAATTCGTCGCTGCGTCCGGTGGCGAACTTCTGGTCGAGCTTGTCGAGGTCGAGCCGGGCCGTTCGGTCGGCGAGTTCGCCGATCGGGGACGACACGACCCGGCCGAGCAACGTCGCCGCGACGATCGCAATCAGCAGCCAGCGTGCGACGCTGGCCTTGCCTGCGAGGATCGGGCCGTAGTCCGGGAGCAGCACGAGCCGCACGGGAAACGCGCCGTCGCCTGTCCCTTCATCCACGTAGGGAAGGGTGCTGACCGTCACGGCCCCGTCAGGATCCTGCGCGCCGCCGGTCGTGAGTAGCGCTGCAACAGTGGCATCGGGTGACAGGCGCGCGACCTGCGCGGAGTCGAAACCGCCGCCACCGACCAGCGTGAAGCGCTCGCCACGGACCCTGAACGCAGCCATTGCGACCAACGCACGCGTCGATCCACTGGGCGTCCGCGCGTTGAAAACCGCCATCCCGTAGGGCGACGCGTCGATTGCGCGCGGCAGGGCCGGAGCAACGCGGTCGAAGTCGTTGCGGAACTGCCCGGAACTCAGCACGCGTCCGGCCGAGTCCTGCACCTGGAGCACGTCGAACCCCGCGAGAGTCATCGCTGCCGGAGCCCAGTCGAGCAGCCACCGTCTCTCGCCGGAGCGCTCGCCGGTGACGGCAATCCGGAACTGGTTCGCGCCAACAAGTTCCGCCGCCAACGCCTGCAAGCGCGCATGCGCCGACACCCTCGTCGCGGAAAGGCGAACGTTTAACGCAAGGCGTGCCGCGTCGACGCGGCGTGCCGCCTCGGCATCCAGCCGTGCCCGCATTTCGCGCTGGAGGCCGTGGCCGAGGATCGCGACCGGCACGACGGCAATGACGACCAAGGCCAGCGTGAGCCGCGCGCGGAAGGTCATTGTGCGCCCCGCCTGACGAACCAGAGCGCGCCGTCCGCGCCAAGTGTGAAGGCGGCGCCGCTGCCGCGCCGGACGATGGCGTGCGCGCGAGAATCGACGAGCGGGATCGGACGGCCGGCAACCGGCTGCGTCCACGTACCGCAGCGCGTCTGCCAATCGCGAGACAATGGCACCACTCCGGCGGCAGCGCGCCCACCGGCGAGCGCGTCGGGAATCGAGTCGGCATCAACGGCCGCGACGCGAAACGGCGACGGTTCTGTGGACAGCGCCACCGGCAGCCATGCCGGTCGAACGCGGCTGCCCGCGAGCGACACGATCCGTTCGGCGAGTTGCCGGGCGATCGCGTCGCCCGCAGCGTAGACGACGATGGGGCGCGGCGTGGCGGGCGCCGCGTCGAGCGGTGCCGAGCATCCCGGATCGGTAAGCCAGGCGAACGGGGCCTCTGCGCCACGCGCGTCGGATGTCACCGCATCGCCGGCAAGTGCGCGCCGCTCGGCGTCGGCGGGCATCGGCAGCGTCGAATCCGTGCCGCCGGCGAGGAGGACGTACGTGCGGTTCCACGCCAGTGGTACAACGAAGTAGTCGGGGATGCGCGCGGCATATGCAATAACGTCGGGGTCTCGCGTGAGCACCACATCGGGTCGAGGCCCACGCCCGACCGGGACTCCGCGATCGAGCGCGTCCCTCAAATCCACGCCGGAGTCCGGCGCAAGGTCGACGACGGTCGGGCGCGAGGAAGCCGCAACCTCCCGATGCTCGCAGTCCATGAACACACGATCCGGCCGCGGTGGCTCAACACCGATCACGAATATGGTATCGCTGGTCGGGGCGGAGGTGTCGGCGACGACGCAGGGCCGCGGTGGGCTGCCACCGAGTAAATCGGCGCCGACGTCCGATGTCGTGCGTGCGGGGCCGGGCGACGTCGCGCATCCGGTCAGGACCGTGACGATCACGGCTTCGCCAAGGCGACTGCGCGGCCGCGGCGGCCGTTCCAGCAACGCTCGATTGCTCTCGCGGTCACGTCGGCAGCTGGGCGGCATTGCATCGAAGATACGAACATCCTGATGGCGTGGTGGCGGGTGGCGCGATACACTGACCCGATGCGCAACATGGAGGACGGCCCATTGTCGGCGACGCACCCGGAAGCGCTGTTCGCAGGAGCGCCGCCGTGGTTGGTTCCCGATGCGCCGCTTCCCGCAATACGCCGGATCGCCGTAGTCGCGCCGCACCCCGACGACTTCGACGTCATCGCAATCACGTTACGCCGGTTTCAGCGCGCGTCAGCGAGGATTGCCGTCGCCGTCCTGTCGTCAGGGTCGTCGGGAGTGGAAGACGAGTTCGTTTCGGATCCGACGCCCGATGCCAAGCGGCGCCTTCGTGAAGACGAACAGCGCGCCAGTTGCGCCTTCTTCGGACTGCCGGCCGAGCAGCTGACCTTTCTTCGACTCGCCGAGGAAGACGGCCATCTCGCGCTCACATCGCAAAATACCGATGCGATTGATGCCTTCCTCGTTCGTTGGCAGCCGGGAATAGTGTTCCTGCCGCACGGTAACGATTCGAATCGCGCTCACCGACGCACACACGCGATGGTGGTTAGTGCGCTCGCGCGTCAACAATCGGGGGCGGCACTGATGCTGAACAGGGATCCGAAGACGATCGCGATGCGCGAGGACGTTTATGTGCTGTTCGCAGAGGACGAGGCCGGGTGGAAGAGGGAACTGCTTCGACACCACGCGTCGCAACAGCGGCGCAACCTGCGCACGCGCGGGATCGGCTTCGACGAGCGGATTCTCGCCGGCAATGCACGCATCGCGTCGGCCGCGGGGCGCCATGGCTGTTTCGCCGAGGCGTTTGAATTGCGCACGGCCGGCGGGCCCAGCTGAGGCCTGAGCGGTTGCGGCCTGTTCGCGCGTCGGCTGCGCGGCGCGGCCTTGAAAACTCCTCGATCGTTTGCCCGACGCACGTAATCGGAGGCGACGCAGCGAACGGGGTGATCCTTGTCACAAAAACACCCGAATTTCATCACAATGTGATAGCGGTGTCGGCTTATAACACATTGACACACAACATCTTACAGCGAATACTCGGTGCGTGTTGTCTGCGAGCCGGGTTATCTCGCACCGGCTTCGCAGCGGTTGAGCAGTTGGTGTGTGAAGCGGAGGTGTAGCGATGCGACCACGAGCGACGATAGCGGCGTCGATCCTGATTCTGGGCGCCTGCAGCGAACCGATCACCGCGCCGCCCGGTGCGCCCGCAGTGGAGCCACTGGGAGCGCCAGGGCTGCGCTTTTCCTCGCAGTCCAGTGCGTCGCTGGTCGGGGTTGCGGCGCCATCCGGGCTCCAGGCGTGCTGGTCGGCCGATGGCTATTCGCGCGACGCGATCTCCAACAACGTTGGAACGCTCAACGGCAGCTATACCGCCGGGCGTCCTGGCTTTGGGCAGGCCTTCAGCTTCAACGCGTCGGGTCAGGGCATGAGCGTCCCAAATGCGGCGGGAAGCTCCCTCGATTGGGGAGCACAGGAGTTCCCAAGTGACGGGCTGACATTCGCTGCGTGGGTGCTTCCACAAGGGACAGCGCTCGGCACAGGCGGTGTTCACGGCGCAGGCCCGATTCTCGAGTTTTCCAACGGCGCCCACGTCTGGCAGTTCGAGCGCAACAATGTCGGTGACAACGGGCTGTATGAGAACCTGGCGTCCGGCACTGCGGGCAGCCGCGTGGTGGATGTGAACTCCGGCATGTCGTGGGGAACGTGGCACCATATGGCGGTGACCTACGTGCGCTCGACGGGCGTGATCTCGCTGTACCGCGACGGCGCGCTTGTCGCGTCATCGGCGGCGTTCGGCACCTTCTTCGGCGTTGAGACGCGCACGCCACTGAACATTGGACGCCGCGTTGCGGGCTCGTGGGGCGCGACGGGCAGCGGCTACACCTTCAACGGGGCGATCGATGAAGTTCAGGTGTACAATCGTGGCCTCAACGCCGGCGAGATCGGTCAGTTGCATGCGGCGACCGGCACGATGTGCATCGGCGCACCGGCGAAACTGGCGATGGTCACGCAGCCGTCCGGCGCAGTCAGTGGATCGCCCCTGGCCACCCAGCCGGTGGTCGAAATCGTGGACTCCGCCGGCACGCGCGTACTGACGGCTTCGAACGCCGTCACGGTCTCCCTGGCACCCGGCTCCGCCGGGACGGCCCTGAGCGGAACGACGACGGTAACCGCGGTCAATGGCGTTGCCACGTTCACCGACCTTGTGGTCGTTGGTGGAGGCACGTCGCGATTGGTCTTCACCGGCGCCCCGCTCGCCGACGCCACGTCGGCGGACTTCACGATGGTCAATCGTCCGCCCACTGCATCGTTCGATGCCGGGCCGTTCGCCGGGGACCAAGGGAGCGCCATCAACGTGAGCGTCGCGGCGTCCGACCCTGACGGTGACGCGCTCGTGTACCGGTGGGACATCGACAACGATGGTATCTCCGACTCGACGAAGACTACGCCGTTCGTCGATCTTGTGTTCCCCACGTCGGGCACCTACACCGTGAAGGTGACCGTTGACGACGGTAAGGATGGGTCCGTGACGGCGACCACAGCGGTCACCGTACACAGCATCGTTCCCGTCGATCTCACGCCGCCGGTGATCACGCCGAGCGTGGCGGGTCCGCTCGGCACCAACGGGTGGTACACGGGTGACGTCACAGTCACGTGGGACGTGGCCGACCCCGAAACAGGCGTCGCGAGCAGTACCGGGTGCAACGCGTCGAGCCAGACCACCGATACCGCCGGCCAGACGTTCACGTGCAGCGCGACCAACGGTGCCGGGCTTGAAGCGTCGAGCAGCGTCACGATCAAGCGCGACGCGACTGCGCCGACGGTCACCTATTCCGGCAATGCCGGCACGTACTCAGTTGACGGGTCTGTCGCCGTGACTTGCGCAGCGAGCGATCCGGCACCGGGATCCGGCCTCGCGTCGGCCGAGTGCGCCAGCATCACCGGTCCTGCGTACACGTTCGGCGCCGGGGTTCACGCTTATTCGGCACTGGCCACGGACGGTGCCGGCAACACGGGCAGCGGTGCCACGAGTTTCACCGTGCAGGTCACACACACCGGTCTATGCGACCTCGTCAAGCAGTTCGTGACAAACAAGGGCGTGGCCAACTCGCTTTGTGTGAAGCTCAACGCGGCCGCCAAGAACAACGGGAAGGGCAAGGGTGGCGGCTTCGACGCGTTCGCGAACGAGGTAAAGGCGCAGGCTGGCAAGTTCCTGCCTGCTGACAAGGCCCAGGTGCTCCTGACTCTGGCCGCGTCTCTGTAGCTCGATGCACGGAATGGGGCGTGGCGGCGCATGCAGCCGCCCCGCCCCACTTTCGTCTTGCCCCGGCCCGCTACGAGGCGAGAGCTGCCGCCATCCCCTCGAAGGCCCGCCCGTGCACCGCTGTCACCTGTGTTTCCTTCACGATGGCGCGCACGTTCTTCGCCGTGATGCTGCCGGCGGCGATCACCCGAATACGGTTGTCGGCACGATGCACGAGGTGGCCAATTCGATGGACGCCCTCGGCCGCAGTTGCCGCGGCTCCGCTTGTGAGCAAACCGTTGACCTGCAGCGACACGAGCAGTTCCATCGCGTCGTCCTGATCGCGCACCGCGTCAAAGGCGCGATGAAACACGACTCGCAGTGGGGTCGCGACTTCGATGAGCTCGGCCATTCTCGCTGCGTCCACGTCGCCCTCGGCAGTGAGTACGCCAAACGCAAGCCCATCCACGCCGAGTTCCCTGGCAACGGCGATGTCGCGCTTCATGATCTCAATCTCGTCTTCCGAGTAGACGAAATCGCCGGCCCGCGGCCGGATCAGGACGTTCACCGACGCGAGCAGTCTTTCGGAGCAACGGGCGATGAGCCCGGCGCTCGGCGTCGTCCCGCCGTCGAGCAGCGGTCCGCACAACTCGATGCGCTGCACCGGCGCCTCCTGTGCGCGCATCGCGGCATCGAACGAATCCACCGCTGCTTCCACGAGCACGGCCGGCGACGGCGTGTTGATCGACAGACGCCGCTCCGGCCCCGCCGCGTCGTCCGGCTGCGTCACGCGGCCCGTCGCTCCGTCATGCAACGGTTGCCGCCGTGCCCCGCGGACGGAACAGGAACAGAAAGAGCACGAACACCACGAGCGCACCGAACGCCGGCACCTGCCAGATGTGATCCCACTCGTGTGTCACGGCGCCGTCGGCTGCCGTCTCGGCGAACTTGCCCACCACGGCGCCGGATGCCCAGGCGCCGACGAAGTAGCCGACGCCATTCGTCACGAGGTTGATGAATCCCTGCGCAGCAGCTCGAATCTTCGGGCCCGCAGTCTCGTCGGTGTAGATCTGTCCAGCGACGAAGAAAAAGTCGTAGCACACTCCGTGTAGCAGGATGCCGACGTACACGAACGGCATGCCGCCCTCGAGCGCGCCGTGCTGGAAGGCGAAGTAGCGCAGCGACCAGGCCAGCATTCCCACCAGCATGATGACCTTGATGCCGTACTTCCGGAGGGCAAGCGGCAGCAACAACATGAACACAATTTCGGACATCTGCCCGAAGGTCTGGATGAATGCCGGGTCGGGCGCCTTGATCTCGTTCAGGTACGGGTTCGCAAACGCATAATAGAACTGCAGCGGAATGCAGAGGAGGAACGAGCCGAGCGTGAAGATCAGGAAGTCGCGCTTCTTGAGGAGCTGCAGGGCGTCGAGCCCCAGCGCGTCACGCGCGCTGAAGGGCGCGCCGGCCGCCTTCGGTGGCGTGTGCGGCAGGGCCAGCGAGAAGAGCCCGAGAACGATCGACGCGCCGGCCGCGAGCTGCATCGGCACGGCGAGCGCGTCGGCCTTCAACACTTTGCCAACAACGATACCGGCAACGATCCACCCGATCGTCCCGAGCACGCGAATCAAGGGAAAATCGCGCGCGGGATCCTTGATCTGGTGAAACGAGATGGAGTTGGTGAGCGAAAGCGTGGGCATGTAGCAGAGCGCATACACGATGAGGAGCGGATAGAACCGGCTCCACTCGGTCTGTTGCGCCACGAACCACATCGTCACGCCACCGGCGAGGTGCAGAATTGCGAGCAGCTTTTCGCTGGCAAAGAAGCGGTCGGCCACGATCCCCATGAAGAACGGGGAGACGATCGCCGCGATGGCCATCGCTCCGTACGCGCTGCCGATCTGCGTGTCCGCAAAGTGCCGCGTCTGGCCCAGGTAGGTGCCCATCGTGACGAACCACGATCCCCAGATGAAGTACTGGAGGAACATCATCACCGAGAGGCGAAGCTTGATGCCTCCCTGCGGCGCAGCGCCGGTCACGACGCCAGCGGTCACTTGATCTCCCGGATCCTGACGTTGCGGAAGGCGAGCGCACCGTTGTGGTCACCCTGCAGGGCAATCCGGCCGCGCCTGGCGAGTCCGTAGTTGGGCCAGGCGTTGAACTTGCTCGCGGCGACCTTTTCCTTCCAGTCGGGGCTCCAGAGTTCGTACTCAACCAGCTTGGTGCCGTTGAGCCAGTGCTCGACGTGCCCACCCCGGGCGACGATCCGCGTCTCGTTCCACTCGCCGACGGGCTTGAGGTGCCCCGCCGGCGACGGATACAGCCCGTACGCGGCGCCCGCGCTCGTGAGGCGGCTCTTGCCGTCCGCCGCCTTGTCGTCATCGAGCAGCTGATACTCGGGCGCGCTCCAATAGACGCGTGGATATTCCTCCGTGCCTCTATAGAAGATGCCGGCGTTACCACCCTCGCTCACGCGCCATTCGAGCGAGAGTTCGAAGTCGCCAAACTCGTCGCGTGTCACGATGTCGGCGACCGGCCTCTCCTTCATCAGCATGCCGTCCTCGGCCCGCCACCCGTCGGGCACGCTGTCTCGCTTGTAGCCGCGCCACGCCGAAAGGGAGTTTCCCTCAACGAGAGCGCGCCAGCCCGAGCCCTGGCCGACGGCCATGGGTAACGTGGTGGCCTGCGCGCGTCGCAGCCCACCGTGGTGGGCCTGGTACCCGGAGCCGAGGGCGGCCAGTGTGGCGGCGATGAGAAGAGTGTGGGTCCTGGGCATTCGATCTCCTGCTGAACGTGCATGGCTGGGGAACGCCAACAGTATGTGCCTTGCGACAAGATCGCGAAAGACGGATCGTTCGGTGTGGGGCACCCCTACTTTACCCGCGGAATCCCGATGCTACCGGTCGCTAACCTGCGACAGGCCATCGACTTCTATGTTGACGTGCTGGGTTTTCGGCTTGGATTCAACGCCGGCACGTACGGCGGCGTGCGCCGCGATGCGATCGAAATCCACTTCGTGAACAGCGACGACGCCCTGGCCGGCGAGCGCTCCGGATGCCGTATCGAGGTCACAGAGATCCGCAGGCTGTACAGCGAGTTCCGCGGTCGGGGCGTCGTGGCGCCGGCAGACGAGATCGTCGCCAAGCCGTGGGGCACGACGGAATTCACCGTCCGTGACCCGGACGGGAACGCGCTGACGTTCGTCGAGGTGTTCGGGCTGGGTTCCTAGGATTCCTGGAACTTGAACAGGTAGGCGGCCACGGCGCCGCCCGCGAAAGGACCAGCCGCGTATACCCAGGCCAACGATGTGGCTCCCTGCCCGAGTGCCAGCGACACGATTGCCGGGCCGATGCCGACGGCGGGGTTGAATGCCCCGCCCGTGATTCCGCCGAACGCGATCGCCAGCGCAGCGATCGTGCCACCGATGGCGAGCCCGAAGTAGCTGTTGTTCTCGGTACCCTTGCCGGTGGCGACGTGAAGGACGACGTAGGCCAGAGCGAACGTGGCGACTGCCTCGCCGACGACGGCCTTGAGCGCGGTCGTAGTCTCTGCCGGCTCGACCGCAAGCGGCGCGCCCGTGAACTTCCACACCAGGAAACTGGCGGCGATTGCGCCAACGAACTGCGCACCCCAGTACGGCAGCAGCATCTTGCCGGGCAGTGTGCCGCGGAGCATCAATGCGAGGGACACCGCCGGATTGTAATGCGCGCCCGATATCCGGCCGCCGGCGTACACCATGGCCATGAAGGTGAGCCCGATCGAGATCGGCGCAAGCGCGGCGCCGGCATTCACCGTCAGCCCGATCGCAAGCACGAGAAAGAAGGTTCCGATGGCCTCAGTGACCAGGGCTTTCATCGCCTCGACTCCGGTGGGGGTGGTCCGGGCATTGTGGACACCTATAGTATGCGGCGCTCCACCGGAGCGCCACAGTTTCATCCGGCCCTGTCCGCGGACAGGACCGTTTCATCCCAGCATCGACGGTCCCAACCCCATGGTCGAGGACATCGTCGGCTGTCTCAAGGTGTAAGGACGCGACGGTCCAGAGGGAGCAGGGCAGCGCCTACGGCTTTCGAGTTCCGAAAGGCCAGTTGTACGAGAGGTCGAAACCAATCTGATAGGTATTACCGGCGCCACTCACTCGGCTGCAGGGGGCGGGGCCGGGGTCAATCGAGATCGCCGCGCCAACGGTGTGTTTCGGCAGGTACTCGGCTGCCGCGCCGAACCAGACCGGCGTACTGCTCGCGCCGATATGCCCGGAGCCGCAGCGGCCGGCGGTAATGCTGAAGAAGGTATCGGTGCCGACTTGTCGACCACCGGTGAGCGCATAGTTGTTGTCAAGCAGGCCGTCCACCGGGCTCGCGCTGATGGACTGCGACTGCTCGGTGGCCACGCTCGTCACCTGCAGCGTGCTGAAGAATGGCAGGACCGTGCCGAGCACACCCTCGAGGATTCCGCCAATGGACGGGACAATGGCGGCCGTGGCGGTCTGCAGTCCGGCGTTTGTGCTCGTGGGCGCCTTGAATGACGGCTGGCCGAAGACCAGATAGCTGATGATCTCGCTCTGACCGGATGCGGTGCCAAGGTCGCTGGACAGGTCGAGCCGCGGCCGGTCCGTAGTTCCGTACACGTGGGCTTGGATGTGCACGTCGGTGTCTTCCGGCCGCTTCACGAGATACGACGCGTAGATGTCGAGGGCCGGCGCGATATCGGGCGTCCCTTCCAGGATTACGAGCCCGCTATCCACCCGAAAGGTGCGCTTGATGACGTTGAGGTCCACGCGGTATGTGCCCCGCGTCGCAGACACTGCGCCGCTGATCCACGGATGATTGACCGATCCGAACAATTCAACCGCGCCAGTGAGCTGAACGTTCGCCTCGCGCGATTTGAGCCGGACGTCGCTGCCGAGTGTGACCAGCACGCCGTTGACGGACGGCGTGCCCAGCCGCGCCACCGCATCGTCTGCTGGCGGCGGAGCCCGCTGGCGTCGCTGGCGCCCGATTGTGAACACGGCGTACGGCAACTGCACCGACCCCGAAATCCGCGGCTCGGCGAGCGTGCCCGAGAGGTCGAGCACCCAGTCGGCCTCGGCCGTCGCGAGACGCGGATCGTCGATCACGCGGAAGTTGTTCGCCACGCTGTGTACGTCCACGATCCAGTGGCTCCAATTCGTGCCGGCGAGCCGCACGATGCCCGCAAGGGACGCCGTGTCACGAAGGGCATCGCCGTCGGCCATCCTCAGGCGTGTGATGACGATCGAGTCACCGGCGAGCGTCAACTCGGCGGCGGCGTTGCGCGCGGAAAAACCGTAACGAGGCACCTCGAAGGAGCCACGCGACAGCACCAGCGTTCCTCGGCCGCGTGGGCGGCGGAGTGTGCCGCCAACGTCCACCGTTCCCTGCACGTTCCCCGCCAGGCTGCGCACGCGCGGCACGAGGCCATCAAACGTCGCCAGCGTGAGGCTGTCAGCAATGAGATGCATGGTCATCGGCGCGTCGGGAATGCGCTCGGCGACACTGCGCAGGGTGAGGTCGAGTGGGACAGATCCTTTGGCATCGAGTACGCGGCGCCCACCGGTCGTCGCGAATACCTGGATCTCGGCCTTGCGGTCGGCGTACGTCGCGTCGAGGGTGAGCGATGGGCGCGCGCGATCCTCGGA
>Ga0326597_10011653_pt1 | contig 11633 bp, 11 predicted proteins | sample RVTome_12_FD_203789 | JGI IMG/M metagenome (GOLD analysis project Ga0326597, IMG submission 203789) | Soil microbial communities from uranium-contaminated site in the Upper Colorado River Basin, Wyoming, United States - RVT100D185 | ecosystem: Environmental > Terrestrial > Soil > Contaminated >...
CGCTCGAGGTGGTGCCGATGGGCCGCGGCTACGCCTGGCTCGACACCGGCACGCACGAGTCGCTGCTCGAGGCCGCGCACTTCATCGAGACCATCGAGAAGCGCCAGGGGCTGAAAGTCGCCTGCCCCGAGGAGATCGCTTTCCGCCAGGGCTACATCGGCGCGCGGCAATTGCGCGCGCTCGCCCGGCCGCTCGCCAGGAGCGGCTACGGCGAGTACCTGCTGCGGGTGCTCTCGGAGAAGGTGTTCTAGGCAGGCTCGCGGCGAAAACGCCGCATTCCGCGGCGAGCGCCGGCACCGCGCGGATCAGGCGTGCGAGGTTCTCCCTGACCCACGGTTCATCGAGGCGGGTGGGGTAAATATTGCGCACGACGTGGCGGAACTGGCACAGCTCCACGGGTTCCCCGGCGAGCGCGGTGGAAACGAGCGCCGGCCGCTTCACTTCGACGCGCGGTTGCGCGCATCGCTCGATCAGCTTGCGGTGCCAGTCGTCCCCCGCGACGGGCGAGCGGTCGATGCGCCGGGCGACGAACGACATCACGCCCTCGAGGATCGTGTAGGCCTGCGCGACTCGCTGCGTGAGCCCCGCGAGGCGCAGCTCGCGCTCGTAGGCGTCCGGCGCCGGCGCCGCACGGAAGTTCCGTTCCCCCGCTTCCATGCGCCGCACTTCGCCATGCAATTCCTCGAGGATCGCGAGCTGGTCCTTAAAGGTCGCCGGCACGGCGTGCGTCCTTCAGCATCGCGCGCCGCACTGCAGCGGGCAGGGTGTCGGCGAAGATCACGTCGACCGGGACGCCGTAGGGGCGCGCGGCGCCGGACGCGATGGACTGCACTTCGGCCCACGATCGGCCCGGATGCGCCAGAACGAGCAGGTCGAGGTCGGAGTCCGGCCGTACCGCGCCGTAGGCGAGCGAGCCGACGATCCGGGCGCGTACGCCCGCCGCGGCGAGATCCCGTGCGCGCGGGCGAACGCCTCGGATGCGAGCAGCTCGGACATCCGCGCATTCTCCGTAAACACTTGCGAAGACGCACGGGTTTAGGCCGTTCGACGTGCCGAGGCCGGCCGTGCCAGAATCCGCCCGGGCGTCCCCGACTCCGATGAACGTCATTCCCACTGACATCCCCGGCGTGCTGCTCCTCGAGCCCAAGGTATTCGGCGACGAGCGCGGGTTTTTTTTCGAGAGCTACCACCGGCGCACGTTCCACGAGGCGAGCGGCATCGACCTCGAGTTCGTGCAGGACAACCATTCGCGCTCCAGGAAAAACGTGCTGCGCGGGCTGCATTACCAGATCCGGCAGGCGCAGGGCAAGTTGGTGCGCGTGACCGCGGGCGAGGTGTGGGACGTGGCGGTCGACCTGCGCAAGAGCTCGCCGACCTTCGGCAAGTGGACCGGATTCACCCTGTCGGCGGAATCGAAACGCATGGCCTGGATCCCGGCGGGGTTCGCGCATGGGTTTGTCGTCACTTCGGAGTCGGCCGACGTGCTCTACAAGGCGACCGACTACTACGCGCCGGAGCACGAGCGGACGCTCCTGTGGAGCGATCCGGCGCTGGCGATCCAGTGGCCGTTGCGGGGTGAGCCGATGCTGGCGGCGAAGGATCGGGCGGGCAAGCCGTTGGGGCAGGCCGAGGTCTTCGCCTAGGAGGCGCGCGGCCTCAGAGCAGTCCGCGCAGCCGCGCGTGGGTGTACGCCGCCACGGTGAACGAATCGAGGATCTCGCCCTGGATCAGCATGTCCTCGAACTCGGCAACCGTTCGCTGCTCGATCGAAGCGATGCCCTCGCCGATCTGCGGCTCTCCGACCGACGCAAGTTCGGCGAAATACAAATGGGCACCATTGGCGTGCAGGCTTGTCGTGCCGTGCAAAAAGCCCATCCGTGTCACGCTGGAGACGAGTCCGCCGATCTCTTCCTCCAGTTCCGCCCGAACGACGGCGTCTGGCGACTGGCCCGGTTCGACGCCGCCGCGCGGAACCTCGAGCATCCAGCGTCGTGTCGCGTGGCGGAAGTGCCGTACCAGCACGATCTTCCCCTCCAGCACAGGCAGCGCCGCCACGCCGTGATCCATGTAGTCGATGATCCTCGCGTGCGTGCGGCGCGAAAGGTCCGGAAACTCGACAGCATCGCGCACGACGTAGAACCACGGGTCGTTGAACAGCAGGCCTACCGCCGCGTCCTGCGCAGACAACCCTCGCGCCACGAGGCCGGTGGCCACACTGGCTTCCACGCTCTGGATATCCGCCGGATCCAGGAGTATGCGCACCCCGCCAGGCGGCGTGTCGAACAGTTCCGGCCGCGAAGCGGCGAACTCCAGATAGTCCTTCAATCGTCTTGTCAGGGGCATGGGAAGATCCTGTGCATGGGCGCTAGTTGTGGTCAGATCCCGGTAGCGATTATCGCGATGCCCACGGTCACGATGGCTGCGGCGGCGATCCGCATCCACGAGGCCCGCTCGCCCAGCAGGAAGATACCGAACATTGCTGCAAAGATTACGCTGGTCTCGCGCAGTGCCGCCACGACGCCCACCGGCAGCTTGCCGAGCGCCCACATGAACACCCCGAACGAGGCGACGCCAAGCAATCCGCTGCCCAGCACGCGTTTCCAGCCCGAACGCCAGCCGACCAGCGCCTGACCGCGGCGGGTACCCAAGGCGTAGGCGACGAATGCGCCGCTGTCGAGCGCGACCAGCCAGACGGTGAACGAGAACCAGTCGCCGGAAACCCGGATTCCATTAGCGTCAACCACCGTGTACGCGGCGACGGCGCTGCCCGCTACGAGCGCAGCGGCGGCCGTCCGTAGCCGCAGGCGCTGCGCGCCGGATTCCATCGCTAGCAGGGCGATACCGACACACACGAGCGCGATTCCCGAGAGCGCGGCCGCGCCCGGCAGTTGCCGCAGTAGCGGGACGGCCAGAACAGCGGCGGCAATCGGGGCAAACCCGCGCGCCAGTGGATAGGCTTGTCCGAGGTCGGCGCCCGCGTACACCCTGGCAAGCGCCAGCTTGTAGCCCACGTGCAGCGCCACTGACAAGGCAATGATCGGCAGGATCGCGGGGGGCAGGGGGTGTGCGAGCGGCAACAGCGCAAGTGCCACAACCCCGCTGACAAGGTTCATTCCCGCGAGAGCGATCACCCGATCCTCGCTCGATTTGACCAGCGCGTGCCACGTCGCGTGCAGAAGGGACGCTGCCAGGACTGCCGACGCGGCGAGGATATCCATCGAGAGGGGCCATTCTATAATTTGCCCTTTCCAAGTCAGCCGAGCCATGCACGCCCAAACCTACTTCCAGGAAGTCTCGAAGCTCGCCCAGATGATCGATTTGCAGGCGGTCGAGCGGCTGGCGGTCGAGCTGGCGGCGTTGCGCGAACGCGGCGGCCGCCTGTTCCTCCTCGGCGTGGGCGGCAGCGCCGGCAATTGCGGGCACGCGGTCAACGACTTCAGGAAGCTGTGCGGCATCGAGGCCTATGCGCCCACCGACAATGTTTCGGAGCTGACCGCGCGCACCAACGACGAGGGCTGGGACACCGTTTTCTCCGCGTGGCTGCGCACGAGCCGGGCCAACGAGAAGGACGCAGTGCTGGTGTTTTCGGTGGGCGGCGGCAACCTGGAGAAGAACGTCAGCCCGAACATCGTGGCGGGGCTGAAGGAAGCCAAGCTGCGCGGCCTGAAGGTGTTCGGCGTCGTCGGCCGGGACGGGGGCTACACGAAGCAGGTCGGCGATTGCGTGGTGGTGGTGCCGACCGTGGATCCTTCCCGCGTCACCCCGCATACGGAGGCGTTCCAGGCCGTGGTCTGGCACTGTCTCGTGTCGCACCCGGCGCTGCAGCAGACCGCAACCAAGTGGTGAGCGGGACGCGCCGCGCGGTGTTTCTCGACCGTGACGGCGTGATAAATCGGGCGGTGGTGCGGGGCGGCAAGCCCTATCCGCCCGACGCATTGCGGGACCTGGTCATCCTTCCCGGGGTTGCGCAGGCCTTGCTGCGCCTCAGAAGCGCGGGATTCCTCAATGTGGTAGTGACCAACCAGCCGGACGTGGCGACGGGCCGGCAGTCACGTGCCGCGGTCGATGGCATGCACGACCGGCTGCTCCGGGATCTTGCGCTCGACGCGATCAAGGTCTGCTTCCACGCTGACGCCGACGCTTGCGCGTGCCGCAAGCCCAGGCCAGGCATGCTGCTCGAGGCGGCACTGGAGCTGGGTATCAGTTTGTCAGATAGCTATATAATCGGAGACCGATGGAGGGACGTCGCTGCGGGGCAGGCGGCAGGCTGCCACTGCTTGTTCATCGACTATGGGTACGCTGAAGCCAGGCCCGAGCAGCCGTACGCTACGGTAGGATCGCTGCCTGACTCGGTCGACCGGATTCTTGGGTCGGCAGGCAAATCCTAGGGAGGAAATAGGAAAGATGAGTGAGACCCCGGGTCTCAAGGTGAAGCTGTTTGCCGATGGCGCAGACCTGAACGGCATGCGGGAGATGGCGGCGAACCCCCTGATCAAGGGATTCACGACCAACCCGACGCTCATGCGCAGGGCCGGCGTCGCCGACTACGCAGCGTTCGCGCGCGACGTGCTCAAGATCATCCCGGACAGGCCGGTGTCCTTCGAAGTGTTCGCCGACGACTTCGACGAAATGGAGGTCCAGGCGCACGAGATCGCGTCCTGGGGGCGCAACGTCAACGTGAAGATCCCGGTGACCAATACGCGCCGAGAGTTCTGCGGGCCCCTGGTCAAGCGGCTGTCAAATGCAGGGGTGCAGGTCAACGTGACTGCCGTGCTGACGCTGGAGCAGGTCAAGCGGGTCGTCGAGCGCCTGGCCCCGGAAACGGGGGCGATCGTCTCGGTGTTCGCCGGCCGCATCGCCGATACGGGCGTCGATCCGGTACCGCTGATGGCCGAGGCGGTTCGCATCCTCAAGGCGAAGCCGAAGGCCGAGCTGATCTGGGCCAGCCCGCGCGAGCTGCTCAACATCTTCCAGGCCGACGCGGTCGGCTGCCACATCATTACCGCGACCAACGACATCCTGAAAAAGCTCTCGCTCGTCGGCAAGGACCTCGACGCGTACTCGCTCGAGACGGTCGAGATGTTCTACAAGGACGCCAAGGCCGCCGGCTACACCATTGCCAAGAAGGAAGCAGCCTGACATGAAGTTCAAGCACATTCTCGTCACCGGCGGCACCGGCTACGTCGGCAGCCTGCTGGTGCCGCAATTGCTCGCGCTCGGCTACAAGGTGAGCGCGTACGACTCCATGTACTTCGGCGACGAGTCGCTGTTCCGCAAGAACGCGATGCTCAAGGTCATCAAGGGCGACATCCGCGATACCGATTCGCTGTTCGAAGCGATGGCCGGGGTCGACGCGGTGATCCATCTCGCCTGCATCTCCAACGACGCCAGCTTCGAGCTGGACGAGAAGCTGTCCACGTCCATCAACCTCGATGCCTTCGAGCCGATGGTCGTCGCGGCGAAGCGCGCGGGCGTCAAGCGTTTTGTCTACGCTTCGTCGAGCTCGGTATACGGCGTTTCCGAATCCCCCGACGTGACCGAGGATCACCCGCTCGTGCCGCTCACCCTTTACAACAAGTACAAGGGCATGTGCGAGCCGCTGCTGTGGAAGCACCAGTCGAAGGATTTTGTCTGCGTCGTCATTCGCCCGGCCACGCTGTGCGGCTACGCCCCGCGCCAGCGCCTCGACCTGTCGGTGAACATCCTCACCAACCACGCCATCAACGCCGGCAAGATCACGGTGTTCGGCGGCTCGCAGAGGCGCCCCAACTTGCATGTGCAGGACATGTGCGACCTGTACGAACTGCTGCTGGAAGTGCCGGACGAGAAGATCGCCGGCCAGACGTTCAACGCCGGCTTCCAGAACCTCTCCATCATGGAGATCGCGCAGATCGCCACGCGCGTCGTGCAGCAGGAGTTCCCCGACAAGGGCGACATCCCGATCGTCACCACGCCGACCGACGACATCCGCTCCTACCACGTCAATTCCGACAAGATCAAGCGCGTGCTCGGCTTCAAGCCCACGCACAACGTGGAGGACGCGGTGCGCGACCTGTGCAAGGCGTTCAAGGCCGGCAAGCTGCCCAACAGCATGCAGGACACCTTCTACTTCAACGTGCGGCGCCTGAAGGAACTGAAGGCAGCATGAGTTCCCGCCCGATCGCCGTCGTCACCGGCGGCGCGGGATTCATCGGCAGCCACATGGTGGACCTCCTGCTCGAGCAGGGGTTCGCGGTGCGCGCGGTGGACAACCTGGTGGGCGGCCGCATCGACAACGTCGCCCACCTCGCCTCCAGTCCCGAGTTCCTCCTCGACCAGCGCGACATCCGCAGCTACGCGCCGGACGATGCGCTGTTCCGCGGCGCACGTTATGTTTTCCATTTCGCCGGCATCGGCGACATCGTGCCCTCCATCGAGCGGCCCATGGAGTACATGTCGGTGAACGTCCAGGGAACCGTGCACATGCTCGAGTGCGCACGCCAGGCCAAGGTGGAGAAGTTCGTATACGCGGCCTCCTCCTCCTGCTACGGCCTTGCCGAGGTGCCCACGCGCGAGGACCATCCGATCGCGCCGCAGTACCCCTATGCCCTGTCCAAGTACCAGGGCGAGCAGGCGGGCTTCCATTGGCACCAGGTTTACGGCCTGCCGTTCAACTCGGTGCGCATCTTCAACGCCTATGGCACGCGCTCGCGCACCTCGGGGGCATACGGCGCGGTATTCGGCGTTTTCCTGCGGCAGAAGCTGGCCGGCAAACCCTTTACCGTGGTCGGGGACGGCAGCCAGCGGCGCGACTTCCTCTACGTGACCGACGTGGCGAAGGCCTTCCTGGCGGCCGCCCGCGCGGGGCACGTCGGGCGCTTCTGGAACCTCGGGGCGGGCAACCCTCAATCGGTCAACCGCCTGGTCCAACTGCTGGGTGGCGAGCGGGCCGGCATTCCCAGGCGCCCGGGCGAGCCGGAGTGCACCTGGGCCGACATCACACGCATCAGGGATGAACTCGGCTGGCAGCCCGGCGTAAGCTTCGAGGATGGCGTGGCGCTGATCGTGAAGAACATCGACTACTGGCGCGACGCGCCGCTGTGGGACCCGGCATCCATCGCCAAGGCGACGCGGACCTGGTTCGAGCATCTTTCACGCTAGGGCAAGGACGCATGGACGCCGCGAGCAGTCAGCTTTTTTCGCACAAGATCAAGTCCGCCGCGGAAATTCGCGCCGCGGTGGGCGCGCGCCCCCGCGCGAAGAAGGTAATCATGTGCCACGGCACGTTTGACGTGGTGCATCCGGGACATATCCGGCATCTGCTCTATGCAAAAACGAAAGCGAACATACTCGTTGCGAGCCTGACCGCCGATGCGCACATCACCAAGGCGAATCTCCGTCCCTATGTGCCGGAGGACCTGCGGGCGTTCAACCTCGCCGCGCTCGAGATGGTGGATTACGTCGTCGTTGACCACGATCCAACGCCGCTCAAGAATCTTGCGCTGATTCAACCCGACTTCTTCGCCAAGGGCTACGAGTACACCTCTGGTGGCGTCAATCCCAAGACGCAGGAGGAGATCGCGGTGCTCGAATCGTATGGCGGGGAGATGCTGTTTACGCCAGGCGATATCGTCTATTCCTCGTCGGCGCTGATCGAGCTCGCCCCGCCCAAAATCGCGGTCGAAAAACTGATGGTGCTGATGCAGGCCGAAGGCGTGACGTTCAAGGACCTGCGCGATGCGGTCGCGCAGCTGCGGGGAATCCAAGTCCACGTCGTTGGCGACACCATCGTGGACAGCTATACCTACTGCAGCATGATCGGCGGCATGACCAAGACCCCGACCATGAGCGTGCGCTTCGAGAAGAAGACCGACTTCGTGGGCGGTGCCGGCATCGTTGCCAAGCATCTGCGGGCCGCCGGTGCCGAGGTCACCTTCTCGACGGTGCTCGGCAACGATGCGTATAAGGACTTCGTTCTCGACGATCTGAAGGCTTTCGGTGTGCAGTGCCAGCCGATCATCGATGACACGCGCCCGACCACCAACAAGAATGCGATCGTCGCCGAAACCTACCGCCTGCTCAAGGTGGACACGCTGGACAACCGTTCGATCTCCGACAAGATCGTGGAGCAGCTGAAGCGCCAGGTTTCCGGCGCCAAAACAGACGCCGTGGTTTTCAGCGACTTCCGCCACGGCATCTTCAACCGGGACACCATTCCGCGGCTCACTGCCGCGATACCCGGGGGTGTGTTCCGCGTGGCGGACAGCCAGGTGGCGAGCCGCTGGGGAAACATACTCGAGTTCGTGGGCTTCGACCTCATCACACCCAACGAGCGTGAAATGCGCTTCGCGCTCGGCGACCAGGACTCTGTGGTGCGCCCGCTAGCTCTCGAACTTCGCCAGCGCGCGAAATGCAGGACGCTCATCCTCAAGCTCGGTGAACGCGGCGTGATCACCTATCGTACGGGGTCGCCGGACGTGCGAGCGTTCTTTGCCATCGACAGCTTTGCCCAGCATGTAGAGGACGCGGTGGGAGCGGGCGATGCGCTGGTCGCCTACGCAACGCTTGCCTTGGTGGCAACGAAGAATGAAGTCATCGCGTCCGTGTTGGGGAGCATGGCGGCTGCGGTGGAGTGCGAGCACGACGGCAACGTCCCGGTTTCCCCCGAGGAAGTACTCAAGAAAATCGACGCCATGGAGCGTCAGATCAACTACCAGCACTGAAGGCCCGGGGCACCGTGCGGGTCGTCGTCGTCGGTCTCGGCATCCAGGGCCACAAGCGGCGCAGAATCGCCGGTCCCGATTACGTCTGCTCGGTGGACCCGGCGAACGTGGAAGCGGATTACCGCAAGATCGAGGATGTGCCGCCCGGGACCTACGACTCGGTACTGCTGTGCGTTCCAGACGAGCCCAAGGTCCCGTTGCTGCGCTACCTGCTGGGCCTCGGCAAGCACGTACTGGTTGAGAAGCCCCTGTGGGCTGCCGCCGATGCAGAAATCGTCACCCTCGAACACTTGGCGCGCCGGACCGGGGCGGTCTGCTACACCGCATACAACCATCGCTTCGAGCCCCACTACGTGCGGATGCGCAATCTTGTGCGTTCCGGGGTGCTGGGGAAGATCTACCGCTGCCGGATGTTCTACGGCAACGGGACCGCGCGGCTGGTGCGCGAATCACCGTGGCGCGATCATGGTGCTGGCGTGTTGCCGGATCTCGGTTCGCACCTGCTCGACACCGCGAAGTACTGGTTCGGCGACCTGGGCGAAGGGCTTCAGGTGATGTCGGCGGCTTGTTACGAGAACCGCGCTCCCGATCATGTCGTACTGGGCGCGCAGACGACCTCGCCGGAGCTGGAGTTGGAGATGACGCTGCTATCGTGGCGCAATCATTTCACCTGCGACATTCTGGCGGAGAACGGCAGTGCCCATATCTCGTCGCTGTGCAAATGGGGGCCGACGACTTTCACGCACCGCACGCGGGTGCTGCCGTCCGGGCGGCCGCTGGAGAGCAACGAGACGCTGGAACAGGAAGACCCGACCTGGGCGCTCGAGTACGCACACTTCAAGCAGATATGCGAAAGCGGCGCTGAAACTGACCTGTCGAACGACCTGTGGCTCAACCGGCTGTTGCGCGATCTGGGCGACGCGGCTGTGCGGGTAGCCACCAAATGACTTCGCCGGTCGTCGGTTTCGCTGGCATGACCCACCTTGGTCTGGTTTCCGGCGTTTGCGCAGCGGAGTGGGGATTCCGTGCGATCTGCTTCGATCCAGACGAGGCTCGCGTCGAGCCGCTCAAGCGGGGCCGATTGCCTGTTTCCGAGCCGGCGCTTGATGAGCTGTTGGCACGAAACGCGCAGAGACTGGTCTTCTCCGCAAGTCAGGCGGACCTGGCTGCCTGTGACTTGATCTACGTCGCGCCCGATGTGCAGACCGGTGACAATGGCGAGAGCAACATCGAGCCCGTGGACGCGCTGCTGGACCGGGTCCTGGGGGCAGTACGCAGGGACGCGGTCGTGGTCATACTTTCCCAAGTACCGCCCGGATACACGCGTAGCAGAATGCGTACCGATCGCGCCCTCTACTACCAGGTCGAGACACTGGTCTTCGGCAGGGCGGTCGAGCGGGCGCTCAAGCCGGAGCGCTACATAGTGGGCTGCGCGGATCCCGCGCAGCGGCTGCCTGCCCCGTATGCCGCTTTTCTCGGTGCTTACGGCTGCCCGATCCTGCGCATGCGTTACGAGAGCGCCGAGCTGGCCAAGATATCCATCAACTGTTGCCTGGTCGCGTCGGTCAGCGTGGCCAACACGCTTGCCGAACTGTGCGAGAGGATCGGTGCGGACTGGTCGGAGATTGCTCCGGCGCTGAAACTGGACAATCGCATCGGCAAGCACGCCTATCTTTCGCCCGGCCTGGGGATTGCCGGAGGCAATCTCGAGCGCGACCTGTCGACGGTTATTCGCTTGGCGGGAATCAACGGCACGGACGATGGCGTGGTGCGTGCATGGCTTGCCAACAGCCGGCATCGGCGGGATTGGGCTGCACGCACGATCCATTCCGCGCTCTTGGATGCGCACCCCGATGCAACGGTGGCGGTATGGGGACTCGCCTACAAGGAGAACACCCATTCGACCAAGAACTCGCCGTCTCTCGCGACCATATCGCAGCTGCCGCTCGCGCGGTTGAAGCTGCACGATCCCGTTGTTCCTGCCGCAGCGGTGACGCACCGTAACGCCGAGGCGGCGTCCGATCCGCTGGCAGCAGCCAGTGGAGCAGACGCCTTGATGATCCTGGCACCGTGGCCTCAATACCGGTCGATTGCACCCGATGCGATTCGCCGGGCCATGCGCGGAAGAATCGTCGTCGATCCCTACGGCGTCCTTGACGCGGCGGCTGCGGCAAAGGCGGGGTTGGACATCTACGCTTTGGGACGGCCCCCATCCAACGCGGGGAGCGCAGGCGATGATTGAGCACCTGAATCGATCGCCGGTTCCTCCCAGGCGCGTCGTGGTGATGGGCGCCGGCGGATTTGTGGGAAGCGCGATCTCCGCGCGCGCTGCCCAAGGGAGCATTCCCGTGCTCGCGCTTGGGCGCAAGGAGATCGACCTGCTGCACCCGGATGCGGCCGCAAGACTCGCCGCACTGCTCGAACCGGACGATGCGTTCGTCGCGATTTCCGCACTCGCGCCCTGCAAGAACCCGGAGATGCTGGTCGGGAACATGGTCATGGGGCGCGCCATGGTCGAGGCGCTCGAATTGCGCCCGGTTGGCCACGTCATCTATGTCAGTTCCGACGCGGTATACGCGGACAATCCCCTGCCCATAGGCGAGTCATGGTGGACTGCGCCCGGCACGTTGCACGGCGCGATGCACCTGGCGCGCGAGGTGATGTTCCGTTTGCAGACGGCGGCTCCGCTGGCTGTCCTGCGGCCGAGCTTGCTTTACGGTGCCAAGGATCCCCACAACGGCTATGGGCCGAATCGATTCAGGCGCCAGATAGAGAACGGTCAGGACATCACGCTTTTCGGCGAAGGCGAAGAGAAACGCGATCACGTCTTCATCGACGATCTCGCGGAGCTGGCCCTGCAAGTCCTGCTTTTCCGGAGCAAAGGCAATCTCAACGTCGCGACCGGGGAAGTGCGCTCGTTCCGGGAGATCG
>Ga0326597_10011654_pt1 | contig 11633 bp, 6 predicted proteins | sample RVTome_12_FD_203789 | JGI IMG/M metagenome (GOLD analysis project Ga0326597, IMG submission 203789) | Soil microbial communities from uranium-contaminated site in the Upper Colorado River Basin, Wyoming, United States - RVT100D185 | ecosystem: Environmental > Terrestrial > Soil > Contaminated >...
GTAAGGGAAGGGCCCCGCGAATCGCGGGGCCCTTTTCATTTGCGCGCGCCCGCCTGCTGACCTCCGCGATCTCGCGCTGTATCGATGACCAGAAGAATGAAGATGCCGCAACGCGCGAAGAAGTAACGCGACATTTTCCACGTCCGCGAACCCGCGAACGGCGTATTTCTTGCCGATGTTGCAGGCGATACGGAGTGGCTCGTTGCGCACCGCGCCAGACTCCGCACCACGACTACACGACCGACGACGACTCCAACGACAGCGTGACTCCGGACGGCCACGTTGTGTTGTGAACTCGCTACAGCCTCCCGGACACGTCGGAGGGACGTGCGTTGAGCATCGAGCCAATTGACGCTTCCTACCGCAGCGCCTTAGCGCCGCAGCCATTCCTCGCCGTCCCTCAGCGCGGAGTGGAGTTCCCGTTCGCCGTCCCTCCCCTCACCGCCATGCCGCAGCGGCCCCGCGTGCGCGGCAAGTTCCTGTTCGTCGGTGACCAGAAACTCTACGTCCGGGGGGTCACCTACGGAGCGTTCCGCCCCGACGCCGAGGGGAACGAGTATCGCGATGTCGACACGATCGACCGGGATTTCGCCCAGATGGTCGCCAACGGCATCGACACCGTGCGAATCCCCCACACCACGCCCCCGCGCTCGCTGCTCGACGCCGCCCATCGGCATGGGCTCCGCGTGATGGTGGGCCTGTCGGCCGAACAATATCTCGGGTTCGTGATCGACAAGCGGCGTGATCTCGACCCCGAGCGCGTGCTGCGCGAGCGAGTGCAGCGCTGCGCCGGGCACTCGGCGCTGCTGTGCTACGCCCTGGGGAACGAGATCCCCGCGCACATCGCGCGCTGGTATGGGCCTCGTCGGGTGGAACGCTACCTCGAGCGGCTCTATCGGCTCGTCAAACGCGAGGACCCGGAGGGGATTGTCACGTACGTGAACTACCCTTCGACCGAGTACCTGGACCTCTCCTTCCTCGACCTGGTCTGCTACAACGTCTATCTCGAGAAGCAGACTGCTCTCGACGCGTATCTCGCCCGCCTGCAGAACATTGCGGGCGACCGCCCGGTGATCCTCACCGAGATCGGGCTCGACAGCCTCCGCAACGGCGCGGAGGCGCAGGCGTGTAACCTCGACTGGCAGATCCGCACCGTCTTTGCGGGCGGGTGCGCCGGCGCCTTCGTGTTCACCTGGACCGACGAATGGCACCGGGCCGGCGCCGAGGTAGAGGACTGGGCCTTCGGCCTCACCGATCGAGAGCGGCGGCCCAAGCCAGCCCTCGCAGCCGTGCGCAGGGCCTATGCCCAGGTGCCGTTTCCCGATCGACCGTGGCCACGCATCACCGTCGTGGTGTGCACCTACAACGGCTCGCGAGTGATCCGCGACTGCCTCGAAGGCCTCGCGCTGCTGGACTATCCCAGCTTCGAGGTCATCGTAGTGGACGACGGCTCAACGGATGGCACTGCGGACATCGCGCTCCAGTATGACGTCCGGCTGATCCGCACCGAGAACCGCGGACTGAGCAGCGCGCGCAATACTGGTCTGGAAGCGGCCACCGGGGAGATCGTCGCCTACATCGATGACGACGCGTACCCGGACCCCCAGTGGCTGAAGTATCTCGCCCTGACGTTCGGGGCCACGCAGCACGCCGGCGTAGGCGGACCCAACATCGCCCCGGCGGACGACGGGCCCATCGCCACCTGCGTTGCCAACGCGCCGGGCGGGCCCGTGCACGTGCTGCTCTCTGACCGGGAGGCGGAGCACATCCCCGGCTGTAACATGGCGTTCCGGAAGACGTGCCTCGAGGCGATCGGCGGGTTCGATCCGCAGTTCCGCGTCGCCGGCGACGACGTGGACATCTGCTGGCAGCTCATGGAGGGCGGCTGGTCCCTCGGGTTTCAGCCGGCCGCCATGGTCTGGCACCACCGGCGCAACTCCGTGCGCGCCTACTGGAAGCAGCAGCGGGGCTACGGGAAGGCCGAGGCGCTGCTCAAGAACAAGTGGCCGGAGAAATACAACGACACCGGCCAGCTCATCTGGGCGGGTCGGATCTACAGCCGGGGGCTGACGCGATCGCTCGACTTGCGGCGCGGCCGCATCTATCACGGCACGTGGGGCGCGGCGCCGTTCCAACGGCTCTACCACCCCGCGCCGAGCACGCTGTACTCGCTCTCGCTCACGCCCGAGTGGTTCCTCGCGATCCCCTTCCTCGCAGTGCTCTCCGCCCTCGGGATCCTGTGGCGGCCGCTCCTCCTCGCGGCGCCGCTGCTGGCCGTCACCGTACTCGTGCCCGTGGTGCAGGCCTGGGTGAGCACGGCCCGTTCGTCGTTCAGGGGGGCTCGCGGTCGCCGAACACCGCTCCGGCGCTTCGAGTCGCGCCTCCTGACCGCGCTGCTCCACGTGCTGCAGCCGCTCGCCCGCCTGCGCGGGCGGTTCCAGAACGGGACGCGTCAGGGCGTCCGGGGAGTGCGTCTCTCCTTCCCGTGGCCCCGGACCCGCGCGCGCTGGACCGAGCAATGGTTGGCACCGGAACAGCGGCTCCAATGCGTCGAGCAGGCACTGCGAGACGACGGGGCCAGGGTGCGCCGGGGCGGCGAGTGGGATCTTTGGGACCTGGAAGTGGAGGCTGGCGCGCTCGGGGCGGCGCGTCTAATCGTCGCCGTCGAAGATCACGGGTCGGGTAAGCAGTTCGTGCGCTCGCGCTGGTGGCCGAGTGTTTCGGCGACCGGGCTGGCGCTGGCGCTCGTGCTCAGTCCCCTTGCCGTCACGGCCGCGCTCGACGGGGCTCGCCCCGCCGCCACGGTGCTTGGCGCAGCGGCCATCTGGTTGGTATTACGCGCCGGCTATCAGTGCGGCGCGGCGGCGGCCGCCATCGAGCGCAGCCTACGGGAACGCGGTGAGGGCTAAGGGATGATGCGCCAGGTCCTCGGTTGGCTGCATCGCGGAGACGCCGGATGAGCGAAGTCGCGCTGTTCCGGCGCCTGCTCCGGCAGGCACGGCCGTATTGGCTCCACTTGGTCGGTCTGCTGGCGCTCGGTCTCCTCGCCAGTCCCATCGCCCTGCTCAGCCCGGTGCCGCTCAAGATCGTGGTGGATTCCGTCCTTGGCGGCCGACCGCTGCCGGAATTCCTCCAAGCGATTCTCCCTGCTGGGGCCGCAACGCCCGCCGTCATCCTGCTGCTCGCGGTCGGCTTGCTCCTGGCGGTCACGCTACTCGGCCAGTTGCAGGGGCTCGCGAACAATCTCCTACGCACCTACGTCGGCGAACGGCTGGTGCTCGATTTCCGTGCCCGGCTGATCGACCAGGTCCATCGTCTATCCCTGTCGTATCACGATTCGCGCGGAACCGCCGATTCCATCTATCGCATCCAGCAAGACGCGCCGGCGATCCAGTTCATCATGGCGGACGGAGTCGTGCCATTCGTCTCGGCAGTGTTCACGCTCGCGACGATGGTCGCGGTAACCGCTCGCCTCGACAGTCAGCTCGCGCTCGTGGCGCTCGCCATCTCCCCGCCACTCTTCTTGCTTTCACGGGTCTACCGCCCGCGCATGCGCCGTCAGTCGCGCCGCGTGAAGAAGCTCGAAAGCTCAGCGCATGCGATCGTGCAGGAAACGCTCGGCGCGCTGCGGGTCGTGAAGGCGTTCGGGCAGGAGGCGCATGAGAAGAGTCGGTTGCTCCACCGCTTGAGCGATGGGATGGCCGCCCGAGTCCGCCTAGCCCTGCTGGGCGGCGGGTTCGGCCTCCTCATCGGGCTCGTGACGGCACTCGGGGTTGCCGCCGTGCTGCTCATCGGGGTGCGGCACGTGACCGCGGGCATCCTGACGCTCGGGCAACTGTTGATGGTGCTCAGCTACCTCGGGCAACTGTACGAACCCCTGAAGACGATGAGCAGAAAGGTCGCCGGAATGCAGTCCCACCTCGCGAGCGCAGAGCGGGTGTTCGGACTGCTGGACGAGCGCCCCGACGTGCCCGAGCAGCCCGACGCCCGGCCACTGGGACGCGCCGTCGGCGCGGTGGCGTTTCGACAGGTGTCCTTCGCCTACGGATCGGGCCACTCGGTCTTGCACCACGCCTCCTTTGAGATCCAGCCAGGCACGCGTCTCGGCGTCGTGGGCGCGTCCGGCGCCGGCAAGAGCACGCTGGTCAGCCTGCTCACGCGCTTCTACGACCCGATCCAGGGTGAGATCCTGCTCGATGGGATCGACCTCCGCCAGTACAAGCTCGAGGATCTGCGCCGCCAGTTCGCCGTCGTGCCGCAGGATCCCGTGCTCTTCTCGACCAGCATCGCCGAGAACATCGCCTATGCCCGGCCCGGAGCGAGCCGGGATGAGCTGATCGCGGCCGCGCAGGCGGCGAACGCCCACGAGTTCATCCTCCGGCTCCCCCAGGGCTATGACACTCCGGTGGGCGAGCGCGGGGTCCAGCTCTCGGGCGGCCAGCGCCAGCGTATCGCGCTCGCCCGTGCCTTTCTCAAGGACAGCCCGGTGCTCATCCTGGACGAGCCGACGAGTGCCGTCGATGCTGAGGCGGAGGCGGCGATCCTGGGGGCGATCCGGCGACTCGTGCGCGGCCGCACCGTGGTCCTCATCACCCATCGCGGGAGCCTGCTCGAGGGGTGCACGGCGGTTCTCACGATCGAGAAGGGCCGCGTTGTAACAGACACCGGGCGCCCGCTGGCCGGCGCACCACCGCCACCCGTGTCGTCGGGGAGCGCCCGGCGGCCGAACCTCAAGAACCATCCGGCGGTCCACGCCTGGTGCCAGGTCCACCCGCTGATCGAGCCGCTCGGCATCACGCCCCTAGTGGTTCGTCGACAGAAGAACATGATCTACCGGCTCGACGGAGCTGGTCACGCGGGCACGGCCGTGATCGCCAAGCGGTGCCCGCACGCGGTCGCTCAGGTCGAGCGCACCGTCTACGAGGATATCCTCCCCCGCCTCGCGTTCCCGTCGCTGCACCACTACGGGTCCCTCGCCGAGCCGGACAGCGAGTACACCTGGCTGTTCATAGAAGACGCCGGCGGCGCCGACTACTCGAACTTCCTGGCCGAGCAACGCGCGCAATCCGCTCGCTGGCTCGGCCAACTCCACAGCTCCGCGGCCGATGCCGACGTCAAGGCGCGGCTGCCAGATGCTGGCCCGATCCGCTACCTGGACTTCCTGCGGGCGAGTCGCGATTTGATGCGACAGCACGTCGACAATCCCGTCCTGTGGCCGGACGACGTCGGCTTCATCCAGGAGATCCAAGCTCGCCTCGACGATCTCGAAGCGCACTGGAACCGTGTGGAGGAGATCTGCGAGGGGATGCCGCAAACGCTGGTACACGGCGATTTCAATGGCAAGAACATGCGCCAGCGATCCGTAAACGGCGACACCACCATTGTCGTCTTCGACTGGGAGAATGCCGGTTGGGGCGTTCCCGCCGTCGACTTGGCCCAGCTCACGGCGCCGTCCAGACGGCTGGCGGCGAACCCCGACATCCCGACCTACTGGTCGATCGTGCATGAGCGCTGGCCGGAGGTAAACCTGGAGGCCTGTCGGCGGCTGGCCTCTTGCGGGACGGTGTTCCGCACGCTCGCCGCCCTCTCCTGGGATGCGCAACATCTGGCCTACGACTGGGCGCACGCGATTGTCGGCGGCATGCAGAGCTATGCCGCTGAGCTGGACGCCGCCCTCGAGCGACTCGACTGGGCAAGCCGCGCACCGCAGCCGCGGCGTAAGGCAGTCGCATTATGAAACCGCTACTGATCGGTCGGGCGGGTGCAGCGGTCGATCTGCACGAGCGCCTCCGGCGCTCGTTCGAGGAGTGGCACCAGCCCGGCGCGGCGGAGCTGTGTGCGCTGTTGCAGGAGATGCTCGGCGGCGACGGCCGCTCGGAACGGGCCATCCGCCTTGAGCGCCTGAAACAGGAGGTCTACAGGCTGCGGATCGGCAGCCGACCGGGCCACACACTCGTGCTCAAGCGCCTCAAGCCGGCCATCGCACAAACCGACCGCTTCGTCGCGGAGCGCTGGCTGCCCGCGCTCGGTCTCGGCGACCGCTGCCCGCGGCTCTTGGGAGCCGCGGCGCAGCGAGACGGGGGCTGGGTGTGGCACGTCTATGAGTATCTCGGCCACGACACGCTCGCCGTCGAGCGCCAGCCGTGGCGTCTGGCGGCGGCGGTCGATCTCATCGCCGAGCTCCACACGCGTGCCGCGGTCCACCCGCTCCTGCCGGAGGTCCGTTGGCGCGCTCGCGACCTTGGGGTCCATTTCTTCACCTCGAACCTCCGCGATTCCATCGCGGCGCTCGAAGCCCTGGCAACCTTCCGGCGGCACGTGCCCAGCGAGTTCCCGGCCTCCCGGGCGCGCCTGCTCCGGCGGCTGAACGAGCTCCTCGACGACGCTCCGCGACGTGTCCGCGTCATGGAGGAGGTCGGAGGACCCGACACGCTTCTGCACGGCGACCTCTGGCCCAAGAACGTCTTCGTGACCACGGCCGCCGACGACCCGCGGGCCAGGCTCATCGACTGGGACCACGTCGGCGCGGGCCCGTGCAGCTACGACCTCTCCACTTTCCTGTACCGGTCCTCCACCGAGGAACGGCCGTGGATTTTGCGGCGTTATCGCGAGGTCGTGGAGCGCGCTGGCTGGCGTCTCCCTGGAAACGAAGAGCTGAACCTGCTCTTCCACACCGCGGAGGGCGCGCGCTGCGCCCACTCCATCCTCTTTGACGCGATGGCCGTCCTGAACGACGGCGCGGAGTGGGAGATTGGGGAGCTCATGGATTACGAGCGCTGGATGGAGGCGCTCCGCCCGCCGCTCCTGGATTCGAGGCTCCCATGAAGTGGCTCATCGTCACCGGTGATGACTTCGGCATGACCTCCGGAATCAACCGCGGGATCGTGCAGGCACACCGCGATGGGATCCTCACGAGCGCGAGCTTGATGGTAGACCGGCCGGCGTGCGAAGAAGCGGCCACCCTCGGGCGCGAGTGCCCGGCCTTGAGCCTAGGACTCCATCTGGAGCTGGACGCGATCGACCCCAAGCGAGTCCTCGCCGAATTCGACCGCCAGTGCGCGCGCTTCCTGGAGCTCGTCGGCACGGCCCCGACCCACGTGGATTCCCACCACGACGTGCACCGCGACCCGCACGTCCTGCCTCACGTGCTCGCGTGGGCCCGGTGGGCCGGCGTGCCGGTGCGGGGTTATTCGAGAGTCTACCAACTCTCCCAGTTCTACGGCCAGTGGGGCGGCGTCACCCATCCCGAGCAGATCGGCGTCGACATGCTCGTGCGGCTGCTGGACACCGAGGTCCGGGCGGGCGTCACCGAGCTGACCTGCCATCCAGGCTACGTGGACGCGGGACTGTCCTCCGGCTACGCCGCGGAGCGCGAAGTGGAGCTCGGGACACTGTGCGACGAGCGGGCGCGTCAGGCGATCGTGATGCGTGAGATTCGCGTGATCGGATTCCGCGACCTGGCCGCGCTCGCGACTGGCTCTCCACCGAGGGAACCAGTGACATGAGCACGGTCGTGATCTCGGTCTACAACGTCGCCAACTTCCCTGATGGCGGCGGCCACTTCTGGGTCTACATGCAGTACGCCCAGGGGCTGCGCCGCCTCGGGTGCGAAGTGTATTGGCTCGAGCAGGTCTGTCTCCCGGGTGACCCCGAGCGGGAGGCCCACTTACTCTCGACCTTTTTCGAACGGATCCGGCGATTCGGGCTCGAGGGGAGGACGCTCCTCTATGCGCTCGACCGGCCGCAGCAAGGTGGCATCGGCCCCTTCCGCTTCATCGGATGCAGCGGGTCCGAGGCCGAAGCGGTGCTGCGACGGGCGGACCTGTTGCTGAATTTTCACTATGCGATCGACCCCCGACTCCTCGCCTGCGTCCAGCGCAAAGCGCTCGTGGACATCGACCCCGGGCTGCTCCAGTACTGGATGGGCACGGGACAGCTCGATGTGCCCCCGCATGACCGTTACCTGACAACGGGGGAGACCGTCGGAACACCGGCGGCTCGGTTTCCCGATTGCGGCCTGCACTGGATCCACATCCGGCCGCCTGTGTGTCTCGACCTGTGGCCCTTCACCTACGAGCCCCACGCCGAGGCCTTCACGACCGTCTCGAGCTGGTCGACGGCCGATTGGCTGAAGGTGCAGGAGAACGGGAAGAGCGTCTTGCGCGAGAACACGAAGCGGGTGGCCTTTCTCCAGTTCGCGGAGCTGCCGCGGCACACGAGCCAGCCCCTCGAGTTGGCGCTGTACTTGCTCGAACGGGACGGGGAGGACCGGGGGAGGACGCGCCTCGAGCAGGCCGAGAAGGATGCGGTGGACCGGGCGCGCCTCGGGCAGCACGGCTGGCGCCTCCGTCACTCACGGGAGGTCGCGGGCAGCCCCGAGGCGTACCACGCCTATGTCCAGCGGTCGCGCGGCGAGTTCAGCTGTGTAAAGCCGTCGTGTGTCGACTTCCAGAACGCGTGGATCAGCGACCGGACGCTGTGCTACCTGGCGAGCGGGAAGCCCGCGGTCGTGCAGCACACGGGGCCGAGCGCGTATCTCCCGAACGGCGAGGGTCTGTTCCGCTTCGCGACCATCGACGAGGCCGCGAAGGCTTTCGACACGATCAACGCGCACTACGAGCGTCACTGCCGCGCGGCTCGGGACCTCGCCGAGACCTACTTCGACGCCAGGAAGATCATGGAGCAGATCCTGAATGCCACGCTCGGCTCAGACGGCCAGGCTGGAAACACCAGCGTTCCGGCTGACCAGAGCGTCGGAGCTGGGAGGTGACCACGTTGCCATCGACGATTCGTTTCAGCGGACGGGCCTTCGTGCTGCTCGGCGCGCTGCTGCTCGGGCAGGGTCAGCTGTTGGCGCAAGCCTCGAACGGGGGGACGCGCCCGGCGTCGCTCGACATCGCGAGGTCCGTCACAATCGCGCGCGTGGACCGGGCCCCTACGCTCGAGGAGTTCCTGCCGGGCTCGCCGGCTCGGGTCCTGGGCCTGCACACGCCAACGGTCCTCAACGACCCGCTGACCTCTCTCCAAGACTCCCTGGCGGTCAGCCACGACTCCCAGAGGGAGCGGACCCCAGGCCCGGTTGCCGTGACGGGTTTCCGCCAGCGCAAGCCGGGCGACGGGGTTCCAGTGAGTCAGCCGACCACGGCCTACCTGAGCTACGACGATGCGAACCTCTACGTCGTGTTCGTCTGCCGGGACGACCCCGCCAAGGTGCGGGCCAACATTTCCAGGCGGGAATCGGTCAGCGGCGACGACCAGGTGCTCTTGTACCTCGACACGTTTCGCGATCACCAGCGCGCCTACCTGTTCGCGGCCAATCCGCTTGGCATTCAGCTGGATGGAATCCTCACCGAAGGACAGGAGTTCGACCTCAGCTTCGACGCGGTCTGGTCGTCCGAGGGCCGCCTCACCGACGACGGCTACGCCGTGCGCATGGTGATCCCCTTCCGGAGCCTGCGTTTCACGAGCGACTCGGTGCAAACCTGGGGAATCGCGGTGGGACGTAAGATCCGGCGAACCAACGAGGAGACGTATTGGCCACACCTCACCAAGCGAGTGAAGGGGTTCGTGCCTCAGCTCGCCACCCTCAACGGGCTGGCTCGGATCTCCCCTGGACGGAACGTGCAGTTGAACCCGTACACGATGCTGGCGCGGGCCCGAGTCCTGGACAAAGGCATCGCGGCGCATGTCGGCCAGGGGGACGAGCGTGTGGGGATGGACGCGAAGATCGTCGTGCGCGACGCCATGACGCTGGACGCGACCGTGAATCCGGACTTCAGCCAGGTCGAGTCCGACGATCCCCAGGTGACGGTGAATCAGCGTTTCGAGGTGTTTTTCCCGGAGAAGCGCCCGTTCTTCCTCGAAAACTCCGGGTACTTCCAGACGCCGGTTACGGACCTGCTGTTCTCACGACGCATCGTCGACCCGGGGGCCGGGCTGCGGCTGAGTGGCAAAGCGGGTCGCTGGGTGATCGGGGCGCTCGCGATCAACGACCGTGCGCCTCTTGAGCCCTCCGAGCCCCCCATTGGTGCGGACGCCTGGATCGGGGCCGTCCGGGTGCAGCGCGAGCTGGGTGAGGGGTCGTCCATCGGCCTACTCATGACCGACCGGGAGTTTCTTGAGAGCGGGAAACAGGACCGCATGCTATCGGCCGACACGCGGTGGAGGATAGGCAAGAACTGGGAGATCGTGGGGCAGCTGATGCGCAGCGCGAACCGCGAGCACGAGGAGACCTCGTCGTCGGGGTGGGGCGTGCTCGCCGCGGCGTCGCGCAATGGCCGGCATTTGGACTACTCGAGCCGCTACCGAGAGTTCAGTCCCGACTTCGCGGCCCCGCTCGGCTTCGTGGGCCGGGTTGGGTTCCGGGACACCAAGCACGAGTTGGCCTACGCCATCCTGCCCAGGGGGGTCCCCGTAGTGAGTTTCGGCCCGTCTCTGGCGATGGTGTTCAACTGGGATCACGCGACGGGCCGCCTGCAGGACCGGGAGATCGAGGGCAAGTTCACCGTCGAGCTCACGCGAAGCACAGAGGTCCAGCTCACCCGGGTCGAGGCGTTCGAACTGTTCGACGGTCTGGAGTTCCGTCCGTCTGCTACCCAGGCGCGATTCCAAACGGAGTGGCTCAAGTGGCTCGGCCTGGACATCTCGTACACGAGGGGGACCGCCGTGAACCACGATCCGGCGGGGGACCTCGCTCCGTCACTCGGCCACGCCAGAGAGGCCGATGTGGGATTCACTCTGCGCCCCACGCCTCAGCTGCGGCTCGAGCCCGCCTATGTTTACAGCTCGCTCGCGACCCGCCCGGGGGCGGCGCGAATCTTCAGCGAGCACAAGTTGCGGGCGAAGCTCAACTATCTCTTCAGTCGCACGTGGTCCCTCCGGGCAATCGTGGATTGGAAAGCGCAGGACGCCGACACCACGCTGTTCGACGACGACGAGCGACAGCGGGAGTGGTCAGTGGATCTGCTGCTCACGTACCTCGTGCATCCGGGCACGGCCTTGTACGTGGGATACACCGACCGCTACAAGAATCTGGCGATCATGGGGTCGCCCGCTGACGTCGTGCCCACCCGGTCGCCCGATTTGTCGGTCGGCAGGCAGGTGTTCGTGAAGGTGAGCTACCTCTGGCGCTGGTAGGCGTTAGTCACCGGCGCCCAAATTCCCGGTCGATCCGGATGAAATCCTCTGCCACGCGATCCCAGTTGTAATACGTCTCCACGGCGCGCCGCCCCGCCGCGCCCATGCGGTTTCGCAGCGCCGCGTCCCCCAGGAGGCGAGTGATGCCCGCGGCAACGTCGGCCCGATCCTCGGGATCGACCAGGATCCCGGTTTCGCCGTCACGTACCGCGTCTGGCACGCCGCCCGAGCGCCCGCCCACCACGGCGATCCCTGACGCCGACGCTTCGACGAGAGAGATCCCGAACCCCTCAACCAGGAGCTCGTGGTAGCGCGACGCGCCGACGTAGAGATCCACCGCGTTGTACAGCGCCGGCAGGTCCTCATCCGGAATGAAACCGAGGAACTTCACCGCGTCGCCCACGCCCAGCCGGGCGGCGAGCTGCTCGAGCTGTGGTCGGCGCGGCCCCGTCCCGGCCACGACGTAGCGCGCCGTCGGGTGCGCCGCTCGCACGGCG
>Ga0326597_10011655_pt1 | contig 11633 bp, 12 predicted proteins | sample RVTome_12_FD_203789 | JGI IMG/M metagenome (GOLD analysis project Ga0326597, IMG submission 203789) | Soil microbial communities from uranium-contaminated site in the Upper Colorado River Basin, Wyoming, United States - RVT100D185 | ecosystem: Environmental > Terrestrial > Soil > Contaminated >...
TTGATGAAAACGGCAACATACAATGCAGTAGACAGGGTCTTGTGGCGGTTAAGCGTGAGATTGTTTCTGTAAATAGTATTGAAGATACGATACGAATGTTGCTTAACGGAGAATTGACGACAGAGGAACGTGCACAAGGCATTTCTACAGAATATCCGCTCGCAGGGCTCAATCTTGTGTCAGCGAATCTTGAGGAGGGAGGAATACTCACGCTCACTTTCGACGACCCACAGAACCGCACAAGCGGCGGCTCGTGCCGCATCGGGGTGCTCTGGTTTCAGATAGAAGCAACCGCCTTGCAATTTCCTGAAGTAAAACAAATCCGCTTCGCTCCGGAAGAACTATTTCAACCTTAGAGCATAACTATTGAGGCGACATTCATGGGGCACTCACGGTTTTTAGGTACCATGCCTCATTAGCGTCTGCCATACGGTAAAACACGTACATGCAGGCGCATGAAATGAAAATGTACCCATCTTAAGGAAGGTGCTGTGAAAGTGCTAGAGGAGCTTCCAAAAGACAGTCAAGCGTTGAACATGTATATCTTAAGTAGTCATTTGAAAGCGTAACACCATGAAAAATCCGTTTATCGTAGCATTCTCTGTTATAGCCGTATTTTTAGCTGTGATGGGATTCATATTGCTGGCTGACGGCATGTCTGCCTCGCGCGGAGAGTATCGGCCGTTGCTAGATGAAAGCGCTGTGGCGCACGCGATTGGTGCGGACGTTCTTGTTGAAGGGCTAAGTATTCCGTGGGACATCGCCTTTTTGCCCGGAGGTAAGCTTTTGGTGACAGAGCGCGCTGGACGCGTGCTCCATGTTGATACCGACGGCACACTTAGTGAAGTGCATGTAGAAAATGTTACAGACCACGGCGAAGGGGGTCTTTTGGGGATTGCTTTGCATCCAAATTTTGTTGACAATCGCTTCGTATATCTTTACATGAGCACCACTTCTCCAGGTGGCGGCACAGAGAATAGGGTCGTACGTTATCGATATGAGGACAATACACTCTCGCAGGGGCGGGTCATCATAGATGGCATACCAGGCGCCACATATCACGACGGCGGCCGTATTGAATTCGGCGCTGATGGCTTTTTATACATCACGACGGGGGATGCAACAGAGGAAAATCTTGCACAAGATAAATCATCGCTTGCAGGAAAAATATTGCGCGTTGATGACGATGGGACCATTTCAGAAGGCAACCCTTTTAGTAGTGCCGTGTACAGCTATGGACATCGCAATCCGCAGGGTCTTGCGTGGGACAGCGACGGGCGCTTGTGGGCAACCGAGCACGGCCGCTCCGGCGTTCGTTCGGGTTTTGATGAAATTAACCTTATTCAAGCGGGGAGCAACTATGGCTGGCCGGACGTCGAGGGAAGTGAAAGAAAGGAGGGAATGGTAGCGCCCGCGCGGCACTCCGGCGAAAACGATACGTGGGCGCCGGCAAGCGCCGCATACCTCGGCGGCAGTATTTTCTTCGGAGGGCTCCGCGGCGAGGCGCTCTACGAGGCAGTGCTTTCAGGTGATCGAATAACGGAAGTTAAAGAACATTACAAAGGCGAATTTGGCAGGGTGCGCACCGTGCGTGTCGGTCCGGACGGAATGCTCTATATTACGACAAGCAACATGGACGGCCGCGGTTCTCCTGCGGCAGGTGACGACAGAATAATCCGCATTAATCCGGCACAACTGTAGCGACAAGGAAGCACCGGTAATCAAAGCGAGCTATGTAGACGTATACCCACAAAATATGTTGCGTGAGGAGAGGTAAATAGAAGATACTGTAGTGGTACAATATCTTTATGAGAACGAAACTCATATATCTATTGCTTGGCGCCGCTGTTATCATTGTTGCACTCGTGGTGTTTTACAATGCAGATTCGCCCATGCCGTTTTCGAATATGGGAAATGGTGAAGGTGATACAGAGGTGAGTGAAATTTCGTGGGAACAAGCAGTCGCGTACATCGAGGAGTGCGAAGCAGACATGGTATTTCAAACGCACGCGCTTGATGTGTATGTAACGCTTAAAAATGGTTCGCGTACGCACACAAAAGAGCCGGCAATAGATGATGTATTTCGCGTACTTGATCGCACCCGCGAGGCGTGCGGCACTATTCCTGTCGCAACGGAATAATGCATCATATCGCAGGCGGCTAGCGAGGGACTATATACTCTGGATATGCTCTCGAAGCTTTCCTATTGACGCGGCTCGTCTGAGCGGTATTCTTTGCGTAGAAGATATTTCGTGTCGCCAACCGGCGTCACCAAAGGGAGGACCGTCATGGACGCATTTGCCACAGAAATGCAGCCCGGTCTTCCGGGCACGGATGAGCGCGGAGCCATTTTTGCCCTGCACAAACAGGTTGAGGCGCTTATGGGCGAGAATATGCCCATGTGTTGCCGCCTCAAACCCGAAGCGGCAGAGGTCTTGGGCCTCGTGCCAACGGAGTTTCAGCCGAAGGTGCTGAAGGACCTGCCGCTCAGCCAGTCGGGGAAGGTGCAGGCCGCGTGGCTTAATCGTGAGATTGTTCGCACCTTGCCCCTTTTTTCGAATCAGACGGGAGATCTCCCAGATGAGAAGAAGAATGGAGAGGAAAGACCGGGGCAACCGCTTGCGGTCAAGACGGCGGAAAAGCCGACTAATGCGGTGGTTCACTCGCGGCAGGAGTCGGAGGACGGTGGAAACCCTGAAGAAAAAGCGGCCAAGGATACGTCTGACCGGGCGCCTACAAATATGGCGCCGGAGCAGACTGCGGGGAACACCGAGATACCCGCAGGCAAAGCGGAGGAACGGGTAGCTGTGGGGGTTTCTTCCCACACCGCTCCTCACAGACCGAACGGGCAAGTCGCTGAAAGGTTTTTGCAACATCGAGCGGAAAAGCCGGGGAGGGAAGTGCCCGTACAACACGAGGCAATACCCAATCCAAATCCGCTTGTGGTGCCACGGACAGTCGTGACCCACAAGTCGCCGAGCTACGATCCGCATCCAGCAGCAAAGCCGGTGGAGGCAAAAGAGCAGAACTGTACTCCGCTCGAAAAACGAGCAATCAACGCGTGGGACCAAGCAAAAGGACGCTATGCGCTGAAGTCCGGCTGGACCAAGCAGGAGTACGTTACATACTTCCGTAACAAATGGTTCGAGTGGCAGCAGGAGGAAGGTCAACAGCGGCCGGAATACCTGCCAGATCCGCTGGAAATTGAAGCCGAACTCGAAAACGAAAAAAACAGATGAGAGCGGCTAACAAAAACCCCGCTCGCGGCACCTAGCCGCGAGCGGGATTCTTTTGGCCAGTTTTCCCCCACACCTATTGGGGTATCGTTGTGCTTTTTCAAAATAACACCAAGTGACAAACTCATGTTAACAAAACAGAGAACCGCACATTACACGAAAATGGCACAACAAAAAGCAATACCCCGATAGGTGTGGGGGTTGTCCACTTCGTTTATGCATAGGCCCCCACGGATACGTTATACTATATGCAACTGCACTGTAGGCATATGGATATTTACACCGCACTAATCATTGCCCACGTCATTGGCACCGCACTTGGTGCTGGGGGCGCAACACTTGCCGAAGTACAAATTAACAAAGCGCTCAAAGATGGCAAGGTGGACGCAAGTGAGCGCGCTCTCATGCATGCGAATTATACTACTATTCGTGTTGGTATGGTGCTGATACTTTTTTCGGGCCTTGCGCTCGTTTGGTGGCATCTCGGTCAAGGCAACAATTGGGTACTGACGAGTCCCAAGATATGGACGAAAGACATAATGTTTCTCGTTATAATTGCAAATGCCTTTTTCCTCACCAAGAGGTGGGTTCCGCTGTGGCTTGGGAGCGCTATCTCATTTACCTCATGGTGGGGGGCCGCTGTTTTAGGGATATGGCGGACGCACGGTATATCATTTCCAGAATTTCTCATCGCTTATGTAGCCGCTATTTTCATTATGGCCGGAATTCTTGAGGCAATTCGCCGCTATGTTACAGCGCGCCGGAGATAATACTTTTTATAGTTAGGAGATACTGTTAAAAACTGTCATGCACAAAAAAAAGAATATATTTGTGCTTCTTGGGCATCCGGACAGTGAGACCTTTTCTGGTGCTATTGCAAGAGCATACAAAGAAGGAGCTGAATCCAAGGGGCATGAAGTGCGGCTCGTGTATATTGGCGACCTTTCATTTGATCCCATTCTTCATAAAGGTTACAAGGTGGTTCAAGAGTTGGAACCTGACCTTCATGCGGTGCAGGAGAACATACGATGGGCAGACCATTTTGTTGTCGTGTATCCAAACTGGTGGTGCACGATGCCGGCCACCCTTAAGGGTATGTTTGATCGTATGTGGCTACCGGGCTTTGCTTTCAATTTTGATAAGGAAACGAAGAAGATTATACAGCGGCTTAGTGGAAAAAGTGCGCGTGTGATAAATCTTTCCGGTACGTATAGCCCTCTTGCAATGTGGCTGAAGTTTGGTGACTATACAAACGAAATTTCAAGAGGCATTCTTGGATTTGCGGGCATGGATGTGTCGGTCTCGTCATTTGGACCGTGCGAGAGGTGCTCCTCGGGTGAGTATGCTCGGTGGACAGAGCAGGTGCGCTCACTTGGCGAGAGGGGAGAGTAGGGGTTTTGGGGGACAATTTCCTCCCACGCTTCTCGTTCGACACAGTAACGCATAAATACTAGACAATAGGAATTGCAGAGAGACAAGTTGACCAAGGGGCGGATGCGCGTATACTTGTTCCAGTGCTTGGCTTTGCTCTCCGGAGCACAGGCAGGCACGCTGGAGAAAGCGCCGCAAGGCGTTTTTTCCATATATGGGCATATATAAAGCGACTAAGACTAAATAGAGCAAATATATTGTTATTACCACCTCTCCCCGCGCTCCAGAGACGGAAGAAAACATGTTGCGGGGATACGTGTGGGAGTTATCCACAGGGGTAGTGGCAGGACTTGACACGGGAATCCCCACGTGTATACTGGTTGAACATGTGTCAGCCTCCGGGTTGGCGCATGTACTGGAAATACCGCCGCAAGGCGGTATTTCCATTTATCGCCAAGAAGTGAGAGGCCACCGATAGGGTAGCCTCATTACTAATCGCCGATATACTCAAACCTTTTCACTTTCTTTCCATCAACATCTACTTTTCCAACAAACATCTCAAGAGGGCGCACCCAAAATCGAGACACTTCATTTTCATAGAGCGCCTCGTACACCACAAGGTCTTCCAATGTCTCGCTGTGCTTAGCAGTACTAAGCACTCTATATTCTCTCCCTTTGTAGTGCCTGTATTTTCCTAGCTTGAGTATATTTTTCTTCATGACACTTCCTCAATTTCCTGGTTGCAGCCTTTCCTGGTTGCAGCCTACCTCATGCACATTTCTATTTCGCATTGTTGGTTCTCCCAATGTCGGCAACCTGTGAATATTGTACATGATTCGGTCGGCATCGGAAGCCGCCATACAAATAGAGAATGATTCACGATTTGGGGTACAAAGAGGCATAATAAGCGATATAAAAAGTTATACCCCACACCTATTGGGGTATCGTTGTGTTCTTTCAAAACATCATCAACTGATACAATGAGCGCATGAGAACTGTTTTTATTGGGCATCCCATTGGGGGGGACATAAGAGGCAACGTGCAAAAGGTGCTTAAGATATGTGCAGAGGTGCACACGAATGACATCATCCCTGTCGCGCCATATCTCATCTCGCTCCAATACCTCAACGATGAGGCCATTGATGACCGAGAGCTTGGGATGGAGGCAAATCACGAGTGTTTTCGTCGCCGCTATGTAGACGAACTCTGGCTCTTTGGAGACCGTATTTCAAGCGGCATGCAGAAAGAAGTTCAGTTGGCAAAAGAGATGGGTATTCCTGTCGTATGCAAGACCGAAGGGACACGTCGAGATTTTGAGCAGTACAAACAGTAAGGACCTCACAATATAGGCCAAAAAGGCAATGCCCAGATAGGTGTGGGAGTTATCCACAGGGGTAGTGGCAGGGCTTGACACGAGAATCCCTATGTGTATACTGGTTGAACATGTGTCAGCCTCCGGGTTGGCGCATGTACTGGAAATACCGCCGCAAGGCGGTATTTCCATTTGTGGAGGACATATTTTACACACACTATTCGCTTTTTCACATAATCTCGGCTACTATCTTTTGCATGTCACTCTCAATCGGTATTGTCGGTCTGCCAAATGTTGGCAAGAGCACACTTTTTAATGCACTTACAAAAAAACAGGTGCCGGCAGAAAATTTTCCATTTTGCACTATTGACCCATCGGTAGGTGTTGTTGCGGTTCCGGATCGGCGTCTTACTCAATTGAGCGATCTAAGCAAATCGGAAAAAACTATTCCTGCGGTAGTGGAGTTTGTTGATATTGCGGGACTCGTAAAAGGCGCTTCGGAAGGAGAGGGGCTTGGAAATCAGTTTCTTATGAATATTCGCTCTACCGATGCCATTGCAGAAGTGGTACGTCTCTTTGATGATCCTGACATATCCCATGTTCATGGAGAAGTTGATCCCTTGCGCGACATTGAGGTAATTAATCTCGAACTCGTTCTTGCTGATATGCAAACGGTTGCAAAGCGTCGTGAGAAAACCCAAAAAGAAGCAAAAACGGGCGAAAAAATGGCCCTTGCGGAGATGGCACTGCTCGATAAGGTTATGGGAGTACTTGAACACGGAAAACTTGCCTCAACCGCATCATATTCAAAAACCGAAATGGACATAGTGCGCACCTTGCACCTATTGACCATGAAGCCAATCCTCTATGTGCTCAATAGAAAGGGGTCTGTGGTGAATGTGGATGCAGAAGGGTTAGAGCGCTGGCGAGTACTGCAAAACTTTCTTACAGAGCAAAATGCCCCGTATGTTTTTGTTGATGCAGGTGTTGAAAATGAACTCTCTGACGTACATGAAGATGAGCGAGATGATTTCAGGCGTGAGCTCGGTGTAGTAGAAAACGGTGTTGATGCACTCATTCGCAAAGGATACGAAATGCTCGACCTCATTTCCTTTTTTACAACGGGGGAGAAAGAGAGCCGCGCATGGACCATCGCAAATGGTTCAAAAGCACCGGAGGCAGGGGCCGCAATTCATAGTGATTTTCGCGACAAATTTATTCGCGCCGATACCATACAGTGGGATACGCTTCTAGGCGCGGGATCGTGGTCAGTTGCGCGTGAAAAAGGTCTTGTGCGGAGTGAAGGGAAGGAATATGTAGTGCGGGACGGAGATGTGATGGAGTTCAGACACAGCTAAGCCAATTTTTTTCACAAAACAGCATGCCGGCAAGCATCCAGCAACAAAATAATTTCATCTCTTCCCACACAACTATTTTTCGGGTCGGGAATTTTCTGCTGGAAATTGCCTGTTTTTAGGGAATAAGTAGTCGTTAGCGGTTGAACCGCTAACTTGACTGCTGCACTATGAAGAATTAACAGCGGAGTGCGAAAGCACCTGCGGCCACACTCTTCATGTCAAGGGTAGCCCTTGACATGACTTTTTGCCTTGCGCGAACGCTTAATCAGACGTATAGTATTTGTATATGGAAAAAACAGCTAAAACGACCCCGCGTGATTTCTTTCTTTGGCTTGCCTCGGTGGCGGCACTGTACGTCAGTGTTGTGAGTTTGGTGGCTTTGTGGTTTGAATACATTGACCGCCTTTTTGGAAATGACCCGTTTGCGTATATTGACCCCCTCGGAACCGGTGTGCGTATTGCAGTGGCATCGCTCATAATAATTTTCCCGCTCTATATTTGGTTTACCAGAATGCTTCATCAGGATATGCGAGAAAATCCTGAAAAAAAGAATTTGTGGGTGCGCCGCTGGCTCCTCGTACTGACGCTCTTTGTTGGTGGCATCGTTCTTGTCGTTGACCTTATAGTGCTCATAAACACCTTCTTGGGTGGGGAGGTCTTAACTGCCGCCTTTCTATTAAAAGTGCTTACCGTTTTGGTGGTTGTTGGTGGAGCATTTGTGTACTACGTGCACGAAATAAAAGGTACGTGGGAAAAGAAGGAGGGTCAGTCAAAAATGATTGCCGGCGTGGTTTCTTTGGTGGTGCTTGCTTCGGTTGTTTCTGCGTTCTTTATTGTGGGTTCGCCACAGACACTTCGCGCATTGCGGTATGATCAGCAAAAAGTATCGGACTTGCAAAACATTCAATGGCAGGTGACTGAATATTGGCGCCAGAAAGAAGCACTTCCAGCTAACCTCGAAGAGCTAAAGGATCCTCTCGTTGGAGCTGTGGTTCCCACGGATCCGCAGTTTAACGAAGGTGACGCCTATGTGTATGAGTATCGCGTCATTAGTCAGTCAAATAATACCTTTGAGCTTTGTGCGGTGTTCAATCGCGGAAGTATCGAGAATGAAATCGGTGTTGCGCGACCACTGTACAGTGGCCAGGCTGAAGAATACTGGACGCATGGAATCGGCAGGACATGCTTTGAGCGTACCGTTGATCCAGAAAAATTTCCGCCACTGAAAGAGATTCCTGTTCGGTAACAGGAACATTCTCGCGGCCGACTCCGCTTGGCCAAAGGCAGAAAGAGCGGCTATAGCCGCTCTTTCTGCTGTATTTTCTACGCCTTTTTCATGTGCTATTGTAGATGAACACACGACTGAAGTGATATGAAAAAATATGACCACCCCAGTAGCAAAACTACGGGGCAGGAAGTGCTAATGTATAACACGTTTTGCAATTGATATATGGTCTATAGTTTAGCGGTATGAAGAAATATAACCACAAAAAAATAGAGAAAAAGTGGCAGAAAGAGTGGCAAGAGAGCGGTATCTATCGCACAGAAGAAAACTCAAAAAAGCCGAAGAGCTACGTGCTGGACATGTTCCCATACCCTTCTGGGGACGGGCTCCATGTGGGTCATGTGGAAGGGTATACTGCTACAGATATTTATAGTCGCTACCAGAGAATGATGGGGAAGAGCGTACTGCACCCGATTGGATGGGACGCTTTTGGGTTGCCTGCGGAGAACTATGCTATTAAAACCGGTGTGCACCCAGCAGAGACGGCAGCGAAAGCCATAGAAACATTTACATCGCAAATGAAGGGACTTGCCCTTTCGTACGATTGGGAGCGCGAAATAGGTACGCACACAACGGAATACTACAAATGGACACAGTGGTTTTTCCTTCTTCTTCACAAAAATAATCTTGCTGAGAAGAAGGAGGCGAGTGTAAATTGGTGCCCCTCATGCCAAACTGTGCTTGCAAACGAGCAGGTAGTGGACGGCTTGTGCGAGCGATGCAAAACCGAAGTTGTGCAAAAGAGACTTAACCAATGGTTTTTTAAGACAACGGCATATGCGGAGGAACTCTATAAAGACCTCGATGACGTTGATTGGCCCGAATCCACAAAGGCGGCACAGCGCAACTGGATAGGGCCGTCGGAGGGAGCGGAGATAGAGTTTACAGTTTACAGTGAACAGTTTACAGGCGCGATACGAGTGTTTACAACGCGGCCGGATACGCTATTTGGGGCCACCTATCTTGTCTTATCGCCCGAGCATCCACTCGTCTCGGAGCTCTCTCGGTATGCCGAGAATTCGGCCGAGATTCCGAGATATCAGGATATCTCGGCTCGGAAGACCGAGATTGAGCGTACCGCAGAGGGCAAGAAAAAAACGGGTGTGGAGATCATCGGGGTAAAGGCCATAAATCCTGCCACAAAGGAAGAGATTCCCGTGTATATAGCCGATTACGTTCTCGCACACTATGGCACTGGCGCCATTATGGCGGTTCCCGCGCACGATACGCGTGACTTTGAGTTTGCAATGCAATATGACCTTCCTGTTCGTCAGGTTATATCGCCCCGGAAAGACCCGGAAAAGGATGCGGAGAGACAAGGGAAAGGCGATGTCTATACGGGCGAGGGTGTACTGATAAATTCGGGCGAGTTTGACGGAATGGAAAGTGGTGAGGCAAAGCGCACGATTACCGAGCATGTGGGCGGTACGTGGAAGACGACGTATAAACTACGCGACTGGCTTATCAGCCGCCAACGCTATTGGGGTGCGCCGATTCCGATCGTCTACGACCCGGAAGGGAAGCCGCATCCCATTCCAGAGAAGCACTTACCGTGGCTTTTGCCGACTGATGTTGAGTTCAAGCCGCATGGCACGTCGCCTCTTGCACAATCAAAAGAGCTCCTGGGGCGAACGGAGAATATTTTTGGCGCCGGTTGGCGGCCCGAGGCAGACACGATGGACACCTTCGTGTGTTCGTCGTGGTATTTTTTCCGGTTTGTCGACCCGCACAACAAGAAGGTTTTTGCCTCAAAAAAAGAGATTGAAAAGTGGTTGCCGGTTGATCTTTATATGGGTGGGGCGGAACATACCGTATTGCACCTACTATATGCCCGCTTCTTCACGAAGGTTCTCCATCAGCTCGGTTACATTCCATTTCACGAACCGTTTTTGAAACTTCGGCATCAAGGAACCATCCTTGGTGAGGATGGGCGTAAAATGTCCAAGTCAATCGGTAATGTGGTGAATCCGGACGAGGTGTCATCGATGTACGGAGCGGACACCATCCGGATATACGAGATGTTCATGGGGCCTCTGGAGGGTATGAAGCCGTGGAATACACAGAATATTATGGGCTCGCGGCGCTTTATTGAAAAGGTATGGCGTATGCAGGAGAAAGTCGTGTCCTCCGCAAAGGCAGACGACTCTCTCATGCGCGTCTTGCATGCAACTATTAAAAAGATTGAGGACGATATTGTGTCGCTCTCGCTCAATACTGCCATTAGTCAGCTTATGATATGCGCAAACGAAATGGACACGCGCGGACAAATTCCGGCGGATGTGTTTGAAGTATTTTTGAAGATTCTCGCGCCATTTGCGCCGCATGTCACGGAAGAACTTTGGCATGCTCTTGGCCACGAAGATTCAATACATGCGCAATCTTGGCCGCAGTATGACGAATCAAAGCTTGCCGCGGACATAATTACCATTGCGGTGCAAGTTGGTGGAAAGGTGCGCGCACAGCTTGAAATTAATACGGGTGCCGAGAGGGAAGTGGTGGAAAGTGAGGCGCGCGCTCTGGAGCAGGTGCAGAAATGGCTCGACGGAAAGGAACCAAAAAAAGTGGTATTTGTCCCGAACCGTCTCATCAACTTTGTTGTATAGTTGAGTAAGATTTTTCTCCGCCGCTCCCCATACAACTATTTTTCGGGGTCGGGAATTTTCTGCTGAAAATTTCCTCAGTTCGCGCTGGTGTGGCATAGAGTCCCCGAAAAATAGTTGTAATGGGGATATATCTGGATTTTTCCCAATCAAGCGCTATAAATCCAGAAAGGCTAAGCCTTTCTAAAAGAAGGAGGAGGAATGAAAAAAGAAATGGAATCCGGAAACTCTGGTTTTACCCTTACACGAGTCGGGGGGACCAGCTATTTTGAGTACCGTCCCACGGCGATTAACGACAATAGGAAGTCCTCCAGTTTTGACTGGAGTATCGTCGGAGACGTTCTTGCGGGCAGTGGCATTATCGGGCTGTTTGGGCTCGTTGCACTACTGGAGAATGCCCGCGCCAAGTGGTTGGGATCTCGAAGGTAGGCCCCGCTTGATTTACTGGCTCGAATTACACGGAAAACGACA
>Ga0326597_10011656_pt1 | contig 11633 bp, 13 predicted proteins | sample RVTome_12_FD_203789 | JGI IMG/M metagenome (GOLD analysis project Ga0326597, IMG submission 203789) | Soil microbial communities from uranium-contaminated site in the Upper Colorado River Basin, Wyoming, United States - RVT100D185 | ecosystem: Environmental > Terrestrial > Soil > Contaminated >...
CGCCGGGGAGGCGAGTCCGCCGCGCGGCAGGGAAGGCGCCGGAAAATCGAACACAAGCATAGGAGAGATTCAGCATGGCACGTGGCGTGAACAAAGTGATCCTCATCGGCAACCTCGGGCGTGACCCCGAGATCCGCTACTCGCCAAGCGGCAGCGCAGTGGCCAACGTGAGCGTGGCTACGACCGAGTCCTGGAAGGACCGCGACAGCGGGGAGCGCCAGGAGAAGACCGAATGGCACCGGGTGGTGTTCTTCGGCAAGCTCGCGGAGATCGCCGGCGAGTACCTCAAGAAGGGCTCCCAGGTCTACATCGAGGGACGCATCCAGACCCGCAAATGGCAGGACAACACAGGCAACGACCGTTACACCACCGAGATCGTGGCCGGCAACATGCAGATGCTCGGCGGGCGCGGCGGCGGATCCGGCGACGAGCCGTATGACCAGGACCGCTCGGCGGGTGAGCCGCAGGAGCCGGCGGGCTCTGCGGGCGGGTCGGGCAAGTCCGGCGGGTATGGCGACTTCGACGACGACATTCCGTTCTGACGGCGCCGATCGCCGCTGAGGGCCGGTGTCCCCGCCGGCCACCATCGAGACACGGCTCGCGGAGCTCGCCCGTCTCCCCGATGACGGGATCGACCCGGCGGAGGGGGCGTTGCTGCGTGTTTCGACCGCCACGGCCCCGCCCGCGCACAGCGGACCCTGGATTACATCCTGATCCTGGCCCCCGACTCGCCGCCGGAGCTGCGCGAGCGCGGCCGGCTCTACGAGATCGAGGGCCAGCATCGCGCGGCGCTGGCCGGCTACCGCCGCATCCTGGAACTGGCGCCCGAGGCCCCGGACGCGTCCGACCTGCGCGAGGCCGTGGTGCGGCTGAAGGGGCGGGCCGGTTATCTGCACTAGTGCCGAGCATCGAGCGCTCGTCTTTCACCCTCCTCAGTCCTCAGTCCTGGTCCCCGCTTCTTCCCTCGCCCGGAACTTCGCTGCAATGTATGTCTCGTGCGGTATATAAAGAAGGCCCGCGATCTTCCGCATCAGGTGCTGCTCGTGCTTTTCGAGGTGGCCGTCCGCGTAGGCGACGCGCCACATCAGCTCGACGATTCGCGCCTTCTGCCCGGCGGAGAAGCCGTCATTGATCAGCCGCGTGAAGCCGTACATGGACGTGGCGTCGTGGACTTCCTCCTCGGCGAGCGCCACCAGGCTGCGGGTCTCCGCCTCGCCCAGGCCGAACACGTCGCGCACGCCGGTCTCGATGGCGGCGCGCTCGCCGTCGCGGATGTGCATGTCGGCGCGGCTCATCTCGACCAGCAGCGCGGCGGCCGCGAGCCGCAGAGCGTGCTCGGGGTCACGGGCGCCGGCGCCCGCGTCGGGGCGCAGCTGCTCGTTGAAGAACTCCTTGATCCGGTCGATCATGCGGTTCGGGCTCGAAAATGCGCGTGGAAAACGAGGCCATTGCGCCGGGGCGGCGCTGTAGGCGCGCGGCGGTCGCGTTATACTGCTCTGAGCGAGTGTTTCACAGGAGATCGACATGGATCAAACCGGATCGGGATCGAGCGGCGGCGGCTGCACGGCGGGCGTGACCGAGCCGTACGCCCTGCGGGTCATCGGCGAGAGCATGTCGCCGGAATTCCATGACGGGAACATCGTCATCATCGATCCCGGCCATGCGCTGGTGAACGGAGCCTTCGTCGTCGTGGACTACGGCGGCGAGGTGATGTTCGGTCTGTACGCGCTTGAGGGCGAGCGGCGCTGGCTGCGCTTCCTCAACCCCGACCTCACCCCGGTCGAGCTCAACCCCCCGTTCGAGTTCAAAGGGGTGGTGATCCAGCGCGTGGGTCGCCGGCGCCGCGACCGCAAGCACTATGAGTATGGCCTCGATCAGCGGGCGAGGGAGATCGCGGTCCGGGTCGGATAGGCGAGGTGCGGTCTGAGGACTGAGAGGAAAGGTCCGGGGCCCGAGTCGCCCCGGCACTCGTGCCGCGGACTGCCTTCTGGGTGCTGCGTACTGCGTGAACGGCGCGGGCTCCATGCCCTGGTTACGTGTTCCCTGTTCCCTCTTCCCCGTGCCCATTACCCCGGCGGCCAACCCATCGGCCGGCCCGCGAGCAGGTGCAGGTGCACGTGGAACACGCTCTGGCCCGCCTCCTCGTTGCAGTTGATCACCGTCCGGTAGCCGCGATCGGCATAGCCCTCGTCGCGGGCGATGCGCTGCGCGGCGAGGTACATGCGGCCCACCAGCTCGCGATGGTCTTCGTCGAGATCGTTGAGCGTGGAGACGTGCTCCTTCGGTATGACCAGCACGTGCAGCGGCGCCTGGGGATTGATGTCGCGGAACGCGAGCACTGCGTCGTCCTCGAAGACGATGTCGGGCTTGATCTCTCCGCTTATCATCTTGCAGAACAGGCAGTCGGACATGGCCTCGCGTCTCCCGGGTGGTCGTTCTGAGGAGCGTGGCGGACCGCGCGCTTTGTCGATCCGCCGCGCCGGCCAGTATACACACGCCCAGCCGCCCGGTGCGATCGGCCGGACGCGGTCGGTCGCGAAACGCAGCGTCAGTGCGCCGCCGTGCTGAAGCGTGAGCAGCGCGCTCGATGCCGTCTGTCACGCGGTGCGTGTCCCGCGCCTCGCCTTCGCGGATGCCGGTGCGGTGCGGTACGCGGCCCATGGTCCGGCGTGTAGAATGTCCGGCACAAACATGGCCACGCCCCTGCAACGATTCGAGGAGGATTGGCGGGCCTTCGAGCGGCGCCACGTCTGGCACCCCTACGCCTCGATGTCCCACCCCCTGCCCGCCGAGCCCGTGGTCCGCGCCGCGGGCGCGCGGCTGCGCCTCGAGAACGGTACCGAGCTGATCGACGGCATGGCGTCGTGGTGGTGCGTCATCCACGGCTACAACCATCCCGCGCTCAACGCCGCCGCACGTGAGCAGCTCGAGCAGATGTCGCACGTCATGTTCGGCGGACTGACGCACCGGCCCGCCGCGCGCCTCGCCGCGCTGCTGCTGGAGCTGGCGCCGCCGGGCCTCGAGCACGTCTTCTTCAGCGACTCGGGCTCCGTATCGGTGGAGGTCGCCATCAAGATGGCGCTGCAGTACTGGCACGCACGCGGGCTGCCGGGCAAGCAGCGGCTGCTGGCCGTGCGCGGCGGCTATCACGGCGACACCTTCGGCGCCATGTCCGTGTGCGACCCGATCGGCGGCATGCACCACATGTTCCGTCACGTGCTGCCGCAGCACTTCTTCGCCCCGCGTCCCGAGTGTTCCGGCGGCGCGGATTTCGATCCGGCCGACGCCGCGGCAATCGGCGCCATCCTGGCCGATCACCATGACGAGATCGCCGCGCTCGTCATCGAACCGATCGTCCAGGGAGCGGGCGGGATGCACATCTACTGCCCCGGCTATCTGAAACGGCTGCGCGATCTGTGCGACGCTCACGGCGTGCTGCTCGTGCTCGACGAGATCGCGACCGGCTTCGGGCGCACCGGCACCATGTTCGCCTGCGAGCATGCCGGGGTCGCGCCGGACATCATGTGCGTCGGGAAGGCGTTGACCGGCGGTTACATGAGCCTCGCCGCCACCTTGTGCACCCGCGAGGTTGCCGAGGGGATCAGCGGGGCCGCACCCGGCGCCTTCATGCACGGTCCGACCTTCATGGCCAATCCGCTCGCCTGCGCTGTGGCCGGCGCGAGCATCGACCTGCTCCGTCAGGGCGACTGGCGGCAGCGCGTCGCGGGAATCGAGGTGCAGATCGCTTCCGGGCTGGCGCCGTGCCGCGCCCTTCCGGGTGTCAGCGACGTGCGTTCACTCGGCGCGCTGGGCGTGGTGGAGCTCGACCGCGACGTGGACCCGGCCTGGATGCAGCAGGAATTCGTCCGTCGCGGCGTGTGGGTGAGGCCGTTCCGTAATCTGGTGTATATAATGCCGCCCTACGTGATATCGGGTGAGGAGCTCGACCGCCTCACCACCGCGATCGCGGAAGTGGTCGAGGCCTTCGCGGCACGGTGACGGCGCCTGCGCTCGCAATTGCGCCGGTCGACGATCCCGCGTCGGCTGACTGGCGGGCGTTCATGTCCCTTTACCGGGACGCCTTCGAGGCCTGGGAGCGCGAGCCGGAGGCGGTGCTGGCCGAGCGCGTGAGTGCCGGGCGCTACGTCCTCTGCCTGGCGCGCGATGCGAAGGGCGCTCCCGTCGGTTTCTACATTCTCGAGGTGAACCGCGATGTCGACTACGTCATGTTCACCTACGTGGGCGTGTCAGGCGCCGCGCGGGGCAAGGGATACGGAGCGGTGCTCGTGCGTGACGCCGTGCGCCGCTTCCGCGAGGAGATCCGCGCGGAATGGATGCTCATCGAAGCGGGCGACCGCCAGGCGGTTTTCTACGGCAGGCTGGGCTTCAAACGCCTCGACCTGATCTACCATGCGCCCCGCTTCGAAGAGGAAGGCGCCGCGCCCATGCACCTGTTGTCGATGTCCGCGGATCACGACAGCGATATCATCGACGGCCCGAGACTGGCAGAGATGGTGCGCCACAATTTCGTCCACGGTTACCGCCTCGATCCCGCCGATCAGCGTGTTCGCCGCCAGCTCGCGTTGATCGGGCAGCGGGTTCGGCGTGTTCCCTGGCCCCCGGGAGAGGACGCGTGCTGACCTACAGCCAGGCCGCCAATCCAACCGATCGCGTGAGCCGCGATATCGACCACGTGCTGGCGCATGGGCGTACGCATTACCAGGAGTACCTGTTCTTCCGGTCGCAGGCGCACGGGGTGTGCGTGGCGCTCGACGGTGACATCCAGTCCTGCGAGTCCGACGAGGCGATCTATCACGAGGCGCTGGCGCACCCGGCGCTTCTCATCCATCCGCGGCCGCGCAAGGTGCTGATCATGGGCGGCGGAGAAGGGGCGACGGCGCGCGAGGCGCTGCGCCACGACTGCGTGGAGCGGGTGGTCATGGTTGACATCGACCGCGAGTTCGTCGATCTCTGCCGCGAGCTGATCCCGGGCTGGAGCGCCGGCGTTTACGACGATCCGCGCCTCGAGCTCCACTACGAGGACATCAACGAGTACCTGGAGCGCACCGGGGAGCGCTTCGACGTGGTAATCGGCGACCTGGTGGACGTGCAGGACTGGGACGCTCCGGCCGGCGACCTGTACAGCCGGGACTTCTACGCCGCGCTCACGGGCTGCATGCGCGACGGCGGTGTCTTCGCGTCACAGGCCGGCGCGCTTTCGACGGTCGACATGGACAACCACAACCGGATCCGGGCGCGCATCGCCAAGAGCCTGCCGCGGGTGAGGAGCTACGGACTCGTCGTGCCCAGTTTCTACCACATGTGGAGCTTCGTTCTGGGTTCGGCCGCGCCGCTCGACTGCGGGGGCGCATCCCTGGCGGAATGCTTCGACGAGCGTGTCGGCGGGCGCGGCGTGGGTCTGCCCGCCACCGGTTCCGGCACGCTGGCCGGCGCGTTCCTGCTGCCCCGGCTGCTGGCCGATGCGTTGAAAGGGTGAGCCGCCATGGGTGAGCGCCGTTTCCAGTTTCTCCCCAACGCGCCGCTCGACGAGGCCGACGTGGTGATTCTGCCCATACCGCTCGAGTCCACGGTGAGCTTCCGGGGCGGCACGGCGGGCGCGCCCGACGCGGTGCTCGCCGCTGCCGAGCAGCTCGAATACTACGAGGAGGATCGCGGCTGGTCGCCGTTCCGTTACATGAGCGTATGCGTCGCCGATCCGCTGGCGCCGCGGACGGGGGAGGCCGAGGCGCAGTTCCACGCCAGGATCGCGGAGGTGGCGGGCGGGCTGGACCGCGACAACCTCCTCGTGGTGATCGGCGGCGAGCACTCCCTCACGCCGTCGGTGCTCGCCGGCCGGATGCCCGATCGCGGCTGTGTCGTGCATCTCGACGCGCACGCCGATCTGCGCGAGCACTACCACGGCACGCCGTACAGTCATGCCTGCCCCGTGCACCGTATCCGCGCGCAGGGTCACCGCATCGTCATGGCCGGCATCCGCTCGGTGTACGAGCCCGAGGCCGGCCGCATCGCCGCAGATCACGATATCGAGCTGTTCATGGACCGCGACCTTCAGCGCGGCGACGGCTGGCCGCGGCTGCTGGACTCGCTGCGCGGATTGAGCGGGCCGGTATGGCTGACCGTAGACATGGACGCCTTCGACCCGGCACTGGTGCCGGGGGTGGGCACGCCCCAGCCCGGCGGGCTGAGCTGGTACCAGGCGGTGGAGATCCTGGAGGCCGTCGTCGACAATCCCGCCGTGGACCTGCGCGGCGTGGACGTGGTGGAGCTGGTGCCCGACCCGTCCAACGTGTCCGAGACGGTCGCCGCAAAGCTGGTGCAGAAGGCGATCTCCTTCTGGGGCCGCGCCCGGGGCTTCGAGCGCCGCGCCCCCGGCGGCGCCCAGAGCGGCGTCGATCATGAGTGAGTCCATGACGGTATTTCTGCCCGCCCGCCATGCGCGCCATCGGCCGATGCACGACTATTCCGACGGCGCGCCGCCCTTGCCCCATCCCGAGTCCCCCGCGCGCGTCGACGCGGTGCTGAAGGGCCTGCGCTCGGCAGGCGGCGTGGAGCTGGTGGAGGTCGACGGGTTCGCCGAGGCGCAGGTCCGCGCACTGCACGACGCCGATTTCGTCGATTTCCTGCTGGGCATCGGCGCGGCCGTGGCGCCGGAGGCCGAGTACGTGCCGAGCATGTTCGGCGCCGACCTCAGCCGCGCGCCGCTGCGTTTCCGTGGCGGCATGTACTGCCGCGAGCTCGGCACGCCGATCACATCGGAGTCCGTCGGCGCGGCGCTCAATTCGGCGGCGGCGGCCATCGCGGCCGCCGGCCGCGTCGCCGAGGGCGCCGCCGCGGCCTTCGCCCTGTGCCGCCCGCCGGGACACCACGCGGGCCGGCGCCGGTACGGCGGCTACTGCTATTTCAACAATGCGTACCTGGCCGCCGGCGTTCTCGCACCGGCCGGGCGCTGCGCGGTGCTCGACATCGACTATCACCTGGGCGACGGCAGCATGGAGTTCGCCACGCCCGCCTGCCCCTACTACTCGCTGCACGCCGATCCCTGGTTGAACTACCCCTATCTCGAGGCGGACGCCGCACTCGATTCCGACTGCGGGCGCCTGATGACCCTCGCGCAGGGCACCGATGGCGATGCGTACCTGGCGCTGCTCGACGGCGCGCTCGATGAGGTCGCCGGCCGCGGTTGCGACACGCTGGTGGTCTCCACCGGCTTCGACACCCTGGGCGCCGACACCATCCAGGACACCAAGCTGCTGATCACGCCGCAGGACTTCCGCCGCATCGGCGCGCGCATAGGCAGCCTGGGGACGCGGCTGCTGCTGGTGCTGGAGGGCGGGTACAACGTAGCTAAGTTACCGGAGTGTGCGGCGGAATTTGTCGGCGGGATCAGGGAGGGGACCCGAAGCCCCTGCTAGTGCTGATCCAGCCTTCCCAGCTCCTCCACCAGCGAGAACAGCAGTCCGCGCCCCGACGGGCCCATCCCGCGCGCGAGCTTCCCGGCGTCGCGCTCGCCGTCGATCAGCGCGCGGAAGGTACCGCCGAGGCGGGCCATATCGCCGCCGGCACGCACCATCTGCTCGCCCATCGCCGCCACCATCTGCAGCGCCTGCGCGTCCCCGCGCCGTGCCAGGTGGATCATGTGCGCAAGCCCGGGTGCGGCGTGAACGGCATCGGGCTGCGCCTCGGGGTCGGGCAGGGTGGAGGGATCCGCGATGCCGCTCAGGATGGCCTGCGCGATGATCCGGTCCTCCTCGTCCAGTCCCTCCAGCAACCCGCGATCACGGCGCCCGTCGAGGATGCGCCGCACGGCTGCGACCAGGCGCGTCCAGCCGACTTGCTCAGCCTCCGCGAGCAGCGGCTCGATGTCCCCGGCGGCGGCGGGATTGCGGCAGGAGTCCACGATCTTGTTGATGAAACGCGCGTGGACCTGAACGACCTGGCCGGCGAACGACTCGTTGATCGGCATGAACGGACTCGGGGAGATGTGCCGGCGTCATGGTACGGCATCGCGCACGGGGCTGCATACCGCCCGCATGCTTGAATAAGGGGCCGGCCGGACCCATATCCTCGCCGGTGTGGCGTGCGCCACCTTTGGAGAAACACCGGACATGAAACGCGTATTCCTCTTCGTCGCTACGAACGTCGCGGTCCTGCTCGTTCTGAGCACCGTCATGCGGCTGCTCGGCGTCGGACCCTACCTGACCGAGGTCGGCCTCGACTACCAGTCGCTGCTGATCTTCGCCGCGGTCATCGGCATGGGCGGCTCGTTCATCTCGCTGGCCATATCGAAGTGGATGGCGAAGCGCGCCACCGGGGCGAAGGTCATCGAGCAGCCCGCCAACGAGGCGGAGCGCTGGCTGGTCGACACGGTCCAGCGCCAGGCGCGGGAGGCCGGTATCGGCATGCCCGAGGTGGCGATCTACGATTCGCCGGACGTCAACGCCTTCGCCACCGGGATGAAACGCAACAGCGCCCTGGTCGCCGTGAGCACCGGCCTGCTGCGTTCCATGCGCCGCGACGAGGCCGAGGCCGTGCTGGGTCACGAGGTCTCCCATGTCGCCAACGGCGACATGGTCACGCTCGCCTTGATCCAGGGCGTGGTCAACACCTTCGTGATCTTCCTGGCGCGGGTGATCGGCATGCTGGTGGACCGCACCGTGTTCAAGACCGAGCGCGGCCACGGTCCCGCGTTCTGGATCGTCACCATCGTCGCCGAGATCGTGCTGGCGATCCTGGCGTCCATGATCGTGATGTGGTTCAGCCGCTACCGCGAGTTCCGCGCCGACGCCGGCGGCGCGCGGCTGGCCGGCCGCGAGAAGATGATCGCCGCCCTGGAGCGCCTGAAGGCGGCCTCCGGCCAGGCCCAGCTGCCCGACCAGCTCGCCGCCTTCGGCATCTCCGGACACATCGGCCAGGGCATCAAGCGCCTGTTCATGACCCACCCGCCGTTGGACGAGCGGATCGCTGCGTTGAAGAGGGCGGGGTAACGGCAGGTGTTCGCCCATGCACCGTTCCCTCGTCACGAATTCCCTGACACGCGGTCGTCCCGGTCCGACGAATGCCCCGCGATTCGAGCTTGCCTTCCCATGGGATTCAGGTCTAATATATCAACGAGTTATCAGAATTAATTAATCGGTATTCTAATAATTCTGACTGAATATTCAGAATTTTCAGATACTTGTCCCGGCAAAGGCCTGCCGGGGCCTGATGAGAAGGGGAAGGTATGAACGCACCCAGAGCCATTGCCGTGTCTGCAGCGCTCGCGCTGCCCGTCTTGAGTGTCCTGAGCGCGGACGTCCTCGCCCAGCCCGTTGAGACCCGGTTCGGCGTCTCGGTCGGCGTCCGCAGCGACGACACCGAGTGGCGCACCACCGGGGACCCCTCCAACCTGAATCCCGGACTGCAGTCGTCCGTAACCTTCGACGATCTGAGCTCCAGCAGCCTGATTTTCGACGGCGAGGTGATCTGGGCCGACAAGATCGTGATGCGCGGCAACTTCACCACCGGCGGCTACAACGACGGCGAGTCCACGCAATCCGATTTCCTCGGCGGAAGCGAGGTCAGCCGCCTCACGGCCAGCAACGACGACTCGGACTTTACGGACATCTCAGTGGCCCTTGGTTACCAGTTCCGCCTGGGTCCGGCGACGCGCGTGGTACCCATGGTCGGGTACGGCCTGCGCGAGCAGCACCTGGAGATGCAGCAGGGCGTGCAGGTGCTCGATCCGCTCGGCATGGCGGGCGGCACCGGTCCCGTCGCCGGGCTGAACAACAAGTACGACACCGAGTGGCGCGGCGCCTGGATGGGCCTGCACGTCGAGCACGACGCCTCGGAGCGCGTGAATGGTGCTCGCCGCCTGAGCCTCTACGCGCGCGGCGAGTACCATTTCGGCGACTACGAGCTGGAGGCCGACGAGAACTTGCGCCCCGAGGTGAAACACCCGCGCAGCATCCTGCAGCAGGCGAACGCCAACGGCATGGTCCTGACGGTGGGCGGCGCCTACTACCTGACCAACACCATGCGCGTCAACGCCGGCTGGAACTATCAGGACTGGTCCACCGACAAGGGCCTGGAGACGACGTTCTACGCGGACGGACAGGAAGGAGCCGCGACCCTCGAAGAGGCCAATTGGGACTCCAACACCGTCTTCGTGGGAATCGAGTACGTCAACAAATAGCCTCGATCGAGGTCCGAGGCCCGCGACCCGGATCGCGACCGGAAGGCCGCTCCTGCGGCTCGGTCGGCACGAAGTACGCAACACACGCCTCGGGCGCGCGTCTAGGCCCTCGGACCTCGGACCTCGGACCTCGGACCTCCCAGCCCCCGCCCTCGCCCCTCACTTGAGAAGGTAATGCTTCCGCACCGCCTCGTGCACCGTCCACGTGCACGACAATCCCGCCGGGAAGTTCGCCAGGTCGCCTTCGCCCATCTCCACCGGGTCGCCGCCGTCGGGCACGACCGTGACGTGGCCGGCGATGAAGTAGCACGTCTCCGACTGCTCGTAGGTCCAGGGAAACTCGGACGGCTCCTTTTCCCACACCGGCCAGTCGTAGACGCCCATCACGTCCAGCTTGGCCGGTGACGGGTTGTGCTCTACGGTAATCTCGCTCATCGATTCGCTCCGCTCGGTCAAGGTCGTCGTTCGCGCCGGATGACATCTTACCGCCCGGAGCCGCTCGGATTGCCTTCCGGCGAGTTGCCGGTATCATAGGCGTTCCTCGGCGCGCGCCCCGACAGTTCCGACTGCGGCGCGCCGCAATCCTCCCGGCAAACAGACGTACCGCGCTGCGCGCGCCACGCGCACAAACGGACACAGGGTCGACTCGAATGAAGGCGATGATCCTCGCGGCAGGAAAGGGAACCCGGGTGCGGCCGCTCACCTACGAGCTGCCCAAGCCCATGATCCCCATCCTGGGCAAGCCGGTCATGGAATACCTGATCGAGGAGCTGGCGCGCTACGGGATCTCCGAGATCATGATCAACGTGAGCCACCTGCCGGAGAAGATCGAGAGCTATTTCGGCGACGGCCGGCGCTGGGGCGTGTCCATCGGCTACTCCTTCGAGGGCTATATCGAGAACGGCTCAGTGATCGGCACGCCGCTGGGCTCCGCCGGCGGGATGAAGAAGATCCAGGACTTCGGCGGGTTCTTTGACGAGACCACGCTGGTGTTGTGCGGCGACGCGCTCATCGATCTCAACATCCTCGACGCGGTGATCCGCCACAAGGACAGCGGTGCGGTGGCCAGCATCGTCGTCAAGGAAGTCGACCGGGACCGCGTCCCCAACTACGGCGTGGTCGTGTGCGAGCCCGACGGCCGCATCACGTCGTTCCAGGAAAAGCCCTCGGTGGAAGAGGCGCGCTCCAACCTGGTGAATACCGGCATCTACATCTTCGAGCCGCGGGTGCTCGATCTCATTCCGAGCGGGCGGGAATACGACATCGGCAGCGAGCTCTTCCCCGCCATCCTACAGCAGGGTCTGCCGTTCCACGCGGTGCGCACGCCGTTCAACTGGGTGGACATCGGGCAGGTCAGCGATTACTGGAGCGCGACCCAGGCGATCATGCAGGGCCAGGTGCACAACATCGGCATGCCCGGAAAGCAGGTACGCCCCAA
>Ga0326597_10011657_pt1 | contig 11632 bp, 11 predicted proteins | sample RVTome_12_FD_203789 | JGI IMG/M metagenome (GOLD analysis project Ga0326597, IMG submission 203789) | Soil microbial communities from uranium-contaminated site in the Upper Colorado River Basin, Wyoming, United States - RVT100D185 | ecosystem: Environmental > Terrestrial > Soil > Contaminated >...
ATGTGGGAGCAGTCCCTTCGCCCGCTCCCTCCGCGCCGCATCGCCGCCCTGTGCAAATTCTTGGCGTGCGACTGTGGTGCGAAGGGATCGAGCGAATAGAATCGCTTTTCCGTTGAGCTGCTCCCGGCAGTTGAACGGAGAGGCGATCCCGCCTGCATCCACACATTCCCGATTCGATTCGGGAAAAGGATAAACAATCATGTCGACCTACAACGTGGCCGCCCACACGATCACTGCTCCCGCCACGGGGCACGTCCTGCGCCTGTCCTTCGGGACCCAGGCGCAGAACACCGAGATCGTGAGGGACGCCGTGGCTGCGCTGGCGGCGGCAGGAGCTGAGGGTGGGGAGCTCGTTCTGTTGAACGGTCCCGCCTCGCTCCCCGTCGCTGTCGCCATCGGCCACGGCGTCGCGCACAAGTACGGTGCGTTGGGGTGTTTCGACCCCAAGCTGAATGGGTACGTCGTGAGCGTCAGCCACGACCCCCGCTGGGCCGCCGGGGATCTGATCCCTGCGAGCACCGTCACGGAGGCCTAGGCCACCTCCGAAGTCCCGGCTGGCATACCTGGGACATTAAAACGTATGCCAATAGGTTGTGGGTTTCCTGAAACTGAAAACCCTCCGGTTCTCGATCCGTAAAATCGAAGCACTCGATGAAGCTGGGCGGAAGATTGCACATCTTTCGTCCGGCTCCTCGATTTGAATCAGGAGCGCAACCCTTCGGGGATAAACACGTTCGTGGTGTGAATCGAGGAAGCGCAGTCGGAATGAGCCGACCAGCGGACATGTTTCGCCGAGACCTTGGAGGTCAAGATGGCGAAGATCATCCTCGCCGGGCCCCCGCGGTCCGGCAAGTCTTGCTTGAGAGAGGGACTCAAGCAGGCGATCCGGGCGATTCCGGGCGCGCCGTATCCGTACGTGGTTACGGCGTGCCCGGACGGCGAGGGGTCTTGGTTCCAGGAAACTGTGAACCAGGATCCCGAGCTGGCGCGGGAGTTGAAGGAGGCCTACAAGGCCAAGTTCACTCCCGCATTCGTGGCGAGGGTCGAGGCGAGCGTGCGTAATTGCGCACTGCCTCTGACCCTCGTCGACATTGGCGGAATTCCCTCCGCTGAGAACCGTGTGATGGTCGCTTCGGCGACCCACGCGGTTCTGCTCGCAGGCGATCCCTCTCGCCTGCCTGAGTGGAGGGAATTTTGCCACGATCTCGGTTTGGCCGTGACGGCCGAGATCGTGTCTGACTATCACGGTGCGCAGGACGTCGTCGAGGGCATCGGCTCCGACGGCGTCCTGCGCGGACGGGTTCACCACCTCGAGCGCGGTGAGCCCGTCGCCGAGCGCCCCATGGTGGTGGCGCTCGCAAACCTCCTCGTCCGCCTGGCAACGGTCGAGGAGTAAAAAGCCCCGTGACACCGACGGTATATCGGTGGAAGCGAGAAGGAAAACTCCAAAAAACCTGCACTCGAGTTTCGAGAGCTCACGCTATGCACATTGCGTAGAGCTCTCCTCGATTTGAATCAGGAACGCGATCTTTCGGGGGTTGAAACGCGTTCGTGGTACGAATCGAGGAAAGTGCTCCTCTTCCCACACCAGTCCGGCAGAGCCAAATTTTCTACGATGAGAGATCTCACGATCTCTCTCGCTGAGCATCTTTCATTGCGTGAAGATGCGGTTTGCGGGAACAGTCCCTTGCCGGCCTGATGCGGGAACCAACCGTCGGATCTCCCGATGGTGTTTGTGTTTCTAGGGGAGGAGAGATGAAGAAAATTGTGTGGATGTCCCAGCATCGTCCGAGCGCGTCGCAGATCGCGGCGCTGCGGGGGATGTTCGGGGACGACGTTCAGGTCGTTCTGGATCCGAATCCGTTCGATGACGCGCGCGAAATCGCGGCGCGGTTCAGGCGGGGCGGGTTCGACGACATGGTCGTCGTGTGTCCACTTTCGGTGCTCGACCACCTCTGCCGCGCGGGCATTCGTCCGCTGTGGTCCGAGGCGGCCGAGGAAAACGATCCTCGAAAGATCGAATTTCGCGGTGCGCGTGGGCAGGGATTCCGGTTCGTCCGGTTCCGCCGCGTCCGCCGCGTCGCGATCGAGTTCGAGGACTAGTTCGGCGGCGCGTGGCTAACCCCACGCGCCGCCACCTACATCTCATCGAAAGAAGTTTGTCCGTTTCTCGGCCAAGCTTCTCTCGAGGAGAGAGTTCCTAGAGAGAACAATTCACCAGAATCCCCCGTGGGGCATGGAGACGCGAATGTCGCTTCAGAATGCGGTCGCCCTGGCCGCGAAGATCCAGGGCATTTCGAAGGATGTGGTGACCCGCCACATCCAGCGCGGGGACGTGGTGAAAGCCACTCTCCTCGCCCTCATCTCGGGCCGCCCGGCGTTCTTCCTCGGAACGCCAGGTGTCGACAAGACCGGAACCGTCGAGGCCCTCGCGGGTCGTATCGACGGCGCTGTCTTCTTCGAGGCATTGATGCCGGTCGTCGCGTCGAGCGAGCAGTTGCTCGTCGAGTCGACCAGCATTGAGGAGGTTCCCATGCTGAATGGGGGCAAGTCCATCCGAACCAGCGACACGCTGGGGCGCGCCGCAAACGCGCATCTCATCTTCGCGGATGAGATCTGGAAGGCGGACGCGAGGGTCTTGCAAACCCTCCTCGACCTCTCGAAGGGCGACGGAGTTCGCCACGAGGGGAAGATGGTCAAGACGCCGACCTTGGCGTTCTTGGCCGCGTCGAACGAGCTCGCCGATCCCGAGGGGAACCTCGGCGCGATGTGGTCGCGGATGACCATTCGCGTCGTGGTCGAGCCCCTCGACCGGTCCGGCAAGATCGCGCTTGTGAAGGCGCGATTGAACCGGGATCGGAAGGTGGGCGCGGGCGCGGCTTCGGCCAAGCTCACGCTGAGCGAGATCGAAACCCTGCGGAGCTCCCGCCCGCAGGTCACGGTGCCCGACGACATCGTCGAGTGCGTCCTGGTCATTTACCAGGCGCTGCTCGACGAGAAGTCGGCGGACTTCTCGTGGCTCTGGGCCGACGACCGGCGTTTCGGCCGTGTCTTCGACGTCTTGCAGGCTTCGGCTCTGCTCGAAGGTCGGGACACGGTTTCCAAGAAGGACCTCGCGGTCCTGTCTTGGATGCTCTGGGATAGCCCGGATCAGATCCCCACCGTCGAGGGGGTGCTGGCCCCGTACTGTCGCACCCCTTTGGGTGAGGCACGCACGGTGGTCGACGAGCTGCTCGTGGCGGGCGGGCATCTCCATGCCTTCGCGGGTGGCGATATGACCCGCGCGAGCAAGGCGATGGCGTCGGTGAACGCCGCCAAGGTCGAGCTCGGAAAGCTCGTTTCGGGGGCGGGTTCCGACGCCCCTACCATCCAGAAGTGGGTGGGTCAGATCGGAACCGTCTCGGGGAAGGTCGCGATGGGCGCGGCCGACCCATCCAACCGCGCGCCGTGGGATGAGATCACGGCGCTCTTCGCCTAAGGAGGCGTGAAATGTCGACGAAAGTCGCGCCTCTCGATCGCGGAGCGCTCCAATCTTCGCTGGTGACTGATGCCGACGCCTTTGTCGTCGGCCGGTATCTCCGGCAGCGGGAGGATGCTCCCGCGCTCGCGCAGTTGGAGAAGACGGGAGAGGCGAAGATCCCCGGCGTGCAAGCCGCACTCGCCGATACCTTCAACGCGCTCTGGAGTGACGAGCTCGGGTTTCGACCCGATGCGGAAGTCGCTCCGGCGCGTAGGTACTGGCGAGAGCTCCTCGGACAAACGGCCACCACGGCCGCCTACCAGGAGCTCCACGGCCGCACCGCCGGGGACATGCTCATGTCCTTCGTCGGAACGATGGAGGCAGGGGAAACCTTGCTGAAACTCGTCCCGGCGGAGGATTCGGAAAAGCTCCAGGAGCTCGACGCCTCGCAGAAGGCGGCGGACTCAGCGGAGCAGGACGCGCAGGATGCCGAGGCCGAGGCCGAAGCGTTTGCGGAGATGGCCGACATGGCCGGATCCCAAGCGTCAGGTCAGGGCCCGGCATCTTCCGGTGGGAATGGGCAGCCCTCCGGACAAGCAGCTGGCGGAAACGCCGGCGGCATGAGCGCGTCTGAGGCCCAGGCTCTCGCCGACCGCCTGTCCCAGCAATGGGAAGAGGCGCAGACGAGGGCCGACGCGGCACGGTCTGTTGCGGACGCCGCGAAAGCGGGCGTCGAGGCCAAGGCGGCGGAACTTCTCGGGCAACCGGGCAGTGCCGAAGCTAAGGCCAAGACCGACGAACTGCGGCGACTGGGGATCGCTGCGGTGAAGAAGGCCTCGGAGAAAGTTGAAGAACTTTCCGAGACCATCAATGGCTGGGGCCTCGAGCCGGGCGAGCTCGAGTCCAAGTCCATCCCCGAGGCCGTCGAACTCTTGGAGCGTCTGCGTCGCTCCGAGGCTATGAAAAAGTTCGCGGCGCTTCTCGGTCGCCTGCGTGCGATGGCCGCGCGCAAGGCGAAGTCTCGGACCCCGAATGGGTCGCAGAAGGTCACGCGCCGCGAAACCGGCCGTGATCTCACGCGACTTGCGAGGGGAGAGCTCACGCGTCTGGTCCATCCGGGCCTGCGTGCGGGGTTCTACCGAGATTGGTCCCGTGGCACGCTGGAGCTGCGGGGAACCGAAGAGAAGAAGACCCTCGGCCGTGGTCCCGTGATCGTCTGCGAAGACGCATCCGGCTCTATGGACGGGGTCAAGCAGCAGTGGGCCAAGGGAGTGACGTTCTCCCTGGCACACTTCGCCAAGATCCAGCGTCGGTCGTTCGGGTGGATTCTGTTCGATGCGTACGTGCATCGGGCGGAGGTCTACTCGCTCGGCAAGCTCGGCGCCGAAGCGATGCTTGGCATTGCGGAAGCGCGCGCGGGTGGAGGCACGGATTTCGAGCGGCCGCTCCGGCGGGCGTTCGAGATGATCAGGAGCGAAGGTCTGCGTAAGGCCGACGTGCTCCTAGTCACTGACGGCGACTGTGCTGTCAGTTCGTCCTTCCTGGAGGAGGTCCGAATGCTCAAGAAGGAGCTCGAGGTCAACATCGTCACGGTGATCTGTGACGCTGGCGGCCACTGCTCCGACGCGAGCGTTCGGAAGTTCTCCGACCGCGTTGAGCGTGTCTCTTCTTTCTCGGCGGAGGAAGCAGAGGCGAAAGTATTCGCAAACCTGTGAGGCAACGCCGCCGCGTTGTCTTACGCAACTCACGCCGCCTCTTCCGTTTCTTGCACAGAACACGGAAGGGGCTTCGTTCCGGCCGGTTGATCCTGCACTTCGCAGATATCGACCAGCCAGAATCGAACAACATTAACCGCCCCACGCTGGGGCATGGAGGACGCATGTCCGACGAAGTAGTGACCGTAAGGGCGACCGCCGGGAAGAATCCGGGCGAGGCCATCGGTTCACACCGGCGGCATCTGGTTTTCCTCCCGCGTGGGTGCGAGCCCGAGCGGGAGTATCGCGTTAAGCTCGTTCCGGTCGGGAAGCAAGACCGAAACGGGCGTGAGCTCTTTCGCGGCGTGCCGGCTCCGGCCACGGAGGCCGAGGGCTGGCGTGATAACGGCGATGGAACCCTGTCCCGATGCTGGGTGATCAAAGACTGGAAGCTCGACGAGCATGTCCAGGTACTCGAGACCCGGCCAAAGGCACGGACGGACGGAACCCCACACGTGAACGCCACGTTCACGACCGACTGGGGAACCGACCTCGCCTCCTCGCGGATCACGGTCACGACGGTGACTACGATTCCGGAGATGGAGGAGTGCCTTTCGGGGTACGATACGTGGCCGAGCTACTTGTCGACCAAGGAGGTCGACCGGCGCGACGGAGGCACGAAGGTTGAGACCTTCGCCATCGAAGCGATGGAGTCGACGCGGTCGGGATATGTCGAGAGCAACGACTGGCAGAATTGCCGGTTGCGCCTCGATTATTCCGGATTGCCCGAGTTGTACGTGGGCCTCAAGCTCACGTACGGAGCGGACAAGACCGCCGAGGTTCGCTCGGCCAAGTGGACCGATCAACCGGCTTGGCTCCAGGCGCACCTGTTTGCTCCGTACCCTGTGTGCGGCTGTGGGCGCGAGCGGGTGGACACGCCGGCGGGTTACAAGGCCTGCGCAAAGTGCCGGGCCGAGGCCGCGCAGTACTCCGTGATCGACGAGCTCCTGCCCGCCGAAAAGCGGGCGGAGTTCGCTCGGATCGCGGGGCTGTGCGCTGTGGCTGCCGGTGAGGGTAAGGCGTGGGAAGGCGATGGCGGGGAGGTCCTTGTCATTGCGCTTACCCCGCACCTCACGCCCCGCTACTCCGGCGACGATCCATTTAGTTTGTGGCGTGGATACCTCTGGTACTACGCAACAAGCGAGGGGGTCTTCGCCAGCCGGTTCCCTCCGGAGGCGATGATGATCCTCGGGGGGCTCGGGAGCGCGACGGGGCGAGGGCTCCTCACCCTCTCCTGTTGGCTCACCGACAGGCATCGCACCGAGCAGTGCGGTGATGACTTCTACGCACGGACGCAGGTCCGTGGTGAAGAGGTCGAGCCGCGCCCGGATCGGTACACGCTCGAGCGTGCCAGCGTGGCCGTGAAGCTACGCGGCACCGAGGCGGATCGGCAAGCCGCGCTCGTCGCGAAGGCGACTGCGCCGATCTCTCCCTCATGGGGCACGGTCTCGGATGTGATGCAAAAGGCCGAGGAAGCCTTCCGCAACCACGACTACACCGAGGCGACTCGGTTGTATGTCGCGGCGGCGGAGGCACAGCGTGCCGCCGATCTGGAAACGGCGCGCCTCGAGGCCGAGCGGCGGCGGATCGACGCGAGCCGCCGGCACGCCAACCCCTGGGGCGTGAGGGAAGAGCGGGGCATCTACGATGCTGAGCTTCCCACGGGTCCGCAGACCCTTTTTCTCGAGAAGTCCCCTCGCATGTACCAGTGCGGGGATTGCGGACGGATCGAGAAGATGGGGAAGACCGAGTGGAACCGGTACAAGAACACCGGTGCTGCTCGCATGGTCTGCACCTGCGGGGCGTGGTCGGACGTGTCGAAGGACACGACGCCGGCAACGTCCGCACCTGCCAAGCCGGTCGACAAGCCCAGCACGCCCTCGAGCGCCCTGGACTTGTCGGGTCTGCTCGGCAAGTTCGGGCGGAACTAATGCCCCGCATACTGCGGGGCTCGGGGAGATGTTGTGGCTCCTAAATCAACCATCCACAGCAACACTCAAACCGAAGACCCGGCACGCGATTGCACATCGCGCGCCGGAGTCCTCATCCGATCGCTGGATCCTTCGACAGGCTCAGGACAGAGCATGATCGAGCGATGAGATGAGGACCGATCACCGTGACATTCAGTCACGATCGCGTTGCTCACATTGGAGGCCAACATGGCCACTCGAGAAGAGGCGGCGGAGCGGATGAAGGCCGCGAAGGCCGCTTTGTCCGCCTTCAAGGCGGAGCATACAAAGATCCTCGAGCGCCTTCGGACGCTCGAGGAGGAGGTTCGGGTAGCCTACTGGCCCCCCGAAGGATTCGAGGAGTGCGCGGGTGAGGATCAGGAGGGCAACGAGTGTTGCTCGGCTCTCCTGCCTTCCATGGACGTGCACGGCGACGGACCCGACCACCCCGGTGGCTGGGTTGAGGAGCAGTACTCGAACAGGGACGGGGGCAGCGGAAGGTTCTTCTGCCCGGAACACGCGCACCAGGTGCGTCACGGATCCCGACGGGATCCCTCTGACTACTAGACCAAGCCGGCCGAGCAGTTTCTTGCACAGGAATTGTTCGGCCCGCCTACCAAGCAGGTGACTCTGTCACACGTTTGGTTGGCGGAGAGAGATTCGCCAAATGTTCGATTGTGTTCTGAATGGTTCAGCGTGCGATCAAACAAAAAACCGCTTCACTCAATCGAAGCGGTCGGCCGTCATGTGCCGTTCAAAATCATGCGCTGAAATATTGCGCGTTGGAGGAAACATGTCGATTCAAAATCACGCCCTTGTGGGCGTGAAGGAAACCCTCTTCGCGTGGGAGGACGCGAAGAAGATGAAGCGGCAGCGCACGCGCGCTGCCCGAGCCCTCCGGCAGGTCTTCGACCTGTCGTGGCCTGAATCCCACCGCGCCGCCAAGGCGTGGGTGGCCGGAGACCCACTCCAATGGGTCCTCGAGAGCCTGGTGAAAAGCCAGACCCTCGCGGAAAAGCCGGGGCGGGTGCTCCGGCCGCCGCACTGCTCGGACCACCCGGGCAGTTCCTGTGTGGCGTGCTACGTCACGCCACGGGGCCGGTGGATGGAAATCTCGTACGACTGCTGCGGTGCAGTCTACGAGATGAAGGAGGTGCCGGCATTCGTCGCGCCTCCTCCGATCGCGCCGGCCGCGCCCGCACCCAGGGCCTATTGCCCTGCTTGCACCGCGTGGGAGGACGAGAACCCACGCATGGTCGGCCAGGAGTGCCGGACCTGCGGAGACAGGTCTGGCTCCGCCTGGTGAGCCAACTCAAGGGAGAACGGACACGCACTCAGCTCCGTTCTCCCCTCAACAGAACGCTTGAACACATCTTCGAGCTTTCCGTTGAGGACAAAAAACCCGGCAATCCCGCCGGACGTTCTCAAAAGAGGAACGATGGACAACAAAATGTTCAGGTGGCCGGATCCGATGAATCGGGTGCCGGCATCCAAGCGCCTGCGCCGTAAATTGATGCATAAAATCAAAAAGATGCGTCAAAGAATCAAGCGCCGAAAGGCGCGACAGCGCCTTCGGGCCAACTCGGATGATCCGGACATCCATTAAAGCCCCTATCCCGCACCCAAACGTGGTGCGGGACCTCATCCGATCGCTGGAGGGGAGAGAATGTAAACGGTAAAAGGTAGACAGTAAACAGAAATCACACTTCTCTGTTTACCGTTTACTGCCCACTGTTTACTTCCCATTCAAGCGATGAGATGAGGACAACAAGCTCGGCAATTCCGCCGAAGTGTTCTCAAAGGAGGAAGGATGGAAAAGGAAAAAACCAAATGCCGCATATGCTGCGGCAGCGGCTTCACAGGAACCTTTGGGGTTCCTCGGCCGGGAGAACGACCGGCAGAGACCTGCCAAGCCTGCGGAGGGTCTGGGGTTTGCCCGGACTGTGATGGTTTGGGCGAGGTTTTGGACCTGGAGGGTTCTTTCGCTCTCCGGGACGATTGGGGGGCACCGGTCTACAAGGTCTGCCCTGCCTGCGGGTAGGGCAGACACGCCAGCCGAAGGATGTCGCACCACATCCTTCGGCCCGCCAACAAAGATTAGGAACTCAATCCTGCTCTTCGTTGGCGGAGAGAGATTTCTGCCAGAAAACCTGCCACAAGATTCGGAATTATCCGGTGTCCTTATGGCAACAGAAATCCGCTTCAACTTCAAACGAAGCGGTCGGCTGTCATGTGCCGTATAAAAAATGCGCTGAAATATTGTGCGTTGGAGGAAACATGGACAGCATCGAAACCCCCGGCCGCACGGCGGCCGAAGTCATCGCCAACAACCTGGAGAGGTTCGGCTTGCCGAACCTCTCGGTGACTGTCACCGCCGCGGTGGAGCGGTGGCAGCGCAGTACGGCCGCCGATGAGTTCCAGGTGAGCTACGAGCTCACCGGGGAGGTGATCACCGTGGCCACCGAGATGCCGCTCGCGGAGGTCTGCGCATATGTAGTAAGTCTCCACGAGGCCGCGAGCCAGGGCGCGGGTCTCGAGCGAGACTACGCGGCGGGCAATGGCATGAACCTCAGGTGCATGCTCGAGGTGACCGCCGATGGGAAGACCATCGGAGGGTTAAACTGCGACGGCGTCTTCCACGCCTGCGATATGAGTACCCGAGACACACTCGGGTACCTAGTCGCCACCGACGGCGGGCGCGAGCGGCTGCTCGAGGGTATCGATCTCGACGCCGCCGCCAAGGCCCTGCGGCAGGCGGCCGAGCGGACCGACGAGCAGACCTTCTTCGGATGGTTTGCCGGCACGGTCAGGTGGTTCGTAAACCGCGACCGCGGCACCGCTCGGTTCTGCGACTCGGACTACGGGGCGCGCACCCCGCTGTGGCAGGCCGCCACGCGGGAAAACGGCACGCCTCACGAGGGCTACCCGTTTTTTAGCTAATCGCGGCTGCCCGGAACACGCGCCCAGGTGCGTCACGGATCCCGACGGGATCCCTCTGACTACTAGACCAAGCCGGCCGAGGTCGCGCGGATCCAGGAGTCCGGCGCGAGCCATGTGCTCGTGGCCGTGCTCGCCTTCGCGGGTCCGAAGGCACCTCTCACGCCCCACCGTTTGGTGAAGAACCTGGCGGGCGGGAATAAGGAGGCGCTCTTGTGGAGCGCGGACGAGATCCGCGCCAAGTGCGCCGAGGCGGCCGGTTACTGGGACGAGTGGTGTGTCGTGGCCGACTAGGCCGCCGCTCGTCCCCGGCTCTTTGCCTCTTTCGGCCATAACAGAAAGAGGACGCGATCTTTGTTCGACATGGTGTCGAAAAGGATCCCGCGCTGGCTATGGCGGCGCGCAATAAATTTCCACAGCAACACTCAAACCGAAGACCCGGCACGCGATTGCACATCACGCGCCGGAGTCCTCATCCGATCGCTGGATCCTTCGATAGGCTCAGGACAGAGCATGATCGAGCGATGAGATGAGGACAAAAAACCCGGCAATCCCGCCGGGTGTTCTCAAAATATTCGTGAGGCTATCGATAGATATTCTTGCGATGCGCGACGTCAATCAGTTGAATGGTTTCCGCATCAAGAAACTGAAATATCACTCGCCAATCCCTGGTGATACGAAACGAAAGAAATCCAACAAGTGGTCCGGTTAAACGCTTTGTATGAAGTGTCGAATGAAATGGATTTTTGACCAGCGTTCCAAGCTGCTGTGCGAGTTTCCGTTGATGATTTTTTGGAAGCGCTTTAGCGGCTTTCAAAAACTTCCGTCCGTAGACGATCGTCATACTCCATTAATGTCGTCAAGAAATGCATTGGGACTTGTGAATGTTTTTGTGGGAGTTTCAGAAGCCTCTTTTAGGAGCTTGCGGACCAATTGAGGCCGGTATGCACCCTCATGATCTTCTCCAATAAGACTGACCAAAGCAGACCGGAGCCGTCCGACTTCCTTTTCCAGTTTGGTCGTCCGCTTGCTTTTCGTCGACGGATTCTTTATTGCCATATGTGAATACCATAACACAACCATTTTTCCGCCACAATGTCGGAGTCCTCATCCGATCGCTGGAGAAGAGTAGAAGGTAGAAAGAAACTCTCGATGGATACGCACAACTTCCATCGGCCCGCTACACCAGCACAGAAGCCATGTCTCACGCGAGAGCTCACATCTCTCTCGCTGAGCCTCGCGATGAAATTGGCTGCTGTGCTGATGTGGAGGGGAGTGCCGCCAAGAACGCTTGGCGGTTTTGTGTTTCGTGCATGTTCCGGTAGTATTGGATCATTGAATTGAAATAAAAAGATATGGAAAAAAGGAACTTTTCCGACATCGAAGCGCGTCTGTTTGCCGCGGAGATTGGTGGGAGCGTGCCGGAAATTGATTTGCATGGCATGGATCGGGAAGACGCGCTTTTGGAAGTTGAGTCGATCATCCAGCAGGCATTTATGAGTGGCGAGAATGTCGTGCGGATTATCACCGGG
>Ga0326597_10011659_pt1 | contig 11632 bp, 11 predicted proteins | sample RVTome_12_FD_203789 | JGI IMG/M metagenome (GOLD analysis project Ga0326597, IMG submission 203789) | Soil microbial communities from uranium-contaminated site in the Upper Colorado River Basin, Wyoming, United States - RVT100D185 | ecosystem: Environmental > Terrestrial > Soil > Contaminated >...
CTTGATCGCCATCGACATCCGCCACATCCATGTCGTTCGGCAGAGTGAAATTCGGGCCGGACGGCGAGACGAGCGTGGTCGGCGGCGGAGAGAAGTCCCCGTTCCCCGGATTCCTGTGGACGCACGCTTCCATCGAGTTCCGGTTGACCACCAGCACGTCGAGATGGAGGTCGCCGTCGGCGTCGGCCGGCAGGACTGCGACCGGATCCTCCCCCGAGATGTACTCGATGGAGGAAAGAAATCCGCCCGCGCCGTTGTTTCGAAGCACGAACCACCCCTGGCCGTCTCCCGCCGCGCCGAGCACGTCGGCCCACCCGTCGCCGGTCACGTCCCCAGCCGCCAGTTGCCAGCCCGCGGCCGAAGGAAGAGCCACCGGTGCGGCGAGAGCTCCGTTCCCCTGGTTTCGAAAGATCACGACGGCGCCGGTGAAGTCATCGATGGCGCAACCGCTGCTCGTGTAGAAGACGTCGAGATCGCCATCGTGATCGGCATCCGTCAAGGCGACCGAAGGATAGAAGTCCCCCACGTAGTTCGTCAAACCCGTGGGGTACAAGACCGGCGCCACGAAGCCGCCCGCCCCGTTGTTGAGCAGAACGGTGATCCGCCCGCCGATGCCGGAGTTCGCCGACTCGTGCGCCACGACAAGGTCGGCACGTCCGTCGCCGTTGAGGTCGCCGGTTGCGAGCTTGTGGGGAGACGAAGCGACCGTCGTGTTGACCGGAGCGAGGAAGCTCCCGGAGCCATTGTTGCGGAGGAGCGCGATCGTCGTGCCCTGCCCGAGGTAGCCGTATCTGGCAACGGCGATGTCGATGTCGGAGTCGCCGTCAAAATCGGCCGCGGCCAAACCGATCGGCCCGGCCCCGCAGGTGAACTGCTGACCGGCCGTGAAGGTGCCATCGATCTGCTGGCGATAGACGGAGATCGAGGTCCCTTCCCAGTAGTCGCCCGTGTTGGGCACAGCGACATCAGGCCGGCCGTCGGCATTCCAGTCGCCGACGACGATGTCGAGCGGTGCCTTTGCGGAGGTGTAACGCGCCGGTGGCCCGTAGCTTCCGTCTCCCAAGTTGCGGACGACGGAAAACCCGGTGGCCCACGGCCACTGAGCTGTCAAGATTTCCGGGAGCCCGTCGCCGTCCAGGTCGGCAGCCACGGCAGCGTACGGGAATTGCCCGGTGGTGTAGGTACCCGTCTCGTAGCCGACCCAGGTGTCGAAGAGAGGAGCCGCCCAGGCGCCGGGCGCCGGAGCGATCGCGGGGATCAAAAGTGTCACGAGATTCAGGATCACGAAGCGCGATACTGAGCGGGTCATGGCTCACCCCCAAGTCCTGAAGGAGTTTCTACGAGGCCGAGATCGCCGGCTGGACGCGTCGCAGAGTGCATAAGAGCTTGTCCTTCCATCGAATCCGGCCATATTCAGTAATCATTGAATAGCAGAATAGGCTCTCGCGCCCCTGATTGCAAGCAGAATTTTGGAGCTTTGTATCAGTAACTGCGACGTGGATGGACTCCAGCCTGGCGGACCCGCGCCGCCGTGCGCAGGTTCGTACTAGGCTGGGCGAATCCTTGGGAACGGCGCGAGACGTCCTCGCACACGAGCCCGGCGGCCACCTCCTGGAGCGACAGACATGAAGCCTCGAGCAGCAGCAGTCCAGGATCACTATCCGAGTGACTTCGCCCACTGCTACGGTTGCGGTCGGCTCAACGAGCACGGCCTGCGTCTGAGGAGTTCCTGGGACGGGGACGACGTGGTTGCCGCGTTTTGGCCGCAACCGCACCACATCGCACTCCCGGGTTTCGTGTACGGGGGGCTCCTCGCATCTCTCATCGACTGCCATGCGATGGCAACGGCTTCAGCGACGGCGGAGCGAGCGGCTGGGCGCGAGATTGGGGCGGGTCCAGCACCGAGGTACGTGACGGCTTCGCTCCGCGTCGACTATCTGAAGCCGACGCCGCTCGGGCCGGATTTGGAACTGCGTGCGCGCGTCCGCGAGGCAAACGAGCGCAAGGCGATTGTCGACGTGAGCGTGGCCGTTCAGGGCACGGTCACCGTGCGCGGAGAGGTCGTGGCCGTGCGCATGCCCGACGCGATGCGGACCAGCGATCAGTCTGGCTGACCCGTGCGGCTGAGTGGGCGAGACTTCGATGAGTTGGTGATCGCGCGCGTTCTCTGGGACGGGCGCGCTGGCGTGTGAGTGACTGCCCGTTTTGCGCGCCCTGCGCAGAACGGATCTACCAGAATGATCAGTCATCTCTCCTGAACGAAGGCTGTCACTTCGATTGACCCGCGATCCAGCCGCCGGTAGCCTTGACTGTGCAGGCCCCCGAAGAACTCCTGCGCACGAGTTCGACCCCGATACCTCCAGCAGAAAGGAACCAATATGCGTTGGTTGCGAATCCTACTCGTGTCCGCCATCGCGATGCTCGCGCTCGGGTCCGTGCTCTTCGCCGCCGATGGCGGCCGCCGGTTCGTCACGACTCTCACGGGCGACGCGGAGGCACCGGGGCCCGGCGATCCCGATGGCAGCGGCGAGGCCGTCATCGTCGTGAACCCCGGGCAGGAAGAGATCCACTTCGAACTCTCCGTGACCGGCATCGCGCCCGCGACGGCAGCGCACATCCACGAGGCGCCGGCTGGGGAACCTGGTCCGGTCATTGTCACTCTGGTCCCGCCCACCGAAGGCACGTCGAGCGGCACCGTCTCCGTGGATCGGGAACTGGCGCTGGAGATCATTCGCAATCCGTCGGAGTACTACGTCAACGTTCACAACGCCGACTATCCGGCCGGCGCGGTCCGAGGACAGCTCGCTCGCTAGATCAACAGCGAAGCGACCTCGCGCGCCAAGAGCGCCGGCGCTTCGATCACGCTCGGGACCCCGTGGACGAGGAGTCCGCGGGGTCCCTACTTCGACCGCCATCCGGTGAGACCCGTTGCGGCGTCGCGCGCCGACCGCGCGGCTCCGCGGAGCCGCGCAGCGCACCACGAGCAGCGCGGCCCCGCGCGGACGATCGTCCTACTGCAAGACCTTCGCGATGCTCAAGAACGCGATCGTCACGCCCATCAGGCTCTCGCCCGCGATGATCCCCGACGAAACGGGGATCGTGTACGTCTCGGCGAGCGCCGGCTTCCAGCGGCGGAATCCCATCGCGAGACACGCCCCGATGAACATCGAGACGACGTTGAAGCCGTTGATCGTGAACGCGAGGCCGAGCCCGGTCGCGGAGGGGATGTACTTCTTCGCCTTCTTGAACCGCATCTCCGCGAGCGGGATGAGAATGCCCAGGACCGCGCCGATGAAGAGCCCCGTGCGCGCCGTCGGATGGAGAGAGCCCACACCCTTCGCGAGAAGCTCCGCGACGCCTCGCCAGACGAGCGCCGCCGGCGCGGGCCAGGTCTCCGTTCCGAGCATGTTGATGTCGGGGATCAGGATGAAGAACACCGGCACGACGACGAACGCGCCCGCCAGGACGCCGAACCACTGAGCGTAGAACTGCTGCCGCGGTCTCGCGCCGAGCAGATATCCGCTCTTCAAGTCGGTGAGGAGATCGCCAGCGGCCGCAGTCGCTCCCGCCGTGATGTTCGCGGTGAGCAGGTTCACCGACACGTCCCCCGGCTTGACGACGCCGAAGGTGAGCTGCGTGATCTTGCTCAACGGCCCGACCGGCGTGATGTCGGTCTCGCCGGTCGCGCGGGCCGCGACGACGACGAGGAGGAAGGTCGCGAGCACCGCGATGACGCCCATCCACCACGTGATATCGAAGAGCGAGTGTCCGAGGATGACCGTGGCGAGCCCGAGCACGGCGAACCCCCCGATGAACCACGAGCCCGGCACCTCGATCTTGTCCATCGGATCATCCTTCACGGCCGAGCGCTTCAAGAACGCCGTGATCGTGCTGAACGCGCGCAAGACCGTCTTCCAGTTCATGAAGAAAAGCAGGAGCCCCGAGGTCACCATCATCGGCACACCGATCCAGAGACTCCACGCAGAGATGCGGCGGAAGCTGGGCGGCTCCTGGATGATTCCCTGGTTCAGCATCATCGGCGCGAGGATGAGGTAGTTGACGGACGCTCCGAGAAGCATGCTCCACGCCTGCCGGAAACTGATGATCGCGCCCGCGGCGATGAAGAGGAGCCCGCCCTCGAACGACATCGTGAGCTGCTGCGCGTTGTACTTGCCGACCTTGATCCAGTTCGTTCCCCACACCGCCGGGATCTTCGGGTACCACGCGAGCCACGGCGCATTCGCGTCACGCATCCACGCGATGAGCGCACCGAGCCCGCCCGCCGCGAAGAGCGAACTCGCCTGCTTCGCCGCATCGCCGCCCTTACTGTGCAGGCTCCGGAGTGTGGTCGCCGCCGCGGTGCCGCTCGGGAACGGAAGCTTCTCGACGTTGATCATCTGCCGCTTCGTCGGCACCGCGAGGAAGACTCCGAGCCAGGAGACGCAGGCGAGCCACGGGATCAGATAGAGGCACCGTTCCCCGAGCGTCGCCGGGAGCGCGGAAGGGTTCAGCATGATGAGGGCGGGGATCGCGTTGACGAGTCCTGCGCTCGTCACCGTCGCCGCGGCGGAGGCGGCCGACTGCATCGCGTTGTTCTCGAGGATCGAGTACGGCGGGAAGAGCTTCGGGAACATCTTGTGCAGCGAGGCGAAGATCGAGAAGGCGAGCACGCACGAGGTGATCGCCACCCCCATCCCCCATCCGGCCTTGAGCCCGACGTACACGTTCGAGCAGGCCATGACCATGCCGAGCATCATCCCCATGATGAGCGCGCGCAATGTGAGCTGGCGCATCTTGTCGCCCTGGTAGACGTTCTCGAACCACTCGCGTTCGATCTCCTCGGGCGTCATGGAGCGCTGCGGGGTGACCATATCGGTCTTGGTGCCTTTGGCCATGCGGTCCTCCGGCGGGCAAGGTGACGGGGAACGCCAATGGAAATGGCGAGATTCTGAGCGGTGGTGCGCCCTCGCGCAAGCGGAGAATGGGGCCGGCGGGGCTGCCGGCTCGCACAGGCGGAGCGCGACCGCGCGCGGCCGGCGGGTGACGGCGGTCTCAGCCACGGATGCGGAGCGCGGAGCCCTCGACTAGTTCCGCCAGAGCTTCGGCGGATGGTCCCAGCCGATGAGCGCCGCCGACACGCGCCAGTATCCGAACTGGCCGTCCGCATCGGCGGGGCGGATGCCTTCGATCGCGAAACGGATCGTGTGCCGGCCCGGCGTCAAGTGATCGGTGAGGTCGAACTCCATCGGACGCACGGCGTCGCCAGGGCACCAGCCGCTCCGGCTGTAGTCGGACGACCACGAGCCGTCGGCCCAGCGGGCGCAGTACGGATTGCGCTCGCGGAAGCGCCGGCAGTCGTCGCGCCACGGATGCACGCGCGCGACGACGACGCCGTCCACCGAGATCACGTTCGGCTTCGAGACGAACTCGTCCTCGTCGCGCCCGTCGGTGCAGTGGCCGGTCGAGACGTAGCGCAGAACGACGCGCGCGAGCCCCGTCGGCACATCGACCGGCGCTTCGACGCCCGCCTCGTGCTCCTTCCGGTTGAAAGAGTCGGTGTAGAAGACGGGCGCCGCCCAGACGGGCGCGTCGTACAAGGTGTCGGGCCGGAACTCGAGCGCCGCATCGATGCGCCACGCGGGGCTCACCCACGTGTCCACGAACGCGCGGAACGTGCGGCGTCCGCGAAGGAGAGGCGCCAGCTCCGAGACGTCCACCTCGTGGTCGGTCCGGCCGCCGTAGGACGTCATGAAACGCGCGATCTCGAGATCGGGCGCGCCGTCCACGGCGAGGCGCACGTTTCCCGCGCGGTCCCAGCGGTCGTGCATGCTGCGGTCGTCCTTCGGCACCGGATGCAGCGCGAACTTCGCGATGATGCGGCAGGAGCGGCAGGAGTCCGGGAGCACGACCTCCGTGCTGATGATGCGGCCGTTCTGATCGACGGCGACACCGGGCGTCACGTGAACGGAGGCGGAGTCGGAGTCGGGATGGAGGTGGATCATCGCGTGATCGAAGACGGTGACCGCATGCGCACGCGCGGGACCACCGGAGGCCACGACGAGACCGTTCCCCCCTGCGGACGTCCCTGCCCGGCCCGGGGGGACGAAGGCGGCCACCACAATCAGCACCGCGCCGACTCGCGCGAAGCTCACGACCCGATCCTCACGGACGGCGTAGGCGCATGTTGACGAGCATCTCGAGATCAAGAAGATCCTGTGGACGGCCGGAGGCCTGCTTCGAGCGAACGAGGTCGTCGCGACCGACGTAGGCGATGGCTTCGCCTCCGTACGTGCTCTCGACGCGATTCGGCCAGGCGCTCTCGAACTCGACACCGTCGAGCGCCATGAGGAGATAGGCCAGCGCGTAGGATCCCGCGGCGAGGTATCTAACGCCGGCGCGGTTGAAGCACCGCAACAGATCTTTGAAGTCGGGGTTGCTCCCCATCCTCGCCCCTCATGAGCCGGTACTCGTGCACCATGTCCCAGAGGACGGAAACCCTCGTGTCGGCATCGACCTCTTGCCAGAACTCCAAGTCGAAGGACTCATCCATCGACCTGCGCTGGACAAGACGGGACATGACCACGCGCTTCTGCGCGGAGCCGATCGTATCCATCTTCCGGGATGCATCTGATGCGGGTTTCATCGTGACCTACTGTAGCACGTCTTGCGTCCTCGCAGGATCGCGATGACAAGAGGGATAGGAAATCGCGGCGCGGCGCGGCCGCGAGGAACGCGTCAGGTCCGAAGCCGGCGAATTCGACGAGCTGTTGTCGCGGGAAATCTGGGGGGATGCGAATCGTCGTGAGAGATTGTCCGAGGACGACCGTCACGGGACGAACACGACGCCGCCATGCCGCGCCTGCGACCTCAGCGCTTCGCCGCCACCTCCGGCGCCGGCGCGATCCCGACGAGCCGCTCGCCGGCGCCGTTGCCCTTCGCGGCGCCGGGCGCGGGCGCGTCGGCGGGAACTTGCGGAGAGGGTGCCAGGTGCGCCATGAGCTTGTGGCGCACGACCCAGCCGCCGACCTTGAACGGATACTTGCGGAGCGCCGTGCGCGCCGTGCAGACCATCCAGCACGCCGAGCACTTCGAGACGTCGTCCCGCACCTCGCCGGCGCGTTGGGAGAGGAGGATCTCCTCGAGCGTCTTCTCGCGGATGTTCCCCATCTTCCAATCCATGATGTTGCACGCGAAGACGTTTCCGTACGGATCGATCATCGTCGAGAGCCAGCCGGCCTGGCACGGCAGGCGGCGCTGGCGCGTGCCGACGTACTCCTTCAGGCCGTCGAAGAAGTAGCCGCGGAACCAGCGGCGCGGGTTCATCGTCTTCATCTCGTCGTGCACGATCCGGTCGAACTGCGGCGCCACCTGCTCGACCATCGGCAGCAGGTTGCCGCGGATCTTGAAGTAGTGGTCGGAATCGTGCGCGACCGCCGCCGTGAACTGCACCCCTTCCTTCCGCGCGAGGTCATAGACCTTCCCGAGGTGCTGGTAGTTCCCCGAGGTCACGGTGAAGGCGATGCGGATGTTCGTCACACCCATCCCCTTCAGCGCGCGCACGGTGTCGAGCCCCTTGCGGAAACCGCCGGGGATGCCTCGCACCTGGTCGTGCATCTCGTCGAGGCCGTCGAGCGAGATCCCGTAGCCGACGCGCTTGTCCACCTGGAACATGCGCTTCGTCTGTTCGAGGATGCGCTCGGTGAGGAGCCCGTTCGTCGAGATGACGATGTGCGCCCGCGGACACTTCTCGCGGCAGACGGCATAGAACTCCGGGATATCGGTACGGAGGAACGGCTCGCCGCCGGAGATGTTGATGTCGCGGAGCGACGGCGGGAGGTTTGCCTCGAGATCGGCAGGCTTGATCTCCTGCTTCCAGTCCGGATCGTCCATCCAGATATGACACATGACGCACCGCGAGTTGCAGCGGTACGTCGTCACGAGGAGCAAGTCTTCGAGCTGCAGCTTCCGGGATGGGGATCGGCGCTGGCTGCTCATGGTGTCAGGACCCTTCGTGTGCGCGAGTTCGGCGGCCCGCCGTCGCCGGGACAATTGTTGACGTGGGCGTCATTATATCAGCGACGGCTCGTCTCCACCACAGGACCGATCGGAAGAACGGCTTCAAACCTTGACGCCCAGCTCCTGGCGGACGATGCGCGCGCCTTGCACGATCGCCTCGAGCTTGCCGCGCGTCTCCTCCCACGAGCGCGTCTTGAGCCCGCAGTCCGGATCGACGTAGACCTTCTCCACCGGGATGACGCAGAGCGCGGCGCGGATGCGCTCGGCGACCAGATCCGGCGACTCGATGACGTGGCTGTGCGAATCCACGACGCCGAGGCCGATCTCCTTCGTGAAGGGGTGCTTCTTCATCAGCTCGAGCATATCGAAGCCGGAATTCGACATCTCCAGATCGATATGGTCCACCGGAATCTCGAGCATCTTGGGGTAGATCTGCTCGAAGCGGCCGTAGCAGATGTGCGTCAACGTCTTCGCCTTGATCCCCTTCGTCACGATCCCCATCGCTTCGACGGCGAGATCGATCTCCTCGGGGCGCGTCGAGATGGCGGGCTCGTCGATCTGGATGTATTTCGCGCCAGCCTTCTCGAGATCCGCCACTTCGCCGTGGATCAGCTCGGCGAACGCGAGAGTGAGGTCCGCGCGCGTCGCGTAGTGCTCGTTGAACGACCAGTCCATCATCGTGTACGGGCCCGTGAGGATCGCCTTGATGGGCTTCGACGTGAGCGACTGCGCGAAGCGGAAGCGCTCGACGGTCAGGGGGCCGGGCCGGCGGAGCGCTCCGGTGACGATCGGCTTCCGGTAATAGCGGTTCCCGTACGAGCGGACGAGGCCGCCCTCCTCCATCCCTTCGATCGACTCGGCGAAGTACGCGACCATGTCGCCGCGGTACATCTCGCCATCCACGAGCACGTCGATCCCGACCTCTTCCTGCATAGCGATCGACTCGCGCGTGGCGCGCTCTTCGAGGGCGGCCAGCTCCTCGCGGCTCATCTGCCCCCGCGCCGCCTGCGCGCGGGCCTTCGTGAGGTACTCAGGCTTCGGGAAGCTCCCTACGGACGTCGTCGGCAAGATCATGCGAGCACCTCCTTCGCCCGGCGGGCGACGGCAACGAGATGGGCGAGCTTGCGCTCGGCGCGGTCGCGGGGCAGGAACTCGAGCCCGCAGTTCGTCGTGAGATAGAGATCGCGGGGGCCCGCGCTGTCGAGCACGCCGCGAACGACGGCGAGCACGTCGTCGGCGTCCTCGAGACGCGTGCCACGCGCGTCGAAGATGCCGAGCGCGAGCGCACACTTCGCGCCGTGGAACGCGCCGAGGCGCGCGAGGTCCGCGCGCCCTTCGACGAGATCGAGCCCGACGATATCGACCGGAGCGCCGGCCAAGGCCGCGAGCGAATCGCCGGCCGGCCCGAAGGAGATCTGGACGGCGCGCTTCGCCTTCTTCACGCCGCCGAATACGGTGCCGAGCGCCTCGACGAGCAGCGAAGCCGGACCGGGATCGCGTCCCCAGGCGGGCTCGTCGATCTGGATGTAGGGCGCGCCGGCCTCATCGAGGGCGTGCGCCTCTTCGGCGAGAGCGGAGGCGAGATCGGCGACGAGCGTGCGACGCCCGCGGCCCGTGCGGTCTTCGCTCAGAGAGGCGAGCGTGTACGGGCCCGTGAGGACCGCCTTCACCGGCTTCGTCGCCTTCGAGGCGGCGAACCGGTAATCGTCCACCGTGATCGGCGCGCGCCAGCGGACGGCGCCGGAGACGATCGGCTGCCGGTAGTACGTGTTCGTGTCGAAGTAACGGATGAGACCGCCGATCTCGAAGCCGTCGAGCTTGCGCGCGATGTACGTCTGCCCGTCTTCCCAGCGGATCAAGCCGTCGGTAACGATGTCCAGACCGGCCGCTTCTTGATCGCGGATGACGGCCGAGGTCACCTCGTTCGCGACCGCGTCCAGCTCGGCGGCGGTGATCTTCCCATCCTGGAACTTCTGGATCGCCCGGCGGAGTCCCTGCTGTTCCGGGGCCTCCCCCACCTTCGGATAGTTTCCGGCGGCGGCGGTGAACAGAGTCAACGGATCCTCCTTGGTCCGCGTCGCGACGGACGCGTCGTCAAACGGTCGCTCGGGGCACGGCCGGCGCACGCTCGAGGGCGCGCACGACCGCGTCGGTCATCTCGGTGGTGCTGGCGGTTCCGCCCAGGTCGGCCGTCAGCACGCGGCCTTCGGCGAGAACGGCATGGACGGCGTCGTTCACACGGCGCCCCGCATCCTCTTCGCCCATGTACTCGAGCATGAGAGCGGCGGAGAGGATCGCGGCGATCGGGTTCGCCTTGTTCTGTCCGGCGATGTCCGGCGCGGAACCGTGCACGGCCTCGAAGACGGACGCCTTCTCGCCGATGTTCGCGCCCGGCACGACACCGAGGCCCCCGACGAGCCCGGCGCAGATCTCCGAGACGATGTCGCCGTAGAGATTCTCGTTCAAGAGCACGTCGTAGCCGTGCGGGTTCATGATGAGCTGCATCGCGGCGTTGTCGATGATCTTCTCGTCGTACTGGATATCGGGATAGTCCTTCGCCACCAGCCGCGCGCACTCGAGGAAGAGGCCGTCCGTCAGCTTCATGATGTTCGCCTTGTGAATCGCGGTGATCTTGCGGCGGCCGTGCTCGCGCGCGTACTTGAATCCGAAGCGCGAGATGCGCAGGCACGCCTCCTCGGTCGCGACCTTGAGGCTCGCCACGACACCCTTCGTCAGGCGGTGCTCGATGCCGCTGTACAGCCCCTCGGTGTTCTCGCGGACGACGACGAGATCGATCGCTGAGTAGCGCGACCGCACGCCGGGGAGCGTCTTCACCGGGCGGAGGTTCGCGTACAGCTCGAGTTCGCGCCGCAAGAGCACATTCACGCTTCCGAACCCCTTCGCGATCGGCGTCGTCACGGGCCCCTTCAACGCGACGCGGTTCCGGAGAACCGAATCGAGCACCGGCTGCGGCAGCGGTGTGCCGGACACGTCGATCGCGGCCTGGCCGATGACGAACGGCTCCCATTCCACGGCCACACCGGTTGACTCGACGACGCGGGCGGCCGCGCCCATGACTTCTGGACCGATGCCGTCGCCGGGAAGGAACGTGATCGTGTGTTTCATTCGACCCCCGAACACCGCAGTCGGCCGGCGCCATGCGCCGGCCCGGAAAGCGCGGGCGAGACGGTCACGCGCGGGACGTCACGCCCCCGCCGGTCAGACCTTGAACGACTCGCCGCAACCGCAGGAGCTCTTCGCGTTCGGATTGGCGATCTTGAACCCGGAGCCCTGAAGGCTCTCGACGTAATCGATCTCCACGCCGTCGAGGTAGAGCGCGCTGCGAGGATCCACGAAAACGCGAATGCCGCTCGTCTCGAACACCTGATCGTCCGGCTCGGAATCCTTCTCGAAGTTCAGCCCGTACGAGAGTCCCGAACAGCCTCCGCTCATCACGCGCACGCGCAGGGCCTCGGCCCCGCCGGAATCGCGCATGAGGTCCTGGATCTTCTCGGAAGCCTTCGGGGTCACTTTCAACATGTCGTTCCTCCTCCGTGTTGAAACGAGGCGGGTCGGCGCCTCGCTGATGCGCCGGGCGCGACCATCGTCACCGCGA
>Ga0326597_10011662_pt1 | contig 11629 bp, 13 predicted proteins | sample RVTome_12_FD_203789 | JGI IMG/M metagenome (GOLD analysis project Ga0326597, IMG submission 203789) | Soil microbial communities from uranium-contaminated site in the Upper Colorado River Basin, Wyoming, United States - RVT100D185 | ecosystem: Environmental > Terrestrial > Soil > Contaminated >...
TCGGTGGCGGTGTGAGGAGGTTTGTCGATTTATCCGAATGGGCTAGCCCTGAGACAACGCCTAGCATTTCGGCAATCGGGACGTGGCGCAGTTTGGTAGCGCGCAGCGTTCGGGACGCTGAGGTCGCCGGTTCGAATCCGGCCGTCCCGACCACAAAGGTGCTGGTCAGAGGCTTGCCATCAAGTCTCCAGCCAGCACCTCGGTCGTTTCATCGAACATTTATCGAACATCCAGATTTCTGGGAGATGTTGGGAGCCCTGTGATCTGGATCTGGGAGCCCCGCAACAGTCAACCAGGTGTCTAGAACACCTTGGCTGAAGTATCCGATCAGCACCAGGTCTACATCGGTGTGCGCGACCTTGGGCCAGGAGGTCAGTCAGGCATAGCCACTAGACGACTGGTAGGTTGCTGGCTGCTCGTGACAGTTGGGGACTCATGCAATCGATACGAGGCCGGGTCTGGTCGCGCCTCGCCGTGTGCGTTGATCATGTTGGTTCGCTGAGTCGCCGGCCGGGATTCTCACGATCAATGTATTGAGTGGCGGTCCGATGTTTCAGTATCGTGCAGTGCTCGCTTGGCGGCGGTGGAAGGCTTGGAGCGAAGGTATGACTGCACGCAGCGGTGAACTGGCCGCTGGAGCTACGCGAAGACGAACCCCGCGAGCGTGGCCAGCCCGGGCTCTTCTTCTGCTAATGGCGATGAGCGTCGCGGCTTGCACCAGCGACGACACTTATCTGCCGGCGCTTCTGGCCGATCCGATGGCCAGTTACGAGGCGCCCGGCATCGTGTTGATCGACGCCTGGGAGGTGCCCGAAGGTCGAGACATCATCATGGATTCCCCGACCCACGCACAGGTGGGGCGCACCTATCGGATTGAGGACCAGGGCCAGGCGGAGCGAGTGCTCGAGGAGGCGGCGACGTATGCGGAGTCGAATGGCTGGCGGCTCACACCCTCCCGCCCATCACCCACCGGCTATGGCGGCGCCAAAGACTTGGCGCCTGGGGATGCAAGGATCGGTATCTCTCTGGTGGCGGCCGACCCGCTCAACGATCGTGATGGGCCGCGCGTCTTGAGGATTCATATGGATTTCGGGTCCGTGCGGTTCGACGACACCACAACATCTCCACCCTAATGCGACAAGATATTGCGGAGGTTCTACGGGTGACATTTCATCATCTCGACACGCGCAAGTCAGGGCTAGCCCTTTGGTTCATTGCTCTTGCTACCGCGATCCTTTTTGGTATGCACCCTGGTACTGCCATGGCCCAGGAGGACGATGGCGTGATCGAGGTCGTGCTATTGGGCGATTCCTATTCTGCTGGTAATGGCGCGGGTGGCTACTGGCAAGATGATGTGTGCCGCCGGTCTGTTTACAACTGGGCCGAGCAGTATGTGAAGAGGCTCCGAGAAGAGGGCCACGAAGTGGCGTTCATCAACGAGGCTTGCAACGGTGCGGTCACGGAGGACGTCCGAGGGGAGGACGGACAAGACGACGCGGTGAGCAGCTCCACCGACCTAGTACTTCTAACGATCGGTGGCAATGACGCCGGTTTTGGTGCGATAGTCCGGGATTGTTTTGCCATGCGTCTGCCCTCGCTGATCTTGCCAATCTTCGAAGGTCCATGGTTGTGCATGTCACAACTCGACCGGGCGGCTCAGGCCGCTGATGATCCCGGCCCGGACGGCTTAGAGGAGAGGATCCTGGACGTTCTCGTAACTCTTCGAGACGAAGGTCTTCGTGAGGATGTGCCCGTGGTGTTGTTGTCCTATCCCTATCTCGAGCTCGGGGGCGACGTTTGGCAGGGGTATCCGGTCGGCCAGATGGTCCGGGCGTTGGGCGACTTGGGAGACGATGCACAAGCTGCGGCGGTCGCTGCGGCGAATGCTGAAGGCATGAATGTTCTCTTCTTGGACACCATCAAAGGCGTGTTTGCTGGTCATGAGAACGATGGCTCGCCGGTCGCCGTCAACCCTGACAGGTGGTTCCATGATTTCTCTGATGCGCCGGTCTGGCGTAGATGGGAGTGGTTTCACCCAAATCCGACCGGTCATGAGAAGTATGCGGATGCGCTTTATGCCGCTGACCCCTTACCAGATCCCGCACCACCGAACCTTGGACGGTTGGATGCTGCCTGGCAGACAATGCAGTTCGCTAAGGACGTCGGATTCCTTGTTTCTCAGTACGGCGACCAGCTCTTCGATCCGAAAATCGACGAAGGAGAGTTTGACGAGATAGTCGATGGTTTCGGCCTAGCCATCGCTAGACATGGAGGGCCGTTGAAGCGAGTGTCAACATTCGTTGAGAAGTTCCTCCGCGCGGGACCGGTCGGCTTCGATCCCGAAAACGAAGGCCACGAGTGGTGCGATCAGCAGGCCCACCGTCTTTCTCTTACCGGTCAGGCAATACTCGAGTTTGCTGATCTTGCCGAAGACGTGGATGGCGGGACCAGGCGTGCTCTGTACTACGACTTCCGGGATCGCCTGGCCGAGATCGCGGATTGGGAGCTCGCCGGCGGCTACTAGCCCGAGGCGCATCGAAAGCAGGCACCGGTGTAGCCCGGAAATTCAGAGAATCCTCCAATTGGTTCGACTTCGTCGTTTTCTGGAATGGTTCCGGTAGGTTTCGCTCATGGGCAAAGCCGAGGACGCAGTTCGGCACAGCGGGAGACTTCAGAGCGGCGAGTCGATCTTGGGTTCCCAGCCCGTGATCGTCACAGTCGGTCCTGGTGAAAGAAGAGGTGGCTTCGTGGTGCAAACGGACCAGGCTGTCTACTTTTGTGTCCAGGGCGGGCTCGGCATGGGCAAGGTCAAAGAAGTCCATCGCCTCGAGGCGGACAGGGTATTGGCGCTGCGAGCGCGCCAGAGCGACCTCTCGCGGGATGGAATGGACGTCATGTTCGTAGCCGACGAACAGTTCCTCACGATCGGTAGTCCGGTTCAGGAGTTGAACATCCCCATTCCGGATGACGCGCAGCCGCTGGGTAGTGCTCGAATGCTGGCCATCACATTTCGGACACAACCCGAGTACTCGAACTGGAGTCGGCTCTGGAAACAAGTGGTTCCTCATGAACAGATGCGGGATAGTGGAGAGACTTCAGAAGTCCGTCGGCTTCAAGAGCAGTACGCGAATCGCGTGTCCTGCGGAGCGCAAATGGTGAGCGAGATGAGGGAGATTGACCAGGTATACGCTCGACTAAGAGAGCTCGGTGCGGACGCAGATCCAGACCTGGTCGAGGAGGAGAAACGCCGGAACGCGGATTGGATGCGTGAGAACCCTCTGCTGGGTTACTACGAGCCGCATCTTGATCGAGAAAGGTTTGATGCGGATCAGCGCCGGAGGCATGCACCAGTCGCGGAGAATGACATCTTGTCCGTCCCGCCGTCGGATACGAAGGGCGATCCCATCGACCGATACACGGCGCAGCAGCTCTATGACGCGGTTCGGCATTCCATCCAAGAGCTAAACATTCGTCGGCCCACCGAGTGCGCCCTAGAGGACTGGTATCGGGACCTTGTCAAAGCCGGGGAGGGGGGATATGACACGATCCTTCTCCACCCGTCTGAAACGCATAGCAGTCTGGCTGATGAGCTGGCTGAGTGGCTGATGGGAACCGCAGCATCGCAGTCCGGACACGGTCTCGATCAGCTGGCCTGGGAGCTTGAAGCTTGGGTCGACTTCGATCCGTCGCAAGGAAACGAGTAAGGATCGTCCGGGTTCCTCGAATCGGTCCGCGAGGCTGAAACTTCCCGAGACGCAACTGATCCCGAGCGGAACCGGCGCATGTATCTGAACCCGTGTGGGATCCGCACCTCTGCGCTGCATGCTGAACAGCAGCTTGTCGGGCTGGGCTGGCTTCCAATGATTGGCGGTCGTCACTGGGAGCTGACGATGTTGGCGAGGTCGTCCGAAAGGCTGACTTCCCAGATTCCAGAGGACGGGACGGTGAACCCTTCCTCGCTTGCCTCAGTTTCGTTGCCTGCTGCCATGAGGCGCCGGTCGCCGAGGTATCGAAGTTGGCGGAGGAGGAGTCCGTTGACCCGTCCGACCTCGCTCCATGTGATCCCGTCGCCCGAGCTCACGATGGCGGTGAATCCTGGTGTAAGCATCGGAGCGAAGGTCCCGGGATGTGCTGTTCCGACGAGCCCGTCGGCAGTGATGGTGACGGTTTCCGGGGCTACTCCAGAGAGAGGTTCGGCGTGCCATTCGCCGGGACCTGTCCGATAGACCGTCGCAGCCAACTGTTGTCCACCGGAGCCATCGTCGAAACTCCACCAGGCATGCAGTCTGCCTCCAACGGGACCGGCTCCCTTCAGAAGGGCGTTGACGAACTCAGATGTAAGGCCAGCCTGGGTCTCGAGGATTGGTGTCAGCTCTGTGCGAGTCCAGCCGTCGGCGGTCTCCTCGAATGCGAGTAGCTCGACCTCGGTGGCTTGGGCGATTCTTGAGATGATCACGAGGCTGTTATCAACGACCTCCACGGATTCGCTGTAAGCGAAGCGGCCCTGGAGGTCTGCCACCACTTCGGACTCCCAATTCACCGCGTCAGGTGACCTCCACACGTACAAGGCGGCGTCGGCGTCGAATGAGCTCTGGGTTCCGACACCTGCGATGACCCATTCACCGGCACGGTGGGCGATGACCCCAGGCACGACCTGGGCAATGCCCGGCGGGACGGGCAACTCGATTTGCTCCCACGTGGCTCCGTAGTCAGCTGAGCGGTAGAGCCGTGACGATGCACCATCGTGTGCGCCGACCGCGAGCAATACACCGTCTGCCGCTTCTGTGCGAATGAGGCTGTCATCCCCAGAGGGTGCACTCCCAGGCACTTCCCAGGTGTCGCCCCCGTCGGCTGATCTCAGAACAGTGTCAAATCCAGTGACGATGAGATCCGACCCGCTCGTCATGACAGGACCCAACCCGCCGTCTCCGGGCATTTCGAACAGGCGATCACCGATCGAAATCTCGCCGGATGACTCTGCTGGTGTCGAATCACCATCAGTGGACGCCGTAGCTGTGTTCTCTTCGGGTATCGATGACGTCGGATCCTCCGAGCGGGAGAACAAGGCGACCGGACCGAACAAGAGCAGAACCGCTAGAGCAGCGCCTATCAGCACCCAGACTTGGGATCGTTTGCGGGGTCGTGCCCTGCTCGTGAGTTCATGAACCTGGCCTGAGTCATTGGCGTGCACTCGATCATTGGCGTGCACTCGATGGAGTTCCTCTGCCTTCTGTCTGATCAACTCGTCGACCTTCATGTCACACCTCCAGATCAAGTCGGTCCGCCAGCCGCTTCTTGGCTCGGTGCAAATGAACCCGCACGGTGGCCTCTGAACAACCCAGGACCTCGGCAACCTCCAACGCCGAGAACTCCTCCACATACACCAGCGCGACAACCTGGGCCTGCCTCATGGGAAGGGCCCGCACCATGTCCCAGAACTCGTCCAATCCGGGCGGCTCGTCTTCATGGCCCGGTTTTGGCTCAGGCGCGGCGTGCGGAAGGAGTCGGGCTTCGAGATAACGGCGACGAAGGGCCGAACGCGACCGGTTGGCAATCACCTTCCAAAGCCAGCGTTCCGGATTCTCGAGCTCATCCCACTTCTTGAAAGTCGTCCAGAAGGCCTCCTGGGCGATGTCCTCGGCAGCCCCTGCACCTGCAAGGGCATGAGCCAGAGCGACCGCACGAGCGAAGTACTTGCGGTAGAACGCATCGAAGGTGGACGCTGGTGAAGCCCGGAGATTCAAGGAGTCCTCCAGCTCGTTCGACTTCGTCACCTCACCCGTAGTCTCTCAAGAAGCCCGATCTGTTTACAACGAATCGGATACCGCCCCTTTCTGAGATCGTCCACGGTCCGGATTCCGGCCCTGATTGGGTCTGCTTAGGTCATGAGTCGAGGCGTCTCGCTCCACAGTCATCAGGACGACGAGCCCGAGGAAGAGGCATCGTTGTTAGCCGAAACCATCAAGCGTGCGCTCAGCTTCTCCGCCGCCGACCGGTCGCCCTCTGTGGTTGCCTGCGCGTAGATGGCAAGAGTGAGGCGTGGGTCGGTGTGTCCGAGTCGCGTCTGTGCCGTCTTGACGTCGACGCCCTCGGCGGCCAGGGCCATGGCGACTGTTCTGCGTAGATCTGACAGTTGAGGCCATCCAATCCGACTGCCTTCACCGCGGGTTCCCAGGTCCGGCGTCGCCAGTTGGAGTAGTCGAGTGGTCTACCGTCGCTGTTGGGGAAAAGCAGGTCCTCGGGATCGGCTCCCGTAAGTCCCGCCGCCTTCACTTCGAGGAGAGACCCGCCAGCGACGGATGAACGGGACGACGTGGCAAGAGGCGCCTGCTAGTGCCACATCAGAGCGGTTGGCATCTGCTTTTGGTCAGTCGTTGGCGACCCAGACGACGAAGCGGAGTGACGCCTGCCTGTAGTGGCCTGTTATCTCCCAGCATCCCCGCTCGGGGAGCTCGAAGCCGGTGACCATGAAGGTCCCAAAGGAGGGGGAGGTGGGGGAGGAACTGGCTCCACCTGATCCCCTGACTTCGATGGTGGGAGCCAACCCGTCGACATGGTCTGCCGTGACAATGATCTCCGCGGAGTCTCTGGACGAGAGGTGATCGCTCCACCACAACCACTTCTGAGTCAGGCTGCCGTTTGCCCCGATCGGTAGGTTCCTCCATACCTCCCCATTCGGATTGATCATCGTCCAAAGCTCAGGGGTTCCGTACCACACGGATTCATAGACCGAGGGCAGCGCTTCTGGAGCCTCCGACGCGGGGGTGAAGGCACGGTCACCGGGTACGGTGATTGGGCACGAGTTCGGGACATCCTCAGGCGCCAGGAGGTCCACCACGACGTTGGGCGATGCATCCGATGTCGTCGAAGAGGCAGGAGTCGGCTGAGCAAGCACGCCGGGCCTCGTCAGCACCCCCACCAAACCGAGCGCGACCAAGGCGACTGCTCCGGCCGCCGCCAGAAAGAGAATCCCGGTTCTGCCATCCTCGGATCTCATACGGGTCGCACACCGGCAACAGCTCGGAACCCCCAGGCAATGGCTATCGCTGCGCCGACCGCCACCAATGCCCAAAGGGCGCTTCGTTCGTCTGTCAGTTCGACTACGACTGTGTGTGGGTACCAGCCTTCGGCGTTCCCCTGGACGACTCCGCTCACGCCTGGAAAGGGAACCACTGCCCAATGGCCCGGCTCTAGCGCGACACTGCCTTGGTAGGTTCCGGCCCGGACTCGACTCAGGGTGACATCTGTTCCTTCGTCGAGCACGTACAGAGGCCGGCCTTCCTCGTCGACCTGGTCGGCTGGAAACACGGCTATGAGCTCGCTCAGTTCAGGCGAATCGAAACTGTCTGCCAGCAAGGGGTCGTCACGGCCGATCGTCACCTCGACGTGGACTGTGTCTCCTCGCGGCTCAACCTCCATCTCGAATGGCGGCATCTTGGCCGAGGCAGGAAGCGCCGCGGCGAGCAGGAGGACGGTGGTGAGCAGAAGCAGTCGTCTCATCCTGTTTTCTCGTACACGTAGCTGAGGCTGGCGCCCTTGTAGGTCGCTTCCACCTCCCAGCATCCGGCTTCGTTGGGATCGATGCCGGCGATGATGAACCAGCCCTCTTCCGGGGTGTAGGCGTTGGTTGCTTCGCCGCCGTTGTCGATCACGACGGGCTCGTCGGTGTCGAGGCGGGTCCAGGTCACAGCCACGTCAGGCTGTTCTTCGACGATTCCACCGGGAAAGTTGACGCTCCACCACACACTCTTTCGTTCCCCGTGGTCCCCGTCGGCTGCGAGAGCCGTCCACAGTTCTTCGGATCCGTACCAGACCATGCCCGCATGGGGGTACTCGCGTGGCCACGGGTCGGGAGCCGGGAAGTGCTTCGAGTACGTGACCTTCTCTGGTTTGGTGGCGACGAACCCGGGTTGCGCTGGGATGGTCACCGGGCATTCGAAGTCCGTCTTTTCCTCAACCTTGCTTATCGCCACCTTGGCGTCTTCGGCCTTATTGGTTTCGACGGTGGCGGTAGTCGCTGTTGGTTTGGTGGTTTTGACCGTTGCGACATTGGTTGATTTGTGGGAGGCAACGGCGCTGGACGGACCTGTGGCGGGCACCCCGCACGCGACCACGACCAGCGTCAACACGATGAGTGCAGCTGGAATGTGCCTTTGTGACTCATGGGGTTACTACACCGTTCCTTGTCTGTGTCCCTTCTTCACCTCGTCTACACCGAAGAAGCAACCGGGGTTCCGACTTTCTTGGAACCCGAGCCCGCCCGGCGGTGTAGCAACTGATGAGAGAGTCCGTGGAGGGCCGTCCACTGGATGAACAAGAACTGATCGCGAGCGCGAAGAATGGCGACACACGAGCCTTCGGACAGTTGGTACGAACGCACCAGGGGATTGCCCTGCGCGTCGCCTATCTCGTCGTCCGAGATTCATCAGAAGCCGAAGACGTGACCCAGGACGCATTCGTCAAGGCATATCGGTCGCTCGACAGGTTCCGAACCGAAGCCCCGTTCCGGCCGTGGTTGCTCAAAATTGTCCGCAATGAAGCTCTCAACCGGGTCCGAAGCACCAAGCGGCGTGACAGCCTCGCGCTTCAGATCACCAACGACCCGGTCTCAGGGGATGCGGCCCCATCTCCTGAGACCGAGGTCATTTCCGAGGAAGAGCGCGGACGCCTGCTGGGCCTGATCGAGGATCTGCCGGACCGGTATCGAAGCGTCATCGTCCACAGATACTTGCTCGACCTATCGGAGGAAGAGACGTCGGAGATCCTCGGGCTGCCCGTCGGCACCGTCAAGTCGCGGAGCTCCCGCGCCATGCAACGTCTCCGCAAGAGCCTCGCCCCTGAATACAGGGACTCGGAATGAAGGAGTCTCGGCTTGAGTCGATGCTGACCTCGCTGGGCGATTCCATCGATTGGCCCGCTGCGTCTCCTCATCTATCCGCAAGGGTGATGACTCGCATCGAATCCGAGCAGCCAACAGCGGCTAGTCGAGGGATCTGGCGCCGACCGGCAATCGCAACGGTCGCCGTTCTAGTGGTCACCGTGGTACTCGTCTTCTCGCCGTCCGCGCGGCAAGCGGTAGCCGATCTGTTGAGTGCGGCCGGCATACGCATCGGTGTCACATCCGATCAAACGCCGACCATCGGAGCCGAACTGGATCTCGGGCAGCTCGTCCAGCTAGACGAAGTTGAAGACGCCGTTGAATTCCAAATCCGCATTCCTGGCGGTCGGGACCCTGGAGTGCCCCACGCCGTCTACCTGAGCGATGGCGGTCAAGTCACCATGGTGTGGGACGGGACGCCGAGTCTGCCGGCGGCAGGCGACACCGGCATCGGCCTACTCCTCACCCAATCCGCCGGCAACGTCGGTCCGGAATTTGCAGAGAAGTCAATTGGACCAGAGACCGGCGTGCAGACGCTCATGGTGGAGGGTCAACCTGCGCACTGGATCGAGGGCGCGGCTCACACATTCACACTGTTGGACGCGGAGGGAGACCCGATCGAGGAGACGACCCGACTCGCCGCCAATGTGCTCCTCTGGGAGGCAGGGGGTGTCAATCACCGATTGGAGACAACCGGCGACCTTCAAGGGTCCCTGGCCGTTGTGGACACCCTGGAGCCACTCCCGTGAGCAGACGAATGATGATCGTCCTGCTGGTCGTCAGCATCCTCGTGCTTGCCAACACGGGGATCGCACTCGGGAAAGGGCCCGAGTCCGTCATCGTCACCGGCCCGGGAATCGACTCGCCTGTCGAGCTCATGGAGACAGTTGATTGGCCGGTCTCGTGTGACAACTCTTGTCCGCCCGACCAGATGGTGCGGCTGATGGAGCAAACGGGCATCTGGTATGCGACTGGCGACGTTCCGGTCCCCATCGACCCACCCGTCGATGAGCTTGGAAACCGGTATGTGCTCACATGGAGCCGAGGGGGCTCTCCGGAGGAGAACATCCGCCAATTCATCTACCTACATACCGAGAATGGCCCGGTAATCCACACTCCGGCGCAGGAGGGCCTCGAAGGTTGGGGCTCGGGCGCCGTCGGATGGTTCAGGGCCTCAGATGATCTGGCGGACACCCTCGCTTCGCTTGGTGTCCCGCTAGCCGGGGTGGGAGTCGCTGGAGCCGTTGCCATCGAAATACCCGATGGCCTCGGACTCTTCGCAGTCATAGGCTCGGTCATACTCGTTCTCGCGTGGGCCACCTGGCGCCGACTAGCCACAACAGGATCCCAGCGAGCCTGAGTTGTGACTCCTCGAGAACTCCAATTGGCCATCTCCCCGCTCCTCTGGGCAGTGGCGAGCAACGAGCCCTACTCCAAGGCTCTTTCATCCTCGCCGATATCCGACGGCCGCATCAAGCGGGCTCCGAGCTTCATCGCCGCCGACCGGTCCCCTTCGGTCGTTGCCTGGGCGTAGATAGCCAGAGTGAGTCGAGGGTCGGAGTGTCCGAGCCTGGCCTGCGCTGTCTTGACGTCGACCCCTTCGGCGACCATGACGGTGGCGTTGGTCCTGCGGAGGTCGTGGAAGTTGAGACCGTTTAAGCCGGCTGCCTTCACGGCTGGCTCCCAGACTCGGCGACGCCAGTTGGAGTAGTCGAGCGGCTTTCCTTCGGCGTTGGGAAACAACAACTCCTTGGGATCGGCCCCCGTCAGCTCGAGCGCCTTCATGTGGACGCTCAGCTCGTCGGCTAGTTCGGTTGGGAGGCTGATCGTTCTTCGAGCAGCTGCTGACTTGGGTGGTCCGATGTCTCCTGCGCCGCCGACACCTCGCGTGACTTGCTCGGCGACGGTGACTGTTTTGCGGAGCAGGTCGACGTGGCCGACGCGCAGCCCCGCCACTTCGCCCCAGCGGAGGCCGAGGACGGCTCCGAGCCAGATCATCGCCGCGTAGTCCGGATCGATTGAGTCGGCCAGCTCGACGAGCTGTACCGGGTCGGGAACGGTGGCGGTGACTGGCTCGACAGCGGGGAGGTGGATGCGTCGGCAGGGTGTCCTCGCCAGGCGGTCCACCTCGACGGCGTAGTTCAGGGCGGCTCGGAGCGCACCGTAGATGCGCCGGACTGATCTGGGTGCGAGGTCCTCGGACCACTTGGCGACCAGCCTTCGGATGTCAGCCGGGGTGAGACTCCCGATAGTCCGATCTCCGAGATCGGGATAGACGTGGACGCGTAGGGCGCTTTCGTCACGTGCCCAGGTGGAGTCTCTCTTGGTCGGGTTGCTGTCCAGCCACTCCTGACCCAGTTCTCGCATCGTGATCTTTGAGCCCTGTGGGTCGATCCAGGTGCCGCGGTTCTTGGCAGTCCGCTGCTGTGCTTCGAACTCGAGCGCCGCGCGTTTGGTGAGAAACGTGCGGGAGAAGTTGCGTCCGCCCGGTACCCGATAGCGGACGTCGTAGACACGACCTCGTTCGGTCGTCCGTGGGTGGATGCTCATCTCAGTCTCGGCATCTGCGGGCCGGTCTCTCCGCGGGCAGTTGGTTCCACGTCTCCTGGAGGCCATCGACAAACTCGACGAGAGCGCTCATCGGGACACGTCGGCTGGCGTCGATGCGAACCGAGGCCAGCCGGCCGTCTCCTATCAACTCATACAGCTTGGAGCGGCCGATTGAAAGGAGGTCGGCGGCGTCCTCGGGGG
>Ga0326597_10011663_pt1 | contig 11627 bp, 10 predicted proteins | sample RVTome_12_FD_203789 | JGI IMG/M metagenome (GOLD analysis project Ga0326597, IMG submission 203789) | Soil microbial communities from uranium-contaminated site in the Upper Colorado River Basin, Wyoming, United States - RVT100D185 | ecosystem: Environmental > Terrestrial > Soil > Contaminated >...
CGTTGACCTTCGGGTTCACGCGCTCGATCTGCCTCAGGTGGGCCTCGAGCACCTCGCGTGCGCTCACCGCGCGCTCGCGGAGGAGCCGGGCGAGCTCCACGGCGCTCTTGAAGCACAGCTCGGGCGCTCCCGCCTCGTGCCCCGTCCCTGCGGCCCCGGCCGAAACCGCCCCTCCGAGCATGATCCCTCCGCGACGGATCGCCTCTCGCCGCGTCACGCGGTCGTCTCCCATGCGTCCCCTACTCCATCGGGACGGCGGCCAGCACGGGCTCGACCGTGCGCGCACCGCTCGCGCCGTCACTTCCCGCGAAGGCCGCGCGAATGGACGCGCGGGAAGGAGGCGGCGACCACAGCGGGACCCAGCGGGCCAGGGGATGAGCGGCCGCCTTGGCCCTGAAGTACTGCTCGTGGTCCCACTCGACCTCGGCCATGGTCAGGAGGCAGTCGATGAGATCGGCGCGACCGGAGGCCAGCGCGAAGGCCGCCGCGTCCTCGTACTCCTTGATGTTGCGCCGCTCCAGGCGGCCCGCTCCGTACATCGGGGCGAACCAGCCCCCCAGGTGGCAGAGGGTGCCCAGGGTCTTGCCGATGATCCAAAACGCCGCCTCGCGCAGCGGTCGGGGCCGGGCTTCGAGGCCGGCGAGCATCTCTCCCACCAGCCGGCGGTGGTGCCACTCCTCGTCCTCGATCTGGCGGACCCGCGCGCGCTCATCGGGATCGCGCAGCGACCGCCAGTGGCCACGGTAGGCGTGGCCGGCCCCGAGCTCGCCGGAATACGCGAGCTGGAGCTGCGCGATGAGCCGACGCCGAGCGTCCCCCACGCCCCTCGATTATCCGGTATCCCGCGCGGGCGAGCCATGACCGACACGAATGGGGGATATGAAAAGGCGGAGGCCCCCCTGTGGGAACCTTGCTCCAGCGGGGGTCGTATTAGTAGCGAAGGGAGAATCACATGCGGCCGCATCCTGGCATCCAGATCCACAAGATCCCCGCGGAGGGCGTGGGAGGCCTCATCTTCGCCGTGGGAACCGCGATGCTCGTGCTCATCGCGATCCCGGCCGTGCGTCCGCTGGCCGCCCTGGCGGTCCTTGGCGGCATCGTCCTCGCCCCGCTGCTGCACAAGTACCGCTACTGAGTCGGCTGAGCGGCGCCCGATTGGGTTACTTACGCGCATCCATCCAACCTCTTGGATGTCCCTTTAGTCGGAAAACAACTCCGGATAGAGGGGCTCCCACATGGCGGCGGCCACGGCGGGCTCGATCTCCGCATCCGTGAACGGCCGCCCCACGCCGCGGTCGCGCGCCTCGCGCACGACCTCCTCCGCCACCCTCGCCGTCACCTTCCGAAGGCGAGAGACCTTCGGGTAGAGGGCGCCCTCCCGCAGATCGTCCTCCTCGACCGCGGCCGCGAGCGTTTCCGCCGCCGACGCGAACATCGCGTCCGTCACCTCGCGCGCTTCGGCCACGAGCATGCCCAGGCCCACGCCCGGGAACACGAACGCGTTGTTGCCCTGGCCGATGCGCACGGTGCGCCCGCCGTATTCCACCGACCCGAAGGGGCTGCCCGTGGCCACGAGGGCCCGCCCGCCCGTCCACTCGAGAAGGTCGTGGGGCGTCGCCTCGGCGCTCGTCGTCGGGTTCGACAGCGGGAATAGGAGCGGGCGTTCCACGTGCCGCGCCATCTCCCGCACGGCCTCCTCGGTGAACGCGCCGGGGGCGCCGGAGGCGCCCACGAGGGCCGTCGGCTTCAAGGCGCGCACCACGGCGGCGAGATCGCGCGGTCGGCCGGAACCGAGGCCCAGGCTCTCGGTCAGTGCCCCCGGCCAGGAGAGCCCGCGGCGATACTCGATGTCGGAGTCCACCACGAGCCCGTCCACGTCCACGAGGGCGAGGGTACGCAGGAGATCGTCGCCGCGTAGTCCCGCGCGCTCTTGGGCCGCCCGGATCAGCCGCGCGATGCCGGTGCCCGCGGCCCCCGCGCCCACCATGACGATGCGCTGCTTCACGAGGGGCAGGCCGAGGGCCCGGCCGCCCGCGAGAAGGCCGGCGAGGGCCATGGCCGCCGTGCCCTGTATGTCGTCGTTGAACGAGGGCAGCTCGCTGCGGTAGCGGTCGAGCAGCTTGAAGGCGTTCCACTGCTTGAAGTCTTCCCACTGCAGGAGCGCCTTCGGGAAACGGCGCCGCACCGCGCCCACGAACTCGTCCACGAGGTCGTCGTACGGCTGCCCTCGCAGCCGCGGCCGCCGCCACCCGAGGTAGAGGTCGTCGGCCAGGAGGGCCTCGTTGTCGGTGCCCACGTCGAGGCTGACGGGCAGGGTCTGCGCGGGATGAATGCCCGCGGCGGCCACGTAGAGGTTGAGCTTGCCCACGGGGATGCCCATGCCTCCCGCCCCCTGGTCGCCGAGGCCGAGAATGCGCTCGTTGTCCGTCACCACCACGAGGCGCACGTCCTCGTAGGGCGCGCACCCGAGGACCCCCTCGATCCGGCCTCGGTGCTCGGGCGTGATCCACAGGCCGCGGGCTCGGCGGAAGATCTTGCTGAACTCCTGGCAGGCGCGGCCCACGGTCGGGGTGTAGACGATGGGCAGAAACTCCTCGAGGTGGTCCACGAGCACGCGGTAGAAGAGGATCTCGTTACGGTCCTGCAAGGCGGCGAGTCCGATGAAGCGCTCGAGGGGATCGGCCTTGCGCACGATGTTCCCGTAAGCACGAAGCGCCTGCTGCTCCATGGTCGAGACCGCGTCGGGCAGCAGGCCGTCGAGGTCGAAGCGGTCCCTCTCTTCCCGCGTGAATGCGGTGGACTTGTTGAACATCGGATGGTTGAGCAGGGCCTGCCCGCGCCAGGGCACGCGCACGAAGCTCCGGCCATCCTCGCCTCGCTCCAGCCGGTAGGTTTCCAAGAGCGCTCTTCCGGTCGCGGCTCTCCCGCGCGTCAGCTCGCGGGCTTCTTCCCGAGGAGGTGCTGTTCCAGGAAGCGCAGCACGTGTCCGTACTCCATGACCTGGCTCGCGCGGTGCGCCGACCCGTGTCCTTCGCCCTCGAGGAGGATCAGCTCCGAGGCGATGCCGCGCGCGGCGAGGGCCTCGTGGATCTGGATGGCCTCTCCCGCGGGCGCGCGCGGGTCGTCGACGCCCTGGATGACGAGCAGGGGGGCCTTCACCTGGTCGAGGTAGGTCATGGGGGAGAGCTTGCGCAACGCCTCGGTGTCCTTCTCCGGGTCGCCGTACTCCGTGCTCCGGAGCAGCCGCCGATAGGGGGCCGTGTTCCTGAGGAAGGTCTCCAAGCTCGAGATGGCCACGACAGCCGCCCCTGCGTCGTAGGTGCCCGCGAACATCGTCATCCCGATGAGGGTCGAGTAGCCGCCGTAGCTGCCGCCCGTGATCCCGACTTTCGGAGCCTTCCCGCCCCGCGCCCCCTTTTCTCGCCAGTAGCGTCCGGCGTCCTCGATGTCGGTGATCACCTCGAGGCGCTTGGGCCCGTTGTCGGCACCGAGCCACGTCTTGCCGTAGCCATCGCTCCCACGCACGTTGGGCTGGACGTGGATGAAGCCCGCGTCCACGAGGAGCTGGTCCAAGGGGCTGAAGCTGGGCTGGGCCTGGCCCTCGGGGCCGCCGTGGAACTCCACCACCACCGGGCAAGGGTCGCCGGCGGCGGGGGCCTCCGGCGCGCAGCGCGCGGGGTAGCGCACCAACATGGGGACCTTCGTCCCGTCGCGGGCGGGGTATTTCTCGAGGCGGGAGGGCGCGAACCGGGAGGTGTCCACCTCGGGCACGCTGGGCACCACCCATTGGGTCAGGGTCTCCGTCTGCCAGTCGTACACGTAGCTCGTCCGCGGCGCCTTCGCCGTCTCCATCCCCACCGTGACGAACCGCCCGTCGCGGCTGGGGCCGCCCACGTAGACGTGATCGGCGCCCTTCATCTCGGGGAAGCGGAGGGGCTGCAGGGTTCGGGCGTCGAGGACCTTCAGGCGTGTGTAGCCGCCGTCGTTCACGGTGTAGTAGAGGTGCTTGCGCGCGTCGTCGACCGTGAAGCCGGAGACGTCCATGCTCATCTCCGGGGTGATGGGCGTGAAGTTGCCGGAGGCGAAGCGGTAAAGGCGCCGCCATTCCCCGAGGCGGTTCGTGAGCACGAGCAGCTCTCCGGGCTCGGCGGCGTAGGCGGCGTCGTACTCGGCCGACTCGCCCTGGCCGAGCAGCGGCGCGAGCGCCTTCGTCTTCGGGCTCCACTCGAAGAACTCCGCGCTCAGGGCGCCCGTGGCCTTGCGCAGCAGCAGTGTGACCTCGCCCGCCTCCTCCCGGTGGTCCGCGATGTTCCAGAGGCCGGGCTCGGAAAACACGACCTCGTTCCTTCCGCTGACCAGGTCGTAACGGTGAATCGCGTAGCTGTCCGGCTTCAGGTCGTTGGCCACGAACCACAGGGTGCGCGCGTCATCCTGGGTGAACGCGTAGAAGGCGCGCGAGCCCTTCTTGTGCTGGAGGGCGCGAAGCGCGCCCCCTTCCACCGGTTGCACGTAGACCCCCGGGTCCTCCTCGCCGCCGTGGTCGCGAAACAGCACGAGCCGCTTCCCGTCGGGCGTGATGTCGGCGAGGCCCGTGCGATCCTCGCCCCCCGTGACCTGCACCGGAAAACCCTTGGGCGCGTCGAGCCTCCACACCGCCGGCGCTCCCGTGATGCTCCAGCCGAAGAAGAGCCGCTTGCCGTCGGGCGTGACCTGGCCGAGGCCGGGCGCGCGGAGGTCGAGCATGGTCTGGATGCGGCGGCTGATCTCCGGGTCGAGGGGCGGGGGCGCGTACTTGCGGACGGTCTCCGGGGAGACGCTCGAAGCGCCGTGGCCGGAGTACGGGGTCTGCGCGCTCGCCGCGGCCACCACGGAGAGAACGACCAGCCAGCCGACGACACGAGAGCGGGTCATGGGCAGCTCCTCGAAAGGGCTGAAGCTTACACGGTACACTGCTCGCCGTAGTCGCGGAACAACTCATGGCATTGACGCCCGGCACGAAGCTCGGGCCCTACGAAGTCCTCTCCCTGCTGGGAGCAGGAGGCATGGGTGAGGTGTACCGCGCGCGCGACACGCGCCTGGGACGCGAGGTGGCGGTCAAGGTCCTGCCCGCGGAGCGACTGGCCGACGAGAACCGTCGGCGTCGCTTCGTCCAGGAAGCCCGCGCGGCTTCGGCTCTCAACCATCCGAGCATCGTCACCATCCACGAGATCGAGTCGGCGGACGGGATCGACTTCATCGTCATGGAGTACGTGCCCGGCAAGACCCTGGACGCGCTGATCCCGCGGCAGGGGATGCGGCTGGGAGAGGCGCTGCGGGTGGCGATTCCGGTCGCCGACGCGCTCGCTCGAGCCCACACGGGTGGCATCGTCCACCGCGACCTCAAGCCCGCGAACGTGGTGGTGGGGGACGGAGGCCTCGTCAAGGTACTCGACTTCGGCCTGGCGAAGCTGATCGGACAGGAGGAGACGAGCGACGACCACGAGGCGACGATGACCCGCGAAGGCGAGCTGGGCGCGCTCAGCCGGGCGGGGACGATCGCGGGGACGCCCGGCTACATGTCGCCGGAGCAGGCCACCGGAGGCAAGGTCGACGCCCGCACCGACGTGTTCGCTTTCGGGGCGATGCTCTACGAGATGGTGACGGGGCGGCGCGCCTTCGCCGGCAACTCGGCGGCGGAGACCCTGACCGCGGTGGTGCGAGAGCAGCCGAAGGCCCCGAGCGAAGTCGTACCCGGCGTCCCCAGGGACCTGGAGAAGCTCATCCTGCGTTGCCTTCGCAAGGAGCCCGACCGGCGCTTCCAGCACATGAGCGACGTGAAGGTCGAGCTCCTGGAGGTCAAGGAGGAGTCGGACTCGGGAGCAGTGGCGTCGCCCGCCCCGGCTGCGCGAAACCGCCGGCGCTGGCTCGGGGCGGCGGTTGTGGGCGCACTGATCCTGGTCGCCGCGGCCTGGTTCTTCAAACGGCCCCGGGAAGCTCAGCCCTCCCCGCCGCGCGTGGTGTCGCTCACGTCGCTGCCCGGCCAGGAAATCACACCCACCCTATCCCCCGACGGGAACCAGGTCGCGTTCTCGTGGAAGGGGGAGAAAGGGGACAACTGGGACATCTGGCTGAAGATGATCGGCAGCTCGGAGATGCGGCGGCTGACCACCGACCCGGCCGAGGACTATTCTCCCAGTTGGTCCCCCGACGGGCGACGGATCGCCTTCTGCCGCTACGCTGAAGGGGACGCCCGGATCCACCTGGTGTCGCCCCTGGGCGGATCGGACCGGAAGGTCGGCGACTTTCCGGCCTCCTCGCCTGGAAAGCCCTGGGGGTGGTGGAGCAGCGGACAGATCTCCTGGTCTCCGGACGGCCAGTGGCTGGTCGCGGGGCGCGACCGCGCGAAGGACGAGACGGCGCCCGAGAAGGGCGGCCTCCACCTCATTCCCGTTCAAGGTGGCGCCCCTCGTCCGATCACAGCGCCGAAGGCGCCTGGCTACGACGCCACTCCCGCCTTTTCCCACGACGGCCATCGCCTGGCCTACGCGTCCTGCTCCAATCCCGAAACCTGGTCACAATGCCACCTCTTCGTGGTCGAGCTAGGGGCGGACCTCGCGCCGAAGGGAGCCGCCCGCTGCCTGACCCAGCAGCCGACAACGATCTTCGGTATCGCGTGGGCCCGCGACGGACATTCGGTGATCTACGACGACGACGGGAGGCTCTGGCGGATCGGAATCGAGGGAGGCCATCCCCCGGAGGGCATCGAGATCGCGGGACTCCTGGCCATAAGGCCCTCGACCACCCTTTCCCAGGACCGCCTCGTGTTCGTGCGGCCCGAGTTCGATAGGGACATCTACCGGTTCGAGGCAGGGCGTCCGTCTCGAGCAGTGCTGGCATCTTCACTCTCCGATCACAGCTCGAACCTCTCGCCAGACGGCCGCCGGGTGGCTTTCGAATCCGAGCGATCCGGTGAAGCGAATGAGATCTGGCTGGCGGAGGCCGACGGCTCGAACCCGGTGCAGCTCACGCACGGGCCGGGGCTATCTCAGGGGACTCCCCGTTGGTCGCCTGACGGCCGCCGGATCGCCTTCGACTCCCTGGGCGAGGACAAGCACTTTGACATCTGGACCATCGACGCCGATGGAGGATCGCCACGCCACCTTACCGAAGACCCGGGCGATGAGGCCACGCCGAGCTGGTCCGCGGACGGCCGCTCCGTCTACTTCTCCTCGGATCGTGAGGGGAGCTTCGACATCTGGCGGGTTCCCTCCGCGGGCGGGCCCGCGGAGCGCGTCACCCGCACGGGGGGCCACCTCCCTCATGAGTCGGCCGACGGCCAGACGCTCTTCTTCAAGAGAGGCTACTTCAAGTCGCCACTTCTGGCCCTGGCGCTTCCGGGAGAACCCGAGCGACAAGTCGTGGACTGCGTGCCCTGGTTCGGCTTCGCCGTGGGCCGAGCCGGCGTCTACCACTTGGGTTGCGGCACTGGCCCGGACGTGCCTCTTTTCCTGCTGGACGCCGTGACCGGTCGGGACCGCCTCCTTGGGCGGGTCGAAAGCCCAGACGAAGGACTGACCGTTTCTCCCGACGGTAAGACCATCCTCTACACAAGGAGGGTACGCGAGGGGTCCGACTTGATGATGATCGAGAACTTCCGGTAGCGCTGCAGCTCGCCTAGCAGTTAACCGCAGGTATGAAGGCGGTCATGCTTGGACCATGAAGGTCGCGATCTCCGTGCCGGACCCCATCTTCCGGGCGGCGGATAGAGCGGCCCGGCGAATGCGTGTGACGAGGAGCCAGCTCTACGCTCGCGCGGTCGAGGCGTACTTGAAGCATGCCGAGGGGCCGGACGTCACGAAACGGCTGAACGCGGTCTACGGAGGCGAGCCCGCAGAGCAGGACCTCTTCGTGGAGAAGGCCGCGCAAGCCACTCTTCGGCGCTCCGAGTGGTAGTCAGGCGCGGACGGAATCCGATTGGTCCTTGGGCCCTCCGAGGCCGCGGCGTGATAACCTCGCGGCGTTGAGGGCTCTTCTTAAGTCCCTGCCCCGATGATCCCGCGCTACTCGCGCCCCGAAATGGCGCGCTTGTGGTCCGACGAGAACCGGTTCGCGACCTGGCTCGCGGTCGAGGTCGCGGCCACCGAGGTGCTGGCCGACAAGGGCGTCGTTCCCAGGGCCGCCCTCGAGGCCATCCGCGCGAAAGCGCGCTTCGAGGTCGCGCGCATCGACGCCATCGAGAAGGAAGTCCAGCACGACGTCATCGCCTTCGTGTCGAACGTTGCGGAGAACGTCGGGCCCGAGGGTCGCTGGCTGCACTACGGCCTGACCTCGTCGGACGTGGTGGACACGGCGCTCTCGATGCTTATGCGCGACGCGCTCGATCTCATCGGCGACGGGGTGGACGCTCTCCTCCTCGCGGTCCGCGAGCGCGCCCTCGAGCACAAGCACACGCCGATGATCGGCCGCACTCACGGCGTGCACGCCGAGCCCATGACCTTCGGCCTGAAGCTGGCCCTTTGGTACGCCGAGCTGGTGCGGCACCGCCGCCGGCTCGCGGGCGCTCGGGCCACGATCGCCGTGGGCAAGCTCTCGGGGGCGGTGGGCACGTTCTCGCACCTCGGCCCCGACGTGGAGGAGGCGGTCTGCGAGCGGCTCGGCCTCAAGCCCGCGCCCATCGCGTCTCAGGTCCTTCAGCGCGACCGCCACGCCGAGGTGATGACGACCCTCGCCCTCGTGGCCGCGAGCCTCGAGAAGTTCGCCACCGAGATCCGGGCCCTCCAGAAGACCGAGATACGGGAAGTGGAGGAGCCCTTCCGGGAAGGACAGAAGGGCAGCTCGGCCATGCCCCACAAGCGCAACCCCGTGGGCTGCGAGCAGGTGACGGGGCTCGCCCGGGTCGTACGGGCGAACGCGCTCTGTGCCCTCGAGAACGTGGCCCTCTGGCACGAGCGCGACATCAGCCACAGCTCGGCCGAGCGGGTGATCGTGCCCGACAGCTTCCTCGCCCTCGACCACATGCTGAAGCGGTTCACCGACATCGTGGAGGGCCTCACGGTGAATGCCGACCGCATGCGCCGGAACCTCGAGTCGGGCCGGGGCCTCGTGTTCTCGGGTCAGCTCCTGCTCGACCTGACCGCGAAGGGCCTACGGCGGGAAGACGCTTACCGCATCGTGCAGGCCCACGCCATGGAGGCGTGGCGGAACGAGGGCAACTTTCGCAAGAGGATCGAGGAAGACCCCGAGGTGCGCGCGCACCTCCGTCCCGCCGAGATCGCCGAGGTCTTTCGCCTCGATCGCTATCTCGCCCACGTGGATGCGCTGTTCCACCGCGTCTTCGGGGGGGCGGGGGATGATGCTTAGAAGAGGAAGGATGGCATGGCCAAGGCCCGCGTGTACGTGACCCTCAAGAAGTCGGTCTTCGACCCCCAGGGGAAGACCATCCACGATGCCCTCGGCACTCTGGGGTACTCGAGCGTGGCCGACGTCCGCCAGGGCAAGTTCTTCGAGCTGGACCTCGCCCCGGGTGTGCCCGCGGCCGAGGCGCGCCGGACAGCGGAGGAGATCGCGGAGAAGGTGCTCTCGAACCCGGTGATCGAGAGCTTCCGGGTGGAGGTCGAGGCGTGAAGGTCGGGGTCGTCGTTTTTCCCGGCAGCAACTGCGACCACGACACCTACCACGTGGTGAAGCACGTCCTCGGCCATGAGGCGTCCTTCGTCTGGCACAAGGACAGCACGCTCGGCGACGTGGATGCGGTGGTCCTGCCCGGCGGGTTTGCCTATGGCGACTACCTGCGCACGGGAGCGGTGGCCCGCTTCAGCCCGATCATGCGGGCGGTGACGGAGTTCGCGGCCAGGGGCGGGCCGGTGCTGGGGATCTGCAACGGCTTCCAGATCCTGCAGGAGGCCGGCCTGCTGCCCGGGGCCATGCTGCGCAACAAGAACGTGCAGTTCCTCTCCATGCCGGTCCACGTCCGGGTCGAGACCTCGGACACCATCGTCACCGGCGGGATCCCGAAGGGCACTGTCCTCACCATGCCCATTGCCCACGGCGAGGGCAACTTCTACCTTCCCGACCGCGATCTCGACCGGCTGGAGGGAGAGGGGCGCGTGGTCTTCCGTTACGTGACGGCGGACGGGCAGGTGACCGAGGAGGCCAACGTCAACGGAAGCAGCCGCGCGATCGCGGGGGTCTGCAACGGGAAGCGGAACGTTGTGGGTCTGATGCCGCATCCCGAGCGGGCGGCGGAGCCGGAGCTGGGGTCCGCGGACGGACGGCGCATCTTCGAGGCGCTGGCGGCCGTGCTGCAACGGGCTTAGCAGCTAAGTAAGGACGAGGCTCATCCGTTCGCGACGGTCGCGCAGCATGCGGCGGCCGCCCGGGACGTCCAGCACCGGCCGCTGGCGCCGGCGGTCGTTCTTCCGGCGGTCGATCACGACGCGGATCTCGGGCATCCCCTGGAGCAGCCCCTCGAGGACGGGGAGGGTGTCGGCGCGGGAGCGGCTCACCACCAATACCGGGAAGTTGTCGATGTGCTGGCGCGCAGAGCAGGTGGGGCAGATCCCGTGGCTCACGTCGGCCTGGGAAAACGGCTCTTTGAGGCCCATGAACTTCTGACACCAGGCGCAGACGGTAACCATGCCCGACCTCTCTATCCCTCCGGTAGCGGTCGGCGCGATCGTAGCATGACGGGGTGAGCACGGATCAAGCAAAACGAGCGACCGGAAGGCTCTTCAGGCCGCTCCGGCGAGGGTCGGTGTGGCCGCGGTATACGAATGGCGATAACGGGCAAGCCATGCTACAGAGCCCAGCGCGAGGGCGAGCACGGCCAGCGCCGGGCCGGGAGAGGCGAGCCAGAAGGCGACCACCACGCTGGCGATCAACCGGACGAGCTCGAGGCCGAAGGCCCATCGCCTGGCCTCGATGAGGCCTCCGAGAGAAGCGAGGGCCGACACGATCAGTACCGCGAGCGCCCAGCGCACCTCCGGGGTGAACCCGGCCTGGCGGAAAAGGAAGGCCGAGGTCAGAAGGTTCACGACGACGAACTGCACGAGCACGTAGGCCTTGAGCGCCCGCGGCACCGGGGGATCGAACTTGCGATACGTGGCGGCGTTCACCTCGGGCGGCGGGTCGAACCCGCCGAGCTCCTCCGGCCTCCAGCCGGGTGGCTTCCAGAAGAGGCGCACGCGGTCCCGAAGCCGGGCGGTCCGGCGGGCCGTCCGCCACAGGTCGGCCCAGTAGTGGAGGTTGGCCCACACGGGGTTCCAGCTCGCCAGCGGGCGGGTGATCCCGTAGACCGGCTCTTCCTCCTCTTCTTGGAAAGTCCCGAACATGCGGTCCCAGATGATGAGGGACCCGGCGTGATTCCGGTCGATGTACTTCGGGTTGCGGCCGTGGTGAACGCGATGGTGGGAGGGCGTGTTGAAGACCCACTCGAGGGCTCCGAGCTTCCCGATGGCCCGGGTGTGGATCCAGAACTGGTAGAGGGTGTTGAGGGCGGAGACGGTGAGGAACATCGCGGGGGGAAACCCCACGAAGGCCAGGGGCAGGTAGAAGACCCACGACAAAGCGCCCTGGAAGACGCTCTGCCGCAAGGCCACCGCGAGGTTCATCTCCTCGCTCTGGTGGTGAACGATGTGGGCGGCCCAGCC
>Ga0326597_10011664_pt1 | contig 11627 bp, 12 predicted proteins | sample RVTome_12_FD_203789 | JGI IMG/M metagenome (GOLD analysis project Ga0326597, IMG submission 203789) | Soil microbial communities from uranium-contaminated site in the Upper Colorado River Basin, Wyoming, United States - RVT100D185 | ecosystem: Environmental > Terrestrial > Soil > Contaminated >...
TCTACGGCGCGGCGGCGGCGGCGCGCGCGGTGATCTTCGTCGGCGATCCGGACGGGGAGATCGCGCGCGCGATCGCCGCGCACGGCTGCGGCGTGACCGTGGCCGCGGGCGATGCCGCGGGCCTTGCCGCGGCGATCCGGGACCTGCGCGCATCGCCGGAAAAGCTGCGCGCCATGGGCGCGCGCGCGCGCGCGGCGTTCGAGCGCGAATGGGACAAGCCGCACGCGCTGGCGCGCTGGCGCGCAGTCATCGCCGAAGCTGCTGGAAAATAGGGACAGCACTGGGTCTGGCCCAGTTTTCTAGTCGAGGCCGAGTTTCTTGCAGGCGATTTCGGCCGCGATGCCGTAGGTGACGAGGCAGGTCATGTAGGCGTAGAACATGACGTGCTGGGGTACCCGGAGGGATTCGGCGGCGAGGGCCGCGGCGCCGAGCGCGAGGGACAGGAGCGCGAGGGCGGCGACGGTCTGGCCGGGCGACAGGCCGAGCGCGAGCAGGATGTGGTGCAGGTGCCGGCGGTCGGCGTGGAACGGGCTGCGCAGGCGCAGCGCGCGGCGCACGAGCAGGGTGACGGTGTCGCCGACCGGCAGCGCGAGGATCCACACCGCGGTGATCGGCGCGAGCGCCGGGCGCCCGGCCATCGCGAGCCGCACCGCGAACCAGCCGAGCAGCAGCCCGAGCAGCAGGCTGCCGGTGTCGCCCATGAAGACTGCGGCGCGCGCGCGCCACGGCGTGCGCGCGTTGAAATGGAGGAATCCCAGCAGGGCGCCCGCGACGATGCACAGCGCGGCGAATTCGGGCGCGTGGCCGGCGAGGCTCGCCGCGACGCCGAAGTTGAGGCAGGCGGCGAGCGCGAGCGTACCCGCGAGCCCGTCCAGGCCGTCGGCCATGTTGAGCGCGTTCATCACGCCGACCAGAGCGAATATCGTGAGCGGGATCGCCCAGCGCCCGAGCGTGAACAGCTGCGGGCTCATCAGCTGGCCGAGGTGCGTGAGCAGCACGTCGCCGCCCGCGGCGAGCAGCGCCGCGGCCGCGATCTGGAAGCCGAATTTGGGCGCCGAGCGCATCGCGTGGCGGTCGTCGAGCACGCCGCCGGCGAGCGTGATGGCGATCGCGGCCGCGAGCAGCGGCGAGAGGCTCGCGGCGAGCCCGGTGAGCGCGTAGGCGGCGAGAAACGCGGCGCCCATGGCGATGCCCCCGACCGCGGGCACCGGTGCCTCGTGGCTCATGCGCGGGCCCGGATGCGCGAGCAGGCCCCAGCGTCCGGCAGCGCGGGCGAACTGCGGAATGGCCGCCGCCGTGATGCCCAGCGCCAGCAGGAAACCGAAAATGTCGCTCATCTTCGCCGGAACCCTAGCATTTCCTGATTGTCAGAGATACGTTCCCTTGCTCCCCGGAGTCCCGCCTGGTACCGAAATCCATTCCTATTCGCGCGTTCGTGGTCGTCGCCGTGCTCGCCGGCGCCGCCGTTTTTCCGATTCCGACGCGCGCGGACGAGACTGCGTTCGTCAACGTCACGGGGCAGCGGCCCGTGGTGCTTGCCGCGGTGCCCGCGGGCGCGGGCGATCCGCGGATCGAGAAGCTCCTCACGCGCCCGGCCGACCTGTGGGAGCGGCTGCGGCAGGGCTTCGCGATGCCCGACCTCGACAGCCGGCTCGTCGGGGTGCACGAGGCGTACTACGCGGCGCGGCCGGAACTGCTGCGCGGAATCCTCGCGCGCGCGAAGCGCTACCTGCATTACATCGTGGAGGAGGTCGAGCGCCGCGGACTGCCGATGGAGCTCGCGCTGCTGCCCGCGGTGGAGAGCGGCTTCAACCCGATGGCGCTGTCTTCCGCGCAGGCCTCGGGCCTGTGGCAGTTCATCCCGGGCACCGGCGCGCGCTACAACCTGCCGCAAACGGCGCATTTCGACGCGCGGCGCGACGTGCTCGCCTCCACCGGCGCGGCGCTCGATTACCTGCAATCCCTCTACCGCCTGCACCACGACTGGCATCTCGCGCTCGCCTCGTACAACTGGGGCGAGCAGGCCGTGCTGCGCGCGGTGGAGCGGCGCGGCGCGCGCGGCGCCGGCTTCACGGACCTCGCGCTGCCCGAAGAGACGCGCAATTACGTGCCGCGCCTGATGGCGCTGCGCAACATCGTGCTGGAACCGCAGAAATTCGGCCTCGACCTGGGCGAGCTGCCCGACGAGCCGTATTTCACCAGCGTGGCGCTCGATCTCAACATCGACCTGCTGCTCGCCTCGCGCCTCGCGGGCGTGCCCTACGAGGACCTGTTCGCACTCAATCCGGGCTACAACCAGCCGCGCGCCGCGGGCGCGGTGCGCGCTTCGCTGGTGGTGCCGGCCGAGCAGGCAGAATTCCTGCGCGCGAGCCTCGTGCGCTACCGCGAAGCGCAGACGGCGCGTGCCGCCGCCGCGCGGCGCAAGGCCTACTAGTTACAGCTTGCCACGGAGCAGGGCGTGCCGCCGGGCGCGATTCGCGTCACGGGCGCGGGCCCTTGAAGAAATCCCCGCCGTCGAGCTGCAGCAGGCGCTCGACGCGGGCGCGCGCCGCCGCATGGCCGAGGTCCGCGGCCTGGACGAGCAGGTCGCGCGCCTTCACCGTGTCGCGCGGCACGCCGCTGCCTTCGTCGTGCAGGAGCGCAAGGCGGTAGAGCGCCTCGGCGTCGCCCGCTTGCGCGGCTCTTGCATACCAGCCGGCCGCTGCCGCGGGATCGGCCGCGGCGCCGCGGCCCGCCTCGAGCGCGATCGCGAGCCGCAGTTGCGCGTCGCGGTGGCCTTGCGCGGCGGCGCGGCGCAACCAGTCGAGCGCGGAGGCGGGGTCCGCGGGATTGGCGCCGAACTGCAGCGCGATCCGGTACTGGCTCCCGGCATCGGCGAGCATGGCTTGCGCGGGCGCGTGCCCCTGCTTCGCGGCCTGTCCCAGCCAATCGACTGCTTCGCGCGCGTTCGCGGCGCCGCCGCCGGCGAGCAGCAGCCGCGCCGCGTCGAACTGCGCCTCGGGCAGGCCGACGCGCGCCGCCTTCCGGTAATGCGATAGCGCGCTGCCGTAGCCTGCCCCGGGCGCCGCGCCCTGCTCGAGCAGGCGGCCGAGGCGGTAGCTCGCGGGCATGAAATTCTTCTGCGCCGCGCGCGCGTACGCGGCTGCGGCGGCGGGTAGGTCCGGCGGCGCGCCGGCGCCGGCCTCGAGCAGGCTGGCGGCGTTGAAGTCGCCTTCGGCGAGGCCCTGCGCCGCGGCCTTGCGGTACCACTCCAGCGCCGTCGCCGGCGCGCGCTCGGTACCCAGTCCGTGTTCGTGCAACCAGCCCAGATTCACCTGCGCGCGCGCGTGCCCGCGCGCGGCGGCGGTTTCGTACCATTCGCGCGCGCGCGCCGGATCGGCGGCGGCGCCCACGCCGTGCTGCAGGAAAAACCCGAGCGCGTTCTGCGCTTCGAGGTGGCCGCGCTTCGCCGCGCGCTCCACGAGGCGCAGGGCCTGGCCCGGATCGCGCGGCACGCCGATGCCCTCGTAGGCCCGCATGCCGAGGGTGTACTCGGCTGCGGCATCGTTCTTGCGCGCGCGCGCGATCAGTTCTTCGAGCGAGCTGTCCTGCGCAGCCGCCTGCAGCGTGGCCGTGGCCAGCAGAACCGTCATCGCCGCGCGGAAGTCCATGCGATGCTGAGTATAATCATCCGCAAATCGGGGTCAGAGCCCGATTTTCAGATCCGAGGGGGACGCCATGAGATCCGTACTGATCAGCTTTACCGCAGCGCTCGCGCTCGCCGCCGCCGGCGCGGTCCAGGCGCAGCAGAAGATCGAGATGAAACTCGCCTATTTCGTCGGCGACCAGCACGCCATGTCGCAATGGCTGGTCAAGTGGTCCGAACAGCTCGAGAAGGGCTCGGGCGGGCGCATCGCGGTCAAGCGCTTTCCGGGCGCGCAGATGGGCCCGACGCCGGGGCATTACGATTTCGCGCGCACCGGCCAGGCCGACGTTTCCTGGTTCCTGCACGGCGGCACCCCCGGGCGTTTCCCGCTCACCGAGATCATCAGCCTGCCGTTCATGGTCGGCAGCGCCGAGATCGGCATGAAGGTGCTGAACGACCCGGGATTGCGCGCCAAGTACCTCGATGCCGAGCACAAGGGGGTGAAGGTGCTGATGCTGTTCACGCACCAGCCCGGCGGCGTGCATACCACCAGGAAGCCGATCCGCGCGCTCGACGACATGAAGGGATTGCGCATCCGCTTTTCCAATCCGACAATCCGCGAGCTGGTGGCCGCGCTCGGCGCGACGCCGGTGGGCGTGCCGCCGCCCGACCAGGTCGAGCAGATGCAGAAGGGCACGATCGACGGCGTGTTCATCGACTACGGCGGCGCCGGCATCGCGTTCAAGATGGGCGGCGTCGTCAAGTACTCGACCGAGCTCTACGCCTACGTTTCCAGCTTCGGCCTGGCGATGAACGAGGATTTCTGGGCGAAGCTGCCGGCGGACCTGAAAAAGCTCGTCATCGACACCACCACCGGCAAGGAAAAGGAGATCGGCGAAGCCTGGGACGCGCTGGACGTGCCGGGCAAGAAGGCGCTCATCGACGGCGGGTCCGAGGCGATCAAGCTCGCGGCTGCCGACACCGCGCGCATCCGCGCCGTGGGCGCGCAGGTATCCGAAGCGACCATCAAGGGCTACGAAGACAAGGGCTTGCCGGCACGCGCGGTGCACAACGCGATGCGCGCGCTCTCGGAGAAGCACGCCAAGACCTCCAAGAACTTCTGGAACTAGAAAATCGGGGTCAGAGCCCGATTTCTTCAGGATAGTTGCCTTCTCAACATGAAATCGGGCTCTGGCCCCGATTTCCGTGCCGCCGTGGCCCGGGTGTGCGGCTGGTTGGCGGGCACGGCGCTCGCGGCGATGATGCTGGTCACCGTCGCCGACGTAGCGCTGCGCGCGGCGATCAACAAGCCGATCCGAGGCACGCTCGAAATCGTCGAACTGCTGCTCGCCTGCACGTTCTTTCTCGCCCTGCCGGCCTCGTTCCTGCGCGACCAGCACATCGTCGTCGACGTCGTGGACGGCGTCGCCCCGCGCCGGGCGCCGCTGCTCAAACGCATCGCCGCGGTGCTCGGGGCCCTGCTGCTGGCGGCAATGTCCTGGCAGGGCTGGATCGCGGCGCGCGACGCGCTGGCGTTCAACGACGTCACTTCCGACCTCGCGCTGCCGCGCATCTGGTACTGGATTCCGGTGCTGGCGGGGATGATCGGCGGCTGCATTGCGGCGGCGGTGATGGCATTCGAAGGGAAACGCGGCGGGTGAGCGTCGCCGTGATCGGCATTCTGGGCGTCGTGGGGCTGCTCGCCCTGATCTTCGCGCGCGTGCCGATCGCGCTCGCGCTCGCCGCGAGCGGGCTTGCCGGCTACGCCGCGCTCGACGGCTGGGGAACGGCGCTGAAGATGTTCGGCTCCGTGCCGTTCAACCTGGCGAGCGCCTATTCGCTGTCGGTGATCCCGCTGTTCATACTCATGGGAGCGGTGGCGTCGCGCGCCAACATGGCGCGGGAACTCTTCGAGGCGTCGAACGCGGTTTTCTCCGGCCTGCGCGGCGCGCTCGCCAGTGCCACCATCGGCGCCTGCGCGGCCTTCGGCTCCATCTGCGGCTCGTCGATCGCCACGGCGGCGACGTTCTCGAAGGTCTCGATCCCGGAAATGCGCCGCTACGGCTACGACCAGGGCTTCGCGGCCGGCGCGGTCGCCGCCGCCGGGACGCTCGGCATCCTGATCCCGCCCTCGGTGATGCTCGCGGTGTATGCGATCGTCGCCGAGCAGTCGCTGCCCAGGCTGTTTGCCGCGGCGATGGTGCCGGGCATCGTGCTCGCCGTGCTGTACGTGATCACGGTCTCGGTGGTGGCGCGCCTGCGGCCGGACCTGATGCCCAGAGCGCCGTCGATGCCGCTGATGGCGCGCCTGCGCGCCGCGCGCAGCATGTGGAAGCTGGCGGTGCTGTTCTTCCTCGCGGTGGGGGGAATCTACCTGGGATGGTTTTCGCCGACCGAGGCGGCCGCGGTGAGCTCGTTCGCCTCGATCGTGATCGCCTTCGCGACCCGCTCGATGGACTGGCGCGGGCTGGTCGAGGCGCTGCTCGACGCCGCCCACACCACGGCGGCCATCTTCTTCATCGTCGTCGGCGCCTTCGTCTTCTCCCGCTTCATCGTGCTGACGCAGTTTCCGAACGAGGTCGCGCGCTGGGTGCAGGAGGCGGGCGTGGGCCCTTTCTGGATCCTGGCGGCGGTGACGGCGCTGTACCTGATCCTCGGCACGTTTCTGGACGAGGTGAGCACGATCCTGATCACCGTCCCGGTGACGCTGCCGATGATCGCGGGCATCGGCTTCGACGGCATCTGGTTCGGCATTTTCGTCACCGTGATGTGCACCATCGGCCTGGTCAGCCCGCCCACCGGCATGACGGTGTTCGTGATCCAGGCGCAGAACCCGGCGATCCCGGTGGCGCGCATCTACCTGGGCACGCTGCCGTTTCTCGCCGCCGATTTCGCGCTTGTCGGATTGCTGATCGCTTTGCCACAATTGGTGTCCTGGCTTCCTGGAGTGCTCAAGATATGAAGGAAGTTCTCATCGCCGGCGGCGGCATCGGGGGGCTCGCGGCGGCGCTCGCGCTGGCGCAGAAGGGCCGCAAGGTGCGCGTGCTGGAGAAAGCGGCCGAATTCGGCGAGATCGGCTACGGCATCCAGATGGGGCCGAACGTCGCGCGCATGCTGGAGCGCCTCGGCGTGCTGAAGGCGCTCGAGCCCGCCTCCGTGTTCCCGGACGCGCTGATCCTCGTCGACGCCCTCGCCAACGAGGAAATCAGCCGAATCGCGCTGGGCAAGGCGTTCCTCGCGCGCTACAGGTTCCGCTACTTCGTGATCCACCGCCGCGACCTGCACGGCGGCCTGCTCGAAGCATGCAAGCAGCGCAGCGAGATCGCGCTCGAGGCCTCGCGCGGCATGGTCGGGTTCGAGCAGAAAAAAGACGCCGTTCTGGTCAGCTGCGAGAATGGCGCGGCGTATGAAGGCGCGGCGCTGATCGGCGCCGACGGCCTGTGGTCGCCCACCCGCGCGGCGGTCCTGGGCGACGGCGCGCCGCGCCAGGCGGGGCATTTCGTCTACCGCGGCGTCGTGCCCACCGAGCAGATCCTCGATCGCAGCCACCTCGATTCGATGACCATCTGGTGCGGCCCCGACCTGCACATGGTGCAGTACCGCCTGCGGGGCGGTGCGGTGATGAACAACGTCGCCACCATCGCCAGCCGCCGCTTCCGCAAGGGCGAGGCGAACGCAGGCGCGCCCGACGAGATGGAGGAGATTTTCTCGCGCACCCACCCCGGCGTGCGCGACAACCTGCGCTACGTCTCGCGCGAGCGCAACTGGGTGCTGCACGACCGCGATCCGGCGACCAACTGGACGAGCGGCCGCGTCACCCTGCTCGGCGATGCGGCGCACCCGACGCTGCAGTACCTCGCGCAGGGCGCCCAGATGGCGATCGAGGACGGCGTGGTGCTGGCTGAAAAGGTCGCCGCCGCGGGCGAGGACTACAACCGCGCGTTCCTCGCCTACCAGCGCGAGCGCATGAACCGCAGTGCGCGCGTGGTGCTCTCGTCGCGTTTCTTCGGGGAGTACATCCACGTCGACGGCGGCGCGCGCGTGCTGCGCAACGAACTGGCGCGCGGCCGCGATCCCGACAATCCCTGGGAAGTCGACTGGCTCTACCGCGGGATTGAGGTCGACGGAAAGTTGTAGCTAAACCGATTCGGTCTGGCGCAGCGGCATGTGCCGCAGCCATTTCTCCACTTCGCGCGCGTCGGTGAACAGGCTTTCGAGTTCCGCGCGCGCTTCCTCCTCCGTCTGCAGCACCGACTCCACCACGCCGCGGTCTTCCCCGGAGCGGTCGGTGGCGAGTTCGAGGCGAATGCCGTTGGGGTCGTAGAAGTAGGCCGACCAGAAGCGCCCGCCGAGCGGCACCGGGCCGATGACCTCGACGCCGGCGCCCTTGACGCGCTCGAGCATGGCGTCGAATTTCCCCGGCGCCATGTGGAAGGCGACATGTTGCATGCCGCCGGGCAGGTCGCGGTTCTGGCGCGTCAATCCTTTCGGATATTCGAAGAACGCGAGCAGCGTGTCGTTGCCCATGTTGAAGAAGTAATGGCGCAGGTTGTCGTAGGGCGGCTGGCCCCGGTCGCGCTCGAAGGGCACGCGGCGCACGTGCACCAGCTGCATGCCGAGCACGCGCGTGTAGAAATCCATCGTCGCCGGCAGGTCGTCGGTGACGAAGGCGAGGTGGTCGATGCCGCGCGTCAGCGCGGGCTTGAGGCTAGGTGCTGCGCTCATGGCTTTTCTCCTCCAGCGTGGCGACGAATGGCCGCATCGCGGCGATCAGGCCCGCCGGATTTTCGCCGCCGATGTTGTGGCCCGCGTCCACTTCGACGACCCGCAGCCCGGGGTTCGTCGCCTTCATTCTGGCGACGGTCTCGGGTGCGTACATGTCCGAGCGCGTGCCGCGCAGCGACAGGACCGGACAGCGCACTTCGCCGAGGATCTGCCACATGTCGACGCCGAGCTTGGGGCGCTCGCCGGTCTCGAGCAGCTTGCGGAACTGGTCGCGGAAGTAAGGGTCGCGCTTGACTTCATAGCCGCCCGCAACGGGCTTGAGGTAGGCCTCGAAGCGTGCGCGCTTGTCGGGGGCCGTGTTGAAATACCTCATGCCTTCATCGATCGTCGCGAATACCTCCGGCGTGGCCGAGACCGTCTGCGCGATGCGCTTCGATCCGGCGGGCGCGTTCTCCGGCGAATAGTCCACGAGCACGAGGCCGGCCACGCGCTGCGGCTGCTTTGCCGCGAGGTAGGCGCTGCTGCGCCCGCCCATCGAATGACCGAGGACGATGGCGCGCGGCCAGCCGAGGTGATCGAGCACGCAGGCGAGGTCCTGCGCCATCGAGGGCACGCTGTAATCGCGCGCCGGGCTGCGGTCCGAATCGCCGAAGCCGCGCTGGTCCACGGCGGCGCACTCGCGCTCGGCGCCGAACGCCGCCGCGACCGGCAGCCAGTCGTAGGAAAAGTACGACAGGCCGTGCACGAAGAGAATCGGGGTCAGGGCCCGATTTCCGAGCCGGCGGTAGAAAAGTTCCAGGTCGCCGGACCTGCAGCGCCCGGTCTGGTGGGGAACCGGCATCGCCTTTCCTCCTTGCGAACTAGTGTACCCTTTTCGCGTGAATTCGAACCGCAGTCCGCTCGAAACGCTGCTCGACAACGTCAATGTCGAGCGGATGACCGAGATCCCTTCGCCCGATGAAGTGCACGAGCGCGTTCCGCTCACCGAAACCGCCGCGGGGACCGTTCTCGCGGGACGCAGCGCGCTGCGCGCGATCCTCGAACGCAAGGACCCGCGCTTTTTCGTGGTGGTGGGACCCTGCTCGATCCACGATCCGGCCGCGGCGCTCGACTACGCGCGCCGCCTGAAGCGCCTCGCCGGCGAACTGCAGGATTCGCTGGTGCTGGTGATGCGCGTGTATTTCGAGAAGCCGCGCACGGTGGTCGGCTGGAAAGGCTACGTCAATGATCCGTTCATGGACGATTCGTTCCGTATCGACGAGGGCATCGTGCGCGCGAGGACGCTGCTCATGCAGCTGGCCGAACTGGGGCTGCCAACGGGCTCCGAGGCGCTCGACCCGATCTGCCCGCAGTATCTCGCCGACCTGATTTCCTGGTATGCGATCGGCGCGCGCACCACCGAGTCGCAGACGCATCGCGAAATGGCGAGTGGTCTTTCGGCTCCGGTCGGCTTCAAGAACGGCACCGACGGCGGGCTCGAAGTGGCGCTCAACGCCATCAGGTCGGCGGCGCTGCCGCACGGCTTTCTCGGCGTCAACCAGGCGGGCAGGACGAGCGTGATCCGCTCCAGGGGCAATCCGCACGGGCACCTCGTGCTGCGCGGCGGCGGCGGGCGACCGAACTACGACACGGTAAGCATCCGGCTCGCCGAGCAGGGGCTGGCGAAGGCGAAGCTCGCGCCGAACATCGTGGTCGACTGCTCGCACGCGAATTCGATGAAGGATCCCGCGCTGCAGCCGCTGGTGTTCAACGACTGCGCGCACCAGATCATCGAGGGCAATCGATCGATCGTGGGGATGATGCTGGAGTCGAACCTCGAGGCGGGCAGCCAGCCGATTCCGGAGGACCGCTCGCAGCTGCGCTACGGCGTCTCGGTCACCGACCCGTGCATCGACTGGGCGAGCACCGAGGAGCTGCTGCGCCGCGCGCACCGCGATCTCGCGCCCATCCTCCGACAGCGGCTTTGATCACGTAAAAATAGGGACAGACCCCATTTTTCTCGGCCTTCCACGTTTTCCCCGTTGGTGGCTCAGAAGCGTGGAATTGCGGGTGGCATGCCGGATGTCGTCGATGATTCGTCCGTCGATGCCGCTGGCGGCCAATTCCGCGTAGCGCCCAGCCCGCCGCGTTGGCTCGTCGGCAAGAGCCAGATAGGCGGGATGCGGGGCAATCAGCGAGTCCCTCCGCAGCCCGGCGTTCGCTCCATAGCTTGACCAGGGATACTCGTCGAGCCGGGCGGCTATTCCGGCGCGAACTGGATTGAGTTCAATGTATCGATAGCAGGCGAGCGAGTATCGCTCGTCGGCGACGAGGCAGGAACGAAATCGGCCTTCCCATAGGGTACCCGTGCGACCTTGCTTTCGATTTATGTATTGCGAGAAGTGCTGGCTGACATTTTTCATCAACTGCGCGCAGCTCTCGGCGCCATGCGGCGTGAGGAAGAGGTGGACATGGTTCGTCATCAGACAATAGGCGTGAATCGAGCAACAGCAGCGGCTCGCGAATTCGCCCAGCAACCGGAGATATAAAAGATAGTCCGACTCTCGGTAGAAGCATTGACTGCGATTGTTGCCCCGCTGGACCACGTGAACGCCTACTCCGGGGACAATGACTCGCGCGCGTCTTGGCATTCCAGTAAGAACGACCTCTCGGGGATTCAGTTGACCGAAAAATGGGGTCTGTCCCTATTTTTTGATTGAGGCATACTAGGGTCGTGCAGCGCGTTCCGTCCGCGAGTTTCCCCCCTGTCCTGCAGAAGCGCCTCGAGGAGCTCTGGGGCGAGCCCGTCAACCTGTACCGCGCGCTCGGCAATCATCCGGCGCTGACGGCGGCGTGGACGGAATTCGCCAATGCGATCCGGCACGACAGCACGACGCCGCGCGCGCTGCGCGAGCTGATGATCCTGCGCACAGCGCAGATCGCACGCTCCGAATACGAATGGGCGCATCACCTGCGCATGGCGCGCAAGGCCGGGGTGAGCGAAGCGAAGATCGCGGCGCTGGCGCTTTGGCGAGCATCGCCCGAGTTCGACGCGAACGAGCGCGCAGCCCTCGCGCTGACCGAGGCGGTTATGGCCTGCAACGTGACCGACGAGGTGCACGCCGAAGTGAAGCGGCACTTCAGCGACGCCGAATTCGTGGAGTTGTCGCTCACCGCGGGCTTCTACGCGATGGTGTCGCGCATGCTCGACGCCATGCGCGTGGAACTGGACGCCGACGTGCGCGAGCACGCGCCCGGGCTGCCGTGAGCACATGACCGCCGCCGCGCCGCGGACCTA
>Ga0326597_10011665_pt1 | contig 11626 bp, 12 predicted proteins | sample RVTome_12_FD_203789 | JGI IMG/M metagenome (GOLD analysis project Ga0326597, IMG submission 203789) | Soil microbial communities from uranium-contaminated site in the Upper Colorado River Basin, Wyoming, United States - RVT100D185 | ecosystem: Environmental > Terrestrial > Soil > Contaminated >...
CCTCTGTAGGCTTACCACGACCAGGTCCACGCCACCCGTGACGGCAACAACGACGAGCGCCAGACTGTAGGTCGCGATAAGGCACTCGAGTGCGATCGCCGACCATCTGCGGATCGGAGCGTAAGGGTCCCCGCTGCGGACACTGGGCTGCTCGGTCAAGCCGTTCGCCCCGGGGTCGGGAACGGTCACAAACACCTCCTGATGCTTGCGAGTTGCCGGTCTGGTGCTGGGAATCCACGACTCTTCGAGAAGTGAGGCGGGGGTCAGTATAATCTCGACCGTGACGGGCAAGAAGCCTTTCTGTGAAGGCGGAACTGACGGGAAGTGCACCTGAGATGAGCCGCTCAGTCCAACTTTCGTTCGTGATCCCTGTCTACAACGGGAGTCGCACGATCGAGCTTGTGGTGGATCGGATCCACGAGCTGTTCCAGGACCTCGCGTTCGAGGTGGTGCTGGTCAACGATGGTTCACCGGACACCACGGAGCAGGTCTGTCGTGCGCTACAGCAGCGTCATCCGGACACCGTCGTGTTCGTCCATCTCGCGAAGAACTTCGGCGAACACAACGCGGTGCTGGCCGGCCTGAATCACGCCACCGGCGCCTACATTGCGATCCTCGACGACGACGGTCAGAACCCACCGGAGGAGGTGCGCCGGATGTACGACGAGATCCGAGCCCGCGGTTGCGACGTGGTCTACGGGCGCTATCGAGCCAAGCACCACAGCGTGTTCCGCAACCTCGGCAGCCGGTTCAATGACCGCGTCGCCCGCGTCATGCTCAAGAAGCCCCGCGACCTCTACCTGTCGAGCTTCAAAATCATGAATCAGTTCCTAGCGGGCGAGATCACCCGCTACCGGGGGCCGTTCCCTTACATCGACGGACTGATCCTGCGCACGACCCGGAACATCGGCCAACTCGATGTTGAGCACCGCGAGGGACCGACTGGCCGCCCAAACTACACCCTGCGCAAGCTATTCCTGCTCTGGCTGAACATGTTCCTGTCGTTCTCGATCCTGCCCTTGCGGCTGGCCGCGCTGGTCGGAACCGCCAGCTCGCTGGCGAGCCTGCCGCTGCTGGCGGCGATCGTGATCGACAAAGTGTACCTCAATCCGGACGTCGCGGTGGGGATCCCGACGGTGCTGGTCACGATCGTGTTCTTTGCCGGCGTCCAGCTGGTGATCCTCGGTACGCTCGGTGAGTACCTGGGCCGACTGTTTCTGGAGCACACCAAGAGCCCGCAGTTCGTGGTGCGCTACGTGTTGGGGCCGGGGGGCGAGTGAGCGGGGCGTGGTCGGGTCGCTCGGTGCTGGTGACGGGTGGCGTCGGCTTCATCGGCAGCAACCTCGCGCTGAGACTGGTCGAGCTAGGCGCGCGGGTCACCCTGGTCGACTCGATGCTTCCGCAGTACGGGGCACGAATCGAGAACATCGAGCCGGTCCGCGACCGCGTGCGCGTCAACTTTTCGGACGTGCGCGACCCGCACAGCCTACGTTACCTGGTGGGTGAGCAGGAGGTGATCTTCAGCCTGGCCGGACAAGTCAGCCACAGCCAGAGCATGCAGGACCCGCTGACCGATCTCGAGATTAACTGCAAGAGCCAGCTCTCGCTGCTCGAGTGCTGCCGGCAGCGGAATCCAGCGGCCAAGATCATATTTGCGAGCACCCGCCAGCTCTACGGTCGGCCGCGCTACCTCCCCGTCGATGAGAATCACCCCTGCGTACCGGTGGACGTGAACGGCATCAACAAGCTCGCCGCCGAGATGTACTACACGCTGTACCACCAGGTGCACGGCATCGACACGGTCAGCCTGCGGCTGACCAACACCTATGGACCTCGGATGGACCTCGCCAACGACCACAAGGGGTTCGCCGGGATCTTCCTCCGGCGCGCGCTGCGCGGCGAAACGATCCGCATCTACGGCTCCGGCCAGCAGAGGCGAGACTTCAACCACGTCGACGACGTCGTCGAGGCGCTGCTGCGGGCCGCCACGACGCCCGGTCTGAGCGGCCAGACCTTCAACCTTGGCCACCCGCGCCCGTATAGCCTGCTCGAGTTCGTCGACGTGCTGCGTCGTTTTGCGACTTTCGACATCGAGTCGGTCCCATTCCCGCCCGACGCCGAGGCGATCGACATCGGCGACTACTACGGCGACTTCGGGCGTTTCCGTGACGCCACCGGCTGGGAGCCGCGGGTCGACCTCGAGGTGGGCATCGAGCGGACGCTGGACTATTATCGGAAGCTCGAGCGGTCCGGCCCGTGAACGTCCCTTACTTCGACTATCGGCCCGAATACCGGCATCTGCAGAACGAAATCGAAGCGGCAATCCGTCGTGTGTTGGAGTCCGGCCAGCTGGTGCTGGGTCCGGAGGTGAGCGCATTCGAAAATGAGTGCGGGGCCTCCCTGGGGGTGGCGTGGGCGGTTGGCGTCAATTCTGGAACCGACGCGCTGACGCTGGCGCTGCGCGCACTGCGGGTCGGCCCGGGCGACGAGGTGGTCACGGTGGCCAACGCCGGCGTTCCACCGGTCGCGGCCATTCGCGCCACGGGCGCGGTGCCACGGTTCGTCGACGTGCGGCCGGACACGTTGCTGATGGATCCAGAGCGGCTTTTGGCGGCGATCACGCCTCGGACCCGTTGCGTGATGCCGGTACACCTCTATGGCCAGCCGCCGGACCTCGACGCGATCTTGGAGGTGGCCGATGGTCGCGGCGTGCCGGTCGTCGAGGACTGCGCGCAGGCCCAGGGCGCGACGTTCCGCAGCCGCGCCGTCGGTTCGTTCGGCCGCATCGGCTGCCTGTCGTTCTACCCCACCAAGACGCTCGGCGCATTCGGCGACGGGGGACTCTGCGTCACCGACGATCCGGAGCTGGCCGAACAACTCCGGATGCAGCGAATGTACGGGTTTCGGGGCGACCGGCACGCCCACTGCGAGGGGGTCAACAGCCGGCTCGACGAGCTGCAGGCGGCGATCCTGCGCGTCAAACTGCGGCACCTCGACGAGAGCATCGCCCGACGGCGGGCACTGGCCGATCGTTACGCTGCGGGCCTGGCGGGCTCCGGAGTCGAGCTGCCGGGGCGGACGCCGAAGGTCACACATGTCCATCACGTACTGGTGATCCGAACCGCGAAGCGCGCGCGCATGATTGAGGCGCTTGGGAACGCCGGCATAGGTTGCAGAATCCATTACGCGGAACCGGTCTACGCGATGGAGGCGTACCGCTCACTCGGCTACGACATGGGGGACCTCCCCGTCACCGAGCAGGCCTGCCAGTCGGTGCTGTCGCTGCCGATCTGGCCTGGAATGGAAGATGGACAGGTTGACCAGGTCGTGGAGGTGGTGCGTTCATGCCGTTAAGCTGCGGCGCGTCGAGACAGGATGAACCCGGGCGAGCATGACATCATGGCGCGGGTGGAGCAGGGCCACTGGTGGTACAGCGGTCTGCGCGACGCCGTCTTCCGCACGCTCGACCGCGCGAGCCCTCCGGTGCCCCACCGGCCGACGGTGCTGGATGCGGGCTGCGGGACCGGAGAAACGCTGCGTTTCGTCGCCGAGCGGCTCCGGCCGTCGTACCTGGGCGGCTTCGATCTGGCCGAGGAGGCCCTGTGCCACGCGCGGCGCAAGGCTCCCGGGGCGGAGATCTATCGAGGAGACATCTGCACGCCGGAGATCCGGCACGAGCCTCTCGACCTTGTGCTATGTCTGGACGTGGTCTGCATCCCAGGGGTCGAGCGTTCGCTGCCCGGTCTGCGGAGGCTGGTCGACGCCCTGCGGCCCGGGGGCCGGCTGGTGATCAACCTGCCGGCCTACGACTGGCTCTACAGTGAGCACGACGTGGCGGTCCACACCCGCGAGCGGTACACACGGCGCGGGGTGTCCACACTCTTCGAAAAGCTAGGACTGATCCCGGAACGTCTGACCTACCGGCTGTGCCTGCTGTTCCCGGCGGTGGTCGTGGGGCGGCTGCCCGGGATGCTGCGCGCCCGCCGCGGGATCCTCGCGGCCAGATCTGATCTGCGCGTGGTCCCCGGCGCGAGGGTCAACAGCCTGTTGGCGGGGGTTCTATCGCTGGAGAACGCGTGGATCGCCCGGGGTGGGCGTTGGCCCTGGGGCAGCTCCGTGTTCGCGGTAGGGCGTAGACCATGAGCACCGTGCCATCGATGGTGCTCGCGACTTTCCCAGTCGACGTCGCCGACACAGCATCACCGAACCTGGACGCTGGGCACGCCGCGGGCTAGTCTTCCAATGGGATTGTGAAACGCTCATCCCGAAAAATTGCCGGGTGACTGGGGAGGACTTGCACCTCCCTGACCATGCACGCTCGCAGGCGCACTAGCGCCGGTCTTCAGACCTGCCTCGGCCCGCCGCAGACAAGCAGGTTTCAGGACCGGCGCTACACGAGCGGGTGGACCGCTGTTAGCACTTGGCGGTCGGCTGATCGAGGGCGATGAGACTCCCGCCTGAGACGAGCCGGACGCTGGTCTGGAGTCCGCCGGTGCAGCCAAGCGCCTGAATCGTCCGGCTGCGGTCGAGGGCGTTCGGTTCGATCGCATCGGCGCGCAGTTTCAGGTGGGCAAACACGGGCCGTGCGCCCCGATACGGATTGGGATCGAGGGTCGCGGATGAGAAATCCAGCGGACGTATCGCTCCATCCGCGCCGCGCATCGCCGGCAGCAGCTTCAGACTTACCGCGCCGCGCACGTTTCCGCCGATGGCGAGGATGCGCGTGTGCTCGTCGTCGAGCTTCACCACGATGTCGCAGTGCGTTCTGGCACCGGTTCCCATCTGCCGGCGCCGCTCTGCGAGCGTACGATACGGCGGCCGACGCCCGGAGCAGAGGAGGTCGCCCGGCGAGATGTCAGCCTCGCCGGCGTCGTACGCGACGAAGGCGGCCTGGGATGTTGAGGCGTCGCGGGCTCGAATGGCCTGATCAATGTACCGGTGGTGCGCAACGGCCCGCTGAAACGCGCTCGCCTCGCCGAGGCCGCTCTCGCACATCACCCAGGAGATGAATGCCGCCGACCAGGGACTCCGCCAGCGCGCGCCGATGCCGATCGGCCCGTTCCACTCTTCATTCTGGCGCTCGATGATCCACCTGCCTTCCGGCGTCACGGTCCAGTAGCCGGCGATCGAGGCGGCCACTCGAGCCGACTCTTCGGTCGAGACCCAGCGGGAGCGCCTGCGCGAGCGTGTCTGAGCCGGAGGCCCATCGTCGCGAGTCGGCGGCTCGATAGCCGTCTGGTCGACGACGCCGAATCCGAAGAACGCCCATTCCTGCACGGCGACGTCGACGATGCGACGGCGAAGTCCGGCGTTCATGGAAGCCGACTGCGGCCGGCAGCCCGCCTGGGAGACCCTCATCTTCCCGGGGTTTCCGGCCACTCGCTGAGACGGCGGCACGACGTCGAACACGTCGGAAGATAGCCGGCTGAACGGTGCTTGCTGCTGCGCACGCCCGACCGATTTGCTGCCCCACGCGACGATCACCGCCGCGACGACCAAGACAGCGAGCGTCGTCTGGCAGACTCGCTGCCGAGCGTCCGAGCCGCCGTGGGCGCCGTTGCCGGGCTTGAGCCTCTTCACTCTCAGAACTCTACCAGCAATTCATCGCCTGGACGAGCCGAGACGAACTGAACGCCCGTCAGTTCGTCGAGAGGCCAAGCCAGACCACGCCTGCGATGATCAGGAGCACACGCCACGAGAAGTGCTTGCCTCTCGAAATCACACAGGAGACCCCAGCTGAAGCAAGAAACGTCAGAGCGATTCCCCAGCCGAGCCGCCGATTGTCGTCACCAGCTGGCATCGACGCCAGGAGAACCAGCAGCGCCGTAAAGCCCCACCAGGCCACGCTCACGAGATGCCAGAACAGGCGCAACCCCTGCAGCGTGAACGCCGATGAGCCGAGCGTTTCTGGCAATGCTTCGGGCGCCAATCTCAAGAGAATCAAGCGTTCTCCCAGGATCGAGTGAAGGACACCCCCGGTTGCACTGAGGGCGGCAGCCACCAGAAAGATATGTGTTCATCGTTCCCCCTGACGCCTTCCGAGAGGCCTACGTTGGTCTTGCGGTGACTCGGGTCTTCTGCTCACTACGACTGGCAGAATACGCTCGATCGGCTCAGGTCTTGACAACATTGTGACGGGGCCTGCGGCGGCCCAGACGACGTGCCGTCGGCTGCAAACGCCAGCAGGCTGTTGTAGCACTAATATGCTACCATTCGTGGCATGACCAAAGAGGTGACCCTTCGTCAAGCTGGCGGTTCTGTCAGCGCCACGCTGCCGAAGGATATGGCTGCCCGGCTCCGCTTGGGAGCCGGCGACCGCGTCCTGGCGGTGGAGACTGACCGCGGAATCTTGCTGACACCCTACGATCCCGAGGCCGAACGCGCGCTGAAGATTGCCGCGAAAGCTGCGAAGAAGTACCGCAACGCGCTTCGCGAACTCGCGTAGTGAGTCGTGGCCAAGCGCCGATCTGAGCCCGGCTGGCTCACTCGCATTGTCGTTGACGCTGTTCACAACGACCAACTCCGAGAACATGGAGGCTTACCGGGTATCCGCGACGAGAACGTCCTTGACTCGGCGTTGGCGCGCCCGCAACAGAAGTGGCACTACGCAGATAACACTGATGTGCCGATGTTGGCTGCGGCCTATGCGTTCGGCTTGGTGAAGAACCACCCGTACCGCGATGGCAACAAGCGCATCGGATTCTTGACGATGGTGACCTTTCTTGGACTGAATGGCTACGAACTGGGTGCGACCGATGCCGAAGTTGTCACCGAGATCTTGGCAGTGGCGGACGGGAGCGTCTCGGAAGACGAGCTTGCCGATTGGATTCGCCACCATAGCACCAGGAGGCGATGAGCTTCTGGCAGCCTGACCTGACGACCTACTATGGCTGACATGCAGGCCGGAGTGGTGCGCGGATTGCGCAGACAAGCCGCGGGGCGCGGAGGACTGTCTGGTTCTGGCCTTTCCAATTCGCCATGACCGAAGCCACGGTCGCCTGCGTGAGCCCGGTTGCGGCTGCCGCAAGCGGAATCGACGTGACAGTACGCTGTGTCAACGCGTCGCGAATGCGAGGAGCCGCGGGCGCGCGACGGGCACAGAGAGCAGAAGGCCCGCGGGGGAGACTTCCCCGCGGGCCCTCTCCGTTCCGAGCGACGACCGGCTGCCTTCAGGGTCCTTACTTCCAGGCGACACGCATCGGCTGCCCAACGAGCTTCGCCGGGTCGGCGCCCGGCTTGGGCACGAACTTCTGCGGCCGGCCGGAATGCACTTCGACCGTATACAGGTTGCCGTCCGGGTCCACGTCGAACTGGTGCACGCCCCACATCTCGCCGGGCCGCAAGCCAGAGGCGCCCCACGAATACAGCATGTTGCCGTTCAGGTCGTACTTCAGGAACAGACCCCTCGTGTCTGACATCCAGATATGCTGCTGGTCGGCCTCAATCCACATGTGGTAGATGGTGGCATACGGGCCGAAATACCACTGGTCGAGAAACGTGCCGTTCTCGTCGAAGATCTGGACCCGGTGGTTGGACCGGTCGTCCACGTAGATGCGGCGCTGGTTGTCGATGACGATGCCGTGCACGGTATTGAAATAGCCCGGTCGCGTCTCCGTGCCGCCAGGCTCGCCTCTCTCCCCCCACGCCATCAGGAAGTTGCCGTCCTTGTCGAATTTCACGACTCGCGTCTCCTCGTAGCCATCGGACACGAAGAACGTGCCATCGGGCAACCACGCGATGTCAGTCTGGCGACCGAAGGTCTTGTCGGCCGGACCGCTCAGCGGGGTGAGCGACGGAGCCCCGGTATTGCCGGTCATGACCGCGTTCCTCTCGGTCGTCGTACGGGGCGTGCCAATGGTCTGCAGGAGCTCCTTCCCGTCGTTGCTGAAGATGCGGATCACCTGGTTCCCGTCGTCGATCGCCCACACGCGCTTCTCGGGGTCGTACGGGCTGATCAAGATCTTGTGCACGCGCCCGCGGCCGGTGTCCGGAATATCTGCCGGCTTGAAAAGCTCGTCCCACTGCGTCCACGCGTCGACGAGATTGCCCTGGGCGTCCATGATGCTAATGACGTGCTCCCACCGGTAGTCCTTGCCTTCCACCCGACCGTGATACGGCCTCCACTCTCCCGGGCTGTCGGCCGAGCGGTTCTGTCGCACATTCGGGAACGCCACGGCCACCGGGCCGAACCGGCCCTTTAACCGCACCAGGTTTTCATCCTGTTCGGGAAGCAACTCCGGCAGCTCGCCGCGCATGGCGACGAAAATCCTGTTGGGGCTTTCCACGAAGATGCCTTGTGTCGATCCCCACGTCCATCCCTCGTGGCCAGGCCAGGTCGACATGGGCTTGGGCCAGTTCGGGTCTACGTTGTAAGGCCCGGTGATCTGCTGGTCGGACCGGTCAGCGGCCGTGCTCGTTTGCTGACCATCGCTGGTCGCCTGCCCGGTCGTCACCTGCTCTGGTTCGCTCGTGCCACACGCGGCGACGAACACGACACAGACCGCACCAATTGCGACGATAACGCGTACCCTGGACATCATTCCCCTCCTTGCGAACGAGCTGCGTGCGGGATCACCGTTTTGGCGCGCCCCGCCCGCCAGAATGCTACACCCATGAAGCGTCCGGTTTCGACAGAATTCTCGTGGCATAGCGGTCGTGCCTCATGACTGACTTTTCCTGAGGCGCGTGCCGCGCCAGAGAGTCACGCGAACGAATCAGCCTGGATTCGAGCGACCGCGATGTCCAGTGCTCAGATCCCGCGCCCCGCGTGACCTTCGACGGCGGCCACGTAGGTCGACACCTCTACCACATCGCCGAATGGCACGCCGGGCGCTTCCTCCACCTCGAACAGCAGGAGGTCCGTTAGCGATGGGTCGGTCTTGCGGGGGCGGGCGCATGCGCAGAGCGACGTAGACCTCCTCGTTCGGTTCACGCCAGGGGCGAAGACGTACGCGTGCTTCTTTGCGCTCTCCTCGAGTTGCGGAGGTTGACGTTTCCGAGCCCTACAGCCCCTTGCGGCTGGCCACGGCGTACGCGTCGAAGTACTTTTGGAGAGAGGAACCGGTCGAACTGTATTGATTGGGTCCGGCAAAGAAATCCACCACCACTTCACGCGCGCGCGCGATCTCGCGGAGACGTGCTCGTGACAGTTGCAGTCGAGGGTCGGCCAGCGTGAGATCGAGGAGCTCGAGTGCCCTGAACAGCGCGCCTTGCGCGAGGTCGGGACGGCGCGACGTCCAGCGAATCGCTCGGCTGATCTCACTCCCCACATGGCCCAGCTGCTCGGCCAGTGACAACTGCCACCAGCGTCCGTCGGCCAGGTCTCGATGCTGGGCTTGACTCATCGGAGAACCAGGCGGTTCACGAGCCCGCTAATCGCGTCACGAGTTACCGGCTCGTCGACGCCACGAGATCGATTGCCGAGTGACGGACGAAGGTTGACCATCGAATCGAATTCGAGCCAATCAGGTCCCTCAACGTCAGGATAGAGATTGATCCCCCACAGGTCCCGCTGCGCGGACCCATCGGCCAGCAGCTCCGCCTCTTGGTCTGCATGCAGCTCGGCGTCGAGCAGCATGATGCCACGCTTGAGATCCACAACCGCCTTGACCATGTCGCCGAAACGACCCGCGGCAAGTTGGCGGAGCTCGCCTATCGATGCTGGGTTGTCCTCGGTGGTTCTCCTCATGATCCTGAAAGGGGCATTGTACCAATTGGCCGAGGCCAGCATGCACCGCGGCCACAGACTGCCATTCCGTCCGGCTGGCCGGAAGGCCGCCCCGGCTATGCACCACAAAGCGGTGTGACCAGGCGCGACCCGTTTCCGCAGGAAATTCGTGAGACGAGAGGGCGGCAGGTTGTTAGACAGTATTAGAGGCCTCAGGAGGTTAACGGAAATCCCGTTGATCGGCCAAACCGCTTCGCGGTAGGCGGTAGACCGAGGCGCTGATTCCCACATGGGCCTCGACCTGCCGGCACCCGATCACACGACCCTCTCTCGGCGTGTTCAGCTCCTCGACGTCCCCCTTCGCCACCCGCCACGGGCGAAGCAGCTGCCTCTCCTCATCGACAGCGCCGGCCGTCGATATTCGGCGAGGGGAGTGGGCGGCGGCGAAACACGGCGGTCACGGCAAGCGCGGCTGGAAGAAGGCATTCTCGACGCGCGCTGCCGAGCGGCCGATTGAGCGTGCGGTGCGCTGCCCCAGGGGCGACCGGATTAGCGGTGGAGGAACTGTCGCCGCACCAGCCCCTGTGCGGCGCCCTGTGCCAGATGAGCCTCCGGGGCCGAGGTGACCTGGCGCGGTGCATGCGGAGTCCGAATCGGGCAGAATGGACACGCATGGATTTCGAGCTCATCAAGCGGCTCCTGGCCGCGTTCGAGCGTGAGCAGGTTCGCTACGCGATCTTCGGCGCCGTGGCGATGAGCTTGCACGGTCTGGCGCGGTTCACGGAGGACCTGGACGTGTTCGTGGCACCCGAGCCCGCCAATATTGACCGGCTGAAAGTGGCGTTGCGCTCTGTCGTCGATGATCCGGAGATCGAACACATCACTGCGGCCGACTTGCTTGGCGAGTATCCTGCGGTCCAGTACGTGCCGCCCGATGGTACCTTTCACATCGACATCGTGACCAGGCTCGGTGACATATTCGCGTTTGCCGATCTTCCGATCGCACGGGTCCAGTTCGACGGCCTCCAGGTGTCGGTTGTGACACCGAAGGGGTTGTACGAGATGAAGCGCAACACGGTACGCTTGAAGGACCGAGCCGATGCCGAAGCGTTGAAGGAGCGTTTCGGCATGACGGACGAACACGGGGATTGACGTGCCTGTGAGGAAGTTCCGCAGCGTCGAAGAGATGAATCGTCTCCTCTGGCGACCGGCCGGGGACCCAGCGCTCGCCCGGGCGATCGCGTCGGTGTGGGACTTCGGTCGCCGTCTGCACAAACCGGCTTTCCGGCCGGGTGTCCGGAAGTTCCGATCGGTCGCCGACATGGAAGCCGCCAGAGAGTGACGCACCGGCACGAGCGGCCGGCTGCCAGCCACGACGCCGTGATACAGCGATAAGGATTGATCTAGACAACGAGCATTATCAGTATCGGAATGGGTTTCCGGACAGCGGCTCTTACCGACAAAGCACCATGTCAGAAATCAAAGAGGCCGCGCCCGTGCGACGAACACTTGGAGTTGTGGAACCCGGAGTCGAGTTTACGGTCGACGTTGACCGGATTCTGGCAGATCCATCGATACCCGCGATTGTCGTTACACCCGTTCGGGGCGAGCCGTCAGACTAGAGGGATCTGAACGTCAGCTTCTGGCCCGAAAGCGGACCTCAGCCACCAGCATAGCAACGGAAGAGTGAATGTCCGCTTTCGGGGGACATACGACATCGCTGGGAGAGCGCACATGCGCATCTGCTGTCGGGGTCAACACGGCGCCGTCGAAAGATCCCAACTCGCGCGTCCGCAACGGGGGAGGGTACCGCTGAATCTAACCGTGTTGTACTTTCTCAAGAACGGCTCCTAATGGGAATGATGAGCCCTTTTGAAGGCGGCGCGCTGCAGGCAATTTGTAACCAAAGCTTCTTTCTCTCAACACCCTGCCACACACCGCCCCTGCCCATCGAACTCC
>Ga0326597_10011666_pt1 | contig 11626 bp, 8 predicted proteins | sample RVTome_12_FD_203789 | JGI IMG/M metagenome (GOLD analysis project Ga0326597, IMG submission 203789) | Soil microbial communities from uranium-contaminated site in the Upper Colorado River Basin, Wyoming, United States - RVT100D185 | ecosystem: Environmental > Terrestrial > Soil > Contaminated >...
TCTTTTCGGCCACGGTGCGGAGCCGTTCGACAAGGACCGCACGCCGCGGCGCGCGCCAACAAAGGTCAAACCGACGGGAAAGCTCGCCCGCGCCATCGATCTTCTGCGTCGCCTCGGGATGCGCTTGGCCGACGCCCTGCGCTGGCTTCGCTTGCGGGTTTCCGGACCCGCGAGCGCACTCCACAGCTCGATCGTCACGCGCCCCAAGCTCGGCTGGTTGCTGCGCCAGGCGGTAGATGTCGGCGTCTTTCTGAGCGAGCAGCTCGCTGCATCAGGGCAGGCCCTCTCGCCGCAGGAGCGCGTCCTCGCAATGCTTGCCGAGCTCGTACCCGAGGGCGCTGCCGAGCCGCCGGCGGGCGCGAAGCCCGAAGACCAGGATGCGCACTACCGCGGCCTCATGGCGAACGTGGAAGGCGAGCTGAAGGATGCCCTCGGGCAGTTCAAGAAGCAGCTCGACGAGGTGCTCGGCCAGTTCCAGGAAGCCCAGCTTCCGAACGAGATCGTGCCCCTCCAGAAGGTCATGGAATGGTTGCTCGACTTTTTCATTTCCCGTCTCGGTGCAAAGGTGCGGATTGCGCGGCGCCTGCTCGAGCATACGCAGGAGTACAAGGACCTGCGGGCGTTGGTGGGCAAAGCGCTTGCGGTCGAAGCCGCGGGCACGAAGCTCGATCCCAACGTGATCTGGCGCAACGAGATCGTCGGACTGATCGACGAGCAGTTCCGCCAGGCGCGCAACGGTCTGATCAAGGGTGTTCATGACCGCGTCAACACAATCGCGTCCGCGACCGGGCTGAATTCGCTGGCGCTCGGCACGCCAGACGAGAAGAAGCCGGGGGAGTTCGGGGTCGAGCGCGTGGACTACCCACTGGCGGAGCTGGCTCCGGCCGACGACGCTGTGCCGCCACGCGGCCGCCTGGCGAACCTTCCAGAAACGCCGGGCCAGCCTCTCGGCGCCCGTGTGCGGGTCGCCGAGGAGCGGCGATTCGGGCACGACTTCGCGCATGTTCGTCTTCATACGGGCGCGGAAACGGAATCTCCACTCGAAGACGCCGGAGCACGCGCCCTGACGACCGGCAGCCACGTGTTCCTGCGCCCGGGGCTCGAGCCCGATTCCGGTCCGGGCGCGCGCATCCTGCGGCACGAGCTGACTCACGTCCTGCAGCAGACGGGACCACGGCCGCTAGGGAAGCCGCACGCCACGCGCCCGGTGCGTGGGCGTCGCGGCGGGGGCATCACCATCGATACGATGCGCGAAGCGGCGGCCGAAGCGATGGCGAAGGCCGATGACGCCGCAGTGGCCCGTGCACCGGTGGAAGTGGAGGGCAGCGTGGAAGGCATGCAGCCGAATCTCGATCCGTCCGCGGTCGCTGCCGTCCTCAAGGCGTTCACCACTTTCCAGAGCGCAGAGGAGTTCAAGAAGCCGAGCAGGCGCAAGCAGGTTCCGGGAAGTTCCGAGGCCCTGGCTGCGTGGGCCAAGGTCTATGAAGCATTCGACCAAGGCAAGCCCGGCCACGCGGACTTCGTGGCGGACGTCATTAAGCTTCTCGCAGCGCATGTCACGAAAACCGTCGCCAAGGCCGACCCGCAGATTGTCGAAGTGGCGCGGCTTGCGCAGAAACCGGCAAAGGGCGCCCGAGGCAAGGATCCCAAGAACACCCAGCTCGACTTCGACCGCTTCGTGACGTTGCTCGAAGGCTTCCTGCTCGCGAAGACGGGCGTCGGCATGCAGATCAAGGTAAGCGGTCCGAAATCGCCGAAGCTCACGAGTTTGAAGATCACCTATGTGCACTTTGGCGTCATCCCGCCCACTTCGCCAACCGGCGCGCCGCTGTGGGATGCGGTGACGAAGGCAACCCCCGGCCTCATGGTCGCCGGGGAAGATCAGAAAAAGATGCGCTTCGAGATCCACGCCCGGCTTCACGCACTCGGGCCGGATCCGTTCGTCTGGAAAACGGGGCAGAAGAAGTTCCGCTTCAGCGAGGAGTTCGTGGAGGCCTTCGGAAAGATGCGGGTCGCCAAGCGCAAGCCATCGCTGGAAGGCGAGCTGCCGGTCGTCGGGAAGACGCCGTCGGCTGATCCGGACTTCGAGCCCGGGCCGGCGAAGGAATACCTCAACCCTTCCGGGCAGAAGGGCGTCGGGCTGCGCATCGGAGTGCACAAGGGTCAGAGCGGCCTCGATCGGGAGTCGCACCATATGACGCAGTACCTCCTCGTCCAGTACTTCCAGAATCACAACACCGTGAAGGCATGGAAGAGCGGCGTGCAGTACCCGGGCATCAACCCAACGACGGGAAACCAACGCAAGTTCTTTCAGGCGACCGGAAAGAAGCCGATGCAGCTGCAGCAGCTGGACAAAGGCAGCGAGCGCGGCGGCGGAATGCCGGCGATCCTCATCAGCGCAGACCTGCATCGGCGCGGCCGGCTGCATATCGACCGGACGAAGCAATGGGACGGGAAGGAAGGAGATCCGGACGGAGATGAAAACCAGGGCGGCGGGCAGGCACGGCAGGGTTATGCGATCGAGCGGGTATTCAAAGCCGCCCTCAGAAACAGAGTCGGCGCGCCCGACGACGCTCCGGCGCAATGGAAACAGGCGATCGGCAAGCCGGGCGCCGACGTGCGCATCTACGAGGCGATGAAGGACACCTACCACTGGATGCACGCCATCATGCTTCCAGCGCTGGGGCGCGGCCTGGTGACCCGCGAGCTCGCGTATTACCGCGGCATCGCGGCGCGCCGCCATACGAAGCCCGGGACTTCCGAGCTCGAGGATGCCTATAACCTGAAGGCCACCGACTTGCGCGCGGTGCACGCGCGCGCGCTCGCCTACAACAACAAGATCATGGCGGATGCCGGCTGGCCCAAACCCTGACGAGACCGCGCGCCAATGTCCAACTCCGGCTACTCGCAAACCCCCAGGCTGCTCAAAGGCGCGCTCATCTACTTCGGCGCGCCGATGCTGATCCCGATCCCCAACATCATCATCTTCCAATACAACCCGGAATCGATGACGCGCAGCTTGAATCCGTGGCAGCCGCTCACGGCGGTGCGGCCGGAGTGGGAGACGAACAAGGAAACGGGCGAGCCCACGATGACGAACAAGGACGCCTACAAGGACTACCTGTCGAAGGTCGCCGGTCTCGCTCAGCCGCACGACCCGCAGGAGACGTTTTCGCTCACGCTCGAGCTCGACGCTACCGATGCGCTCGAGACGCCGGAGAAGCATCCGGTCGCCTTGTTGGCGGGCGTCGCCGACCGGCTCGCGGCGATCGAGATGCTGATGTATCCGCCGGGCGACTCGCTGCTCGGCGGCGGCTTGACCGCCGTGGCGAGCGCCACCGTTTCGGTGTCCGCGAACGGAGTGACCGGCTCGGCATCCTTCGGCGGGGCGATCACCAGCATCGAGCGCAAGGACGTGCCGATCGTGCTGTTCTTCTGGGGCCCGGGGCGCATCGTGCCGGTGCGGATCATGAGCCTCAGCATCGAGGAGCAGCAGTTTTCGCCGACCCTCTACCCGCTGCGCGCCAAGGCGACCATCGGCATGCGGGCGCTGGATCTCGACGATCTCGTGACGATGGAGGGCGACCTCGCGCGCGGGACCGTCGTCGAGATCGCCAAGGGTTGCTACAAGTGGACGCGCGCGCAGAAGGAGGCGCTCGCGACGGCCAATCTGCTCAACAGCGCCGAATCGATCATCGGCATGCTGCCCATCTAGAGGAAACCCGCGTGTTCGACGAGAAAAGCCGCTACGCCAAGCTGACGCCGGTGCACTTGATGGACGCGCGCGGGCGCACCGTGGAGGCGATCCCGCCGGCGCCGCAGCCCAAGCAGACCCTGCGCGGCATCCACCTGCGCAAGGAAAACGAGCGCGCCGATCATCTCGCCGCGCTCTATGTCGCCGACCCGGCGGGCTACTGGCGGCTCGCGGAGATGAACGACGCGATGACCGCGGAAGTGCTGAGCGAGCTGCGCGAAGTCGAGATCCCGAACCCGCGCATCGAGGAGGGCAACGCATGAGCCTGGGCGCGGCCATCCTGCCCGACGCGCTGCCGGACCCGACCATGCCGGTGCCGGGCAGCGTGCAGGTGGTGGAGGCGCTGCACCAGCCGACGACCTACCGGCTGCGCTACCAGTTCAACAGCGCGGACGGCGACTTTCCGCTGCTCAAGGAGCGCCACCTCGAGCCCGAGAAGGAGCTTGCGGTGATGGTGATGGTGAACATGGTGCCGAAGTTCCTGGTGTTCGGCCCGGTGGTCCGCCAGGACATCGTAATCGTCAACGGCGGCGCCGGCTCCGCGCTCGAGGTGATCGGCGGCGATCTGTGCCTCGCGATGGACCGCGAGGACAAGACCAAGGTCTGGAACAACGTCACCGATTCGCTGGCGGTGCTCGCGGTCTTCACCGATCCCGGCTATCGCCTGGTGCCCGACCTCGACCAGACTACGACGCTGCATACCGAGTTCACCCATTCGCTGGTGCAGCGCGAGTCGGATCTGCGCTTCGTGCGCCGGCTCGCCCGGCGCAACGGCTTCTGGTTTTGGATCACGAGCGAGGCGCCGCTGCTGAACATCGCGCACTTCAAGCGCTTTCGCCCCGGCGGCGACCCCGACGTGGAATTCCGGCTCAACATGGCCGAGGCGAACGTCGAGCAGGTGTCGATCAGCTGGGACAGCGAGCGCCCGATTGCCGCGACGCTGAAGCAGGTGAGCCAGTCGGACAAGAGCGTGATCACGGCCGCCGTGCAGCGCTCGCCGCTCACCGGGCTCGCCGGCAAGGCGCTCGGCGATGTGGTCAGCAAGCCGCGCACCGCGCACATCGCCGTGCCGGTCGACGACTCCGGCTCGCTCACCGCGCGCGCCGAGGCCCTGCTCATCGACAGCGGCTGGTTCGTCAGCGCGCGCGTGGTGGCGCGCCTCTCGGTGCTGAAGAAACTGGTGCGCGCGCACACCGTGGCGCGGCTGCAGGGCGCCGGCTCGCGGCATTCGGGCGACTACATCGTGGCGCGGGTGGTGCACGACATCGGCCCCGAGGATCACTTCATGACCATCGATCTCATCCGCAACGGCTGGAACTGAGGAGAACAGGCAATGCACCCGGACACCCTGGAACTCATCGAGGAACTGCTGCGCAAGCGCTACTTCGGCAAGTACCGCGGCAAGGTCGTCGACAACAACGACTTCATGCGCCTCGGCCGCATCAAGGTGACGGTCGACGGCATCGTCGAGGGCGAGGGGCTGTGGGCCTGGCCCTGCGTGCCCTATGCCGGGCCGTCGGTCGGCTTCCATTGCCTGCCGCCGACCGACGCGCTCGTATGGGTGGAGTTCGAGGGCGGCGATCCGTCCTTTCCGATCTGGACCGGCTGCATGTGGGCCATGGGCGAGCTGCCCGCCGAGGTGCTCACCGCCGACACGCGGCTGCTGCGCACCGAGCAGGCGCAGATCGTCATCAACGACCTGGTGGGCGAAGTGCTGGTGAAGAACGAATTGAACGCGAGCCTTACGCTCAATCTCGACGTCAAGACCGAGGCCGGTCTTGCCACGCACACCGTGGGCGCGGTGGGCGTGGTGTCGGAGAGCGCCCCCGGCAAAGTCGAGGTCGGCGTCGCCGGCGTCACCATCAACAACGGCGCCTTCAAGGTGACCTGACCATGGCCGGCAACGCGCTCAATACCATGGCGGCGCTGCGCTGCCCGCACGGCGGCACGGTGACCATCGCATCAGCGAACGCGCGCGTGGCCGCGGGCGGCGCACCGCTCGCGCGCTCGAGCGACACCTTCACCATCACCGGCTGCCCGTTCCAGATCCCGGTCGGCCCGGCCATGGTGCCCAGTCCGTGCGTGCGCGTGCAGTGGATCATGCCCGATCTGCGCGACAAGACGAACGGCAGCCTGGGGCTCTCGCAAGGCAGCGCGGGCCTGTGCCTCGCGGCGACCCAGCTGCCGCAGGGACCGGTCGGCGTGGTCGGCACGCAGGCCAAAGCGAGCAGCGTATGACGTTCACGAGCTTGCGCTATCCGTTCGCGATCGACGCCGCGCAGGGCCGCCTCGCCCAGGAGCGCGACTACGCCGAGCACGTCGAGCAGCTGGTGAAGCAGGTGCTTCTCACGTCGCCGGGCGAGCGTATCAATCGCCCTGATTTCGGCTGCGGCGTGAAGCGCCTGGTGTTCGCGCCCGCCGGCGAGGTGGCCGCCACGCTGGCGCAGACCGTGATCTTCCAGGCGCTCGGCAAATGGCTCGGCAGCGTAATCGCGGTGCACGAAGTCAGCGTGCGCGCGGTCGAAGAGCGGCTCGACATCCGCATCGGCTACTCGGTGCGCGCGCGCGGCGAGCGGCGCTATCTCAATCTCCAGGTCACGCCCTGATCATGGCCGCGCCCGACCGCATCGAGCTGATCCGCCTGTCGAACGTGCTGACCGGCATCGACTTCATCCATGTGTCGCCGGACCAACTGCAGCTCTTCGTATTCATCCACCACCTCAGCGTGCCGGCCGCGCTTGCGGCCTCGCTCGCCACGATCGCGCCGCAGCAGGTGGGGATCCGCGCGGTGGGCCAGACCGCGCCGGCACGCGTCGCGGTAACGCAGGTGCTGCCGCTCGTCGCGATCAGCGGCCGGCGCGCGCTGCGTTTCAACGTCGAGGCGCCCGGCGGCTTCGGCTACTACCGCCTGCGCGTCGACCACCCGGCGATCGACCGCTACTTCAACGATGTCCTGTTCTCGTTCAAGGCCGGCTGCCCGAGCGAACTCGACTGCAAGGCCGACCCGCACGACTGCCCGCCGGATGGCAGCACCGACTTTCCGGTGGACTACCGCGCGCGCGACTTCTGGAGCTTCCGGCAGGCGCTGATCGACTTCGCCGCGCAGCGCTATCCCGACTGGCAAGACCGCCTCGAGGCCGATATCGGGATGATGCTGGTCGAGCTGATGAGCGCGCTCGGCGACGAGTTCTCCTATGCCGGCGACCGCATCGCGCGCGAGCATCGCCTCGATGAGGCCTCGCAGCGGTGCTCGCTGCGCCATCTCGCGGCGCTCGTCGACTATCCGCTCGACAACGGCAGCGGCGCCTTTGCCTGGCTCGACTTCCAGGCGAATGCCGCCGGCGTGCTCCCCGGCGGCACCGGCGTCACCGACGCGCGCGCGCAGATCGTGTTTGAAGTCGGGCACGGCCTGCGCGATGGGGGCAAGGCCTTTGCCGTTTCTCCAGCCAGAAACGAATTCAGCCCCTATCTATGGGACGAGGACGCAGTGTGTCTCTTCGCGGGGGCGCGCAAGATGACGCTCCTGGGCCACCATGCGGCGCAGTTCGTTCCCGACCCGATGATCGATTCCCTGGGCAAGTGGGTGCTGCTCAAGACCGTGCCGACCGATCCCGAGAAACCGGAGCGCCGCCTGATGGTGCGCGTGCCGCCCGGCGGCGCGGTGCAGTCAACCGATCCGCTGAACGGGACGGCGATCACCGAGATCGAGTGGGACGCGCCGACGCCGTACGAGCTTGACCTGGAGACGCTCGTGGTGCGCGGCAATCTTCTGCCGGCGACTTCGGGCGAGACGCGCACGCGCACCTTCCGCATTGGGCCGCCGCCTTCCGGCGCCGCGCCGATGAAGCGCGCGCTCGAGCGCGTGGGCGCGAACCACGATCTCACCGAGCGTCCGGACGAGGCACCGGAGGAGGAGGACGCAGCCGATGTGGCGGTTGCCGCGCGCCGTGTGAAATTCCTCTACTCGCTGCCCGGGTCGGAGGCGACGCCGCTCGTCTGGCTCGCCGATCCCGATGCCGGCATGCGGCCGGAAGTGCGTCTGCGGCTGCAAGGCGGCAACGAATGGGCCTGGATGCTGAAGCTGATCGGCGACCAAGTGGCCTCGGTGACCGACGAGGTGTTCACGCTGGAGGACGGCACCTACCGCGCCGTGTTCACCGCCGAGCGCGGCGGCGAGCGCTTCGCCTTCGACGACTACGCGAGCGGTTCGGGTCACACCATCCGCTTCGGCGACGGCGAGTTCGGCCGCGCGCCGGCCGACGGCATGGTGTTCGACGTGAGCTATCGCCTGGGCAACGGCCGGCTGATGAACGTCGCCGCGGACACGCTTACGCGCTTCGTGACCGAGTTCGACACGCCGCCTACCAAGCCCGCCGGCGTCGTTGCGATCGTGAACCCGCTTTCCGCGCACGGCGGCCGCGATCCGGAGACGGTCGAGTCCATCCGCACCAATGCGCCGCAGGCCTTTCGCTACCGGCCGTTGCGCGCCGTGCGCCCCGAGGACTACGCGGAGATCGCCGAGCGCCTGCCGTGGGTGCAGCAGGCAGGCGCCGCACTGCGCTGGACCGGAAGCTGGGCGGCGATGTTCGTCACGGCCGACCCGCGCGACGAGTTCGGGCTGTCGCCCGCGCACCGCCTGGCGCTCGAGCAGGCGATGGACCGCGTGCGCCAGGCCGGGCGCGATGTGCGCGTGCTCGACCCGCGCTACGCCGACATCGACCTCGAGATCCGCGTCTGCGTCGCGCCCGACGCCTATCCCGGCGAAGTGAAGGCGCGCGTGCTCGTCGCGCTCTTCGGCGAGCGCGGCACCACCGGCTTCTTCGATCCCGACAACTTCAGCTTCGGCACGCCGCTCGCGCGCGCGGCGCTGATGGCCGCAATCCAGGACGTGGCCGGGGTGCGCGCGGTGGAAGGCATGCGCGTGCGCCGCCGCGGCCATTTCGACTGGCGCGACTTCGACGAGTTCGTGCTGCGCGTGGGCACCAACGAAATGGTGCGCCTCACCAACGACCGGCTGCTGCCCGAGCGCGGCGCGGTGCACCTCATCATGGAAGGCGGCGCATGAGCTGCCCCTGCGACGCGAGCCGCTTCCCGCGCCCGCTCGTGCTCCCCGCAGGCATTGGTCCCCCGGGCTTCCGCAAGGCGCGCGCGCTCGGCATCTTTCCCGACTGGCGGCTCTCCATCCTCGCCGCCATCGGCGCGCGCACCGCGCTCGACGGCTGGCGCGCGCGCGACCAGGCGGACCTGGGGGTGATGCTGGTCGAGATGGGCGCCTACGTCTGCGACGTCGTCGACTTCTATACGGCGCTCGGCGCCGGCGAGACCTATCTCAAGACGGCGCAGCTCTCCGGCGCGCAGCGCAAGCTCGTCGCCCTGCTCGGCTACCTGCCGCGCCCGGCGGGCGGCGCGCAGGCCTTTCTTGCGGCCGAGGCCGAGGGCCGGCGCGTGATCTCGCTTCCCGCCGGGGTGGCTTTCCGCAGCGGGGAATTCAGCGGCAACCCGCCGCAGGTCTTCGAGCTCGAGCAGCCCGCGAGCATCGACCCCCGCATCAACCGCTTCACGGTCGAGCGCGTGGTGCAGGACGCGATCGCCGCTGGCACGCTGGCCTCGCTGCTGGTGGATCCGGCGAGCGTGCGCGTGCGCGCGGGCGATGCGCTCGTCCTCGACTTCGCGGGCGCTTTGCGCACCGCCAAGGTGGCAAGCATCGTTCCGGTCGCGCTGCGCTCGCGCACGCCCGCCGCGCGCCTGAGCTTCGCCGCCGCAGTGTCCGTCCCGGCCGGCGCCACGTATTCGACGCTACGCCTGTGGTCGAGCGGCGGCACGCTCGGCCTGTGGAAGCTCGGGCAGGTCGGCGCCGACACCGAGACCGCGATCTCGGACAGCACCGTGCTGCTCGAGTCGGTCGCGCCGGTGCGCGCCGGCCAGCTCGTGCTCTTCGAGCGCGAGGGCCTGCTGGAGGCGCGCCGCATCACCGGCGCCGCCGAAGTCCAGCGCACGCTGCTCGCGGCGCTGTCGAGCACGATCAAGAACCCGAGCAACGTGGTGCAGGGCACGGTCGAAAGCCCGCCGATCAAGATCATGGTGTTGCGCCTCTCGCTCGACGCGGCGCTCGGCTGGTCGAGCACCGATGCGGCCAAGATCGTGGCGCACCACCCGCTGGTGCCGGCGGCGCGCGTGCTCGTGCCGCTCAAGGACACGCTCGAGGACGACGATCCGCTGTCGATCCCGGCGCTCATCGACGCGCCACGCGTCGACGTGACGCGGCTGCTGCTCGAAGACGTCCACCAGGACGGCGTGATGAGCGGCGGCTCGCTGGATCTGGCCGCGCACCGCGCACAGATCGACCAGGGCGAGGACTGGGGCAGGGCGCTCACCGCGCCGGTGGCGCTGTTCGCCAACGTGCTCGCCGTCTCCCGGGGCGAAAGCGTGCACGGCGAGGTGCTCGGGTCGGGCGACGCCGCGCAGGCGCGCCAGCGCTTTACGCTGAAGAAGAAGCCGCTCACCTATCTCAGCGCCGCGACGGCGAGCGGTGTGCGCAGCACGCTCTCGGTCCGCGTCGGCGGCATACGCTGGCGCGAGGCGCAGTCCTTCTACGGCGCGACCGACGCCGACCGGCTCTACATCGTGCGCCACGACGAAGCGGGCGAGACGCACGTCATCTTCGGCGGCGCGGCGCGCCTTCCCACCGGTGCGCCGGTGACCGCGGATTACCGCTACGGGGCGGGCGCCGCGCTGCCGCCGGCGGGCTCCATTACTCAGCTCGCCAAGCCGTTTCCCGGCCTCGCGAGCGTGCGCAACGTGCTGCCCGCGTTTGGCGGCGCCGATGTCGAGTCGCCGCGCGAGCTCGCCGTGTACGCACCGCGCTCGGCGCTGCTGCTCGGGCGCGCGGTATCGCTGCCCGACCTCGAGGCGGCCGCGTCCGCCGTGCCCGGCGTGCGCGCGGCGCGCGCGATGTGGCGCTGGGACGCGGCCGGCATGCGCGCGGTGGCGCAGGTGCAGTACATCGGCTCGGCGCAATTGCGCGAGGTGATCCGCGCGCGCCTGCGCGCCTTGACCGAGCCCGACGCGCCGATCGCGGTGCTGCGCGCGATGCCGCAGGCCGCGCGCCTGGCGCTCGACCTCGAGATCCATGATGACCACCTGGATGACGCCGTGATCGCGGCGGTGCACGAAGCGCTCTATGCCGCCGCCGACCTGCCGGGCACCGGCGGATTGCTGCGCGCCGAGCGCCTCGGCCCCGAAGGCATCGTGTTCCTCAGCCAGATCATGGCCGCGGTGATGGGCGTGGCCGGCGTTACCGCCGTGCGCGGCGTGTCGCTCGACGCGACGGCGTTCACGCAATCGGGGCGCCAGCCCGCTGCCGGATTCTATTTCGATTTCGGCGAGCCTGGCACCCCCACCAGCGGTCTCGTGATCAACGGGGTGGCGTGACATGAGCCTCGTGCGCGACGCGTACCGCGACTACTTCCGCGAGAAGCTCTGGCAGTGGGTCCCGGCGATATACCGCGAGCTCGACGCCACCGAGGCCGGCCGCGCGCTGTTCGCGTTCGTCGACGTGCTGGGCGAGCAGGCCGCGTATCTCAAGCGCAACCAGGACCGGCTGTGGGACGACGCCTACCCCGAACTCGCGAGCGACTGGGCGATACCTTACCTCGCCGACCTCGTCGCCACCCGGCTGCTCTCCGCACAGGATGCGCGCGCGCGGCGCGTCGACGTGGCGAAGACCATCTACTACCGCAGGCGCAAGGGCACGCTCGCGGTGCTCGAGCAGCTCATCGCCGACATGACCGGCTGGGACGGCAAGGTGGTGGAGGAATTCCGCCGCCTCGCACGCGCGCCGCACGGCCTGGACGGCCCGCAGCGCCTTGGACG
>Ga0326597_10011667_pt1 | contig 11625 bp, 9 predicted proteins | sample RVTome_12_FD_203789 | JGI IMG/M metagenome (GOLD analysis project Ga0326597, IMG submission 203789) | Soil microbial communities from uranium-contaminated site in the Upper Colorado River Basin, Wyoming, United States - RVT100D185 | ecosystem: Environmental > Terrestrial > Soil > Contaminated >...
TGTCGGCCACCTGGCCTCCGGTGGCCTGGAGCAGCGCCTCCCGGGAGGAAGCGACGTCTTCCACCAGCTTGAGGGAGAGCTGGGCCGTGGTCTTGATGACGCGCTTGGCGCCCTCCACGTCGCTCACGCCGGGGAGCTGCACGAGGATCTGGTCGCCCTGGTTGCCGTGGGCAGCGATGACGGGCTCCGCCACCCCGAGCTGGTTGACCCGGCGCTCGAGGGTCTTGATCGCCTCCTGGACGGTGCGCTCCTTCAGCCGGGCCCGGTAGGGGTCGGTCATCTCGAGGAGGAACCTGCCCTCTCCGGGCTCCCGCACTTCCCAGTCGAGGCGGAGGTAGTCCTTCAGGATGTCGCGCATGTCCTTGACCCGCGCGGGCTCGACCCCGTCCACCGAGAACGAGGTGGGGGAGATGCGCTGGGCGCCCCCGATGGTGATGCCCTTGCGCGAGGCCTGCTCGCGGGCGGTCTGCACGGCGTCGTCCACCGTCGCGATCAGGGCGTCGTCCACCACCACCTGGAGGACGAGGTGGATGCCCCCGCGCAGGTCGAGGCCCAGCTTGATGCGGCCCGGCTTGTCCGTGGTCGCGTAGGGCGGCCAGAGCGACACCCCGCAGGCGATGAGGAACCCGCCGTAGAGGATGGCCCGCGTGCGGAGCTCGGGGCGCACGAAGGCATAGGCCAGGCCCGCGAGGGCGGCCGAGAGCACGAACCACAGGACGATGGGGTTTTCGAGGGCGGGAGGCATCGGCTACTTCTTCTCCGTTTCGGGCTGGTCCTGGCGAGCGGCGATAGCGCTCCTCAGGATCCGGATCTTCGTGTTCTGGTCGATGCGCAGGGCGAAGGCGTCGTCTTCCACGGCCACGATGGTGCCGAAGATGCCGGAGGACAGCACCACCCGGTCCCCCGCCTTCAGCGTCTTGACCAGGTTCTCGAGCTTCCGCTGCTTCTGCCGCATGGGCAGGATCAGCACGAAGTAGAAGATCGAGAAGATGAGCCCCATGAGGATGAGGCTGGGCAGGGGGCTCTGCTCGCCGCCCGTGGGCGGGCCCGCGAGGAGGAGCAGGGAGCGTGGATCGGCCATCGTTGGCGTCTTCTTCTTTTTTTCGGGGAAACCTTCGCCGAGGAGGCGGGGCGCCGCGCGCTAAGAGGCGTCCCCTTCCGCGGCCTGGGCCTGAAGAGAGCCGAGGGTCTCCCGTCGGAACTCTTCGAATCGACCCAAAACGATATGCTGCCGCATCCTACGCATCATGTCAAGGTAGAAGAACAGGTTGTGGACGGTCGCGAGCACCATGCCCGTCACCTCGCCGCTCAGGTGCAGGTGGCGGAGGTAGGCGCGGCTCGCGCTCCGACAAGTCGGGCAGGGGCAGTCGGGATCCGGGGGGAGCGGGTCCCTCGCGAAGCGCGCGTTCCGGAGCGACATCCTGCCGAATCGGGTGAAGAGCTGGCCGTTCCTGGCGTTCCGGGTGGGGAGCACGCAGTCGAACATGTCGATGCCCCGGGCCACACCGTCCAGGAGGTCCTCGGGGGTTCCCACACCCATGAGGTAACGGGGCTTGTCGTCGGGGAGCACGGGGTCGAGCCAGTCGAGGACGCGGAGGCGGTCCTCCTTGGGCTCTCCCACCGAGACTCCGCCGATGGCGAGGCCGGGGAAGTCGAGCCCGGCGATCTCCGAAGCGCTCTTCCTCCGGAGGTCCTCGTGCACGCCGCCCTGCACGATACCGAAGAGGGCCTGGTCGCTGCGCGAGTGCGCGCGGCGGCAGCGCTCCGCCCAGCGCGTGGTCCGATCCGTGGCCGCCGCCACCACCTCCTTGGTCGCGGGCCAGGGCGGGCACTCGTCGAAGGCCATGGCCACGTCGGCCCCGAGGTTCTGCTGCACCTCGACCGAGCGCTCCGGCGAAAGCAGGTGCGAGGAGCCGTCCAGGTGGCTCTTGAAGCGCACGCCCTCCTCGTCGAGCCGCCGCAGGGCGGTGAGGCTCCAGACCTGGAATCCCCCGCTGTCCGTGAGGAAGGGCCCGCTCCAGCCCGTGAACTCGTGGAGGCCACCGAGATCGCGCACCACCGTGTCGCCCGGGCGGAGCATGAGGTGGTAGGTATTGGCGAGGACGATCTGCGCCCCCACCTGCGCGAGGTGGTCGCGGGTCACCGCCTTCACCGCGCCCGCGGTCCCCACCGGCATGAACACCGGGGTCAAGACAAGGCCGTGCGGGGTCTGCAGACGGCCGGCGCGGGCCCGGCCCGCCCGGGCGTCGAGGGTGAAGGAGACCACGGCCGGGATTCTAGCGGGGGCTCCCGGCCAACCATACAAAAAGGTATATGCGACCGAGAGACCTCCGCCGCGCTCGCCGACCGCTTGGTCTGCCGCGGGGGGAGGGAGGGAACGGCCGCGGCCGGGGCCACGCGTCGGCGATGCCCGACCTACTATTCAAAATAGTATTCCAAGAGGCCAGCTCCCTCGATCCTCCGCCAAAAATGTCGCGCCGACTCGAAAGGCCTGTGGTCACAGTCGCTTGCCGCCGCGATCTCGATTCCGACCAGCATTCACGCGGTGGATCCCGATTTCAACACTTTCGTCCACAGGCTAAGCCAAACGCGGCGTGGACTATGAGCCGGCTCTCCATCACGAAAATCCTTGACACCTGAGGGGTCGCTCCCTACCCTACCCCTAGTATGTCAAGCCCCTTGTCACCCGACATGTTGAACAGGGCGCTAATCTCTGACCCGAAAGGGGGGATCTGACGAATGGCTGCCAAGAAGAAGGCGAAGAAGGCTTCCAAGAAGAAGAAGTAGGCGCCGCGGGGAAATGGGGGGGTGAATGATCACCCCCCAGTTTCTTGGGTCGGACCCGGAACGCCGGCTTCGCGCCGCGAGGTCGCCCCTTTCCGGAAAGAGGCTTTGAGAGGAGGGATCAAAACCGATGGCTGCCAAGAAGAAGGCCAAGAAGAAGGCGAAGAAGCGTTAGTCCGCCTCTAAGGCCTCAGGGAATCGGGGGTGAGCTTCTCACCCCCGTTTTCTTTTTCAGGCGTCAGAGCACGTGCTCTTCGATGGCGATCGCGACCCCGTCCTCGTCGCTCGAGGGAAGCACGGGCAGGCCGAGGGCGAGGAGCTCCGGATCGGCGGCTCCCATCACGAATCCCCTTCCCGCCCGCTCCAGCATCTCGCGGTCGTTCCAGTTGTCGCCGATGGCCAGGGTTTCCGGGGGCGTCAGCCCGAGCCGCTCCTGCAGGAAGGCCACCGCCGCCGCCTTGCCCACTCCCGCATCGAGCACGTCCAGGATCTCGACCCCGCTCTTCGGATAGACCGTGCGCTCGATCCGCGCCGTTGCCCCCACCGCGGTCCCGAGCTCCGCCCGCAGCCCGCGCAGGCTTTCCGGGGTGCCGCCGAGCATGACCTGCATGGGGTCTTCGAAAAGGTCCGCCACGTCGTCGACTTCGCGGACATGCTCCCGCGACCGCTCGAGGTAGTGGGCGATGAGCCCGGTCCGCCGGGCCCCCGCCTCCACCAGGAGGAGCCCTTCGCCCCTCTGCCCGCAGTGCACCACGGGGTCGAGCCCGTGCTCGCGGGCGAGGAGCACGGCGCGCCGCGCCGCTTCCCGCGCGAGGGGACGGCAGCGAACGGCCTCCCCCGCCTCCATCACGAGGGCCCCGTTGTGTACGACGAGGAGCTTCCCCGCGCCGAGGTCCTCGTGCACGGGCCGGGCCGAAGGGTAGCGCCGGCCGGTGGCCAGGACCACGTGCACACCAAGCACCCGCGCGGTGTCGAGCGCGGCTCGCGTGCGGGGAGTGATCTTCTTGTCGCTCGTGAGCAGGGTGCCGTCGATGTCGAGGACGACGAGGCGGATCCCCGCCGGGTTCACCGGCCAGTCCAGACAAGGACGCGCTCGATGACGTCCCCGGGTCGGATCTGGTCCACGACCTCCATCCCCGAGAGCACCTGGCCGAACAGGGTGTAGCCGCCGTCGAGGTGCGGCTGCGGCGAGTGGGTGATGAAGAACTGGCTGCCCCCGGTGTCCTTGCCGGAAAGGGCCATGCCCACGGCCCCCCGGCCGTAGGGCCGCTGCGAGATCTCGCAGCGCAGGGTGTAGCCGGGGCCGCCGTTGCCGTCGCCGCGCGGGCAGCCACCTTGCACCACGAAGTGGGGCTCCACGCGGTGGAAGGTGAGGCCGTCGTAGAAGCCACGGCGCGCGAGGTCGATGAAGGACGCGGTGGTGAGCGGGGTCTCCACCACGTCGAGCAGGATCTCGACCGTGCCGTGCTTGGTCTTGACGAACGCGCGCGGCGAGTAGAGGGGCGCTCCCGGCTGGGTGTCGTAGGGGGCCATGGCCACGCGATAGTCCACGAAGGGCCGGCCCCTCTCCGGCCCCGGGTCCAAGGTCGCGCCGCCCGCGGCGGCGAGGGCCTTGGCCGCTCGCTCGCGGACCACGCGGAGAGAGTCGGAGGACGCGATCTCGCGCAGGGCCTCCTGCACGGGCGCATCGGTCTGCGCGGCCAGGGCCGCGATGAGAGCGAGCCGCGCGTCCACGTCGGCGCCGTCACCCTTCGCGCGCCGATAGGCGGCGAGGAGGACTTCCGTCTGCCCCTGGGCCTTGAGCGCGGCCAGGCCCTCGGTCGCCGCGGCGCGCACCGCGAAGTCGGGGTGCTCGAGATGCCGGCGGAGGGTGTCGACCGCGTCGTTCCCCCGCGCCGTGCGCACGGCCTCGAGCATCGGGGGTATGGCGCGGGGGTCGTCGTCCTTGAGCGCCCCGTAGAGGACGCGCAGAGCCACCTCGTCTCCCACGTCGGCGAGGGCCCCCGCCAAAGCGCCCCGCACGGACCACTCGGGGTCGGGATCGAGGCCCGAGAGGACGAGGCCGAGGCTGTCGCGGTCGCTGCGGGCCAGGGCCTGGAGCGCAGGGCCGCGCAGCCACGGTTCCCTCGCCCCCACCAGGGGCACGAGCCGATCGCGCAGGCTCCGGTCGCCGGGAAGGACGGCGAGGGCGCGCAGGGCCTCGCGCACGAGGGCCGGCCGCGGGGAGGCGAGGAGCACCGCCACCGCGGGGACGCCGCGCGCATCGCCGAGGGTGCCCAGCGCCTTCGTCGCCGTGGCCGCGACGCCTTCGTCCGGATCCCGGAGGAGGCCGGCCAGGAGGTCCACCGCGGAAGCGTCCTCGAGCGCGCCCAGCCCGCGGGCGGCGAAGGCGCGGGAGAGGGGATCCGTCGAGGTGACGGCGGCCACGAGCACGGGCCGCAAGAGCGGGCTCTCGAGGCGCGCGGCCACGAAGGTGGCCGCCCACCAGTCGAAGCGGGGCTCGGCGCCCACGAGAAGGGCCTGGGCGGCGGCCTTCGGCTCCTTGAGCCGGTGCAGGGAGAAGAGGGCCAGGCGCAGCTCGACCCAGGGATCGCGGGGGTTCGCGGGATCGTCCCCGCGGATGGTGATGAGGCCCTTCGTCTGCGGGGCCTGCTCGACCACGAAGGCGGCCACGTTCTGGGCCAGCCGCGGATCCCCGAGTCGGCCGAGGGCCTCGACCGAACGCGCGCGCACGATGCCCTCGCTGTCCTTGAGGGAGGCGATCAGCCGATCCGCCGCCGCGGAGTCGCCGATGAGACCGAGGCCGAACGCCGCCATCTGGCGGACCTCGGCCTCCCCGTCGTTCATGAGGTCGACGAGCGTGGGCACGAGGCTCCGGTCGGCGATGCGGCCGGCGGCGAGGGCGGCCCGGCGCCTTATGCTCCGGTCGGCGTCGCGCAGGTAGCGGTCGAGCTCGCCCGCCCCCACCGTGCGCGTGTCCTCCAGCTCGAGGATGCGCGTCAGCTTGTGCATGCGGCTCGGGGGCGGAGGCGGCACGGGCTTCGCCAGCAGGAGCGGCAGGAGGAGAGAGGCGACCACCATGGGCGCGGGATTATATCAGCGGGGTTTCGGCCGGCCCCGCTCAGGCCACCGCGATCAGCGCGGCCTCGGCAATCCAAAGGCGCCGTGCTTCTTCCCGGATGCGCTCCCGAGCTCCCGGCTGTCCGACCGCGGCCAGGTGAAGGGCGGGGCCGAGCGCCTTTGCTTCGTCCACCCCGAGGACGGGCGCGCCGTGGATGCGCTGGCCGAGCTTCCGCGGGTCCACCTCCACGAAGGCGCACAGAAGGACGCCCCGCGCGCGGAGGGCGCGAGCCCAGGCCTTGCCGATCTCTCCCGCCCCCCACACCACCACCGGCCCCCCCGCGGCGAGCGGGCCCTCGAGCAGGGCCTGAAGCTTCCGCGCGAAGAACCGGGCGGGGGCGTAGCGGGGATCGCGCCGCGTGAGCCGGCGCTCGGAATCGCGCCACTGGAGCAGGACCTCGGGGAGCTTCGAGAACCGGAAGCCGGCCGCGGCCGCGCGCAGCCAGAGGTCGTAGTCCTCCGGGCCATCGTAGTCACGGTAGCCCCCGAGACCGAGCAGGGCCGCGGTCCGCATCATCGCGCTCGGGTGGACGAGGGGCGACTCCACGAGGAGGTCGCGGCGCATCGCGGCGTCGTCCTGAAGCGCATTCGACCAGAGCACGTAGGCGCGCATGCCGTCGTTGCGGGCCCCGCCCAGGACCTCGACCTGCGTGCCCAGGACGTCCAGCTTCTCGTCGGCCTCGAGCCGCGTCGCCTGACGCCGGAGGCGATCCTTCAGGGCCACGTCGTCCGCGTCCATGCGCGCGACGAGGGGCGCCCGGGCCGCCGCGGCGCCCGCGTTCAGGGCGCTCACGAGACCGCGGCCCGTGGATCTGAGCACCCGAACGCGCGGATCCTCCTCCGCCGCCCTCTCGAGCAGCGCCCGCGAGCCGTCGGTGGAGCCGTCGTCGACCGCCACCACCTCGTGCTCGGCCAGGGTCTGTGCACGGAGCGAAGCCAGGCACTCCGGCAGCGTGCCCTCTGCGTCCTTCACGGGGAGAAGGACGCTCACCCGCGGCGGCAGAGCGCTCACTCCTGGCGGTTGACGAAGGCGCGGGCCGCGCGCACGGCGGCGTCGACCGAGGCCGCCTCGACCACGTAGTAGGGACCGGCCACGCCCGGCCGCCAGCCGTCACGGGGCCCGCGCCTGATCTCGGCCAGGAACCCGCCCTCGTAGGGCACCGGCTGCACGATCTCGTAGATCCAGGTCCCGCGCCGCACCGTCGTGAGGACACCGCGGCCGTCGGCCGGACCGGGGGGGCCGCCCGCGGGCGCCGCACGGTTCACGAGCTGGCCGATGGCCTGCCGGCTCTCGTCGGGGACGAAGAGGAACTCGACGCCGTAGCCGAGATAGGGCCAGCCCACCTCCCCCGCCTCGCGCACCACGCGCCCGAGCGCGCGCACCCGCTCCCCGGGCTCCGGGAGCTGGAACTCCAGGTCGAGGTCGGGACTGAGCGGCAGCCGCACCGGGCTCGCGAGCAGCATTCCGTGGACGCTGAGGTTGCGGGAGAGCCCATAGAAGTGGCCGCCCGCCTCCTGCCGAGGCGTCCCCACCACCTGGCCCTGCACGGGCACCCGCGCCTCCACCCGCCGCGGCACCTCCACGAGCTTGGCCACCCATTCCTCGAGCTTGCCTCCGTCGAGGGGCCGGCGGAGGACCGCGTTCGCACCGGCGGTCAGGGCCGCCGCTTCCACCGACGTGCGCTCGTCCGAGCCCAGCACCACGAGGATGGAGACGTGGCGGGTCGCGGGCAGGGAGCGGATCTTCTTCACTGCGTCGGCCAGGCTCTGGTCGGGGAGGAGGCTGCCCAGGATCGCGCAGCGCCCGCCCTGGCGGGCCAGGGTGTCGAGGAGGTCACGCACCGTGGCCTTCTCCTCCAGGCGGCGGCCCTGGCGCTGGAGCACGGGCGCCTCGAGAAGGAGGTTGCGACAGTCGAGCCCGGCGACGAGGATGTCCGCCATCTGCGGCCTGCAGGGAATCCGATCTTACGGCCGGGCCCGGGGAGGGGCAACGCCGCCTGTGGCCGGAGTCACACGCCGCGGCCGCCGGTTCTAACTCACCACGCGCTGGCTGCTGCGCCGCAGGCGGAACACGCGCTGGAAGGCGTCCGGCAGGATGTTCTTGAGGGCCAGGAGGGAGGGCACCTTGTCGTAGTAGAGGAGGAGCTTCACGTCCTTGCGCCCGCCCTTGGCCACGTCGCGCACGAGGAAGCCGTAGCGGCCGACGTTGAGGGCGGCCGCGGGCAGAAGCTCCCTGCGCTCTCCGCCCTTGCCGTAGCCCACGAACTGCACCCGGGGCTCGGTCAGCTTCCTGCGCAACGACTCGTTCGTGATGAGGTGCGCCTTGGCGCGGAGGAAGTCCACGGCCGCCACGTGGCGGCGCTCCATCACCGAGGTCGTGAGGACCCGCTCGGCCTCCGACCCCTCCAGGTTCTTCGCCATGTAGTCGAGGTTCAGGGCGAAGATCTTCTCCTCCTTGCTGCCCTCCACGGAGAGCGCCTCGAGCCTCTTGCGGAGCTCGTCGATGGGCAGGGGCAGGAGGACCTGGACCACCGGCTCGGCGCCCGACCCATCCGTCCCCACCCCCGCGAGGTCGAGGGACGGGGCCTGATAGGTGAAGGAGGCGGCGGCGTCCTTCGCGTCCCCCACCAGGGACAGCCCCTGCTTGCTTCCGCGGTCGGCGGCCACGTGGGTCGGCTTGCCGAGGCCGAGCTCGAGGACCTCCACGTCGCCCGGGCCGGGGAAGGAGCGCACGAGCACACCCAGGAGGAGCACCAGGAAGAGGATTAGGGGGAGGACGAAGTAGAAGAGGAGGCGCAGCTCGATTCCCGCCCGAGGCGGCGCGGCCACCCGTTGCACGATGGGCTCGATCTTCTTCAAGCCCTCGCTCGGCTCGACCCGGAAGATGAACTTCTTGAGCAGGACCCCATCGTCGCCGAAGAAGGAGGCCATGGTCTGGGCGAAGGGGGCCGCCGCGGCCCCGTTGGCCGCGCGCACCATGTCGAGGATGAGGCCGGGGGACTGTTCGAGGCCCTGCGGGGCCTCTCCCTCCTTCGGGGGGTTGCCCACGAGAATCACGTAAAGCGGCAGCTTCAGCTCGCGGACGAGGTCGAGGAGGCGCCCCCTCACGTATCCCTTCAGGTCGACGCCGGGCGGCACGTTCATGTCCTTCCACTCCGCGGGATCGGGATCGAGGATCGCGTCCGTCAGCAGTACCACCCGGAACTCGGTTCCCGCCGGGTAGCCCGCCACCAGCTCCCGGACCTTGTCGAAGGCGAAGTAGAGGTCGGTCCATTGCCCTCGGTTGTCGTAGTGCGAGGGGTCGTCGACGAAGCTCTCGCGCTTCGCGCCGAAGAGCACGAGGCGGTAGGGCTGGCCCTTCAGGAAGGTGAACATCTTCTCGAGGGCGGCCACCCGCTGTTCGGCGGGGTCGAGGGGCGGAAGCGACGCGGAGTTGTCGACCAGGAAGAGGATGACGGAGCCCTTTCCTGCCGAGGCGGAGCCTTCCGTGGCGACGGGCGCAGGCGAGGCGCCCGGAGAGCTCGCGGGCGAAGCGGAATGGCTCCCGGCGGGCGGGGCCTTCTTCGGTGCTTGAGCCTGGAGAAGGAGCAGCGTCCCGAGGATCGGGGCGAGCGCGGTCATGAGCAAGCAGGCTATTCTACAATGATGAAGACGGCCATCATCGGGCTCGCCACCAGCGGGAAGAGCACACTCTTCTCGCTCCTCACCGGGGTCTCCGCCGGCGCGCCCGCCGGGCGGCCGGAAGCCCGCATGGGCATTGCGAAAGTTCCGGATCCGCGGGTGGACACCCTCGCCCGGATCTACAACCCGAAGAAGAAGACCTACGCCACGGTCGAGTACGTCGACGTCCCAGGGGTGAAGAAGGGCGAGGGAGCGGCCCTCGTGGACCTGCCCGCCCTGCGCGGGGTGGACGCGCTCCTGCACGTGGTGCGGGCGTTCGAGTCGGACGCGGCCCCCCACCCCGACGGATCGGTGGACCCGCTCCGCGACGCGCAGATGCTGGAGCTGGAGCTCATCCTCGCCGACCTGGGGGCGGTGGAGCGGCGGCTCGAGAAGCTGGAGGCCAACCTCAAGAAGGTGAACAAGGCGGAGGACGCCCAGGAGAAGCAGCTGTTCCTGCGCATGAAGCAGCACCTGGAGGCGGAGCGGCCCCTGCGCGCGCTCGAGCTGGGAGGCGAGGACCGCCGACGGCTCCGGAACTACGCGTTCCTCTCGGAGAAGCCCGTGCTGATCGTGGCCAACCTGGGGGAAGCAGACGTCAAGGGTGCGGTAGGCGTCCTCGAGCGCTCCGGCCTTCGGGCCTTCGCGGCCCGTCCGGGGTTTGCCCTTTGCCCCGTCTCCGCACCCATCGAGGCGGAGATGGCGCAGCTCCCGCCCGAGGACGCCCGGTCCTTCCGCGAGGACCTGGGCCTCGAGGAGCCCGGCCTCGACCGCGTCATCCGAACGTCGTATGCGCTCCTGGGTCTCGTCTCCTTCCTCACCGCGGGCGAGGACGAGTGCCGGGCCTGGACCATCCGCGCCGGGACCCGGGCCCAGGTCGCGGCCGGGACCATCCACTCCGACATCGAGCGCGGGTTCATCCGCGCCGAGGTGGTGGCGTTCGACGACCTCGTGGCCGCGGGCTCCCTCGCCGCCTGCCGCGACAAGGGCACGCTGCGTCTCGAGGGCAAGGACTACGAGGTCCGCGACGGTGACGTGATCAACTTCCGCTTCAACGTGTGACCGCCGCGAGCTGCCCCGCCTGCCGCCGCCCCGTCGCGCTGGCGCGTCCCACCTGCCTCTACTGCGGAGCGGCCCTGCCCGCGGAAACGGAGGCGGCGGTCGCGCGGGCGGATGCGGCGGAGGATCCGGGACCGGGCACGGCCGCAGACCGCCTGCTCCTCGTCGTGGACCTGGGCGGCCTCTCCCCGGCCGACGTCGCGCGAACGCTGCTCCTGCCCCCTTTCGAGGCCGGATTGCGCGCCCGTCAGGGAGGCCTTCACCTGCACCTCGCGGGTGAGAGGCCGGAGATGGACGCCGAGGGCGCACGACTCGAAGCCGCGGGGCTCCGCGTCCTGCGCATCCCCGAATCCGAGGCGCGGACGCCTCCCCTCGTGGCCACGGGCGGCGAGTGTTCTGGCGCACGGCTTCGGCTGCGGAGCGGTCGCCGACCCTTCGAGGTGCTGGGCGAGGACGTCATGCTGGTGGTGGAGGGGCCGATCCAGCGCGAGTACCAGTCCCGGCAGGTCGAGCGCAAGAAGATGCCGACCGCGACCCTCGAAGCCAGCCATCGCTTTCACCTCCACTTCCGGAGCGAGTCGCGTCCGGTGGAGCTGGATCCCGCGAACTTCGCTTTCGGGGCGCGGGGAACGGTGGCGGGATCGTCGTTCCTCGAAATGAAGGCGTGGATCGCGGAGCTGGCGAGCCACGCCCCCGTGGACGATGGCTTCCGGCGGCTCCCCCCCGCGCTCTCTCCCGAAGCACCCGACGAGGGCGCCGCGGTTTCGCTCCGCGGCGTCGGTTCGGGGCTGGCCCGGGCCAAGGACGCGCACGCGATCCTCGACAACGTGGCGCAGTTCCGCTTCTACAGCGGATGGCGGGCGGCGGTGGAACGGCGGCGGTAGTCAGGATGGGACGACCGGCTCCAATCGCGAGTCCGTAGGTTACGCTCGCGATCGGCTGACCGTAGCGCAGAGCTACAAGCGAAAGGAGCCGGCCGATGAAGAAGGATATCCGACACGT
>Ga0326597_10011668_pt1 | contig 11625 bp, 12 predicted proteins | sample RVTome_12_FD_203789 | JGI IMG/M metagenome (GOLD analysis project Ga0326597, IMG submission 203789) | Soil microbial communities from uranium-contaminated site in the Upper Colorado River Basin, Wyoming, United States - RVT100D185 | ecosystem: Environmental > Terrestrial > Soil > Contaminated >...
GACAAACAGATCGAGGTGACTTCGGAAAACCTCCAGCCGGTCCAGGGGGCCGGGCCTTACCGGCTGCCGACCCTTTTGCATGGCCAGGATGTTGCCGATCAGCCAGGGATTGCCATAAGCGCCGCGGCCGATCATCACCGCGTCGCAACCGGTTTCTCGCAGCATGTCCAAGGCGTCTTCTTCTCTGAAGATGTCGCCGCTGCCGATCACCGGTACCGGCAGTTCCGCTTTGAGCAGGGCAATCTGTGACCAGTCGGCCTTGCCCGAAAAGACCTGACTCCGGGTGCGGGGATGCAGGGTAATGGCATCGGCCCCTTCGGCCACGGCGATCCGGGCGATCTCGAGAAAATTTACCGACTGGTGGTCCCAGCCGGAACGCAGCTTCACTGTCAGGGGGAGGCTGCTTGCCTTGCGCACCGCAGCCACCACGGCGGCGACCTGGCGCCCGTCCCGCATCAGGGCGCTGCCGGCGCCCGAGCGAACCACCTTCTTTACCGGGCAACCCAGATTGAGATCGAGCAGGTCGCCGTCCGAGTCGACGAGGCGGGCCGCTTCGGCAAGCACCCGGGGGTCGTCCCCGAACAGTTGCAGACCTAGCGGACGGTCTTCCGCCACAGTCGTCAGCAGTGCGCGCGTGCTTTTTCCTGCACGAATCAGACCGTTGGCGCTGATCATTTCCGTAAAGGCCAGCCCGGCCCCGAAGCGCCGCATAATCAGGCGAAAGGGCAGGTCGCTGATGCCTGCCATGGGAGCGAGAATGATATTGTTGGCGAGGGATAGTTTATTGATGTGCATTTTTTGGTATGACTGCCTATAATTTGTGCATTTTACCATGTCGCCAGGGGAAAGCAAAGAAAATCTCCTGGTCGAAAACAATAATGTTTTCAATGGACTTAGTTTGAAATGCCGGGGATTTCCCTGTGGAAAAAAGTTGGGGATCGGCTTACAATGGCGGAAAAAGTGATAAAAGCGCTCTCAGGAGGAACGTCCATGGCCGGTTTGAAGGAACTTCTTTATCAAAAAATACTCGAGCAGCGCCCCCGAGTGGCCCGGCTGGCAAAGGAGCATGGCTCCGTTTTACTCGATCAGGTGACCATCGGTCAAGCCATAGGAGGAGTTCGCGGCGTAAAATGCCTCGTTACCGACATTTCCCATCTCGACCCCGAGGAAGGGGTGCGATTCCGGGGCAAAACCATCTCCGAAACCTTTGCCGTTCTGCCGAAAATCCCCGGTTCCGAGTATCCCTATGTCGAAGGATTCTGGTATTTTCTGCTGACCGGCGAGGTCCCCTCCATCGAGCAGACTCTCGAGGTGGTGCAGGATTTTCGCAACCGGCGGGAAGTTCCCCAATACGTCTTTGATACCTTGCGGGCCATGCCCCGCGATCTTCATCCCATGGCCATGCTGTCGGGGGCGGTCGTTGTCATGCAGCGCGAATCCCTTTTTGCCCGGCGTTACAACGAGGGCATGAGCAAGAAGGACTACTGGGACCCCATGTATGAGGACGCCTGCAATCTGCTGGCGAAACTTCCCGCCATCGCGGCATTTATCTACCGCATGAAATATAAGGACGATACCCCCATCGCCTCCGATCCCGACCTCGATTTCGGCGGTGATTTCGCCCACATGATGGGGATCGCTCCACCCTATGACGATGTCGCCCGGATGTATTTCATCCTCCATGCCGACCACGAATCGGGCAATGTGTCCGCCCATACCACGCGCCTGGTCGCTTCGGCCCTGGCCGATGCCTATTACAGTTATTCTGCCGGGGTCAACGGCCTGTCCGGGCCCCTTCACGGTCTGGCCAACCAGGAGGTGCTGCGTTGGATACAGAGTGTCATGCAGGAACTCGGCGGAGAATTGCCGACCGAAGAAGAACTGAAAAAATTCCTCTGGAAAACCCTCAAGAGCGGGCAGGTCATTCCCGGGTACGGCCATGCGGTATTGCGACGCACCGATCCCCGTTACCTCGCCCAGATGGAATTCTGTAAAATACACTTGCCCGACGATCCCATGTTTCAACTGGTGCAAATGATTTACAAGGTCGCTCCCGGAGTGCTCAGGGAACATGGCAAGGCCAAAAATCCCTGGCCCAATGTCGACGCCCAGTCCGGAGTCGTCCAATGGCATTTCGGGGTAACCGAATACGATTTCTATACCGTCCTGTTCGCCGTCGGCCGGGCGATCGGCGTGCTTGCCAACATTACCTGGGACCGGGCTCTCGGTTACCCCCTGGAGCGGCCCAAATCGGTAACCCTGGATATGCTGGAAGAAGTGGTGGACGCGCAGGGTTGACGCTTTCGCAAGAAAGCAAAAAGAGTGAATGGCAAAGCAAAAAGCGCCAAATGCAAGCAGTTGGTGAGTTTTTGCGACGCCAGCAAAGGCCCCCTGGCAACCAGGAGGGCCTTTTTTACGGATTTTTCAGGCGGCATTGATTATGCAGAACCCACACTGCAGTATTCGCCCATTCCTATATTCACCCCGAGGGAAAGTGCCTGGAGGATTTTTTCCGTGAGAAATGCACTGGTTGTCGATGATAAAGCGGAGAACCGCCGCCAAGTGGCAGAAGCGCTGGTCAGATACGGGTTTACAGACATCATCGAGGCGGAAAATGGTCAGCAGGCTGTCGATCTGGCGATCAAGCACAAGCCTCTTCTGATCGTGATGGATGTCGGAATGCCGGTTATGGACGGCGTCACCGCTGCTGAAATAATAAACAAAAAAGCGCCGACGCCGATCGTATTGCTGACTGGAAAAACAGATGCCGAGACGATTGAACGGGCGCGGCTGGCAGGCGTCATGAATTATGTGGTGAAACCCTTCCGGGAAGAACAGTTCCTTCCGGCGGTCGATCTGGCCATCCATCATTTCGTCTGTGAATCCTCGTTGCGCGATGAGGTGGACAAGCTCAAGGAGACCCTTGAGGCGCGCAAGGTGATCGAAAAGGCCAAGGGACTGCTGATGAAAAATGGTCTCTCCGAAGAAGACGCCTACCGCCGGATTCAGAAACTCGCCATGAACAAGCGCAAAAGCCTCCGGGAAGTGGCCGAGGCCATCCTGCTCACCGAAGAGTTGGGTGGTTAATGTCGCTGGCTTCTCTCAATCTGTGCAATCTGCCTCCCTGGGCCATTGCTTCCCGCCATTACAATCGTCATCCCCAGCCCCTGGAAATCCAGGGGGTTCGCCAGGCCAACCGGTTGTTGTTCCAGCGACTTGAAGGCGTCGAGTGTCCCGAAAAGCGGGCGGGCATTTTCAACGATTTCATGGACGTCACCTTTCAGCTCCACCAGTGGCAGCAACAGACTTCGGCAGGCGGACGAAAAAGTCTCAAGAACAGCTACCTGCGCTTTTTGCGGGGCTGGATGTTCGACTCCAACGGCCGGGAGGGTGCGGTCCTCAAAGGGTGGGTCGAAAGTCGCTTCGGTCTGCATCCCACCTACCATGCGGTGCCCATCGAGGATGCCCATTCCGAGGGCTATTTTCACTACCTGGTCGAGCGGATGCGGGGTTCGGCGCGGACCAGCGCCATCCATCAGCAACTGGACCTGCTCTATGAATACACCCAGTACGAACTGAAATGCCGTCATCCAGGGTTGACTCACTTCACTCTTTACCGTGGCGTGTACGACTTCGAGGAGCACGTGATTCTTGAACAGTACGATAAACATCACTGCCTGTTGCGGCTCAACAACCTCAATTCCTTCTCCAGCGATTTCGAAAGGGCCTGGGAGTTCGGCAACCGGGTGTTGAAGACCGAGGTGCCGCTGGCCAAGGTCGTTTTTTTCAGCAGCCTGCTGCCCACGGTGCCGATGCAGGGCGAAGAAGAGTTTCTGGTAATCGGCGGTGAATACGATGTCGAGGTATTGATCGGTGGCTGATCTGACGCAATCGGCGCGAAACAAGGCCGCCATCCTGGCCCGGGCCCGGGCCGCCTTTCTGGGACTGGCCCTGGGCGATGCCCTGGGCGCCACCACCGAATTCCTGCTGCCCGGGGAAATCCGCTTTAAATACAAGGTGCACAACAAGATTATCGGCGGCGGCTGGTTGAATCTGAAGCCGGGGCAGATAACGGATGACACGGAGATGAGCCTTTGCATCGCCCGTGCCCTTGACGAAACCGGCGGCTGGGATGCCATCCGCATCATGGATCATTTTGCCCGGTGGTTGAAAAGCAAGCCGGTCGATGTCGGCGCAACCTGCCGGCGCGGCATCAGCAGCTACATTATCAAGGGGGAAATCGGCAAGGCTTACAGCGAGTGGGACGCCGGCAACGGCGCGGTCATGCGTATGGCCCCGGTGGCCCTGTTCTGCCTGGGGGACGAGGCCCTGCTGGAGAAACTGGCCGTCGCACAGGCCCGGCTCACCCACAACAATGTCTTGTCCGATGCCGCCTGCATCACTGTCGGCCGGCTGGTGCAGCAGGCGATTCTCGGCGCCGACCGGCCCAGGCTGCATGCCCTCGTCCGGGAATTGATCGACGAATTTCCCAAATTCCAGTTCAACCGTTACCGGGGCGGGGCTTCCCCTTACGTGGTCGAAACCCTGCAGACCGTTTTTCACTATTTTTTCGGCACCGCTTTTTTCGAGGAATGCCTGGTCGGCGTGGTGAATCAGGGCGGCGACGCCGACACCACCGGCGCCATCGCCGGCATGATCGCCGGGGCTTTTTACGGTCTGGACGAACTGCCGAAAAAATGGTTGAAAAAACTCAACCCGGCCGTGCGCCAGGAAGTGGAAACCCTGGCTGAACGGATGGTGGCCCTTTCGCCTCTTGGACGGGAGATGGGCATCGGTCTGTAAACCCTGGTCCCTGGTCCCTGGTCCAGAGTCCAGAGTCCAGAGACCAGAGACCAGAGACCAGAGACCAGAGACCAGAGACCAGAGACCAGAGACCAGAGACCAGAGACCCGAGACCCGAGACCCGAGACCCGAGACCCGAGACCCGAGACCCGAGACCCGAGACCAGGGACCAGGGACCAGGGACCAGGGACCAGGGACCTTGGACGCCTTTCTTTATTTAACCAACCTCCGCCGCATCCCCCTCAACGCAAGGCCATAACAGATCCCGAAGAACACCACCAGATAGAGCAGGCTCCACAGCAGGCGCGGTTCCAGTCGGGCCAGGGTGCAGGCGCGAGCCAGTTCGGTCAGGTGGGTGAGGGGAAGGGTCAGGGCCAGCCAGCGGGCCCAGGCGGGCAGGTTCTGCAGCGGAAAAAAGGTGCCGCTGAACAGAAACATCGGGGTGATGAAGAGGAAAATCGGCAGGTTGAAGGTTTCGATATTGGGCACCAGGCTGGTGAAGACCATGCCGGCGGCGGCGAAGGCCAGTCCGCCCAGCACCGCAAGGGGCAACAGCAGCAATCCGGTGGGATAGGGCACCAGGCCGAAGGCGCTGATCACCAATTGCATGAGGGTCGCGGCAATCACCGCCTTGGTGGCCGCCCAGGCGATCTCGCCGGTGATGACCTCTTCCAGCGTCAGGGGCGTTGCCAGCATCGCATCGAAGGTTTTCTGATAGTACATCCTCACGAAAGAGGCATAGCTCGTTTCGAAAAAAGCGTTGTACATCATGGTGATGGCCAGCAGGGCCGGAGCGATGAAGGGCAGATAGGCGATTTCCTGACCGCGATAACTGAAATCCCCCACCATGCGGCTCAAGCCGAGGCCGAAGGCGGCCAGATAGAGCAGCGGTTCGAGCAGCGGCGGCAGAAAACTGATCCGCCAGGTCCGGCGATATACGCTCAGATTGCGCTGCCAGACCCGCAGCCAGCGGCGGCTGATGCCTGCTTGAAAGTTCATTCCCGATACCCCCTTCGTGTACCCTCATTTCCTGTAACTGTCGACGTTTCAGATTAGCACGCTGATCGAGAAGTGCCAAGGAGCCTTCAAGCCTTAGCTGTTTCCCATAAAAATAGATTGACGGAGGAAATTCGAAAGGTTAAAAAGAGTACTTCATGCAATGTTTTCAAAAGGGGGGAGCATGGTCGCGGCATTGTCGGACCGCTTTGGGGGTATTGTCTCAAGCGGTGAGCCCTGGATCTGTTGCAGGGAATCTTCGGGCTCGGACCTATATCGACCTTCGAGCGACACTCGGCCAGCCAACCCGGTCGACAATGATCGGCCTCCTAAGCTCCTGGATCAACTCCGAGAAGCGCTTCGCGCCCGCCACTACAGCCCACGAACCGAAAGCACCTACTGCCAGTGGGTGAAACGGTACATTTTCTTCCATAACGTCCGGCATCCGGCCGAAATGGCCGAGCCGGAGATCAATGCTTTTCTCACCCATCTGGCGGTAAAGCACAAGGTCAGCGCCTCAACCCAGAACCAGGCGCTATCCGCACTCCTTTTTCTCTACCGCCACGTTATCGGCCGCGAGGTCGGAGATCTGGGCGAGGTAATCCGTGCCCGAAAACCCAAGCGACTGCCCGTGGTCATGACTCGGGAGGAAGTCAAGTTGGTGCTGGACAACCTTTCAGACGATAAATGGCTTGCGTCCTCCCTGATGTACGGGGCCGGCCTGCGGTTGATGGAATGCCTGCGGTTGCGGGTGCAGGACCTCGATTTTTCCCGCAACGAAATTCTGGTTCGAAGCGGCAAGGGCGATAAAGACCGCATCACGATGCTGCCCGAATCGCTCAAAGGCCCCCTTCAGTCCCATCTCGCCAAGGGAAAGGCGCTTCATGATCGTGATCTGAACGACGGTTGGGGGCGTGTTGAGATGCCGGCTGCGCTGGACCGGAAATACCCCAATGCATCGAAAGAATGGCCTTGGCAGTGGGTATTTCCCCAGGGAAACCGATGGCGCAATGCGGCCACCGGCAAACAAGGGCGACATCACATGGACGAATCGCTTGTTCAGAAAGCCGTGCGCGCGGCGGTGCTGAAAGCCTCCCTGGTCAAACGAGCAACTTGTCACACTTTCCGCCATTCGTTTGCCACTCATCTGCTGGAGAGCGGCTATGACATTCGCACCGTTCAGGAACTGCTAGGGCATGAGGATGTCAAAACCACGATGATCTACACGCATGTTCTCAATCGCGGGCCAGCGGGTGTTCGAAGTCCCGTCGACAGTCTCTGACCTGTCCAAACCGGGAGTTTTACACGGGTCCGCATATACCGCCGAAATAAATTGGCCGAAATGTGTAACCACTCGGAAAATAAGTAAAGATTAGAGACATGCAGATAGGTCTGTAGGTTTTTTATACGGCAGAAAGCTCGATCTTGGCTTTTTAGAAGGATCCTTCCAATTACAGTTATATGAAACCTAGCGTTTTTCTTGCCATATGAACTGCCTTAAAGAATACATTGAGATATTTGATTCATTCTCCCCAGGTTTGGCTGATGAATGGGAGGAAGATGATCTGTGGAATAGTGGCAACGAAACTCCGCTACATAGCCTTTTTTCGTTCTATTCGCACTTTGTAGCCGAAAGGCTAAATGATGTGTCGCTTGTAAATAGAAAAAAATTATTTGCTTATATAGAGTCGATAATGCTTTCCAATGATGGGAACGCAAGAGATGCTGCGGCTACATGTTTTTTGGAAAACCTTTTACATGTTTCGGGCGTAAAGTTCGATAAGCAAATCTTCTTCCCATATCTTGGCTCTGAGTCCATTGAATTTCTAAAGACTTGGGATGATTTCAATAATGTTAAAACAGACGGTTTATGGTAGTTTTTAAATTCGCACAATCATATAACAAGTCGTTCAAGTGGACGGCGCTACGCGCCGCCACTTAACTCCATCGTTAGAAGATATTTCTTATGCATAAATTAAAAACTCCATTATTAATATTGATCGTTGTTTTTTTGGTCTATGCTGTTGTTTTGTTGGTCTATCCTGGCTTTGATGATATTTTTAACCATCATAAGGTATCTAGAGAACTCAACGATAAGCTTAATAGCCTAAGTGAAAATAATATAAAACAAATTTCTATTCAAAAAGGCGATTATTTTAATCCGAATCAAACAATTAAAATATTTACTGAGCCAGGAGTTTTAAAAGTCTTTGTATCATTGTCTAAAAACATTGAAAAATATACACCTAATCATCCATGCTATATCTCAGAGTATTTAATTGAAATATTGTGTAAAAACGAAGATAAAATTCAATTGCTTTTTTATGAAAAACAGAATTCTGACTATATTTACATTGCACTTGTAAGATCAAGAGAATCCAGAATATCTTATTATGGAAACTATAAATCGAAAAAACTCTATCACTGGATAAAAACAAATATTAATCTTATTGAAGAAAAATAGAAATACTCAATAACATGTCTAGCCATGGGGTGGAGCGGGACGCGAAATAGCTGGGTGTCTTTTCTGGAGCGGGGTTCCGCGCGCCCCTCACCCCAAACGTTAGGTCTTACAACAAGGAGTCGTCATGAAAATCAATTCTCTGTCCCCATGCATCACGACCACCAAGGTTGAGGAGTCACGCGATTTCTACGTGAAGCACTTTTGTGCAAACGTCACCTTCGATTGTGGATGGTACGTCAATCTCGAATTTGAAGGAGGCGCTTCCGTTCAGTTCATGGCGCCGCAAAACGACCAGCCCGCTTGCAATCCGACAGGGCTGATGTACAACTTCAGCGTTTCTGATGTCGATGCCGAGTATCAGTCACTCACGGCATCCGGTCTGGTTGCCATCATGCCCATTGAAGACCACCCTTGGGGGGATCGTGGCTTTGCCGTTCAAGACCCGAACGGCATCGTTCTATACGTCTATTCTGAACGCGACCCAAGCCCTGAATTCAAGCAATATTACAAGTCCTGACGCCATGACCGCCGACCGCATCTCGAAAGTGCTCGAAGACATACGACTTCTCAACCCAGATCGCTTCGAGCTTGTGCAAGAACTGAGGGAAATCATCCTCGGTTTGGATTCCTCCGTGTCCGAGGAAGTGAAATACGGCGGGTTCTTGTTTTCCGCTGACCAGCCGTTTTGTGGTGTCTTCTCCTACGCAAAGCACATTTCGTTGGAGTTCGGTACAGGCGCATCACTTCCAGACAAGTTCAACGTACTGGAAGGTAAGGGAAACATACGCAGGCACATAAAGCTGTTATCGGCGCAGGACATTTCGGAGAAGCACGTTCGTGAGTATCTCGTTTTGGCCCTCAAGGCGTCGGCTAAGCCATGAGACCTAACCACAGCGTCAACTCGGACGCCCGACTCCGCTGCGCTCCGTCGGGCGCCGGTTACGCTGGCCGTTGAACTAAACCGCTTCGCGGTAGCCTGAAAGGCAGCATATCCATGCTGCCTTTTTTCATAGGGGCTGTGTCCATCGATCCTCCTGTTAGCGTTGTTGGAAACCCCAACAAAGGAGGATGTCATGAGCGAACTTCGGCGTCGAATGATCGAGGACATGCAGTTGCACGGCCTAGCGGCCAAGACCCAGCAATGCTATGTGGCAGCGGTGAGGGCTCTGGCCAAGTTTTGGCGGCGGTCGCCGGATCTGTTGACCGAGGAGGAGATCCGGCAGTTTTTTCTCTACCTGGTCAACGAAAAAAAGGCCGCTCGCAGTACCGTCACCATTCATCTGAGCGGCATCCGGTTCTTTTACGAGAAAACCCTGAAACGGCAGTGGACCCTGTTCGACCTGGTGCGGCCGGCCAAGCGCAAAAAACTCCCCGTGATCCTCTCCTTCCGGGAGGTCCAAACAATCCTTAGTCATCTTTACAACCCGGTGGTGAAGATGGCCCTGACTCTGATCTACAGCTGCGGCCTGCGGATTTCCGAAGCAGTGCGCATGCAGCCCCAGGATATCGACTGCGAACGGATGTTGGTTTGGGTGCGCAACGGCAAGGGCGGCAAGGACCGCTCGGCACCGCTGCCGCAGCGGACCCTGGAACTGCTGCAGCTCTACCAGCGGGCCGAGCGACGCTCCCCCTGGCTCTTTCCGGGCGCGGACCGACGGGACGCGATCAGCGTCAGCGCCCTGCAAAAGGCCTTCAAGCTGGCGCTGTTGTCCAGCGGAATTGCCAAAAAAGCTTCAGTGCACACCCTGTGGCATTCCTATGCCACCCATCTGCTGGAAAACGCCGTCGACCTGCGGGTGATCCAGAGCTTGCTCGGGCACAACAGTCCCCAGACCACCGCCGTCTACGCTCACCTGACCGAAAAAGTCCTGGGCAACCTGAACCGGAAGCTCAACCACCTCATGGCTGACCTGTAATCGCCGTCCGGTCATGCCCGAACTGGCTGAAGTCTTCCGGGTCCACGGCGGAAACTACCTGGAGCAGTTCGGCCGGCGCCTGCTGCCCAGTCATCGCCGCGCCCTGCGGGATATTGCGGCCTGTCGCACCGAGCGTCTCGGCGGCCAGCTGACCGAGTGCCGACGCTGCGGTCATCGTCACCCGGTCTATCATTCCTGCCGCCATCGCTGCTGTCCCAAATGCCACGCCACCGACACCGCCCGCTGGCTGGCAAAACGGCAGGCCGAGCTGCTGCCGGTTCCCTATGCCCACGCCATCTTCACCCTGCTCGAGGCCCTGCGGGAATCGGTGCGTCGCCACCAGAAGACCCTCTACGGTGTCCTGATGAAGGCGGCGGCGGAGGCGCTGATGGAGCTGACGGCCGACCGGCATTATGTCGGGGGACAGATCGGGCTGCTCGCCGTGTTGCACACCTGGGGCGGGGCCATGGTCTTCCATCCCCATGTCCATTGTCTGATTCCGGCCGGCGGACTTACCGAAGAAGGGGAATGGCTCTCCGCCCGCAAACGCTACCTGGTCCCGGTCCAGGCTCTGTCCCGGATCTTCCGCGCCAAGTTCATGGCCTTGGCGCGCAAGGCCCACCCGGAACTGGCCTTTCCGCAGTCCCTGTGGGACAAAGACTGGGTGGTGTATTGCAAGCCGGCTCCGCAAGGGGGCCAAAAGGTCCTGAACTACCTGGGGCGCTATGTCCACCGGGTGGCCATCACCAACCGCCGGATTACGAAGATCGATCAGGGCCGAATCGGCTTCGGCTACAAAGACTCGCGCACTCGGAAGTGGCGAACCACCAGCCTGCCTGCCCCGGAATTCATCCGCCGGTTTCTGCAGCATGTGCTGCCCAAAGGGTTCAACAAGGTTCGCTATTACGGCCTGCTCAGCCCGACCAACCGCAGCACCTTGAAAAGGGTACAACTCTTGCTGACCCCGCCGGCCGTGGCAGCCGAAAAGGCCGAACAGGTCGCCTCCCCGGAGACGAACCGAACCCAGGAGGCCGCCCGGCCCTGTCCCCTCTGCGGCCTGGGCTGGATGATCGTCATCGGACGCCTGCCGAGGCAGTGCAGAGCGCCGCCGGACGGACGACGGCAATGACCATTCTCTCGGGACGACAGCGACGCGGAGCCCGAAAAGATGACCAGGCGGCCCCTCTCCACGGGTGCGTCCAAAATCGGAAAAACTGGCTGGGGCGGTTACCGAGGAAACCCAGGTGGAGGAATTTGGGGGCCCAACAAACACGAAAAATCCCTGAACAGCCACTCATTCATTGCCAAGCTATCCGAAAAGTATTAACATTCTCCCCGAAAATCCCAATGAACCGTCATTGAATTTCCATAGGACTGCAACTGCCAATAACCCAGCGGTTCAGTTCAACAGGAGTTTTTACGGCGGCTTCGCGCCGCAAAAACTCT
>Ga0326597_10011669_pt1 | contig 11623 bp, 10 predicted proteins | sample RVTome_12_FD_203789 | JGI IMG/M metagenome (GOLD analysis project Ga0326597, IMG submission 203789) | Soil microbial communities from uranium-contaminated site in the Upper Colorado River Basin, Wyoming, United States - RVT100D185 | ecosystem: Environmental > Terrestrial > Soil > Contaminated >...
GGAGTGGGTCTACCGGTCCGTCTTCGGGGAGGAGGGGGCGGCGAAGGCGAAGGCCGAGCGGGTCGAATCGTCGCCGCTGTCGCTGCTTCCGGACGAGGACCTCGAGAAGTCGCGCGCGGCGATGGAGACGGAGCTCGGGCGTCCCGCCACGCAGGAGGAGTTTCTCCTGTACCTGATGCACCCGAAGGCGGCGGTCGACTTCCTCAAGTTCCGGCAACGGTACGGCGACACCACCATCCTCCCCACCGGCGTCTGGTTCCACGGGCTGCGGAAGTTCGGCGACCAGGTGACGATCACGATCGGGAGCAAGCCGCACGAGATCCGGCTCGTCTCCATCGGAGAGGGGGTGGGCGGGGTGAAGCACGTCGTCCTGTCGGTCGACAACATCATGCACGTCTTCCCCGTCGAGCTTCCCGAGGCCGCGGCGGCGCGCAAGGCGATCCGGAAGGCGTCGCCGGGAACCAGGGGAGAAGTCGGGGCGACCGTCACCGGCACGGTGTGGCGGATCGGGACGAAGGACCGGGTGCTGAAGGAAGGGGACCGCCTCCGCAAGGGCGAGGAGGTCATGAACATCGAGGTGATGAAGACCGAGAACGCCGTGAAGTCCCCCCTGGCGGGCGTGATCCGCGAGCTGTGCGTGAAGGTGAACGACCGGGTCGAGGAGGGTCAGCTCCTCGCCGTGATCGACCCCGGGGGCGAGTGAGCCGGGCGGAACCCGCGGCCCGCCGACGGAATCCCAATCGGGGAGGGAAGGTTTCGGTGGAGGATCGGGCATTGATGCATCCGGCGGGCTTGGGCGATGCCGTGCAGTCGGCGGACCGTTTCTTCGAAGGACTTCGGGGCGCGCTGTCCCCGGTCGCGACGTCGGTGCCGCTGCCCCCGGGGCTGCGGTCCGCGGGAGTCCTCGTCCCGTTGCGGGATGCCGGCGGGGAGATCACGGTGACCCTTGCCCGGCGGACCGAGCGCGTCCCCCACCATAAGGGACAGATCTGCTTCCCGGGGGGCAGCCGGGACCCGGGGGACCGTGACCTGCTGGCGACCGCGTTGCGGGAGGCGGAGGAGGAACTGGGGATCCGGGGGAGGGACGTGGAGCTGCTGGGGTCGATGGCGCCGGTCCCCACGGTCACCGGTTTCTGCATCCAGCCGTTCGTCGCCCGGATCCCGCGGGACGCGCGGTTCCACCTGGAGGCGTTCGAGGTGGCGGAGACGTTCGACGCCCCGCTGTCGGCGTTCACCGACTTCTCCCTGTACCGCGCCGCCGCGACGACGTTCCTGGGGAAACCGTACATGGTGTACTTCCTCGACTACGACCGCTACACGATCTGGGGGGCGACGGCCCGCATCCTCCACAGCCTCGCGGAGCTCGTCCTGCGCCTGTCTTCACCGGGCGACGCGGAGATTTGACACTTCCCTCCCCGGACGCCTACAATGCCACCTCACCACGCCGGAACAGGAGCGCCATCCCGTTGAGCCCAACAGGGACACGGATCGACCACGACATCATCCTCGACATCGTCCCTCGCGGCGCGAAGGTGCTCGACCTCGGGTGCGGGGACGGATCGCTCCTCGAGAAGCTGGTGCGCACGAAGGGCGTCCGCGGAAGCGGCATCGAGATCTCGGACGAAGGGATCCGGGAGTGCATCGCCAGGGGGCTCGCCGTCCTGCAGGAGGACATCGACCACGGGTTGAAGGATTACCCCGACCGGTCGTTCGACTACATCATCCTCAACCAGACGCTCCAGGCGGTGAAGAAGCCCGACGTCGTCCTGTCGGAGATGCTGCGGGTGGGCGAGAAGGCGGTGGTCGGGTTCCCCAACTTCGCCCACTGGAGGATGCGGATGTACCTGCTGCTGCGCGGCCGGATGCCGAAGACGGAGTATCTCCCCTACGAGTGGTACGATACGCCGAACATCCACTTCTGCACCGTGAGGGACTTCGAGGAGTATTGCCGGAAGTTCTCCGTGCGGGTGGAGCAGCGCGTCTACCTTACGAACGATCGCGGGGGGAGGGTGCTGCGCGGGTTCGGACCGAACCTGTTCGCCGAGTCCGCGGTGTACCTGCTGTCGAAAAAGTGAGGAGTGTCCTCCCTTCCTCCCGCCGCTTCCCCGTTGCAATTCGCACTGCGATCGGATAGACTTCGCAGTTACATAACGTGGGGCTGTAGCTCAGCTGGGAGAGCGCCTGAATGGCATTCAGGAGGCCGACGGTTCGATCCCGTTCAGCTCCACCAGAAATTTCAAGGGGTTACGGTTTGCACCGTAGCCCCTTTTTCGTTCGATTGTGAAGTAATTGTGAAGTTGACGAGACAGATGGAGAAACATATTGTCATTTGATAGGAGATAACGTAGGGCGTCGTATACAAATTATGTGGCAATGAAAGGATGGACCGGGGGGTACTCGTAGGCACGCCACCACCCGTATTAACCCCCCTCAAAGCTATGATTCCTTGCCGAAGGAAGAGGCATAAAATTTCCCGGACAAGAACCCGGTATCAGAACGATCACATCGAAAGATCAAGGGGATTAATTTACATAACATTTAAACCCGTAGGACGGTAATTCATGGACATGCCCCAGAGAGCGGGGGACAGATAGAAGAACAATGCAGCTGAAAGGAGGGTCGATTTGAAAACGAAGAAGATGATGGTTCTGTTTCTGATGTTGTCGGCATTTGCCGCGTTTCCGGCCCCAAGCTATGCGGATCATTGGTGGGGCGGCTACCATTGGGCGCGAACAAGCAACCCGTTTACCGTAAAGCTCGGCGACGACGTGTCGGCCGCTTGGGATTACTATCTCTCGATCGCGTCAGACGACTGGAACTTTTCCACCGTTCTGAATACCACGATCGTGGATGGCGGGACCAACCCGAAGAGATGTCGTCCGACTAGTGGGCGCGTGGAGGTCTGCACCTCAACCTATGGCAAAAACGGTTGGCTTGGCCTAGCCCAGATCTGGGTCAGCGGCAAGCATATCACGCAGGCGGTCTCGAAAATGAATGACACGTACTTCAACACCCCGACGTACAATACTCCGGGGTGGAGGCAGCTCGTGATGTGTCAGGAGATCGGCCACACCTTCGGCCTCGATCACCAGGATGAGAATTTCTACAACGCGAACATCGGGACGTGTATGGATTACACGAGCAACCCGCTCGGCCCCCCCTCCAATGAGCATCCGAACCAGCATGACTATGACGAGCTCGAGATAATCTACAGTCACTTTGACGGCACGACTACTGTCGGTCAGACCGCCAACAACATGCCCCCCGCGGCGAGCGAGATCGACTTCAGTGGGCCGGCCCAATGGGGGAGGTCGATCCGATCGACCAACAGCGGCCGGACCGAGCTCTTCGAGCTCGATTTCGGCGGTGGGCACAAGGTGTTCACATTCGTCATCTGGGTGGAAGGGGAGGAGAGAGGGCACCGGTAATCGACAACCGTTTTGCCTGAGCTGACCGCCGCCCGAGCAGAGAGGAAAAGGGCGACGTTGCGGAGCCGGTCATAATCATTAAAGGGAATCCGGTCTCACGCCGGGTTCCTTTTTTTAGCGAAATCGGGCCGTGGGGGGGGCTCAAATCTCTCCTTTGGGGCCACCTTTCCCTCTCCGCGACGGAGTCTTTTCACCGACCATCTTATGGAGCGGGAAATGATGCACGGAACGGAGGGGGGTGGAAAACATGTTGAATCTGAATTCGGTCATGATCTTTTCGGAAAATCCGAAAGCGTTGTCGGAGTACTACAAAAAAGTCTTTCGTAAAAATCCCGACATGGAAGAAGGCGGCTATTACGGATATTCGGCAGGCGATATATTCCTCGGCATCGGACCGCACGACAAGGTCAAGGGTTCGAATCCAGGTCCGGAAAGGATTCAGTTGAATTTCCAGACGGCGGAGGTGAAAGAGGAATTCGAGCGGATAAAGGGGCTGGGAACCAAGGTTATCGCCGAGCCCTACCGGATGGATGAAGGCCATGAGGAATGGATCGCGACATTCGCTGATCCGGACGGCAATTATTTTCAACTGATGTCGCCATGGGAGAAAGGGAAATGAGTCCGCCCGCTGCGATTGGTCATCCATGGACGTCAGAGGCCGGAGGACCGTCCTAGGAAGCCGAGGATGCCGTACAGAAGCGTCAGCGGGTGGGGCGGGCACCCGGGGATGAACAGGTCGACCGGCAGGACGCCGCCCACGCCGTTTTCGACGGCGTAGGAACCCCGGAAGATCCCGCCGCTGGCGGCGCACGCCCCAATGGCGATCACGATCCGGGGCTCCGCGACCGCCTCGTAGGTCTTCACCAGCGCCTCCCGCATGTTTTTCGACACGGGACCGGTGACCAGCAGGCCGTCCGCGTGCCGGGGCGAGGCGACGAAGTCGACCCCGAACCGCTGCAGGTCGAAGATCGGGTTGCCCAGGGCTTGCGCCTCGAGGTCGCATCCGTTGCACCCGCCGGCGGACACCTCTCGCAGGTGCAGCGATCGTCCGAGCAGGGACCGGATGTCCGGGGCGGCCGTCGTGGGGGGAAATTCCTGTCCTCCAAGCACCAGGTGCTCCCGCTTGCCGCATGGCAGGCGGGGATCCCGCGTGAAGCGGATCCCCTCGCCGCCACACGCTTCCTCGCACAGGCCGCAGAATACGCACCGCCCGAGGTCGATCGTCCTTTTCTCCGGGTCGATCGCCTCCGTCGCGCACACCCTGGAGCACTCTTCGGCGACATTGCCGGATCGGAACGCGTCCATGATCACCGGCATGCCACGGAAGGGGGCCGGGAGGTCCCCCGCCGGCAGGTCGATGGTGACTTTCCCCGTGCGCGTTCGCTTCAGAATCGATTCCAGCATGGAATACCTCGTTAAAGGTCCGCGCCCGAGTACGACAAGTTGAAGCTCTTGTTGACCACGGGGAAGTCGGAGATGACGTTTTTCCGGACGGCGAACGACAGCGCCGGCCAGTTGCGGAACGACGGGTCGACGACCTTGTAGCGCGTGATCCGCCCCTCGCCGTCGACGGCGGCCGCGTGGACGATCTCGCCACGCCACCCCTCTTCGACGGAGACGACCAGACGGCGTCCCGCCCGGTCGACGACCCCTTCCGACGCGATCGCCCCGGACGGATTCGCCCCCTCGAGGATGCCGGGAAGCCAATCGAACGAGGCGCGCATCTCCAGGAACCGGACTCTTGCGCGGGCCATCACATCCCCGGTGTCGAGCAGTACCTTCGCCGGGGGCGATTCCACGTGGGCCGGGGAGGGAAAGTCCCGTCGCGCGTCGACGTCCCGGCCGGAGGCGCGGGCCGCCATGCCTACGCATTGGAGCGTCTTCGCCGTGTGCGGCAAGAGGCGCCCCGTTCCATCCATCCGGGCGACGACCGACGGGGCGTCCAGCATCGTTGACCCGACGCTCTCCACTTCGGTCCGCAGGCGCCCCAGTTCCGCGATCAGGTCTTTCGGCGCGATCCCCGGCACACGGGGGCCGATCCCCCCGATCCGGTTCAGTCCTCGCCCGAAACGGTTCCCCGTGATCTTCAGCAGAAGGTTCAGCGCCGCGCCGCGCAGGCGCCCGAAGTGGGCCGCGCCGAACAGGTACCCGATGTCGGTCGAGAGCCCACCGAGGTCCCCGCAATGATTCGAGATCCGCTCGATCTCGAGAGCGACGGCGCGCCACCGCTCCGCGGGCGGGTCCGCGGGATTTCCCGTGATCGCTTCGAGGAGGCGGGCGCACGCGGTCGAGTGCCCCACGGCGGTGTCCCCCGAGATCGACTCGGAAAGGAGGATCTTCGGAATTCCCGGGACTCCGGGGAGCAGCGACTCGATCCCCTTGTGCTGGTATCCGAGGCGGATCTCGAGGTTCTGGATCGTCTCACCCGCGCAGGAAAAGCGGAAGTGCCCCGGCTCGATGATCCCCGCGTGGACCGGCCCCACCGCCACCTCGTGGATCCCCTCGCCCCGAACGACGAGGAACCGGTAGCCGCGGCGCGCATCGGGCGCGGTCGCCTCCGCGGACCGCAGCGGGAAGAACTTCTTCGGCCACGCTTCATGGAAGCGCAGGGGGTTGAGCTCCGGGTGGCCTTCCGGCACCAGGCCGAAGAGGTCGTAGATCTCCCGCTCGAACCAGTGCGTTCCTGGGCAGATGTCGGTGAACGTCCGGAAGGAGCGCGGGGAGGGTTCCGCGCAGGCGTGGAGAAACCGGCCCGGGGCGGACCCCCCGGCGATCGCGTGAAGGAGAAATCGTCCCGAAGAAGGCTCCTCCGCGAACAGGGCGAGGAGGCGATCGCCGCCGGTGGAGGTATTCCGTAGGAACGCGCGGAACGCTTCCTCCGCCAGCGGGGCGGATAGGCCGAGGTCGAACGTGTGAATGCAGCGCATCGAATAGTTCCTTTCGCCGGTCAGGAGAACGCGACCACGGTGGCCAGCCGCTCCAGCGTCTTGTACAGGCCCGCCGGGACGTGGAGCCCCAGCCAGAGAGACGCCAGCAGCAGGACGCACGCCGGGAGGAGGCACCACAGTTCCGGGCCGGCAAGTTTTCGCGGCACGCCTTCCCCGAAGACCATGTCGCTTCCGTACATGAGGAAGGAGCCGAAAAGAATGGCGAGCAGGACGAGGTACGCGAGGGAAACGGCCAGGTGCCCGCCCGCGATCCCCCCGACGAGGATGCCGAACTCGCTCCAGAAGGCGCCGAACGGCGGTGAGCCGGTGATCGCGAGGATCCCCCCGAACAGCAGGATCCCGCGCAGCGGCGTTTCCCGCAGGATCCCGTGGATCTGCCGGATCCTCTGCGTGCCGAACCGCAGGATGAGGTCCCCCGCGACGAGAAAGAGCAGGACCTTGGCAACCGAGTGGTTCAGCACGTGCAGCAGTGCAGCCGGCCGGGCGGCGCCCCCGAACCCGAGCCCGAGGACGACGATCCCCATGTTCTCGATCGAGGAAAAGGCGAGCAGCCGCTTGATGTCCCGCTGGACCGCCACGAGGAGCGCCGGTACCGCGATCGACAGGATTCCGAAGAGGATCAGCAGGGGAGAGGCGTACGCGCCGGGGATCGCCGGGGCGACCCGCAGGATGGAGAGGAGCGCGCAGTTCAGCAGGACCCCCGACAGCATCGCGGATGCCGGCGCGGGGGCCTGGCTGTGCGCGTCCGGAAGCCACGTGTGCATCGGCGCAAGCCCCATCTTGGTCCCGTACCCCACGAGGAAGAAGAGGAACGCCAGCCGCAGGAAGCGGGGGTCGAGCCGCTTCGCCGCGAGTGGGAGCGCCGTGTACGTCAGCGGGACGTCCCCCGCCGCCCGCGAGAGGAAGATGATACCGAGAAAAGCGAAGGCGATCCCGACCGAGCAGATGAGCAGGTATTTCCAGGCGGCCTCCATCCCACGACGGTCCCCGTGCAGGTAGATGAGAGGGGCCGAGAACAGCGTCGTGGCCTCCACGGCGACCCATTGCAGCGCGAGGTGGTGGGAACAGACGACCACGACCATCGAGAGGACGAACAGGTTGGTCCACACGTGGTACATCCTCGCCTTGGCCGGGCCGATGTGCCCTCCCTCGAGCTCCCGCCGGAAATATCCGTACGCGTACACGGAGCAGAGGAAGTGGACGCCGGCGACGATCAGGAGGAAGTACGATCCGAGCTCGTCGAGCCGCAGGAGATCGCTCCACACGGCGATGCGGGGGGACATCCCCTGGATCACCGCGCCGGTAAGGAGTCCGGCCGCGCCGACGGCGGTTCCGAGGGCGGCCTGCCGGGGGGAGCGCGACAGGAGCGCCAGGATCACCCCTGCCAGCGGGGCGAGCAGCAGCAGCGGGATCATCCCCTAATCCTTCAACGTGTGGATTTTCCGGACGTCCATGTGGGTGAACGTCCGCTGGATCTTGAGCAACAGGATTCCCATCAGGAAGACGGCGACGAACAGGTCGAGGAAGATCCCCAGCTCGATCGGCAGCGTGAACTCGCTGCCCGACGCCGCACCGAACAGGAAGATCCCGTTTTCGAGGACGACGAACCCGATCACCTGGCTGACGGCCTTTACGCGCGTGGTCATCATGAGGAGCCCCGAAAAAAGGAGTGTGAGTCCCGCGGCGGCGCCGAGCCGGTCCTGGCCGGAAAGGCCGAACCGGGCGCACGCGACGAAGGCGGCGAGGGTCAGCGCGCCGATCAGGAGGATGAGGGTCTTCGTCGATACGAGCGATTCCGTCTCCCGTTTGATTTCCAGCCGGGTCACGGCGCGGGTAAGGATCATCGGGATCGCGACGCTCTTGACGGCGACGGTCGCGATGCAAAACGCGACGGTGCGCCAAAGAGGTCCCGGTGCCGCGAAAAAAGGGAGGAGGCCGAGCAAGAGCCCCTGCGCCGCGAGAGACCGGATGGCGGTCGGGATCCGCTCCGTCACGGCCATGTGGAGCCCGAGAAGCAGCAGCAGGATGGTGATGGTGTTCATCGGCGCGCCTTCCTTCAGCCCGCGTACCGGACGGCGAGCGCGATGGCGGCCAGCACGGTGGCGATCAGCAGGTACGAGGCGATCCTGGAAAGCCTCATCCGCGCCATCCCCGCCTCCGTCGCTCCGATCAGCGCTCCGAAGAGGACGACCTTTAAGACCGCCGCCGGGATCGCGAGAAACGGCGGCAGGGAGAGCGCCTCGGGGAAGAGGGTGCCGGACACGAGGGCGGAAAAGAGGACCAGGCGGACGCCGGAGGCGAGCTGGATCATCGCGAGATCGACCCCCGCGTGGTCCAGCACCATCGCCTCGTGGATCATCGTGAGTTCGAGGTGCGTCGCAGGGTCGTCCACGGGGATCCGCGCGTTTTCCGCCAGCAGCAGCAGGAACATCGTGCCGGCGAGGAGGATCACCTCCGGCCGCCAGAGCACCCTTCCCAGGGGATCGCCCGCGATCATCCCGCTCACCGTATCCGCACCCCCGAGGTACGCCAGGCCACAGAACGAAAGGATCATCGCGGGCTCCGCCATCGCCGAAACGGCCACTTCCCGGCTGGACCCCAGCCCCCCGAACGCGCTTCCCGTGTCCAGCCCGGCCAGGGTCTGAAAGAACCGGGGCAGCGCCATCAGGTAGAGAAAGAGGATGAAGTGCATCGGGAGAGGCACCTCGCGGGACCATAAGGGGGTCGCCGCCGCGAGGACCAGCGAAGCGCCGAGGACGACCGGCGCGGACAGGTCGAACACCCACGACGCCGTCGTGCTGCGCACAATCCCTCTTCGAAACAGTTTCCGCAGGTCCAGGTACGGCTGAAACATCGGCGCGCCTTGCCGGCAGGAGAGGAACGCCTTCGTCTTCCGGACGACTCCGACCAGGAGGGGCCCGAGGAGGACGAAGAGGGCGATGTGCGCGGCGAACGTCATGTCAGTGGAAGAAGACCAGCAGGAGCACGACGGCCCCGAGGATGTAGCCGAGGTACAGGTGGATGTACCCCGGGTGGAGGCGGCGCGCCTGGAACGCGGCCTGCACGAACAGGCGGTAGACCGGCAGGTAGAGGCCGTTCTCGAGGAGGTCGTGGAAGTGCGTCTCGTGCTCTACCTCGAGCAGGAACCTTCCGGAGAGCCGCTCCGTGCGTGTCGTGTGCGGACGGAGGATCCCCTGGAAGACGTGCAGGATCGGGTCTGCGAACGACGACGCGGTGTACTGCATTCGCGGGGTGGCGTACGGGAAGCCGCACCCCCACGTGCTCCCCGCGCGTCGGCCGTTCCGCAGCAGCAGGAACGTCCGCAGGAGCGACATACCCCCGATCGCGATCGCCAGCGCAATCGCCACGGTGAACGGTTTCCCGCCCGCCGCCGGGACCGCGGCGCCCACCGTCACTCCCGCCGACGAGAGGAAGGAGGTGATCTCCATGAGGCGGTCCAGGACGAGGGAGGGGAAGACCCCGAGTCCGAGGCAGACAAGGGCGAGCGTCCCCATCGGGAATTGCATCGCGACGGACGGGTCGCGGGCCGCGGACGCCTGGGCGCTGCGCGCGTTTCCGAGGAAGACCGTCCCCACGACCTTGACGAAGCAGACGACCGCCAGCCCCCCGATCAGCGCGAGTCCCGCCATCGCGGCCAGGAAGACTCCCCCGGGTGCCGCGCCCCCGGCCCCGGCCCACAGCCCCCGGTAGATCACGAACTCGCTCGCGAACCCGTTGAACGGCGGCACGGCCGAGATGGCGAGGGATCCGGCGAGGAACGCGACCCCGGTGAGCGGCATCCCCCGCATCAGCCCTCCGAGTTTCTCGATGTTGCGCGTGTGCGCGCCCTGGAAGACCGCCCCGGCCCCCAGGAAGAGGAGCGCCTTGAACGTGGCGTGGTTCAGGACGTGGAACAAACCGCCGACGAGAAGCAGTCGCGCGGCGTCGGGCCGTCCGGTGGCCAGGCACAATGAGGCCGCCCCGATCCCGATCAGGATGATGCCGATGTTCTCGACGCTGTGGAAGGCGAGCAGCCGCTTCAGATCGTGCTGTACGATCGCGTAGAGGACGCCGAAGACGCCGGAGAGCAGCCCCAGGGCGAGCAGGGTCGCCCCGAAGGAAGCGGGAGGGGACGGGAGCAGATAGAAGAGGAACCGGACGATCCCGTAGATCCCCATCTTGATCATGACGCCGGACATGACGGCGGAAACCGGCGACGGCGCTTCCGGGTGGGCGTACGGCAGCCAGATGTGGAACGGGAAGATCCCCGCCTTCGTGCCGAACCCGAGCAGGGCGAATCCGAACGTGGCCGCGAGGATCGAGGGATCCGCGATGGGGACCGTGGCGAACCCGTTGAAGGAGAACGAGCCGGTCGTCTGGACGAGGAAGAGGAACGCCAGGAGGATGCCGCCCGTCCCGATGTGCGTCGCGATCAGGTAGATGAGCCCCGCCTGCCGCGCCTCCTTCTTCTCGTGGTCGAGGACGACGAGGAAGTAGGAAGCGAGGCTCATCGCCTCCCAGCCGAGCAGGAACGACAGCATGTCCCCCGCGGAGACGACGAAGGCCATGGAGAGCAGGAGCAGGTTCAAGAGCAGCGGTGCGGCCTGCCCCCTCCGGTGCGCGTCGAATTCCTTCATGTACCCGACAGCGTACACGGAGACGAGGAACCCGATGAAGAAGACAAGGGCGAGGAAGAACGCGGAGAGCCCGTCGAGGAACAGCTCCGAGGCCGCCCATGGCACGGGGGCCGGAAGCGGGATGCGCATCGGGGCTCCCCTCATCGTCCCGACCAGCGTGACGACCAGGCCGAGGAGGGAGGCGACGGCGCCACTCCCGAAGCCGACGATGCGCGAGCGGCGGGAGTCCCGGATCAGGATCGCAAGGATGCCGGGTACGAGGAAGGCGGACGCGAACAAGTACGGCAACGCCGAAGGCATCGAGGACGGCTCCATTTCATCGGATCGTTGGAGGTCGACGGGCCGGGCGCGTTGAAACGGAGGTCACGGTCCTACGAGGTCACGGTCCTAACAAGAGTGGCACGCTACAAGAAATTCCGGGGAAGGTCAAGCACCTCGCGCACCTTCCGGGCGAGACCTTCCGCGGTGAACGGTTTCTGGAGGAAGGGGATCCTGTCCTCCAGGACGCCGTGTCGGAGGATGGCGTCGTCGGTGTACCCCGACATGTAGAGGATCCGCAGGTCCGGCCGCTGGATTTGGATCCGCTCGCCGAGCTCCCTCCCGCTCATCT
>Ga0326597_10011670_pt1 | contig 11623 bp, 13 predicted proteins | sample RVTome_12_FD_203789 | JGI IMG/M metagenome (GOLD analysis project Ga0326597, IMG submission 203789) | Soil microbial communities from uranium-contaminated site in the Upper Colorado River Basin, Wyoming, United States - RVT100D185 | ecosystem: Environmental > Terrestrial > Soil > Contaminated >...
AGGGTCGTCGCATACATGAAGAACAGCTGGCCCGTGACCGGCATGCCGACCGTGTACATGTGGTGCGCCCACACGATGAACGACAGGATGGCGATGGCCGAGGTCGCGTAGACCATCGACGCGTAGCCGAACAGCGGCTTGCGCGAGAACGCCGGGATCACCTGAGAAACGACGCCGAACGCCGGCAGCGCGATGATGTAGACCTCGGGGTGGCCGAAGAACCAGAAGATGTGCTGGTAGAGCACCGGGTCGCCGCCGCCCGCGGCGTTGAAGAAAGTCGTGCCGAAGTGCCGGTCGGTGAGCGTCATCGTGACCGCACCGGCAAGCACCGGCATCGCCGCCACCAGCAGGTACGCGGTGATCAGCCAGGTCCAGCAGAACATCGGCATGCGCAACAGCGTCATGCCCGGGGCGCGCATGTTGAGGATGGTGGTGATGATGTTGATCGAGCCCATGATCGAGCTCATCCCCAGCAGGTGGACCGCGAAGATCGTCAGGTCCATGCCGACGCCCATCTGTACGGTGAGCGGCGCGTACATCGTCCAGCCCACGCCGGGCGCGCCGCCCGGCACGAAAAACGAGATGATCAGCAGCGCGCCCGCGAACGGCAGGATCCAGAACGACCAGTTGTTCATGCGCGCGAACGCCATGTCGGGCGCTCCGATCTGCATCGGGATCAGCCAGTTCGCGAAGCCCACGAACGCCGGCATGATCGCGCCGAACACCATCATCAGGCCGTGCATGGTGGTCATCTGGTTGAAGAAGTCCGGATCCACCACCTGCATGCCGGGCGAAAACAGCTCCGCGCGAATCACCAGCGCCATCACGCCGCCGACCATGAACATCATGAAACTGAACCACAGGTAGAGCGTGCCGATGTCCTTGTGGTTGGTCGTCGTGATCCAGCGCATGACGCCGCCGTAGCCGCCGTGGCCGTCGTGCGCGTGGCCGTGGTTGTCGAGGACTGCACTCATCGACTGTCTCCTGATTTCCTGATTCGGTTTGCTGCGCCCGGCCTACTGTCGCGGCGCCCTGGCGTGCGCCACCTTCGCGGCGTCCGCCGCGCCATCGCCGCCGGTCGCGGCCATCTTCCTTTTCTGGTCGCTCACCCAGGCCGTGTACTCCTGCGCGCCGACCACCCGGACCACGATCGGCATGAAGCCGTGCTCCTTGCCGCACAGCTCGACGCACGCGCCGCGATAGGTTCCCACCGTGTCCGCCCTGAACCACGTGTCGCGGATGAAACCGGGCATGGCATCCTGTTTGACGCCGAAGGCGGGGATCCACCACGAGTGGATGACGTCCGCCGCCGTGGTCAGCACGCGCACCTTCTTGCCGATCGGCACCACCATCTCGTTGTCGACCTCGCGCAGATAGTGCTCGCCCTTGGGTGCGCGGCCCTCGATCTGGTCGCGCGGCGTGGTGGCGGTCGAGATGAAGCTGATGCCCTCGCCTTCCCCCTTGATGTAATCGTAGCCCCACTTCCACTGATAGCCGGTGACCTTGATGGTAAGGTCGGGATTCGACGTGTCCTTCTGCGCGACCACCGTCTTGGTGACCGGCCAGGCGATGACGACGAGGATGATGGCCGGGATCACCGTCCAGATGATCTCCACGGTCGTGTTCTCGTGGAACTCCTCGGCCTTGTGCCCCTTCGACTTGCGGTGCGCATACACGGAATAGAACATGAACCCGAATACGCCGACGAACAGTATCGTCACCAGCAGCATGATGTATTCGTGCAGTCCATGGATGGACTGCGCGATGCCCGATGCCGCCGGCTGAAGGTTCCACTCGAGCGCCGCGGCCATTCCGGGCAATCCTGCGCCGACCACGAGCGCCGCCCACAGCGCCGCCTTCGCTGGCCGCGCGCTCTTGCGTGCCGACATTACCGCCATCTTCGACCTCTCCCGATTCAAGCCCGCAGTCTTCTCGTCAGCTCGGCCGCGAGCTTCAGCGTCGAGATGGCGGCCGACTTCCAATTCCATCCGGGCGTCGCGCAACTTCACGCGCGCGCCGTAGCCCCGCATCTTCTCCAGGCGCACCCGCGCCTGGCGCGGATCCAGCTCGTAGCGCGCCATGCGCTCAGATTCCTCGATCTGGACGCGCGATCGACCGTCCTCGAGATCGATGCGCTCGCAATCGGCCGCGCGCCGCGCCTTGGCCACGAAGGCGACCCCGAGCAGCAGCACCTCGAGACCGGCGAAGGGCAGAATCAGCCACGCGCCGAGCGCAGCGAACACCGACGCGATGCCCAGGCTCGCCAGCGCGAGCATCGCGAAAACCCGCAGCAAACCCTCCGGAGAAATGGAGCAGTTCCGCCTCAGCAGTAGCCGGAATCCGCCCGCCTTCGCCTCGAACGCCAGCTCGTGCCGCGGGATGTCGGTGATGACCATGCTCAAGGATTTGTTCGGTCTGACCCAATTCTCGGCGCCCTTCGCATCCCGCGCCCGGGGGCCGGAAAAAAAGCCCGGCTAAGTTACCATAAGCGCGTTGCCTTCTCAATCGAGAAGGCAGCAGGAAATCCGAGCGTCCGCGCTTGGAGCGCGCTCAGATTTTCTTATGGCCTGCCGAATCGAAGCGCACCACCGCCTTGTCCCTGCGGGCGCGCGGCGCCGCCTTCCAGGCGTGACCGTAAACCACTTCATAGGTCGCCGGCAGCCGCCCGTCGCGCATCTGCGCCGCCAGTGCGCGCCGCAGTCGCTCGCGAAAGGTCGGCCCGGCAAGACCCCTGGGACGCGAGGCAAGCGCCAGGGTTTGCCCGCTCGCGCGCAGCTCGGCGAGGAACGCATCGGCGTCGCCGTAGGTGAGGGTGACGACCTCCGTGTCCATCACCGGAGCCGAGAACCCGGCCGCGACAAGCTGGTCGCCGAGGTCGTGCATGTCCATGAACCGGTGCACGCGGGCCGCGCCCGCCGCGGCACGTAGCTCCTTGAGCGTGTCGGGGCCGAGCGTACTGAACATGAGCAGGCCCTCGGTTCGCAACACCCGATGGAACTCCGTGAAGGCGGCAAGCGGCTCGCCGAGCCAGTGCAGCGCCATGTTCGACCACACCAGGTCGAGCGCGGCGCCGGCGATCGGCAGCGCCTCGAGCCCGGCGCACACCGCGCGCGGCGACCCGCGCCCGAACAGGCGAGACAGCAGCCCGCGCTTCAACGGCCCCTGGCGCAGCATCGCGAGGGAGAAGTCGAGCGCGACCAACTGAGCGCCCGCGTAGCGCGCGCAGATCGCGCGCGCCTCGCGCGCCGGGCCCGACCCGGCATCGAGAATGCGCGTCGGCGCGAGCTTGACGTAGTCCAGCCGCTGCAGCATGCGCATGCCGATCTCGGCCTCCAGGCGCGAGGCGCCCGCATAGGTCCGCGCCGCGCGCTCGAAACGCCGGCGTGCAGCCCGCCGGTCGATCGCGAGGCCGCTTTCAGCCACGATCGAGCGTGCGCTCGATGGACGCTGCGACCGCGAGCACGCTGCGGTCGCTCCCGGCGACACCGCACACGGACAGTCCGACCGGTGCAGAACCGGGTTCATGGCAGGGCAGCGTTGCCGCGCAGCCGTCCAGGAAGTTCACCACCCCCACGTTGCGCAGAATGCGCATGTTCCAGCGAAAGTAATCCTCGTCGCTGCGATCCACTTCGGCGATGGTCGGCGCGACGCAAGGCGTCGTCGGCATGAGGAAGGCATCGAACGGCGCGAGGAGCGCCCCGACCTCCTGCATGGTGGCGCTGCGCAGCACTCCCAGCTCGATGTAGTCGGCCGCGCCGATCTCCTTGCCAAGCATCACGCGCTTTGCGATGCGCGGGTCGTACTCGCCCAGCCGGTCTGCCCAGCGCCGGTGAATGGCGTAAGCCTCGGCGCCCGCGAAGCCTCCGTTCCTGAAGAATTCCGCTTGCCGGTCGAACGCGGCCACCGCAAGCTCGCTGATCGAGGCACCGGCCGCCGAAAGCTTCCTGAGCGCGCCTTCAAACGCCCTGCCCACCGCCGGATCGAGATCCTCGAGCAGGCTCGAGCGCGGCAGCAGCAGGCGAAGGCCCCGCAGCGGGCGCTCGAGCAGCGGCGCCGGCGGCTCGCCCGCGAGCACGGCGTCGTAGACGGCGCAGCAGGCGACCGAATTCGCGAGCGGACCGACCGAATCCAGCGTGTAGCTGAGCGGGAAGGCACCTTCGCGCGGCACCCGGCACGCCGTCGGCTTGAACCCGGTCACGCCGCACAGCGCAGCCGGCTGTCGAATCGAGCCGCGCGTATCGGTGCCCAACGCCATCACGCACATCCCGTCGGCCTGGGCCACCGCGGCGCCCGAGGACGAGCCGCCGGGTACCCGGCCGGTCTGACGATCCCACGGATTGCGCGGCGTGCCGTAATGCGGGTTCAGGCCGGTCGTACCGAACGCGAACTCGACCATGTTGGTACGCCCCATGATGACTGCGCCGGCGGCGCGCAGGCGTGCCACGGCCGGAGCGTCCGCCTTGGCGGAAGGCGCGCCCGCCAGCAGCTTGGACCCCGCGCGGGTGACGTCGCCGCCCACGTCGAAGAGATCCTTGACCGACACCGGCAGGCCATCCACCGGGGAGCGCACGATCCCTTGGCGCCGCAGACGGTCGGCATGGTCCGCCTCGGCGCGCGCCATCTCCGCGTAAACCTTGAGATAAGCGCGTGCGCCTTCGCCGTTTTCGTCCGCGATACGTGCGAGCGCGGCCTCGACGAGCTCGCGGCTCGATGTCCTGCCTGCGGCCAGCGCCGCGGCCAGCCCAGCCACCGTCCACTGTTGCATGCCTGGTCCCAGTGTGTTGCGGATGTCGAAGCGGCGCTTCGACGCTGCGTTCGCGCCGGGTGCCACCGCCGCCGGCCTTTGCGCGCCGATTCTCGCGGCCGTCTCGCTGGTACGTCAAGGCGCGCGGCATAATCTCGCAACCGATGAAGATCCTCGCGCGCGCCGCAAGACGCCTGGCCAACGCCGTGTTCGGGGGCCGCTGCTTCCTGTGCCGGGGAGCGGTGTGTGCCGCGCACGACGAGGGACTGCTGTGCGCGGCCTGTGATGCCGAGTTGCCGCGGCTCGAGGCGCCGTCCTGCCCGCGCTGCGCGCTGGCATCGCCGCATGGCGCCCTGTGCGGACGCTGTCTTGCCAATGCACCGCAGTTCGACGCCACGCTCGCGGCGCTCGAGTACCGCTTTCCGACCGACGCGCTGGTGCAGGCGCTCAAGTTCCGCGGCGAGCTTTCGCTGGCCGCGCTGCTCGGTCGGTTGCTGGCGGAGCGTATCGCCGGCGGCGAACGCGCTGACCTCGTCACCGCAGTGCCGCTCTCGGCGGCGCGGCTGCGCGAGCGCGGCTGCAACCAGGCGCTCGAAATTGCACGCGAGATCGCTCGCATCGCGCGCCTTCGGCTCGATCCGCATCTCGCCGTGCGCGCTCGAGACACCGCCGCGCAGAGCGCGCTAGCCTGGGCCGAGCGTGCCCGTAACGTTCGCGGGGCGTTCGAATGCGTCCGGCCGCTCGCCGGTGAGACCGTGGCAGTGGTCGACGACGTCATGACCACCGGCGCGACGCTCGAGGAGCTTGCCCGAACGCTCAAGCGCGCAGGTGCGGCGCGCGTGCTCAATTGGGTTGTGGCGCGCACCTTTCCGCCGCAGGACGGCGCCGACGCTTGAATTGCATGTTCGACATCGTGCTCGTGACGCCGGAAATCCCGCCCAATGCCGGCAACGTCATCCGGCTTGCCGCCAATACCGGGGCGCGGCTGCACCTGGTCGAGCCCCTCGGCTTCCGGATGGACGACCGACAGTTGAAGCGCGCCGGCCTGGATTATCACGAGCTGGCGAGCGTGCGCGTGCACCCGGACTGGGACAGCTGCTATGCCGCACTTCGGGATCGGCGCCTGTTCGCGCTCAGCGCGCGCGGCACGCTCGGGTATGCCGACGCTCGTTTCAAGCGCGACGACGCGTTCGTATTCGGCCCGGAAACACGCGGCCTGCCCGACGCGCTGCTCGCGCGGTTCTCCCCGGAGCGGCGGCTGCGCCTGCCGATGCGGCCGGGCAACCGCAGCCTCAATCTGTCGAACGCGGTCGCCGTGGTGGTCTTCGAAGCCTGGCGGCAGCTGGGCTTCGAGGGCGCACAGTGAGGCAAACCGGATCGTCTATTCCGACTTCGGATCGCGCGCCAAGAGGAGCTCGACCGCTTCCTTTGGCGTGACGCGCTCCTCGAGGACCGCGTGCACCGCTTCGGTCACCGGCATATCAACGCCTCGCGCCGCCGCCAGCCGCGCCACCTCGGCGCTCGAGCGTACGCCCTCGGCGACGTGCCCGAGCGCGGCGAGAATCTCATGGAGCCTGCGGCCGCGCGCCAGCTCGAGCCCGACGCGGCGATTGCGCGACAGATCTCCCGTGGCCGTGAGGATCAGGTCCCCTGCACCGGCCAGACCCATGAAAGTGTGCGCTGCGCCGCCCAGTTTCACGCCCAGGCGCGAGATCTCCGCCAGCCCTCGCGTAATCAGCGCCGCCCGCGCGTTCTGCCCGAGTCCCAGTCCATCCGATATGCCGACCGCAATCGCCATCACGTTCTTCACGGCGCCTCCGATCTCGACGCCGACCAGGTCGGTGCTATGGTAGACGCGCAGTCGTCCCCCGTGCAGCAGCGACGCGGCCTCACGCGCGAACTCGGCGTCGCGCGAGGCGAGCGTCAGCGCACAGGGCAGCCCCTGGGCCACTTCGAGCGCAAACGATGGCCCCGAGAGCGCGCCGCAGCGCCGCTCCGCCCCGAGCACCTGTGCCACGATCTCGTGCGGCAACAGACCCGAGCGCTGCTCGAAGCCCTTGCACAGCCATACCAGCGCCGGCGCGTTCTCGCGCACGCGCAAAGGTCCGAGCAGCTCGCGCAACCCGGCCACCGGTGTCGCCGCAAGCGCAAGCACAGCGTCCTTGAGGGCGATCTCGAGGTCCGCGCTCACCGCGAGCGCAGCGGGCAACGCGATCTCGGGAAGGTAGCGCTCATTGCGGCGCGCACCGGCGATCGCCTTGGCCTGCGATGCGTCGCGCGCCCAGAGGGTCACCGCGAGGCGAGGCGCGAGCGCGCACGCGATCGCCGTACCCCACGCTCCGGCGCCGAGCACCGCGACGCGGCTCATTGCCCGATCCGCGTCAGGCGCCCCACACCAGCGAGGCGCGCACAAAGCCGCTCGAGCCGTCGGGGTGGCGCACGCGCAGCCATCCGCCTGGCGCGATTTCGACCAGCTCGAGCGCGACGTTCTGCGCGGCCACGAACGAGATCGGCGCCGCGTCCTCCGCGCTCAGGCGTACCTGCGCGGAGGGCGCGGTCACCACCACCGTTCGCCGCTCGGACATCAGGCGTTTTTCGATCCACGACAGCGCACCGGTATGGTCGCGCACCTTGACCCACTGCTCGAGCGTGACGATCACTTCGAGGGGGTATTGCCGCGACACGACGTACAGAGGCACTGCCGCCTTTGACGGCGCGTCGTAGAGCACGGCAGCGGTCTCGGCGACCGAGCGATACTCTGCTGCGTGCACCGCAAGCGTCGCACCGGTCAACCCGACGAGAAGGAGTGTTCGCATGGTCAGCTCCGGATGACGCGCCAGCCTGGTCGGATCAGCCCGCGATCTCGATGCGCGAGCCGGAACCGCCTTCCTGTTTCTGGCGCTGGGCGTAAATCGCCTCGAATGACACCGGGGAGAGCAGGACCGGCGGGAAGCCGCCGCGCGTCACCAGGTCCGAGATCGTCTCGCGCACGTAAGGGTAAATGATCGTCGGGCAGGCGATGCCGAGCAGCGGATCGAGATCCTCCTGCGGCACGCCCTTGACCGAGAAGATCCCCGCCTGCGCCGCCTCGGCGAGAAACACGGTCTTCTCGCCGGCGCGCGCCGTGACGGTGATGCGCACCACGACCTCGAACAACCCTTCGGCGAACTGCCCGGCCTCGCTGTTGATCTGCACCTCGAGCTGCGGTTGCTCGGCCTGCACGAAGACCTGCGGCGCGTTCGGAATCTCCAGGGACAGGTCCTTGACGTAGATCTTCTCGATCTGGAAGGTAGCTTGATTTGCCTCGCTCATCGTCTCAGGACCTCCGGCTCTTGCGCGGCGGGTGCTGAAAGCAGCGCCGCGCGGTTCACTTGAGGAGCGCGTCGAGCTCGCCGGCGCGCTCCAGGTCGTAGAGATCGTCGCAGCCGCCGACGTGACGCTGCGCGATCCAGATCTGCGGCACCGTGCGCCGGCCGCTTTCTTGCATCATCTCCAGGCGCCGCGCCGGCTCCAGGTCGACGCGCACGATCTCCAGCTCGCTTACCCCCTTTTGGCGCAGCAGGCGCTCCGCCGACTGGCAGAACGGGCACGACGCCGTGCTGTACATCAGAACCGCTGCCAACTCATTTCCCCGCCGGCAGCCCAGCGTTCATCCAGGACGCATATCCTCCGGACAGGTTGTACACCTTCTCGAAGCCGTTCTTCCTGAGCAACTCCAGCGCCTTCGCCGAGCGATCGCCCGTCTCGCAATGCACCACCAGCGGCTTGTTGCGCAGCTTCTCCAGCTCGCCGAGGCGCTTCTCGAACTGCGCCAGCGGCACGTTCCTCGCGCCGACAATATGGCCTTTCGCGTACTCGGCAGCGTCGCGCACATCGATCACGATTGCGTCCTGCCGGTTGATCAACTGGGTGAGCTGCACCGTGTTGACCCAGGGGCCGCCGGCGCTACGGCGCAGCAGCGGCCAGAGCAGCATCGCGCCCGAGGCGAAGGCGATGGCAATGAGCAGGATGTTGTTCTTGATGAATTCCATGACGCTGTCAGCGACCGGCCGGCGCGCTCAGGCGCGCGGCTCGCCACAGAAGACTTCGCGCATCATGCCGATCAGCTGGAGCGTGCGCTCGTCGCTGACGCGGTAAAAGACGCGGTTGGCGTCCTTGCGCGGGCGCAGCACGTTCTTGTCGCGCAGGATCGCGAGGTGCTGGGAAATGTTCGACTGCGAGGTGCCGACCGCCTCGACGATGTCCTGCACGCTGACCTCTCCGCTGCCGATCACGCACAGGATCTTGAGGCGCAGCGGATGCGACATCGCTTTCAGGGCGCGCGCCGCCTGCTCGATGTGCTCCTGCTTGTCGATCAGCTCGAAGATGTCGCGCTTCATGCGGCGAGGATCCGGTTGAATGCCCCATTATTATAGAATATCGGGCTTATCCAGGTCTCGCCATGCAAGCCCCCGCCCACAAGCTCGTGCTCCTGCGCCACGGCGAATCGGACTGGAATCGCGAAAACCGGTTCACCGGCTGGACGGACGTGGACCTATCCGAGCGCGGGCTCGAGGAGGCGCGCAGTGCTGGGCGCCAGCTCAGGTCCGAGGGCTACGTGTTCGATCTCGCCTTTACCTCCGTGCTCAAGCGCGCCATCCGCACGCTGTGGATCGTGCTCGACGAGATGGACCTGATGTGGATCCCGATCGAGAACAGCTGGCGGCTGAACGAACGGCACTACGGCGCGCTGCAAGGGCTCAACAAGGCGCAGACAGCCGCCAAGTTCGGCGACGAGCAGGTGCTCGTCTGGCGCCGCAGCTACGACACGCGCCCGCCTGCGCTCGAGGCGGGCGACGCGCGCAATCCGGCCGCCGACCCGCGCTATGCGGGTCTTGCCAGAGCTCAGATGCCGCGGACAGAGTGCCTCAAGGACACCGTCGCGCGGGTCATGCCGTACTGGAGCGAGACCATCGTGCCGTCGCTGCGCGCCGGGCGCCGCGTTGTGATTGCGGCGCACGGCAATTCGCTTCGCGCACTCGTAAAGTACCTGGACGGCATCTCCGACGCGGACATCGTCGGCCTGAACATTCCTACCGGCGTACCGCTGATTTACGAGCTCGACGCGGCGCTCCAGCCGCAGCGGCACTACTACCTCGGCGACGCACACGAGATCGCACGGCGCGTTGCCGCGGTTTCGGCGCAAGGCAAGGCCAAGGCCTGAAGCGCACCCGTCTCGCCACGCTGCTCGTCGCGCTGCTGGTCGGCGCGGCACTCGATGGCGCCGCCCGTGGCGAAACGAGCACCGGCGCGCGGCAGCGCGACCTTGCGGAGCTGCGCGCGCGGATCGAAGCGCTGAAAACCGACCTTGAGGGCAAGGAAGCGTCACGGCGCGAGGCGCGCGATGTGCTGCGCGACTCGGAGCGCGCCATCTCCGATGCAAACCGCACGCTCGCCGCATTGGAGACCGAAGGCGCAGCGTTGCGCAAGCAGACGAAGCAACTCGACGAGCAGCGCCGCCAGCTCGAGCACGTGCTCGCCGCCCAGGAGGACGCGCTCGGGCGGCTGCTCGCGGCGCGGCACTCGGGTGGAGCGCCCGACGCCCTGCGCCTCGCCTTGTCCGGCGCCGACCCCGCCGAGGTGGCGCGCAAGCTCCATTACCTGACCTACGTCTCGCGCGCCGCTGCCGAGCTGGTCGAGAACTACCGCGCCGGGCTCGGCGAGCTCGCGCGCCTGCGCGAGGCGGCTCGCGAGCGCTCGAATCGGCTCGCTGAAGTCGAGTCCGCGCAGCGCGCCGACCGTGAAAGAATCCTCAAGGAGCGCCGTGAGCGGCGGCGGCTGCTCGAGCGCTTGGCCGACGAGATTCGCAGGAGTCGTCGCGAGATCAAGGTGCTGCGCGCGGACGAGGCGCGCCTGGCGCGGATCGTGGAGGAGATTGGCCGCGTTCTCGCCGCCAAGCCCGGCGCGGGCTTCGCGCGCGTCGAGAAGATTCCTGAATCGGGCGTGCAGAGCGGGCCGTTCTCGAGCCTGCGAGGCAAGCTGCGCCTGCCGGTGCGCGGCGAACTAACCGGGCGCTTCGGCGCTCCAAGAGGAGCGACCGGGCTGGAGGCGAAGGGGGTCTTCATCCGGGCGCCCGAGGGCGAGGCGGTGCGCTCGGTCGCCGCGGGACAGGTGGTGTTCGCCGACTGGATGCGGGGGTTCGGAAACCTGCTGATCGTGGACCACGGAGAGGCCTTTTTGTCGATCTATGCCAACAATGACTCACTTCTGAAACAAGTTGGCGACGCAGTCGGGCCCGGCGAACCGCTCGCGACCGTGGGGGCGAGCGGTGGCAACGAGCAAACGGGTTTATACTTTGAATTGCGGCATCTGGGCAGTGCGTTCGACCCGATGCGATGGGTGAAGCTCAATTGATCCGACACCGACGGTTCGCAGCATAAGGACAACGTATGCGCGGCAAGCTTCGCAGTATCGGCCTGATCATGGTCGGCGTCGTCGCCGGCGTTCTGGTCAGCCTCAACATCCAGGCCATCGCCGAGCGTTCGGCGCGCTCGCCGCTTCCGGTGGAGGAATTGCGCGCCTTCACCGAGGTATTTGGGGCGATCAAGCAGAACTACGTGGAGCCGGTGGAGGACAAGAAGCTGATCACCGAGGCCATCAACGGCATGCTGACGGGCCTCGATCCGCACTCGGCGTATCTCGACGCGGAGGCGTTCCGCGAGCTGCAAGTCGGCACCCAGGGCCAGTTCGGCGGCCTCGGGATCGAGGTCGGCATGGAGGACGGTTTCGTCAAGGTCATCTCCCCGATCGAGGACACCCCCGCGTTCCGCGCCGGCGTCAGGCCCGGCGACCTCATCATCAAGCTCGATGACACGCCGGTGAAAGGCATGACGCTGAACG
>Ga0326597_10011671_pt1 | contig 11622 bp, 8 predicted proteins | sample RVTome_12_FD_203789 | JGI IMG/M metagenome (GOLD analysis project Ga0326597, IMG submission 203789) | Soil microbial communities from uranium-contaminated site in the Upper Colorado River Basin, Wyoming, United States - RVT100D185 | ecosystem: Environmental > Terrestrial > Soil > Contaminated >...
ACGCAGCGGCAATTGCAGCATCCAAGGCCTACGAGGCGCAGGCGAAGGCGCTGGAGCAGGCGGTCCCGCAGACCGATCGGGCCGATCAGGCAGGAGCCGGATTTGCCGATCTGCTCGGCTCGGCCCTGGAAGCGGCGGGAGAAGTCGGCAAGGCCGCAGACGCCGGGCTCATGGCACAAGCGGTGGGCAAGGCCGAGATGGTCGATGTCGTGACCGCCGTGGCCGAGGCCGAGCTCACCGTGCAGACCATCGTCGCCGTGCGCGACCGCGTGATCTCCGCCTATCAGGAGATCCTGCGCATGCCGATCTGAGAGGCAGGGATGAGCGGGGCCGAAGTTCTCGACGTCGCGCGCGACGGCGTTTTCACCATGCTCAAGGTGTCCGGGCCGCTCATGCTGGTGGCGCTGGTGGTCGGCCTCGCGGTGGCGCTGTTCCAGGCGCTGACACAGATCCAGGAGCTGACGCTGGTCTTCGTGCCCAAGATCGTCGCCATTTTCGTCGCGCTCGTGCTGCTGCTGCCGTTCATGGGCGCGGCGCTGGCCGGCTACATGGACCGCATTCAGGTCTACATCGTCAACGGCTGAGGTCGCATGAGCGTCAGTTTCGCTCCCGAGGCGGCCTACATCTTCATGCTCGTGCTGGTGCGTATCGCGGCGATGCTGATGGTGATGCCGGCAATCGGCGAATCGAGCATTCCCGGCCGCATCCGCCTGGCGCTGGCACTGGTGCTGACGCTGATCCTGTATCCGGGCGTCGCGCCGGCCATCCAGCCCCCCGCGAGCCTCGGCGCGATGGTGGTGGCCACCGGGTTCGAAATCGGAATCGGCATCTTCATCGGCGGCGTGGCGCGGCTGCTGCTCTCCGCTGCGCAGGTGGCCGGAGCCATCATCGCCTACCAGATGGGCCTCGCCTTCGCCCAGAACGTCGATCCGACCCAGGGCGTGCAGAGCGCGATGCTGGCTTCGTTTCTGTCGGTGGTTGCGGTCACGGTGATTTTCGCGCTCGATCTGCACCACCTTCTGATCGGTGCGCTTGGTGACTCGTTCATCTTGTTCCCGCCCGGCGGCAGCCTGCCGACAGGCCAGTTCGCCGCACTCGCGATTGATGTGGTGGCGCGTTCGTTTTCCGTGGCGACGCAGCTCTCGGCGCCGTTCCTGGTGTTCGGCGTGGTGTTCTATGTGGGCCTCGGCATCCTCTCGCGCCTGATGCCACAGGTGCAGATCTTCTTTGTGGCGATGCCCGCCAACATCTTTTTCGGCCTGATCGTGATGATGCTGACGATGAGCGCGATCGGCTTCTGGTTTGCCGATCATTTCGCCGGCTCTCTCGATCCGATGCTGAGATAGGCGGCCAGGCGGCGATGTCGGAAACCTTCGACGACAGCGAACGCACCGAGGAGCCTTCCGCAAAGAAGCTCGAGGATGCGCTGCGGCGCGGCGACGTCGCCAAGAGTCAGGAGGTTACGACCTGGTTCGTGCTGGCCGCCGCGACCGTGTGTCTGTTCGCCTTCGCCAGCGACGCGATGGGCGGGATGGCGCGGATGCTGGCCCTCCTGTTCGAGCATGCGCATGCCCTGCCGGTGGACGGGCCGAGCCTGATTGCGCTGACCGATCGGCTCGGCGGCGCGCTCGGTGCGGCGGTGGCGGTCCCGACGCTGATCATTGTGGTGGCGGCGATCGCCGGCAATCTGGTGCAGCACCAGCCGGTTTTCAGCGTCGACCCGCTGATGCCAAAGCTCTCCAAGATCTCGCCGGTGGCCGGCTTCAAGCGGCTGTTCTCGGTCACCAGCCTGGTCAATTTCGCCAAGGGTCTGGCCAAGCTCGCCATTGTCGGCGTCGCCATAGTTCTGACGCTGTGGCCGGAGCGCGGGCGACTGTTCGACCTGCTCACCGCGGAGCCGGCGTCGCTGATGCCGGTGACGCGGCTCCTCGCGCTCAAGGTGTTCGGCGCCGCCATCGCCGCGCTGGCGATCGTCGCGGCCCTCGATTTCGCCTATCAGCGCCATCGCTGGTTCGAGAAGCAGCGCATGTCGATGAAGGAGCTGCGCGACGAATACAAGCAGATGGAGGGCGATCCGGCGGTGCGCGCCAAGCTGCGCCAGATCCGTATCGAGCGCGGTCGCAAGCGCATGATGGCGCAGGTGCCCAGGGCGACGGTGCTGATCACCAATCCGACCCACTTCGCCGTGGCGCTGAAATACGAAACCGGCATGCATGCGCCGGTCTGCGTGGCCAAGGGCGTCGATCTGGTGGCGCTGCGGATCCGCCGCATCGCGGAGGAGGCGGATGTGCCGATCGTCGAGAATCCGCCGCTCGCGCGGGCGCTGCACGCGTCGGTCGAGATCGACGAGGAGATTGCGGTCGAGCACTATCGCGCGGTGGCCGAGATCATTGGCTATGTGATGCGGCAGAGGACTATGGTCGGGCGAGGTGCGAATTCGTGATTCGGGGCGGCTCGGACATGGCGGTCGGCGAGATGGGCGCGAACGCGGCGCCCGATGGACAAGGTCCGGCGCCCGCAGCGGGCCGGTCGGTACTGCGCGTGGCCGGGCTCGGCGCGGCTGCGGTGATGCTGGTCGCCGGCGGCGTGCTGGTGTCCGGGCGCGACGCGGGCGAGCCTTTCGCGATGGTGGTCCTGGCGGTGCTTGCCGCCATCGGGCTGATCGCGCTGGTTGCCGCCTTCGCCGGGCTCGTCGTGCCGGCGCGGCGCGAGGAAGAGAATTTCGGCCGCCTCGTCGTCGACGCCACCGCGACCGGCTTCGCGGTCGCCGATGAAAGCGGCGAGATCAGGTTCGCCAACGACGCCTACCGGAACATTCTGGGGCTCGGCGCCGACGAGCCCCCGGCGACGCCGGAGCGGCTGCTGGCCGGGCGGCGCGAAGTCTCCGAAGCGCTCTACCGGCTCGCCGAAGCGGCGCGGCGCCAGAGCAGCTGGAGCGAGGACATTCGGCTCATCACCGAGGGCCGGGAGGAGCCGCGCTGGCTGAGGCTGCAGGTGCGTCCGGCGGGTGAAGAGGCGCCGGTCCGGATGGTGTGGCAGGTGGCCGATATCTCCGGCGACAGCGTGCGTCAGGAGGATACGTTCCGCGAACTGCAGCAGATCATCAACTATCTCGACCATGCGCCGGTCGGCTTTTTCTCGCTGCGGCCGGACGGGCGGATCGCCTATCTGAACGCCACGCTGGCGGGGTGGCTCGGACTCACGCTGGACAAGACCACGGGCGGGGCGGTGGAAATCGGCGAGATCGTATCCGGCGGATCGGCAGCGCTGCTGAACGATCTGCGCCCGGCGCCGGGCGGCTCGCGCATCGAGACCTTCGACATGGACCTCGCGCGCGTGGACGGCACCAGCGTGCCGGTGCGCATCATCCACCGCGTCGCCTTCGATGCCGAAGGCCGGCCCCGCGCGTCGCGCTCGGTGGTGCTGAACCGCGCGCGCCGCGAGGACGGAGCGGAGGACCTGCGTGCCGCGGAGGTGCGCTTTGCCCGCTTCTTCAACAATGCGCCGATTGCGATCGCGACGCTCGACGCGGACGGCACCGTGACGGGCGCCAACCCCGCCTTCGCGCGCCTGTTCGCCGGCCGGGGCGCGCGCGGCCGACCGTTCGGCGACGTGGTGGACGTGGACAATCGGGCAGCCCTTGGGGCGCTGATCTCGCGCGCCAGCGCAGGCGAGGCCGAACTTTCCCCGCTCGACGTTGCGTTCGGCGGCGGGCGCACAGGCCAAGTCTATCTGTCGCGCATCGAGGACGCACGCGACGGCTCCATCGGCCTTCTCGCCTATACCGTCGACACCACCGAGCAGCGTTCGCTCGAGGCGCAGTTCGCGCAAAGCCAGAAAATGCAGGCGATCGGCCAGCTCGCCGGCGGCGTGGCGCACGATTTCAACAACGTGCTGACCGCAATCATCGGGTTTTCCGACCTGCTGCTCGCCAACCACCGGCCAACCGACCCCTCCTTCCCCGACATCATGAACATCAAGCAGAACGCCAACCGCGCGGCCGGGCTGGTGCGCCAGCTGCTGGCGTTCTCGCGCCGCCAGACGCTGAGGCCGGAGGTGCTGTCGCTCACCGACGTGATCGCCGACCTCTCGGTGCTGCTCGGCCGCCTGCTCGGCGAGACAATCGATCTCGATGTGCAGCACGGACGCGATTTGTGGCTGGTCAAGGCCGACCTCAACCATTTCGAGCAGGTGATCATCAATCTCGTCGTCAATGCCCGCGATGCCATGGGTGAAGGCGGAACGGTGGCGATACGCACGCTCAATGTTCCAGCCGAGAAGGTCGCCGAGGTGCACGAGTCGGCACTGCCGGCGGCGGACTACGTGATGATTGAGGTCAGTGACACCGGAATGGGCATCGCCAAGGAAAATCTCGAGAAGATCTTCGAGCCATTCTTCTCCACCAAGGAGGTCGGCAAGGGGACCGGGCTCGGCCTGTCGACCGTTTACGGCATCGTCAAGCAGACGGGCGGCTATATTTTCGCCGACTCGGCCGGCGAGGGAGAGGGGGCGACGTTCCGCATCTTCCTGCCACGCCATATCGCCGAGGCGGGCGAAGCGGAGCCGACGCGCGAGCTGCGCGACGCGCGCCCGCGCACCGACCTCACGGGTAAGGGCACCGTGCTGCTGGTCGAGGACGAGGACGCGGTGCGGGCGTTCGCGGCGCGCGCGCTCGAGTCGCGCGGCTACACGGTGCTGCCGGCGCAATCGGGAGAGCAGGCGCTGGAGCTGGTCGACGAGGCCGACGGCGCGGTCGATCTCGTGGTGTCCGACGTGGTGATGCCGGAAATGGACGGCCCGACGCTCCTGAAGGAGCTCAGAAAACGCAACAACGACATGAAGATCATATTCATCTCGGGCTATGCCGAAGAAGCGTTCCGCAAGAGCCTTGGCGATGAGGAGCGCTTCCGTTTCCTGCCGAAGCCATTCTCGCTGAAACAGCTCGCCCAGGCGGTCAAGGACGCGATCGAGGCGGAATAGGGGCGGTCGGGCGAAACCTTGCCGGCAGATTGCCCATGGCGCGATGACGCTGACCTTCGAGGACGGCAAGGTCTTCCAGTTACCGGCCGGATGGAGCGATCCGCAAGACACGCCCGAGGACCAGGTGACCATCACCTGCGATGTCCAGGGCGGCGAGGAGCTCGCCCGGAAGGCGATCATCGACGAGAACTGCAGCGGGGATGATGCGGAGTAGGTCCGGCCGATCGCCATTCGATGCCCCGCGCGGCCGAAACGCGCTTGCCTCGGCCCGGCGCCGGGACGACGATGGCGCGGGATGGTTGATCGCACACATTTCAGATCGGCTCGTGCCAAAGCGCGGCCGCGCCGCCGCTCCAAGGTTGGCACCGCACCCGGCTTGCTGATCGCCGATCCCAATGCCGCCCAGCCGACGCTCCACGTCATTGCCTACGGGCCCGACCGCGTCACCGAGTTCGCCGACTGCACGATGGAGACCGCTCTCGCCGCGCGCGGCCAGGCGCCGATGGTGTGGATCGACGTGGCGGGCCTTGGCGATGCCGAACTGATTGCCAGCATCGGCGAGGCCTTCGGGCTGCATCGGCTGGCGCTGGAGGACGTGGTGGACGTGCATGAGCGTCCCAAGGTCGAGACCTACGAGGACCATCTGTTCGTCATTCTGCGCATGCTCGATACAGGCCGCGAGCCGGCGACCGAGCAGCTCGCGCTGTTCGTCGGCGCGGGCTTCCTGATCAGCTTCCAGGAACGTGCTGGCGATTGCCTGGAGCCGGTCCGCGAACGGCTGCGGCATGGCCGCGGCCGGCTGCGCGTGGAGGGCGCGGACTATCTCGCCTACGCCCTTATCGACGGTGTGATCGACGCCTATTTTCCGATGCTGGAGCATTACGGCGAGGTGGTCGACACGCTCGAGGACGCGGTGGTGGCCGAGCCGCGGCGTGAGCAGGTGACGCGGCTCTACCGGGTCAAGCGCGATCTGCTCATGCTGCGCCGCGCGGTGTGGCCGACGCGAGATCTGCTGAACGCGATGCTGCGCGACGAGAATCCGCTGCTCACCAGCCACACGCGGCTGTTTCTGCGCGACGCCTACGACCATACCGTGCAGCTCATGGACCTCGTCGAGACCTATCGCGAGATCACCACCGGTCTGCTTGACGTCTATCTGTCGAGCCAGAGCGCGCGCATGAACGAGATCATGAAATTCCTCACGATCATCGCGACCATCTTCATTCCGCTGGGCTTTCTCGCCAGCCTGTGGGGGATGAATTTCGACCGCGCCGCGCCGTGGAACATGCCCGAGCTCGGCTGGCGGTTTGGCTATCCCGCCGCGATCGCGGTGATGATCGCGGTGGGCGCCGGCCTTCTGATCTATTTTCGCCGCAAGGGATGGCTCGATGCCGGGGCGGACCGGATCGATGATGACCCTGACCGGCGGGAGGGCGAAGGCGCGCGGCGTGGGTGAGGGCGCCCGGCGCGCCACCCGGTCATCTTGCCGCGACATCGCGGCAGCAGGCGATATGGCGCGAATGCGCCCAGCCGCGATATCCCTCAATTTCGGTGTTCCGCACCACGATTTCGAGCCAGAGCGCAATCCGATCCGATTGAATCGGATAGACGCTCTATCTGTTTGCTTATCGATCCTCGCTTCGCTCCGGTCGGATTATGCTCCAGGCGGCGGAGCGGCCGATCGCCTCGGCTATGGCGCGTGCGTCGCCGACCGCCTTGGCGAGCGGGTCGACATGCTCATGGACGTCGTTTCCAAGCGCCAGGGCGATGCGGCGCTCTGCCGCGGCCGGCTGCGACAGCAGGGCCAGAGCCGGCCCAGAGAGCCGGCCAGAGAGCCGGCAAGGAGGCCAACCAGGAAGGCGGTCGCAGAGAGGCGCCGGGCCTGCGCCGACATCGTTTTCTGCCGGTTTGGCCGTGGGCGCCGCGCATGTTTTTGTAGACATTGCGAGCGCGCCGATCCGGCCGTGGCCTCGTCGCGAGGGCGTCCGGCGGCGGCGGAAGGGCGTTTGTTCCAATTTTGTTCTTGTCATGTCGGAACAAAACCAGTACATATTGCCACATTGAATGGCACTCATGGCTGTGAAATAAGGGTCGGGATAATGTCAAGAAACACGCTGCGCCTGGTTGATGGAGATGCGATGGACAAGGACAAGGCGCTCGAGGCGGCGCTGAGCCAGATCGAGCGGGCCTTCGGCAAGGGCTCGGTGATGAAGCTCGGCGCCCACGGCAAGGTGGTCGAGATCGGCTCGGTGTCGTCGGGCTCGCTTGGTCTCGACATCGCGCTCGGCATCGGCGGACTGCCGCGCGGCCGCGTGGTCGAGATCTACGGGCCGGAATCGTCGGGTAAAACGACGCTGGCGCTCCATACCGTCGCCGAGGCTCAGCGCGGCGGCGGCGTGTGCGCCTTCATCGATGCCGAGCATGCGCTCGACCCGTCCTATGCGCGCAAGCTCGGCGTCGACATCGGCGAGCTTTTGATCTCGCAGCCCGATACCGGGGAGCAGGCACTCGAGATCGCCGACACGCTGGTGCGCTCCGGTGCCGTCGAGGTGCTGGTGATCGATTCGGTGGCGGCGCTGACGCCGCGCGCCGAGCTCGAGGGCGAGATGGGCGATTCGCTTCCCGGCCTGCAGGCGCGGCTGATGAGCCAGGCACTGCGCAAGCTCACCGCGTCGATCTCGCGTTCCAACTGCATGGTGATCTTCATCAACCAGATGCGGATGAAGATCGGCGTGATGTACGGCAGTCCGGAAACCACTACCGGCGGCAACGCTCTCAAGTTCTATGCCTCGGTGCGACTCGACATCCGCCGCATCGCCCAGATCAAGGACCGCGACCAGGTGGTCGGCAACCAGACCCGGGTCAAGGTGGTCAAGAACAAGGTGGCGCCGCCGTTCAAGGAGGTCGAGTTCGACATCATGTACGGAGAGGGCATCTCCAAGACCGGCGAACTGGTCGATCTCGGCGTCAAGGCCGGCGTGGTGGAGAAGTCGGGCTCCTGGTACTCCTATGACAGCCAGCGCATCGGCCAGGGCCGTGAGAACGCAAAGGCCTTCCTCAAGGAGCATGGCGAGATCGCGGCGGCGATCGAGGCGGCGGTGCGCAAGAGCTCGGGCCTGATCAGCGAGAAGATTCTGGCCGGGGAGGCGGATGAGGGCGATACCGATTTCAGCACCGCCGGGGCGGCCGACAGCAAGGATTTGCGGGAGTCGGGAGCCGGCGCCTGATCGGGCCCGTTGCGGTGGCGGGCGCGCCGGGCGCGGGCGATCCGCGTTAGCGGTGCGGCCGCATAGGGTTCGAGCCGACGGGCGACGGCGGCACCTGCCGGCAGAACTGGACAAGCCGTCCGTCGCTTCTATAGACATCGATCGGTTGGTTGGGCGCGGCCCGCGGCGGGCCCGCGCCATGCATTTGCGGGTGTGCCACGTGACCGGTGTCAATGAGATCAGATCGGAGTTCATCGATTTCTTCGTGCGCAATGGGCACGAGGCGGTGGCTTCGGGCCCGCTCGTGCCGCGCAACGATCCGACGCTGCTGTTCACCAATGCCGGCATGGTGCAGTTCAAGAGCGTGTTTACCGGGGCCGAGAAGCGTCCCTATTCGCGCGCCGTCACGGCGCAGAAATGCGTGCGCGCCGGGGGCAAGCACAACGATCTCGACAACGTCGGATATACCGCGCGCCACCACACCTTCTTCGAGATGCTGGGCAATTTCTCGTTCGGCGACTATTTCAAGGAGCGCGCGATCGAGCTTGCCTGGAAGCTGGTGACGCGCGAGTTCGGGATTTCCGAAGACCGATTGGTGATTACCGTATTCGCGCAGGACGAGGAGGCGCACGCGCTGTGGCGCAAGATTGCGGGCCTGCCCGAAGAGCGCGTCATCCGCATCGCCACGAGCGACAATTTCTGGGCGATGGGCGACACCGGCCCGTGCGGGCCGTGCTCGGAGATTTTCTACGACCATGGCGATGCGATCGCCGGCGGCCCTCCCGGCAGCGCCGAGGCCGACGGAGATCGTTTCGTCGAGATCTGGAACCTTGTGTTCATGCAATACGAGCAGATCGATGCCGATACGAGGATCGATCTGCCCCGTCCCTCGATCGACACCGGCATGGGCATCGAGCGGGTCGCGGCCGTGATCCAAGGGACGCACGACAATTATGGCATCGACCTGTTCCGGTCGCTGATCGCGGCGTCGGTGGAGGCGAGTGGCGTGGCCGCCGACGGCGACCGGCTCGCCAGTCACCGGGTCATCGCCGACCATCTGCGCGCCGCCGCGTTTCTCATTGCCGATGGCGTTTTGCCGTCGAACGAGGGCCGCGGATACGTTCTGCGCCGGATCATGCGGCGCGGCATGCGCCATGGCGCGCTGCTCGGCGTCGAGGAGCCGCTGCTGCACAGGCTGGTGCCGGCGCTGGTTCGGGAAATGGGCGCGGCCTATCCCGAGCTGGTTCGCGGCGAGGCGATGATCGCCGAGACGCTGGAGCTCGAGGAGACCCGGTTCCGGCGCACGCTCGAGCGCGGCCTCAGGCTGCTCGAGGAGGAAACGGCAGGGCTGGGGCCGGGCGACCGGCTTCCAGGCGAGACCGCCTTCCGGCTCTACGACACTTACGGATTTCCGCTGGACCTGACCGAGGATGCCTTGCGCGCACGCAATATCAGCGTGGACGTGGAGGGGTTCGACCAGGCCATGGCGGCCCAGCGCGCGGAGGCGCGCGCCGCATGGACGGGCTCGGGAGAGACGGCAACGGAGGGGGTATGGTTCGGCCTGCGCGAGCGGCTCGGCGCCACCGAGTTCGTCGGCTACGAGACCGAGACGGCGGAGGGAGAAATCCGCGCCATCATCGTCGATGGCGAGGAGCGCTCGCGCCTCGAGCCGGGCGAACAGGGGGAGCTGGCCGTCAATCAGACGCCATTTTACGGCGAATCCGGCGGCCAGGTAGGCGATCGCGGCCAGATCGCTGCGGGCGAGGCCACGCTTTTCACGGTTTCGGAAACACAGCGCCGGCTCGGCGATTTGATCGTCCATATCGGCAGGCTGGAAAAGGGGGCGGCTTTGACGACGGGAATGCCGGTGCGCCTCATGGTGGACCGCTCCCGGCGCGCGCGGGCGCGAGCAAATCATTCCGCGACGCATCTCCTGCACCAGGCGCTGCGCGAGGTTCTGGGCGGCCATGTGGCTCAGAAGGGCTCACTGGTCGAGCCCGAAAGGCTGCGTTTCGATTTCAGCCATCCCCGACCCATGACCGGCGAGGAGATCGAGGCGGTGGAGACGTTGGCCAACGATGCTCTGATCGGGAACACCGCCGTGACGACGCGGCTGATGCCGGTCGACAACGCGATCGAGGCCGGCGCCCTGGCACTGTTCGGCGAGAAGTACGGCGAGGAGGTGCGCGTCGTCGCCATGGGCCCGGTTGCGCCGGCAGGTGACGGTTCGGGCGAAACCGCGCGCCGCGCCTGGTCGGTGGAGCTGTGCGGCGGCACCCATGTCAGGCGCACCGGCGATATCGGCCTCATCACGATCACCGCGGAACAGGGCGTCGCCGCCGGCGTGCGGCGCATCGAGGCGCTGACCGGGGCGGCGGCGCGCCGGCATCTCGAGGCGAGCGACCGGCGGCTGCGCCAGGTGGCGGCGCTGGTCAGGGCGCCGGTCGAGGAGGTGGGCGAAAGGGTAGCCGCGCTGGTCGAGGAGCGGCGCGCGCTGGAGCGCCAGCTCGCCGATGTCAGGCGCCGGCTGGCGATGGGACCCGGCGAAGGAGCGGACGGGCAGGCCGCGGTGCGCACGATCGCCGGCGTCAAGGTTCTCGCCAAGACCGTCGAAGGTGTGCAGCCGAAGGACCTGCGCGCGCTGGTGGACGCGGGCAAGAAGCAGATCGGTTCCGGCATCGTCGCCATCGTCGGCATTTCCGACGACGGCAAGGCGGGGCTCGTGGTCGGCGTCACCGACGATCTCACGGGGACGCACGATGCGGTCGAGCTGGTGCGGCGCGGCGCCGCCCTGCTCGGTGGCAAGGGCGGCGGCGGACGCGCCGACATGGCCCAGGCCGGCGGTCCGGACGCGGCGCGCGCCGGCGAAGCGCTCGACGCGATCTGCGCGGCGCTCGGCGCGGCGGCCCCCGCCTGACCGGGCGAGGGGCGGGGCGGCGGGCGCGCGAATGGCGATGTCCACCAGCCGGCTGCGCCTTCGCCTTTTCGAGATCCTCGAGGAAGGCCGCATCGGCGACCCGGTAAGCACCGCCGTCGACCGCGTGCTGATCGCGCTCATCGTCGTCAATGTCGCGGCCGTGGTGCTGGAGACCGTGGATTGGCTCGGCGCCCGCTATCGCGCGGTGTTCGACGCGGTCGAATGGATCTCGGTGGCGATCTTCAGCGTCGAATACGCGCTGAGAGTATGGGTCGCCGATGCGCGCGCCGGACCCGACCCGCGCGCCAGGCGGGCAGCGCGCGCACGCTACTGCCTGAGGCCGTCCGGGCTGATCGACCTCCTCGCGATCGCCCCTTTCTATGCGAGCCTCTTCTTACCCACCGTCGATCTTCGCTTTCTGCGCATGTTCCGCCTGGTGCGCTTCCTCAAGCTCGCGCGCTACTCGCCGGCGCTCGGATCGCTGCTGCAGGCGATCGCGTCGGAAAGCCGGGCGCTGGT
>Ga0326597_10011672_pt1 | contig 11622 bp, 13 predicted proteins | sample RVTome_12_FD_203789 | JGI IMG/M metagenome (GOLD analysis project Ga0326597, IMG submission 203789) | Soil microbial communities from uranium-contaminated site in the Upper Colorado River Basin, Wyoming, United States - RVT100D185 | ecosystem: Environmental > Terrestrial > Soil > Contaminated >...
CGCGAAACAATCAATCAGTCCAATCACTCGATCCAGCCCCGAGAGCAACAGCACCCCCGCATCGGAGCTGATCTCCCCGCCGTCAAATGCCGACTGCACCGCGCGCCGCCCCACCGCTTCAAACTCATACCCCGTTAGAAACACGCTCCTCCGTTCAGACTCAAACCCCGTTGGACAAGGCTAGCGATTGACCGCCGAACGCGCGGCAGATACGCTACCGGTTAGCGAAAAAGGTTTCTTGAGTATCTATGCCCTGCGCGCCTTATCTGCTGATGCCGCAACTCGCAGCGTTGTTTTTTCGCTCGTTAACTACACGCTCATGCGCGGGACAGTGATATCGCATTATTGGACAACGAAAACGGAGCGCCGCATACGATGATTCCCGCGGGGTGGGGGCGCGTCAGGCTCGTTTTGTTCTGTCCGCCCATGTATCCCCACGCCTATGCGCTGAACGAGACGATCGACTTTTTCATGTACTCACTGCGCAGGCTCGGCTGCGAGGTGGACCGGGCGGAAAACGAACTGCTGCCCACCGGCCGCAACCTTCTGTTTTGTGCCCATCTTCTGGGTGGGAATGCCTCGATCACCCTGCCCGTCGACTGCATTGTCTACAACACCGAGCAGATTGAGAGCGGGTCCCCGTTCGATTCCGCAGGGTATCGCGGGCTGCTCGGACGCCATCCCGTGTGGGACTACAGCGCCCTTAATGTCGAGCGGCTTGCACCGTTGCTCGGGCACGGGTGCTTGTATCACGTCCCGGTCGGATACGCCCCGGAACTCGCGCGCATCGAGCGATCCGATCTAAAGGACATCGACGTGCTATTTTATGGAAGTCTGAACGTGCGTCGTCAGCGGGTGATCGCCGCGCTCGAGGCAGGCGGTGCGCGCGTGCATTGCGCCTACGGCGTGTATGGCGCAGAGCGCGACAGGCTGATCGCCCGCTCACGATTGGTGCTCAACGTGCACTTCTATCCGACCAATATCTTCGAAATGGTCCGCGTTTCGTACTTGCTCGCCAATCGAACCGCAGTTGTATCGGAGCGCTCGACCGGGACGGAAATCGTGCCGGAGCTGACGGATGCGGTGGCCTTTGCCTCGTATGAAGACTTGGTCGAGACTTGCGTTTCGCTGCTGCGTGATGACGCGCGACGACAGGCGCTCGCAGACAGGGCTTTCGAGTGTTTCAGCCGGCTTACCTATCGTGACGAACTAACTGCAGCGATGAGAGCAACGGGAAATGTCGCAGGCGATGGTCCCTGCTAACGGCGAGCTGCCGCGCAAGCTCAACCTCGGTAGCGGCAAGTCGTGGCAGGAAGATAGCCTGAACATCGACGTCAATCCCCTATGGCGGCCAGACGTCTGTATCGACATGAGCCTGCCGGACTTGCTTGCGCGTTCCGTACATTCCGAGCGATTCGGTCGCTTTTGCTTGCCGCCGGATTATTTCGACGAAATCGTGGCAGTCGACGTGCTGGAACACGTTCCAAACCTGGTCGCGTTGATGACCAATTGCCTGAAGCTGCTGCGCAATGGTGGGGTGCTCAACGCACTGGTTCCGTTCGATCTGAGCTACGGGGCCTGGCAGGACCCCACTCACGTTCGCGCCTTCAACGAGCGCAGCTGGCTCTACTATACCGACTGGTTCTGGTACGTCGGCTGGCGGGACGCCCGCTTCGATCTCTGCGAGCTGAAGTTCCTGCTCTCCGATGTGGGCCAGAAACTGTCGAGCGAGGGCGCGAGCAATGACATCGTCGCACGGACGCCGCGCGCCGTGGACTCGATGCAGGTCACGCTGTCGAAACGTTTCCTTTCCGACGCCGAACGCGCCGAATTTGACCGCCGCACCCGACGCGCCTGAGGGGACCGATTTGCCGGCACCGCTGGGCGAGCCTCTGTTGTCGATCACCGCGTCCGCTCCCTCCCGCGTGTTCCGGAAGCTTGTACTACTGTTATAGCCGCGGTGATCCGGGAGGCGAGGGGCAATGCTAAGAACCCGATTTTCGGTGTCGACACATAGCCCGCCGATGAGCACACGCAGCGACCTACGCATGAGCTGGGCGCGGTTCCTGAAACGCTCCTTCGATTTCGACATCGAGCGGTGCGCGTGTGGCGCTCAGTTGAAGATCATCGCCGCCATCGAAGAGCCCGCCGTGATCGCGCGGATCCTCGCGCATCTGGGCCTGCCCGCGCGTGCGCCACCACGTTCACCAGCGCGGGAGCTTACGCTATTCAACGCGGCCTGAGCCGCAACGTGACACCGGTTCTGCGACAAGGCTGACCCGGCTTGGCCCGCGTTCGTGCCAAGCGGTCAAACTGCGTCGTAATAGCGCGGCTCGCGGCCCTGTCGCGTTCAAACAGTCGTCGAGAGACCTAAATTTTCACCGAACACCGCGCGATTGACTGTTGGATGGGCGCACGATAGAGTCGCGCTGAGCGAAAAAGGTGTTTTGAAAAGGCTATCCTCTTCTCGACATTGGTGCGCACAAAGGGTTCTACGGACTGCTCGCCGCGCGTGCAGCTGGCGCGGAGACGGCGATATGTTGCTTTGAGCCGCGCTCTGACAGTTACGCCCGACTGCGCATGAATATCGATGCGAACGGTTTCACCAATATCACCGCCTTGCATACGGCGGTGGGCATGAAGGCGGCGAGGTAATCATCGGGGCCGACTCACACAGTGGATCAATGGGCTCACACGCGGGCGGTTCTTCCGAAGGCCAGCGCCGCACGCGTACCGAGCGTGTGGCTGTGGTCAGCATCGACGACTTTGTGCGTGACCGTGGCGGCCAAGTGGATCTCATGAGAGTCAGCCTAGAGGGCTCGGGGTTGATGGTGCATTCTGGCATGACATCGATCATTTCACGGGATCACCCAGATTTTCTTTTCGAGATACTGCCGAGTGCACCGATACAAGAGATCGATCGAGTGCTGGCCGTGGCCGGCTACCGGTTCTTTGCTATTGACGAGGACGATGGTCGCCTCATTGCGCTGGCCGAACTTACAGATTGGTCCGGCGAAGGCGGATTTACCTGCTGGTCGATGGTCCGCCGTAAGTCCGACGCACGCTCAGTCGCCGAGAAATCCGGAAACGATATCCTGTTGTCCTGAATCCCAGGTAAAAACATTCACAAAAGAACTTACTGCAATACCGATTAACGCCAGTACCGACTATATTAGGGTGAAATTTACCGCGTGATCTTTGAGCGTTCGATCTACTCCCTACGCCTCGATGAATTGAGACACTTCGAACACGCCTTGCAGGTTCGTGTCAATCAACGCAATCCGTACCAGGCCTCGGCCCAGACTGCCGAGGATTGCCAAAGATTGACTGCGTCCAGCGCCCGTTGATACGCTCCTGCGTGACTCGGCCCAGTTCGTCCCGAATTCCTGAGCCTCACCTGGACCCACACGCATGCTGCGCAAACTACTCGCCGATGCATTTCGCAGTCGCCCGCAGCGGGAAAAACCTCCCGCTACTTCAGCGGTTGGTAACGCATCGACGCAAGACGCCGAGTTCGAACGTGTCATGCAAACGCTAGACCGGGCGCAAGCTGCCTCGGATCTGGGTCTGCACCGCCAGATCCTCTTCGGCGACATCAAGCTGGGTAGCAATGACATGCTCGGACTGATGGACCGCTGCCTCGCGGACTCGCGCACCGGCATGCGCCCCGGCAAGGCGATTCACCGCTACGAGAAGTCCTATACCCTGAGCCGCTACGTATTACACACCATCGAGGTGGCCGGGGGCCGGGCCGAATGCGGGGTATTCACGGGATTTGTCTCCCTGCTTAGCTGCCGGCTGCTGGCACAGTCGTGGCCCAGCTGGCGCGGCGACGGTTACCACCTAGTGGACAGCTTCGAAGGCCTGTCCCGACCGGTGGAGCAGGATGTCCTCGCCAGCGGCTCCGGAAGAACCGTCTTCAGCGCCGGGGACATGGCTGCCCCCATCGAGTACGCCAGGCACGCGATGCGCGATTTCCCCGACGTATCCATACATCGCGGCTGGATCCCTGCCGTGCTCGCAGAACTTCCGGAAACGACCTGGGCTTTCGTGCATGTCGATGTCGATCTCTATGAGCCGACGAAGGCGTGCCTGGAGTATTTCGTCCCGCGCGTTTCGCCTGGCGGCGTGCTCATCTGCGACGACTACGGGTCACTCGCCTTCCCAGGAGCAGTTAGAGCGTGGGACGAGTACTTCGCTCCACGTAAGCTGCCGTTCATCTCGCTCAGCACGGGGCAGTCTGTGTACATCCGCGAGAAATAACGCGCGCATAGCCATGCTTGAGGGTATTAGTCCGGCGATTGGTAAAGCGCGTTTTGTCGCCGACCAATTCACGATGGCGTGCCGTGAGGCCGAGACGTGCTCAAAAACGTCCTGAGGCAATTTTTCCGTAACCGCAGCCGAGCTCAGGATGACTCCGCTGCTCATCTCTCGCAGGCGGGCGATGCTTCGATCCTTAAACGCGATGCGACGATACAGTGCCGGCGATCTGGCTGGTGCGCAATCGATCGCCGAAGAACTCACGCGCGCGGCCAGATAGGGCCAGTGATGTGATGTTTTAGCGGTCTTGGACTTCTTGATTGCGTTACCGTGGAAGATTTTCCTTGGGGGACGCGATGGCTTACAGGAGGTTCGAGATGTTTGAATTACGGCAGGTCATTCAGCGTCTGAGGATGGGGGAGTCTGCGCGCCAAATTGCGCGCTCCCAACACCTAGGCCGGGCGACGGTGGAATCGATCCATTGCATTGCGCTTATGCAGGACTGGCTCAATCCACTGGGGCAGATTCCGGACGACGTTACGCTGGCGACGTTCTTCAAGACCCCACGCAAGGCGCCCCAGAATGTCTCGAGCGTGGAGCCATTTCGGGAGGAGATTCTGAAGTGGCACGCCCAGGGGATCAATGCCACCACCATGCGCCGGGCGCTGCATCAGAAGCAGTCAAAGCGACTGAAGACCAGCGCGATCGCTTCCTGCACGCGCAGGTTAGGGTCCTTGACCAGACGATGCGTTGTCTCGTCCATGACGTAGCCGGGCTGGGGCCGACGACCCAGTTCGCCGCGTCGGGCTTTGGCTTCTCGGCCCTGCTGCAGACGCACCTTCAACGTTCCAAGCTCGACGACGCTCCGCTTGGTTATTTGTGTCATCGCCTTGGTCCGCGGGTGCCAAGCGTGGATGCTCGATGATATCGGTGAATCGATCATGCGCTCACCGCTGCCGCCCGGGGCATCACGGGCAATGACACGGAGCGTGGTACTACGACATAAGGTCTACAGACCAATGTGATCGCGGGCGTTAGCCTGCACGCGGAGTTTGCGTGAAGGTAACGTCATGGCGATTAAGCATCGTGCGGGAAGTGGCAAGACCGCGGGCGATCTGTCGCGCCGCGAAGTCGCAGGCGATTCTTCCGAGCACAATCGTCGGCAAGCCCGAGCCCGCGGAGTGCAGGGGCTGGTTTAGGCACGCGCCGCGGACGAGCGCACATCATGGCGGCGGCGCTGCAGCCAGCGCAGGCTGGCGTGCCGGCAAGGTTCTCGTACGAGCGGCGCCAGCCCGAGCAGACGACGCTCTATCAGGTGGTGCAGGACAAGCTCGCGACCTTTCTCGCCCAGGTCGAAGCGCACACCGGTTCGAGTTTGCCACAGTTCGTTAAGGGAAGCTGGTGGCGTTTTCGTGTAAGTGCCGTGGCTTTTGCCCCTCGTGCGGGGCGCGGCGCATGTCCGAGACAGCTGCCTACCTGGTCGATAAGGTCATCCCGCGCGTGCCGGTCAGGCAGTGGGTGCTCTCGTTTCCGATCCCGCTGCGCGTTCTGTTCGCCGCCCATCCCGAGTTGCTCACGCCGGTGCTACGTATCGTGCACCGCGTCATCACACGCTTTCTGCTCAAGCAAACGGGGCTGAAACGGTGCGCAGCCGACACAGGCAGCGTCACGCTGATCCAGCGCTTTGGCTCGGCCGCCAATTTAATGAAGCAGCCATAATGCCCCCGTTGTACAAGTGATTGATTGTCTTAGAACAGGCTTCTCTGCTCGACCGACGGCCCCCCATTGAGGAGCAGTCTTCCGGTAGTCCTCAGGTGCTCAAGGATACTGGCAACCGGTTCGCTGTCCAGATCAGTGCGTTTAATCTCGAGCGGCGCATAGGGCGCAACCTGCTCGGCTTTGAGCAGCTTGGCCTTGATGAGGCGCATGAGCGTTGTGTCGCTGACGCGAGTGTATTGGGTGGCTTGCGCCAGGTTCAAAATATCGGGATCGAGCTCGCCAGCCACCAGTGCCGCGATGTTGTACTTGCGTCGGACCGTCGCGACGCGATCTTGACTCCAGCGATTGCCCTTTCCGGTTCGCCGTCCGAGCTTGCTCAGCACGCGCGCGATCTCATCGTCACCATAACGGCGCGCCATTGTCTTGATCAGTTCCAGGTCTTCGAGCGCGGTCTTGTGTGCAATGGCCCCGGACAGGGGCTTGGGCATACGGAATGCGCTGTGACAGCCCCCGTGCCAGTGGATGATCATGTTCAGTTCATGATTATCGACAACATCAACGACGATCTCCCTGATCAGGGTGCGCGCGATGCGTTTCTTCAATGTCATGGGACAGGCGTCGCTCTGCCACACCGAAGCAAAGTCCTCCCCCAACGCGAGCAGGCTTGCTTCGTTGGCCGGTGTGAGTACGGGGCGCGCATCGTTCAAGTCGCTCAGCGCTTGCTCGATGCGTTGCTGTTCAGCCAGCTTAACGTTCCAGCGTTCCTCGAGTACGTCGGCCACCAGGCGATTGCGAGGGTCAGTTTGATCGTACTGCACAAAGGCGCGCTCGGCTTCGTAGCGGGCGTGCTGCAGTTGGCGCTCGAGCGCGCCACGCTGCTCACTGCCTTCAGAGCGCGATTGCGCGATGGCGGCCATGCTGGCCTTCAGGCCGTAGATCGAGAGGGCCTTCAGAATCACCTCGCTCAGGCGTTGATCGACGCGCGCGCCGCCAAAGCCCAGGCAGTAGCGCCCACCCGTTTCGAAGTCCCCGCTGCACAGGTAGCGGGCGGCCGTGCCGTGCTTGCCCCAGTAGCGGATGTGCAGCTTCCGCCCGCAGCGCGCACAGCGTAACAGCCCCGTCAGCAGGCCTTGCCCGCTGCGCACCACAGCCGCTGCATATCGTCGCGGATAAAGTTGGCTCCGTTGCCGCGCATGGTTTCCCGGTGGCGTTGGTAGGCGTCCCAGCTAATGTAACCTTCATGATGATCGGCGATGAAGACCTTCGCATCCTGCGCCGTGCGCGCGCTACGTTGGCGCTTGAGTGCCTGGCCGTCCTTCACCACCACCTGGATCGGCCGGCGACCGTACACATAGGCGCCAGCATACAGGGGATTGCTCAGAACGTCCTTCAGAAAGCTGGGGGTGGGCAGTTGCCAGAGCAGTCGAAACCGCCCGCCGTGGGCTTTGTTCACCGGCAGCTCGATGCGCTGCTCGTGAAACCACCGATGAGTCTGGCGCACGCTGCCGAGTACCTCGAAGCGACTGAACACCAGCGCGATAGCCTCTTGCACGCGCAAGTTCGGGTCCTTGACGATGCGACCGGTCGCGTCCATGACGTAGCCGGGCTGGGGGCACCGACCCAGTTCGCCGCGCCGAGCTTTGGCTTCCCGGCCTTGTTGCAGACGCACCTTCAATGTTCCGAGCTCAACGACGCTAAGCGTGCCCTTGATGCCGAGAATCAACTGGTCGTCGAGCCGATTCAGATCATAGACACTCTCGGCGTCAGCGATCAGCGTGTTCAGGACGCGGCACAACTCCATCAGCTGACACCAATCCTTGTCGGTGCGTGATAGCCGCGAGGGCTCGCGGCTGAGCACCATGCCCACCTCGCCGAGCGCAACACTGGCCAGAAGCTGCTTGAAGCCTTCACGGGCCTGTGCGCCGCTTGCCGCGCTCATGCCCAAGTCGGTATCGATGATCTCGATGCGTGCAAAACCGTAGGCCGTTGCGGTGTCCTTCAACGCGTACTGCAGGCGCTGGCTCTCGGTGTTGTGCTTGACCTGGGCAATCGATGATTGGCGCAAGTAGACCACGGCCTTACGCGCTCGGTGGTTCGCCGTGATCTTCCCGCTCGGTTCAACGTGCGTCATGCTCGGCCTCCTGCAACGCGTTGCCACGCCGCGACGATGGCCTGGGCCATTAGCGCGACGAGCTGTGGTTCGCACTCCAGTGGGATCGTTACGCGCAAGTGAACTTCGTCGGCCTCGTCGAGATTGAGCTCGATTTGCTGTGGCATCACGTTGCTCCGAAGGGTTGTGTTCAACGACCCTAGCATGAGCATCGAGCAACGCTACCAGCGCGAGCAATGCGCAAGCACTGACCTCGATTTGATCGTGCATGTGGAGCTGCGCCGCGACGGGCTCGATCATCCACAGCGGCACCTTCAGCGTCTTGCCGTCCGGATGTCGCACGGTCACTGCGAGGTCGGTTCGCCGCGGCCATGCAACGACTTCGAGAGACCGGTTATGCAGCGGGTGAAACGGGTAGTGCACCGTCACACTCGACGGCATGGTAGTCAGAGTGCTTGTCGCTCAACATCCACCTTCATTGTCTCGTGCTCGACGGGGTGTATCGGCACACCGAGGGCGAACTCATCTTCGAGGAGGCGCGCGTACCGAGCCGCGACGAGCTGCAGGGCCTGCTCGACAAGATCATCGCGCAGCTGATGAAGATGCTCACCCGGCTAGGCTATCTGGTCGAAGAGCAGGGCATGACCTACCTGGCGGACACGGATGCGGATAATCCGTTGGCGTCGTTGCAAGCGGCCGCGTGCACGTATCGAATCGCCTTGGGCCCGCGCGCCGGACAGCCGGTGCTCAGTTTGCGCACCGTGGCCGGCCGGGATAAGAAAAACACCGCGGTACTATGCGCCGATGCGCATGGGTTCAGCTTGCACGCTGCAGTGCGCATCGATGCACATCAGCGCAAAGAACTTGAACGGCTGTGCCGCACCATCACCCGCCCCGCGATCGCGAACGAGCGCCTAAGCCGCAATAGCAAGGGCCAAGTCGTCCTGCAGCTCAAGAGCCCCTATCGTGACGGCACCACCCACATCGTCATGTCGGCGCAGGAATTCATGCAACGCCTGGCGGCCCTGGTACCGCACCCGCGGCTACACCTGATCCGCTTCCACGGGGTGCTCGCCCCGCACGCCAAACTGCGCGCTGCGATCGTGCCGGGCGGCAGAGAAGTCCAGTCAACGGGCCTGCGAGCACATGCGCGAGGCTGCGCGCATAAGTTGGGCGCGCCTTCTCAAGCGCGTGTTCGAAATCGACATCGAGCGCGCTGAGCGATTGACCACCGAACGCACGCCCGCTACGCTACCGGTTAGCGCAAAAGGTATTTTGAAAATCCTATGCCCAGAGCGGTGAGCGCAAAGTGCTGAAGGGACTAGTGCGTGACCTGTTGGGCCGGATCTCCGGACACGTTGGCACCAACAGTACTGCGGACGCCCAATCGTGCCTCGCGCTCGGACTCGATTGTCAGCAGCGAGGGGATCTCGCGGGTGCGGAGAAGGCCTACCGCGCCGTCTTAAGGGATGCACCCGAGCATGGCACGGCGCTGCACCTGCTCGGGCACCTCTTGGGACTCCAGGGCAGAGTCGAAGAGTCAGTCACACTCTTGTTCCACGCTACGGCCCTCCTGCCGAACGACGCCGAAGCGCATTTCAATCTTGCCCATGGGTTGCGCGCGCGGCGCCGTTCGGTGGAGGCAGAACAGGCGCTGCGGGAGGCCTTGCGGATTCAGCCGGGATTTGCGAGTGCGCGGGTACGTCTTGGCGACATTCTGGTCGAGCGCGGCGACCTGAACTCAGCCGAAGACTGCTATCGGAAGGCGATTGACGCTTCGCCGGCATTTGCTGAAGCCCACCACAACTACGGCAACCTGCTGCACCGTGAAGGCCGGATCGAGGAGGCAATCGCAAGCTATCGTGCGGCGGTCGAGTCTAAGCCCGACTTCGTTCGTGCCCATAGCAACCTCATCTACGCGCTCAATTTCTCAGACGAGTACTCGCCCGAGCAAGTTTTTCGCGAGCACATGGAGTGGGGGCGTCGCCATGCCGATCCGCTCCGACCCGCTCGCTCGCGTAGTCCCGAATCGCGATTGGCTAATCGGCCGCTCCGCATCGGTTACATGTCGCCAAACTTCTTCGACCACCCGGTAAGCTATTTCTTCGAACCGGTGCTCATGCATCATGATCCGGGTCGCGTCGCCGTCTTTTGCTACTCCGACGTGCAGAATCCAGACAGCTTCACGGAAAGGTTGCGCGGCTACGGTTGTACGTGGCGCGAAATTTCGGGTGCGAGCGACGCGGCCGTGGGTGAATTGGTGCGGCGCGATGAAATCGACATACTGGTCGATCTCACTGGTCACACGGATGGGCACAGGCTGCTGGTATTCGCCCGTAAGCCGGCCCCGCTTCAAGTCACCTGGAATGGTTATGCCAACACCACAGGCATGGCGACGATGGACTATCGTATCACCGACGCATACGCTGATCCGCCCGGTATGACCGAGCATCTACATAGCGAACGATTGATAAGGCTACCCGAGATTTACATGGTGTTCCGGGCGCCCGTGCATAACCCGGAAGTCGGTCCTCTGCCTGCACTGGCCAACGGCCATCCGACTTTCGGCTCGTTCAACGCGGTCGCCAAGTTGACGCCGCGCGTGGTCGAAGTCTGGTCGCGCCTGTTGAACGAAGTTGCAGATGCAAGATTGCTGCTGGTGACTGTACCGGAAGGTCGGACGCGGGACAGGCTCCAAGCCGACTTCGCCCGCCATGGGGTAGATCCCGCCCGTATTGAGCTACGGGGCCGGCTTCCGTTCCTGGATTTCCTGACTGCACACCACGAAGCCGATATTGCGCTCGATCCGTTTCCATTCAATGGAACCACAACTACCTGTCATTCATTGTGGATGGGGGTGCCGGTCGTCACGCTCGCTGGAAAGAGCCACGTGTCGCGCGTCGGTGTGAGCATGCTGTCGAACCTCGGACTCAAACAGCTCGTTGCGCGCGACGAGAACGAATACGTCGCAGTGGCCGCCGCGCTTGCCCGCGACGCCCGAACGCTCGCCTCGCTGCGAACGACGCTGCGTACCCGGTTCAAGAACGCACCGAACATGGACGGCACCCGGTTCACCCGCTTTTTGGAGCAGGCGTATGCCACGATTTGGACGGAATACTGTAAGCATCAGCGCGCGGTGTGATTTACCAGTGGCCTTGCAGAAAGCTGCAACAGCTAGCCCGCATTTCTCACAGATATTGAGATTAAGCGCTGGGCGCATGCTTTTCAAGGCGTGTGTTTGACGTTTGGTTGGTGAAATGGATTCGCGAGAGGCCCAAAGGACGCGGACGGCGTTTTTTCTGTGCACGAGCCCGCGCTGGTAACGGGTTTGCCGGCAGCGACGCGCAATAGAGACGAACCGAACCCGGCTTGAGCGTCAGCCACGGTAACGCGGACGCGGCGCGTCGTGTTTATCCGCTGTGCGGGCCATGGTGCCGCAGGCAACGAGGTGACGATGAAGCGCGGGTTCGTGCCCTCGGGCAAGTGCTCGGCCTTGCCCACGACGCGGCGCGCTCGGCTCCAGCTCTCGAGGG